>Ga0134125_10004484_pt1 | contig 15954 bp, 14 predicted proteins | sample KB31751_FD_96464 | JGI IMG/M metagenome (GOLD analysis project Ga0134125, IMG submission 96464) | Terrestrial soil microbial communities with excess Nitrogen fertilizer from Kellogg Biological Station, Michigan, USA - KB3-175-1 | ecosystem: Environmental > Terrestrial > Soil > Unclassified ... | reverse complement strand
GCGCCGCGCGCCTTGCTGTGCCAGGCGGCGAGCGATGCGGCTTCGCGGAGATCGCGCGCCGGCGGCGCATCGGACTTGGTCCACCGGAGCACGACGTGCGCGCCGGCGGCGTCGCGGGCATGGAGCCACACGTCGTTGGGCGCCGCCGCGCCGAACGTGAGCTCGTCGTTGGACGCGGCGCCGCGGCCCACCCAGATGGCGATCCCGCCCGACGAGCGGTACGTGCGGAAGGGCATCCGCGGGGCCGCCGGCTTCGCCGCGGGGCGCCTGGCGGCCTCGCCTAACTGAGTTGGGCGGGGCGCCGTCGGCCCCGCGGCTGCGGCCGCGAGCCGCGCCGGCAGCGAGGCCAGCGCCCGTTCCTTGGACCGTGCGTCGGCGTAGAGCCGCCGCGCCGCGTCCGGTGCGCGTTCGCCCGGCCGCGCACCGACCGGCCACTCGACGCCGCTCGCCAGGCGCACCGTCGCCGGCGCCGCGACGTCGCCCATCGCCACGAGTGCGTCGGCCGCCGCACGCACGTCTGCGGCGTCGCGCGCACGCGAGAGCTCCGCGCGCATCCGCTCGATCGCGCGCTGCTGTCGCGCGTCCTGCGCGCGCTCGGCCGCGTCCTCGCGAGAAGGCACACTCCTCGCGTCGACGAGCGAGTCCACGAATATCGGTTTCGAGCAGAACGGAAACGGCAGCAGGTGCTCGCCGCACCGCGCCGGGCGCGCAGCCGCATCGGAGCACATCAGATGGTATCGATCCACGGCTTCGGCGGTATTGGCGATCATCCACGTCGCGATGATCGGACTCATCCACCGACCACCGAGAAGAACAGACGCGTCGCCGGCTCGCGAGGCGACCGCCACGATGTCATCGCCCAGCACTGGACGAGCTTCGACGGCCGGCGGGAGCTCGGCGCCCACGGCCGCGAGCTTGGCGCCGCCGGCGTCGCGCAGGAGCGCTCCGCGTGCCCGAGGCAGCGCGCTCACCACGAGATCGGCGCGGCGCTCGACCGATCCCTTGAACCGGCCCGGACGCACCAGCTCGACCATGATCCGACGGTCATCGACCGGCGCACGCACCGCACGAACGGTCCATCCACGCATGGCACCACTCGCATGCTCGACGGGGCCCGTCTCGACTGCTCGCACGTCGCGGCCGAGCTCGAAGCACACGGTGCGTCCGTCGACTGTGAGCGACACAGTGCGCGCGTCACGGTCGAATCGGCACCCATCCAGGTGTCTCCCGCGCCATCGCTCATCCAGCTCGCGCGCGAGATGCCGGGCGGTCAGGCTGTCCACGACGCGAGGTTTGACACGCGCGGACGATGCCCGTACGTTCCGGCGCTGTCAACAGATGCGTGACATCGCTTACATCGCGCTCGGATCCAACCTGGGCGACCGGGCCAGCTACTTGGCTCTCGCTCGCGCGCGGCTTGCAGCGCTTCCGGGAAGCCGCCTCCTCGACGCATCTTCCGTAGAAGAAACCGCCCCGTTGGGAAACATCCCGAACGGCGGTGGACCGTACCTCAACCAAATGGTCGCGCTCGAAACGACGCTTGCGCCGCACGCGCTGCTCGACGCTCTGCACGCGATCGAGCACGAAGCACAGCGCGAGCGTACGATCCGGTGGGGGCCGCGGACACTGGACTTGGATATCGTCATGTTCGACGCGCAGACCGTTTCCGATCCGGACCTCACCGTCCCACACCCGGGACTCGGCCACCGCGATTTCTGGGACCGGGAGCTCGCCGAGCTCAAAGCGAAGGCTGGCAAGTGATGAGCAGCGAGGGCGGAGCAGGAATATCCCAGTCGAGCGTCAAGCGCGTCGGCATTCGCGACGTGCGTGCACGGAAGGGTCGTCCCGAAAAATTGATCATGCTCACTGCGTACGACGCGTTGTTCGCGCGCCTCGTCGACGAGAGCGGCGTCGACATCGTGCTCGTGGGCGACTCGGCCGGAACCGTGCTGTTGGGCTACGACACGACGATACCGGTGACGCTCGACCAGATGATCCACCACGCGGCGGCGGCGCGGCGCGGGGTGAAGCGCGCGCTCCTTACGGTGGACATGCCGTTCCTCACCTATCAGGTGAGCGCGGAGCAGGCCGTGACCAACTGTGGGCGCGTGATGCAGGAGTCCGGCGCCGACAGCGTGAAGCTCGAGGGCGGCGGCGCCGACGTGCTGCGCGCGGTGCAAGCCGTGACCGCGGTGGGCATTCCGGTGATGGGCCACCTGGGCTACACGCCCCAATCCGAGCATTCGTTAGGCAGGAGCCGCGTGCAGGGACGCGACGAGCGCGACGCCGCAGCGCTGATCGAGCAAGCCAAGCGTCTCGAGGACGCGGGCGTGTTCTCGATCGTGCTCGAGCTCATTCCCGCCTCGCTGGCGTGCGCGGTAACCGATGCGGTCTCGGTGCCGACGATCGGCATCGGCGCCGGCCCTGGATGTGATGGACAGGTGCTTGTGCTGCACGACATGTTGGGACTCAACGATCGCTTCGCACCCAAATTCCTCAAGCGCTACGCGACGCTTGCCGACGACGTGCGGTCCGCCGTGCGTCATTTCGGCGAGGACGTGCGCGCCGGCCGCTATCCCGATGACGACCATAGCTTCTAGCATGCGGATCATAGATCGGACCGCTGCATTGCGCAGCGCACTCGCCGAGCCGCGGCGACGCGGGCAAGGCGTGGCACTCGTGCCCACGATGGGCTATCTGCACGAAGGCCATCTGCACCTCGCGGAGGAGGCTCGGCGTCACGCCGCAGTCGTGGTGATGAGCGTGTTCGTGAATCCCATGCAGTTCGGACCACACGAGGATTACACGCGCTATCCCCGCGATCTCGAGGGCGACGCGATGAAGGCCGAGCGCCGCGGCGTGGACGTGTTGTTCGCGCCGCCGGTGGAGGAGATGTACGCGGGCGATCGGACGGTGGTGGTGACGCCGCTCAGTCTGGCCGACCGGTGGGAGGGCGCCGCGCGTCCGGGACACTTCACCGGTGTGCTCACGATCGTGACGAAATTGTTCAACATCGTGCAGCCAACGGTGGCGGTGTTTGGACAGAAGGACATTCAGCAGGCAACGCTCATCCGCGCATTGACGCGCGAGCTCGACTTCGCCGTGCGGATCATCGTGGCGCCGACGGTGCGCGAGCCGGACGGGCTGGCGATGTCGAGCCGGAACGCGTATCTGTCGCCGGAGGAGCGGAAGCGGGCCTTGGTGTTATCGCGCACGCTGCGCGGCATCGCGGATGCATTTGACGGCGGCCAGTACGATGCCGTCGAGCTGGAGCAGTTAGGCTGGGAGATTCTGGCGATCGAGCCGGAGGTACAAGTGGACTACCTGGCGATCGTGGATCCGACGCGGCTGGAGCCCGTCGCGGTCGCGGAGCAGGGCACGATCGTCGCGATCGCGGCGCGCGTGGGTACGACACGACTCATCGACAACGTCATCCTTGGCGGCTCGTGACGTGGAGTGCCGTCGTCGCAGCGCTTGATGACGGCGACACGTTCCGGTCGCGCGTCAGCGTCTACCTACATCCGTTAGCCGGCCGGCCGATCGTCTGGCACGTGGTGCGCGCGTTGGAGACGGTGTCGCCCGCGCCCGGCCTGGTGCGCGTGCTCCACCGGGCGAACACGATGCTGGCCATGCCGGAGACGTCGGTCCCGGTGATGGTCGATGCAATTCCGGACGGGCAGGAGCTGGTGGCGCTGCGCGCGGCGGTCACCGCGCCCGGCGTGTGCGTGCTCGTCGATGGAGCGTCTCCGTTAGTCGCGGCGCCCACCATCGCGCGGCTGCTGCGCGCGGGCGAGGGTGGGATTGCGGGGCTCCCGGACGCGCAGGCCGAGGGGCGGTACATCGCAGTCGGCGGCGAGGGGCCGGCGCTGGCGTCGGCGGAGGATCCGCGACAGCCGGCGGGCGCGGTACGCATCGCGGCGACGTCGCCCGACGAGTTGATCCGCGTGCTCGATCGCCACACGCTGGCCGATGCATCGGTTGCCTTACGGAACCGGCTCGTGCGCAAGCACGAAGCGGCCGGCGTGAGCTTCGTCCTGCCCGAGACGACGTGGATCGACGCGGACGTGCGCATCGGCGCCGACAGCGTGATCTATCCCGGCGCGGTGCTGGAAGGCCAAACCGAGATCGGGAGCGAGTGCGTGATCGGTCCGTACACTCGCATCGTGGACGCGTCGATCGGTCGAGGTGCGGAGCTCAAGGGGTGGAACTACGTCGCGCGCACCAGCATCCGGAACCACGCAGTGCTCGAGCCTTATGTTCGACGCGGCTTCGATTGAGCTGCCCGCGTGGGCGCAGGTGTCGCCGGCGCGCCGCGAGCACATCGCGCGCGTGACGTCGCTGCTCGTGCAGTGGGCGCACGCGTTAGGCCTGTCGCGCGAGGCGTGCACCGCGTGGCGCGACGCGGGACTCTGGCACGACGCGCTGCGCGACGCGACCGAGGCCGAGCTGCGCGTGTGGGCCGCCGACGGGGCGCTTCCGGTCGGGCTGTTGCACGGACCCGCGTCCGCCAACCGGCTGGCGACGGGCGGCGAATCACGCCGGGACCTGCTCGAAGCGATTCGCTGGCACACGATCGGCTCCGACACGTGGGACCAGACGGGCCGAGCGCTCTACATGGCCGACTATCTGGAGCCCGGACGCAAATTCGCGCGCGCCGATCGCGCCTATCTCGCGGCGCAGGTTCCGCTCGACTTCGACGGGACGTTTCGCCAGGTCGTTCGGCACCGGCTCGAGTGGTCGTTGCGCGAGGGACACGAGCTCTATCCGACCGCGGTGGCGCTATGGAACTCGGTGCGCTGATCGAGCGCTGGGGAATCCGCATCCTGGTCGCGCTCGTGCTGTTGGGCGCGATCATCGGCGGTGCCGTGGTGGCGACGCGCAAGGCGGCGCCGCCGCGCCCCGGCGGTGTGGTCGTTGCGTTAGGCAAGAGCGACGCGCGGGCGCCGGCCGGCGCCCGCGTGCGGGTGGAGGTGCTCAACGCGTCGCGCGTGATCGGGCTCGCCCGCCGCGCGACACTCTATTTGCGCGACCGGGGGTTCGATGTCGTGGAATCGGGCAACGCCGCCGGCGCGCGGCGCGACACCACGCTGGTGCTCGACCGGTCGGGACACGACGCCTGGGCGGCATCGGTGGCCCAGGCGATGGGCGGGGCGCCGATCGTCACCCGTCCCGACACGTCACACGACGTCGACGTGACCGTGCTGGTCGGCGCCGCGTGGCGTCCGCCGGCCCAACCGTTCTACCCGTAGCTGTCCGCACGCGGCCGCGATGTCGGTGCCGCGGCTCTTGCGAATCGCTACCTCGACGCCCGCGCCGCGCACGGCACGCGCGAATCGCGCAATGTCGCGCGGAGACGTCGCGCGAAATTCCGTGGCGCCTCCCACGTGCAGTGGAATGAGGTTCACGAAGGCGCGGCAGTTCTTGGCCAGCCGGGCGAGCTCGAGCGCGTGCGTCCCCGTATCGTTGACGCCGCCGAGCATCACGTACTCGAACGTGACGCGACGGTCGAAGGCGCGCGCGGCGGCGATGACATCCGCCAGCGGATACTTGGTGTTGATCGGCATGAGCTCGCGACGGAGCGCGTCCGACGGCGCGTGGATCGAGAGCGCGAGGCGGAACTGCTCCGGGCGCTTGGCGAGCGCGACGATGCCCGGCAGCACGCCCACGGTCGATACTGTGATATGCCGAGCGCCTATGCCTAACGCATCGGGCGCGTTGAGGATCGTCAGCGCGAGGTCCACGGCGCGCCAGTTCATGAGCGGCTCGCCCATGCCCATGAACACGACGTTGGTCACGCGCACGGGATCGTCGACGAGGCGCATCTCGCGCACCTGCGCGGCGATCTCCCATGCCGCGAGATTGCGCTGAAAGCCCATGCGCCCCGTGGCGCAGAACGCGCACTGGAGCGCGCACCCGGCCTGCGACGAAATGCAGAGCGTCACGCGATCGTCGTCGGGGATGGCGACGGTTTCGATGGCCTGTCCATCCGGCATGCCGAAGAGAAACTTCTGCGTGCCATCGCTCGACCGCTGGCGCGCCACGAGCGTGAGGCGGGGCACGGCGAAGCGTTCGCCTAACGCTTCTCGCAGCGCCGCCGGCAGCTCGGTGATGTCGGCGACCGACGCCGCGGGTGTCTGCCAGAGCCGACGGAGCACCTGACGAGCCCGGTAGGGCGGCTCGCCGCGCTCGGCGAAGAAGGTGCTGAGGGCGTCGAGGGCGTCGGCGGGGGAGCGGTCAAGGAGATTGAGGGTTTCGGGCACAGGGAAAATCTATCCGCTGGGGACGCGCGCGCTTGCGCGCGCTTCCCGGTGTCAAGATAGCCGCAATCTAAAACGGGCGTTAAATTCAACAGGCCCAAACAGATGACCTAACTGTACCAGGCGCTTCCGTGAGGTACACGGCGTGGTTAGTCTTTCAGATTCACCCCCAAGTGACGGAGCACTGGTGTTGCTTTCCGAGCTGCTGTCGGCGGAACGGGTCAAAGTGCCGCTGGCGAGCCGCACGAAAAGCGACGTGCTGCGCGAGCTCGTCGAGCTCGTAGCACCGTCGGCTGGGCGCCGTGGTGAACGAGTGGATCCGGAGTCCATCCTCGAGTCCGTGCGCGAACGCGAAGCGGTGCTCTCCACCGGTATCGGCGACGGCGTCGCCATTCCGCACGGTAAGACGCCGCACGTCGACCAACTGGTGCTCGCCGCGGGCGTGGCGCACGACCCGGTCGACTTCGACGCGCTCGACGGCAAGCCGGTGCACCTGTTCTTCTTGCTCGTGGGTCCCGAGAGCGCGGCCGGCGCGCACGTGAAAGCGCTGAGTCGCATCTCGCGACTCCTGCGCCGCGAGTCGTTGCGCGCGAGCCTGGTGGCCGCGCAGTCGGCACCCGATTTCCTCCGCCTGATTCGAGATTTGGAGGTGGCGTGAGCGCGCCGCGTCGAATGCCGCCCGCCGTGCGGGCGGCGCGGCGCGGCGTGGGCCCTGTCACGTCCGCGCACCGTCGAACCGTATCAACCGAATGACCGCGACCAATACCAACGAGGCGACCACACTCCGAAGCCGCCGCTGCGGCTCCCTCCGCGCCGCCGACGCCGGCACCACCGTCCGGTTAGGCGGCTGGGTCCACGGCAAACGCAATCTGGGCGGGCTCGTGTTTCTCGACGTGCGCGACCGCGATGGGATCGTCCAGGTGTCGGTGGACCCCGCGCTCGTGGGCGACGCCATTCGCGACACGGCGGCGGCGGTGGGGAAGGAGAGCGTCGTGCTGGTCGAAGGCGACGTGGTCCGCCGCCCGCCCGAGGGGGAGAATCGCGAGCTGGCGACCGGTGCGATCGAGGTGAAGGCACGGTCGGTGCGCGTCGTTGGGCCCGCAGTGACGCCCGCGATTCCGGTAGCGCGCGCCAAGGGCGAGGCGCTGCCGTCGGAAGAACAGCGGCTGCGTTATCGCTACCTCGACCTGCGCCGGCCGGAGCTGCAGCACAACCTGATTCTCCGCCACCGGCTCATGCAGGCGGCGCGACGATTCCTCGCGAGCGAAGGCTATCTGGAGATCGAGACGCCGATCCTCACCAAGCCGACGCCCGAAGGCGCGCGCGACTACATCGTGCCGAGTCGACTGCACACGGGCGAGTTCTACGCGCTCCCGCAGTCGCCGCAGCTCTACAAGCAGCTGCTGATGGTGTCGGGGTTCGACCGATACTTTCAGATCGCGCGCTGCTTTCGCGACGAGGACCTGCGCGCCGAGCGCCAGCCGGAATTCACCCAGATCGACATCGAGGCGTCGTTCGTGCAGGCGCCCGACATCATCCGCCTAACGGAAGCGCTGTTCGTCGAGCTGTGGCGCGAGGGCGGCCACGAGATCGCGACGCCCTTCGAGCGCCTGAAATACGCCGACGCCATGGAGCGCTACGGCAGCGACCGCCCGGACCTGCGCTACGCGCTCGAGCTGTTCGACGCCACGGGCATCTTCGCGGCCACGGAGCTTGGCATCGCGCGCTCGGCGATCGCGGCCGGGGGCCGCGTGCGCGGCCTGCGCGTGCCTAACGGTGCGTCGTTGTCGCGCAAGCAGGTGGATGCGCTGGAAGCGCTGGCCAAGGGCGCCGGCGCGGGCGGACTGCTCCGACTCAAGCGCGAGGGCAGCGAGCTCGCGGGGCCGCCGGCCAAGTTCCTCGACGCCGGCGCGCGCGATCGATTGGGGCTCGCCGACGGCGACCTGGTGCTCTTCGCCGCGGGGCTCGACCGCATCACCAACCCGGCGCTGGACCGCGTGCGCCAGGAGGTCGCGCGCCTGATGGGACTCATCCCCGACGGCGCGCTGCGCTTCCTGTGGGTGACCGACTTTCCGATGTTCGAGTGCGACCACGCGACCGGTGCGTTAGGCCCGACCCACCACCCGTTCACGGCGCCGCACCCCGACGACGCCGCGCTGCTCGACACGGAGCCGCTCCGCGCGCGCGCGCAGGCATACGACGTCGTGCTCAACGGCATGGAGTTGGGCGGCGGCAGCATCCGCATCCACGATCCAGAGATGCAACGCCGCGTGTTCTCGCTCATCGGGATCGACGACGAGACGGCGCAGCGCCGGTTCGGCTTTCTACTCGAGGGTCTGCGCTCCGGCGCGCCGCCGCACGGCGGCATCGCCATGGGCGTCGACCGCATCGCCATGCTGCTGGCCGGGGCGGGCTCGCTGCGCGACGTGATCGCGTTTCCCAAGACGACGACGGCCAGCGCGCTCTTCGAGGGCGCGCCGAGTCCGGTGCCGGACGCCGATTTGCGCGCGCTGCACGTGCGCATCGATGGCGCGGACGAGGTGATGGCGTGAGCGACGAAACCGTCACCCACCGCCTGAGCACCGAGGGCGCGGACCTGCTGACGCTCGCGGGCGTCAACGATGCGAACCTCATCCAGTTGTCGCGCATGACGGGGGCGAAGGTCTCGCTGCGCGGCGACGCGCTCACGTTGAGCGGAACGCCCGCGACGGTGGAGCGCGCAACGCCGATTGCCCAACGCATGCTCGACGCCGCGCGCCAGCTCGTGCCGCTCGGTCCCGACGACGTGCAACGGTTAGGCGAAGACGGCGCCATCGACGGCAACGGCAACGGCACGGGCACCGCCGACGAGACGCGCATCGTCCTGCCTGGCGTGCGTCGCATCATCCAGCCCAAGACACCGGGCCAGGCGGCGTACCTCACGCTCATCGCCGAGAACGACATCGTCGTCGGTATCGGTCCCGCGGGCACGGGCAAGACGTACCTCGCGGTGGCCATGGCCGTGGAGGCGCTGGCGCGGAAGCGCGTGCGGCGCATCGTGCTCGCGCGGCCGGCCGTCGAAGCCGGCGAAAGCCTGGGCTTCCTGCCGGGCGACTTGCAGGCCAAAGTGGATCCGTACCTCCGGCCGCTCTACGATGCGCTCGACGACATGATGCCGCCGGAGCGCATCATGAAGGCGCTCGAGACGCGCGTGATCGAGATCGCCCCGCTCGCGTACATGCGCGGGCGAACGCTCGCCGACGCATTCGTGATCCTGGACGAATCGCAGAACGCCACGAGCGCACAGATGAAGATGTTCCTCACACGGTTAGGCGTGAACTCGAAGGCCGTGATCACCGGCGACAAGACCCAGATCGACTTGCCGGCGCGCGAGCAGTCGGGCCTCATCGAGATCGAGCGCATTCTCAAGGGCATCGATGGCATTGGGTTCCACTATCTCACCGACGCGGACGTGATCCGACACCGGTTGGTGCGCGACATCATTCGGGCGTACGCACGCGACGCAGGAACCGACTAACGGATGGCGATCCGGCTGCCGATCGAGCGCAACGCCGCCGGAGCGGGCGGCCCGCCGTTCATCACGGGGGCCCGTGTTGGATACCACGGTCTGCGCATCGCATTGTTGGTCTTGCTCGCCGTCGTCACGTATCTGCTGTTCCCGAACGCGCCGGCGGTGGACTCGCCGATCTTCGAGGTTGGCTCGGTGGCCACGGAGAACGTGATCGCACCGTTCGCGTTCGTCGTGCCCAAATCGCCGGCGGCCCTCCAGCAGGAACGAGATCAACTCGCGCAGTCGGTGAAGCCGATTCTCGAGTACCGTCCAGCCGCACTCGACTCGGCGCAGAATCAGCTGCGCGCGTTCGTCGATTCATTGTCGGTGACCGTCCAGCGGGGCACGGACGCGCATGCAACAGCCGCCGCCCAACGGACGTCGGCGATTGCAGCGGCCGGGCTGCAGGGCGTCACGCTCACGCCTGCGGAAGCGGACTATCTGGTCTCCGGCGCACGACGCCGCGCGATGCTCGACGCCGTGCGCCGCGCGTACGCGCGTTGGCTGTCGGCCGGCATCGCCGCGGGCGCGACCGTGGACAACCTGCGTGGCGACGTGATCGTGCGGCGCGAAGGTCAGGAGCGCAGCGTGATGGTGGACAGCCTGCTCTCGTTCGCCTCGCTTCTATCGCGGTCGCGCGCGTTCGAACCCGATCCGAACTCGTCGGTGGCGAGTGCGCTCTACCTCAAGTTACTGAGCGCGTTCTTCCGCCCAACGGTGACGCTCGACCAGTTTGCGACCGAGCAGCGGCGGCAGGAGCTGCGCAATTCGGTGAACGTGAACGAGTACATGGTGCGCGCCGGTGAGAAGGTGGTGGGCGCACACGAGGTGGTCGGTCAAGCCGAGTTCGAGAAGATGCGCGCGCTGCACGACGCCATGCAGGCGCGCACGCGCGGGCAGCGCGCGTTGGGCCGGATTGCGGGGAGCATCGCGTACAACGCGCTCGTGCTTGCGATCTTCGGCATCGCCATCGTGCTGTTCCGTCCGCAGCTCTACAGCGCCTTTCGCTCGCTCGCGCTGTTCGCGGCGGTATTCCTGCTCGTGCTCGTCGTGTCGGCGGTGGCGGCCAAGTGGCAGCCGGTTCATCCGGAGCTGGTGCCGGTGGCGTTGGCGGCGATCATCCTGAGCGTGCTGTTCGATTCGCGCATCAGCATGATCGCCGCGATGATTCTCGCCGTGCTCGTGGGCGGGCAGAGCGTGTACCGGGGAACGAACGCACTGTTCATCAATCTCGTGGGCGGCGCCGCGGCAGCGCTCAGCGTGCGCGTGATTCTCAGGCGCGAGCAGTCGTACCAGTACGTGATCACCATCGGGATCGCGTATCTGTTCGCGGCACTGGCCATCGGTCTCACCCTGGGCTGGAACTCGAATCAGATCATCGCGAGCGCCGGGTTAGGCGTGGGCAACGCCATCGTGTCGGTGGTGTTCGCGATGTTCCTCGTGCCGTTGACGGAGCGGTTCACCGGCATCACGACGTATCTCACACTCATCGAGTACTCGGATCTCAACCGTCCGCTGCTGCGACGATTGAGCCTCGAGGCGCCCGGCACGTACGCGCACACGATCGCCATGGCGAATCTCGTCGAGGCCGCGGCCACGGCCATCGGCGGCAACGGACTGCTCGCACGCGTCGGCACCTACTATCACGACATCGGCAAGCTCACCAAGCCGCAGTATTTCGTCGAGAACCAGGCCGGGGGACGCAACCCGCACGACAAGCTCAAACCGGGCACGAGCGCCGCGATCATCCGTAATCACGTTCGCGAGGGCATGGACCTCGCCGCCGAGTACCACGTGCCCTCGACGATCGCGGCATTCATTCCCGAACACCACGGCACGGCGCCCATCGCGTACTTCCTGGAGAAGGCACGCGAGTACGACACCGGCTCGTTGCCTAACGCGGCCGACTTCGCCTACCCGGGCCCGATCCCGCAATCGGCCGAGACCGCGGTGTGCATGTTGGCCGACGGCATCGAGGCGGCGGTGCGTGTGCTGGCCGAGCCGACGCCGCCGCGCATCCGCGACGTGATCGACCACATGGTCCGGCAACGTATGGATCAGGGCCAGCTGCGCGACGCGCCGCTCACGCTCCGCCAGATCGAGATCATCAAGGAGCAGTTCGCGCGCGTGTTGAGCGGGATGTACCACAGCCGCATCGACTACCCGGCGTCCAGCGGCGGTATCTCGTCGGAGTTCGCGTCCGCATGACGCGCGTGGTGCACGTGACGTCGCAGGCCGGGCGTCTTCCGCTCTCGCGCCGCCGCATCGCCGGCCTGGCCGATCGTGTGCTGCACGCGGAAGGCGTGCGCTCGGCCGAGTTGTCGATCGCGTTCGTGACAGGGCCGGCGATCGCGCGCCTCAACGCGCGACATCTGGGCCGGAGGGGCCTAACGGACGTGATCGCGTTTCCGTTCGCGCGCGCGGACGGCTCGCCGGTGGTCGGCGACGTCTACATCGCGCCGGCGGTGGCGCGCGTGAACGCACGGCGCAACGGTGTCCCGGTGCGGGAAGAGCTCGCGCGACTCGTGGTGCACGGCACCCTGCACGTGCTCGGCCACGACCATCCGCCCGTTGAGCGAGAGGCGTCGCCGATGTGGCGGCGGCAGGAGCAGCTGCTCACCCGTGCGAAAGGAGCCTGGGCGTGAGCGTGCTGGCGCTGGTGATCGCACTGGTCGCGCTTGCGTGGGCCGCGCTCATGGCTGCTGCCGACGGCGCGCTCCTGTCGGTATCCGACATTCCAGCGAACGGCGTGATGGAGGCGCCCACGGGCGGGGTGCGTGATGCCACACACCGCGCGTTGTCCATCGCGCGGCTCATCGCGCTGCTCGTCGCCGGCGTGGGGGCGGCGCGGGCATTCGATCTGCCCGCGCAACCACCCGGCGTCGCGATCGGGTTGGGCATCGTGATTGCCGTGGTGGCCGTGTTGTTAGGCGAAGTGATTCCGCATGCGGCGGGCGAGGCCGTCGGCCTCCGCGCGCTCTCGGCGTTGAGCGCCGTCGTCCACTCGGCCGAGGTGGCCATGCGGCCGCTCGTTGCCAGCGGCGCGAAACTGGACGGCATGCTGCGGCGCGCGCTGCCGCCGTTCACGCCGGGCCAGGGCAACCGCGAGATCACCGCCGAACAGTTCCGGCGCATCGTCACGCCGCAGCAGGCAACGCCGCACCGCACGATGATGCACCGCGTGTTCTCGTTCAGTGATACGGAAGTCCACGAGGTGATGGTGCCGCGCGTCGACATCCTCGGCCTCGAGCGCGGCACCCCGTGGTCGGAGGTGCTCGATCGCGTGCGCAGCTCGCAGCACGCGCGGCTGCCGGTGTACGACGAGACCATTGACCACATCACGGGTATTCTGTTCGCCAAAGATCTCCTCCCGGCGGTGATCGCCGATCAGGAGCCGGCTGAAGGATGGGAGTCGATCGCGCGAGCGGCGTCGTTCATCCCCGAGAGCAAGACCATCGAAGCCCAACTGCGCGACTTCAAGGCGACGCGCACGCACATCGCGATCGTGGTTGACGAGTTCGGTGGCACGGCGGGTCTGGTGACGATCGAGAACATCCTCGAGGAGATCGTGGGGGACATCCGCGACGAGAACGATCGCGAGGAGCCGCCGATCGAAGCCGAAGAGGGCCGGCGGTGGTGGGTGTCGGGCCGCGTGACGCTGGACGAGCTCTCCGATGCGTTAGGCCACCGGTTCGATCGGCCCGACGTGAACACCGTGGGCGGGCTCGTTTTCGAAGTGGTTGGGCACGTGCCCAAGGCGGGGCAGGAACTCGAGCTGGACGGCTACCGCATCGTGGTCGAGCGGGTGAACCGGCGTCGGGTCGATCGCGTGTACTTCGAGCGGCCCGAGTCGCCCGTGGAGCGCGCTTCGTGAGCGTGTCCGCGTTGCTTCTCGCGATGGGCGTGGTGGTCGTGGCGTGGCTCACGGCCGCGGCGACGGCCGTGCGGTCGGTGAGCCGCGTGTGGCTCCGGCGTTGGGCCGAGCAGCGGTTGGCCACGCCGGCCGGGTTGGGCGAGAGCGCGCTGCTCGCACGGCCGCACCGGCTCGTGCTCGCGGCGGGCGCGGGCACGGCGCTGATCGTCGCCGCGGCGGGTGCTCTGTTAGGCGCGGGCGACGGCCGGTCGGCATGGGTGCTCGCCGGCGAAACCATCGTGCTCGCCCTCGCATTCCTCGTCGTCGGCCAGCTCGTGCCGCGGGCGGTCGCGCGGCGTTGGGCGCCCGGCCTGTTGCCGGTCGTCGTGCCGCCGCTCGACGTCGCGGCATTCCTGTTGGCACCGGTGCTCGACGCCGCGCGCGCCGTTGGGCGCTCGCTCACGCCCGGCCCGCGCTTGCCGCTCACGCCGACGCGCGAAGGGATCGAGGACCTGCTGCGCGAAGGCGAGCTGGAAGGCATCGGCGAGCACGACGAGATCGACATCATCGCCGGCCTCGTCGAGTTCGGCGAGAAAGTCGTGCGCGACGTGATGACGCCGCGCACGGCGGTGTTCGCGGTGGACGAAGCGATGGCGCCCGAGGAGATGGCGCGCGCGATCGCACAGTCGGGGTATAGCCGCGTGCCGGTGTATCGCGAATCGATGGACCACATCATCGGCATGGTCCACGTCTTCGACGTGCTCGAGACCGCCGGGCAGCGTCCGGCGCCCATCCGGCAGGTGGCGCACGCGCCGCTCACGACGCGACTCAGCACCGTGTTGTTTGAAATGCTGCGCGCCCAACGGCACCTGGCCGTGGTGCTCGACGAATTCGGCGGAACGGCGGGCATCGTCACGCTCGAGGACCTGCTCGAGGAGCTGGTGGGCGACATCCGCGACGAGCACGACGAGCCGGCGCTGGTGGACCCGGCCGCTGGCATGGACCGCCGACCGGTGGTGCTCGAGGCGTCGACCCCGTTGGACGAGGTCGAGCAGCGCGCCGGCTTGGCGTTAGGCAGCGACGGCGACCGGACGCAGACGTTGGGTGGCGCGATCGTCCGCGCGTTAGGCCGGATCCCGGCCACCGGCGAGCGCTTTCGCCTGGGCGATTACGAGCTCACGATCGTCGACGCCGAGCCGTCGCGCATCCGGCGGGTGCTCGTGCAGCGCGGCGAGTCCGCGCGGGCCGTCGACCTCAAGGCGCCCGCGCCCCGCTGACGTGCGTCCCTTCGTCGTCTTCTGGCGACTGTTCCCGTTCGTCATCGCGTTCCTGCGAGACCGTCGCCGATGGATCTTCGTCGGCCGACCGCGCCGGGCGAGCGAAGCGGTGCACCGGCGACGCGCCGAGCGCCTCACCGCCACCGTGGCCGCGCTCGGCCCCGCGTTCATCAAGCTGGCGCAGGTGTTCGCGTCGCGCGCCGACATCCTCCCCGAGCCGTACCTGAGCGAGGTCGGCAAGCTCACCGACAGCGTGCCGGCGCTGCCGTCGCGCGACATCCAGGCGGTGATCGTCCGCGAGCTCGGCAAACCGCTCGATCAGCTGTTCGACCGGTTCGACGTCGAGCCGCTCGCCGCGGCGTCGTTGGGCCAGGTCCACCGCGCGTCGTTAGGCGAGCGCGAAGTGGTGGTGAAGGTGCTGCGCCCGGGCGTCGAGGAAATGGTGGCGATCGACCTCGATGCGGCGTTCCGCATTCTGTACTTCGTCAACGTCCTGCTCCCGAATCACCACACGCGCGCGATCACTACCATCGTGCGCGAGTTCGCCAAGCGCATCGACGAGGAGATGGACTTTCGCCAGGAGGCGCGAAACGCCGACCTCATCCGCGCCAACTTCACGCGCGACCCGCGCGTGGCTGTGCCCGAAGTGGTCGGCGCGCTCACCTCGCGTCGTGTGCTCGTGCTCCAGTACATGGAAGGCACCAAGATCGACCGGCTGCAGAGCCGCATCGCCTCGGGCGACATCGCCCTCGAGACGCTGCTGCGCACCGTGGTCGAGGTGTACACGCAGATGATGCTGATCGACGGGCTGTTCCACGCCGATCCGCATCCCGGCAACCTGCTCGTCGCGCCTAACGGTACGCTCGTGCTGCTCGACTTCGGCATGGTGGTGCGCGTGGAGCGCGAGACGCGCGTCCGGCTCATCGAGACCATTCTCGCCGCGGTGCGCAAGGACGTCGACGGTGTGATCGCCGGCTTCTACGAGCTCGGCGTCCTCGACCCGGAAGTCGATCGCGG
>Ga0134125_10004482_pt1 | contig 15963 bp, 14 predicted proteins | sample KB31751_FD_96464 | JGI IMG/M metagenome (GOLD analysis project Ga0134125, IMG submission 96464) | Terrestrial soil microbial communities with excess Nitrogen fertilizer from Kellogg Biological Station, Michigan, USA - KB3-175-1 | ecosystem: Environmental > Terrestrial > Soil > Unclassified ... | reverse complement strand
GCGCGGCTACGCGGAGATCATGGGACACGCGCCCGACGAGCTGGGCGCCGACGTGGCGCTCGCCGTGGACCGCGAGACGCAGCAGCGCATCGTCGAGTTCGACGTGTGCTACTGCGGCCCGCTCGCGGACGCGGAGCGCGTCGTGGCGCCGCTGCGCAAGCTCGGCAAGCCGCTCAAGGACGCCCTCGGCCAGGCGCCGTACACCAAGCTGCAGGGGAGCGATGATCCGCCGGCCCCGCCCGGCATCGCCGCCTACGTGAAGGGCGGGCTGGTGTATGGACTCACGCCCGCGCTCATCGACGCGGCGATCGACTACATCGAGGCGCACCCGGCCCACAACTTCGAGATCGAGTTCGGGGCCAACGGCGGCGCGGTCGCCCGCGTCGCGCCCACCGCCACCGCCTACTTCGGCCGCGGCGCCAGCCACACCATGCTGGCGTTCGCGTTCTGGAAGGTTCCCGGCGACGGCGCCGAGGCCAGCACCGCCTGGGTGCGCGGTGCGTGGAAGGAGCTCGAGCCGCACTCGCGCGGCAACTACGTGAACCTCGCCAGCGCCGACGACCGCGAGACCCGCGTGCACGATGCGTACGGTGACAACTACGCGCGGCTCGCGAGCCTCAAGAAGCGCTACGACCCGGCCAACCTGTTCCACCTCAACGCCAACATCAAGCCCGCCTGAGCGGCCACACGTGGCAGGCACGGCACGCGCACCCGCGCGTGCCGCGCCCACGCTTGACACTCAAACGTCATAAAGGTGCAATGCCGCCTTCGGGCGTGGTGGCCAGCCAGGGTTCGGAAGGCCGAAAAAAAACAACCCATGCATCTTGTCGATACGACCCTGTTCTATTCGCCGACGAGCGGCGGCGTCAAACGCTACCTCTCCGCCAAACACTCCTGGCTCGCCGCGCATACCACCTGGGAGCACACCCTGGTGGTACCGGGCCGCGCGGCGCAGCTCGAGCGTGGCGGGGTGTGCACGCTGCCGGGCTACCCCGTGCCGGGCACCTTCAATTACCGCCTGCCGCTCAACCCGCGCCGCTGGGCACGGCTGCTGGACGCGCTCGAGCCGAGTCTCATCGAGGTCGGTGATGCGTTCCACCCGGCGTGGTGCGCGTGGCGCGTGGCGCAGCGGCGCGGCATCCCGCTCGCGGCCTTCTATCACAGCAACCTGCCGCAGCTCGCCGGCCGGCGCAGCTTCGGCACGCTCACCGAGCCGATCATCCGCCGCTACCTGCGCCTGCTGTACGAGCGCTGCGACGTGGTGTTCGCGCCCAGCCGCCTGATGTGTGACTACCTGAACGAGCTCGGCGTCGCGCACACGCTGCACCAGCCGCTCGGGGTGGACGCGGAGGTATTCCACCCGGCGCGCCGCCGCGCCGGCATCGCCGAGCGCCTCGGGCTGCCGCGCGACGCGCGCGTGCTGCTGTACGCCGGGCGCTTCGCGCCGGAGAAGAATCTGCCGGTGCTGCTGCAGGCGTTCGCGCGCCTCGGTACCCCGTATCACCTGCTGCTGATCGGCGGCGAGCGCACCGCGCGCCCGGCCGCCAACGTCACCATGCTGCCGTACCGGCGCGACAGCGTGGAGCTGGCGCAGTGGATCGCCTCGGCCGATGCCCTGGTGCATGCCGGCACCAAGGAGACCTTCGGGCTGGTGATCCTGGAAGCGATGGCCTGCGGGCGGCCGGTGGTGGCGGCACGCGCCGGCGCGTTCCCCGAGTTCATCGACGACAGCGTCGGCATGCTCGCCACGCCCAACTGCAGTGCCAGCATGGCGGAGGCCATCGCGGCGCTGTACGAACGCGACCTGGACGCGGTCGGCGGCACGGCGCGGGCACGCGTGCTGCGCCAGTTCACCTGGCACCGCGCCTTCCACGGCCAGATGTCCGCCTACGCGTCGCTCCTCGGCGCGCACCGTCACGCCGTCGGCGGCGCGGCGATCCTCGGGCTGCGCTCCCCGACCTCCTGAGGCGGCGTGCGCCGTGCCTCAGGCGCGGTGCACGACCAGCAGCACCCCGCCGAACAGCAGCAGCGCGCCCAGCAGGCGCGTCAGCGTCATGGGATGCTCGGGAAAGCCCAGCCAGCCGTAGTGATCGACCACCAGCGAGGTGAGCAGCTGGCCAAGGATGACGAGCGACAGCAGCGCCGCGGCCCCGAGGCGCGGCCCGAGGACGATGGTCGATACCACGTAGAACGCGCCCAGCACGCCGCCGGCCCAGGCCCAGGCGGGCGCGGCGAGCAGCTGGCTGCGCGCGGGCCAGGCGCCGTTCGCGAGCAGCAGCAGCGCGAGCGCCGCCGAGCCGACCAGGAAACTGGCGAGCGCGGCGGCCACCGGGTCGCCGAGCCCGGTGCGCAGCGTGGCGTTCACGCCCACCTGCACCACCAGCACCACCCCGGCGGCGAAGGCGAGCGCGCACAGCAGGACGTACATGCTCAGCGCCGCAGGCGGCGCAGCAGCGCCAGCCCCGCGCGGCTCGCGGCCAGCGCCAGCATCACGCGCAGCAGCAGCCGCCGCGCCCACGGCATCGGGCGCGGCGGCAACGCGCGGTAGAAGGCCGGCGCGACGTCGCGATGCAGCTCGACGCCGCCCGCGACCGTCCAGCTGCGCGTGCCCGCGGCGATCAGGTACGCGCCGGGCGCGGCGCGCTCGACGCGCGCCGCGGCGAGCGTCGCGGGCAGGTCGGCAGGCGCTGCGGCCGCGAAGCTGAGCGTGGTGGGCTCGCCGGGCCGCTCGGCGGTCTCGCCGCTCAGTGTGAAGCCGGCGACCGCATCGCCGCGGCGGCAGACGACCGGACCCGGGAACGTGGCGAGCAGCTCAGCCATCGGCGGCTGGCGCGCGGCGCACGGCGCGGCTGTGGCTGCGGCGCCGGCGGTGACCGTTGTCCATGAGCGTTTACCTCCGTGACGAGCCTGCCCGGATTGTACGATAGCGGCATGACCAATCCGGCCCTGCTGCAGCCGCGACGCGATCTGACGCTGACGCACGCGGTCTCGCTGGTGGTCGGGGTCATCATCGGCACCGGCATCTTCCTCAAGAGCGCGAGCATGGCGCAGGCGGTCGGCAGCCCGGCGCTGGTGCTGACCGCGTGGGTGGTCGCGGGACTCGTCGCCATGCTCGGCGCACTGTGCTTCGCCGAGCTCGGCGCGCTGCTGCCGCACGCCGGCGGCGAGTACGTCTACCTGCGCACCGCCTACGGCGAGCTGGTGGGGTTCCTGTTCGCGTGCAACGGCTTCGTGCTGGGTGGCGCGGCGGTGGCCGCCTACGGTGCCGCGGTGGCGATCTTCGTCTCCGACATCCATCCGCTCGGCGCCGACTGGTTCACGCACACCCTGCACCTGTTCGGCAGCCGCTTCACGCTGAGCTTCGGCGCACGGCAGCTGATCGCGGTGGCGGTCATCGCGCTGTTCGCCGCCATCAACTGCGCCGGCGTCATCATGGGCGGGCGCGTGCAGGCGCTGCTGACGGCGGCCAAGGTACTGGCGATCCTCGCGGTCGCGTGCGGGGTGTTCGTGTTCGGCGGCGGCCGCGCCGCGGGCAGCGCCGCGGCGGCCCCGCACGGCACGCCGTCCGGGTTCGGCGCGGCGATGTTCTCGGCGCTGTGGGCCTACAGTGGCTGGCAGTTCCTGCCGATGGCGGCCGGCGAGGTGCGCGAGCCGCAGCGCAACCTGCCGCGCGCCATCGTCGGCGGCACGCTGCTGGTGCTGGGCCTGTACCTGCTCATCAACGCCGCCTACCTGTATGCGCTGCCGTTCGCGCAGGTGGCGAGCTCCAACTCCACCGCCTACCCGGACGCGCCCTCGGTGGCGGCGCGCGCGGTGCAGACCTTCCTCGGCGGGCGCGCCACGGCGATCGCGGCGCTCATCTTCCTGGTCTCCACCATCGGCTCGCTGAACGGCATGATCCTGAGCGGCGCGCGCGTGCCGTTCGCCGCCGCGCGCGACGGGCTGTTCTTCGCCCCCTTCGGGCGGCTGAGCCCGGTGAGCCGCGTGCCGGTCACCGCGCTGGTGCTGCTGGCCATCTGGGGCTCGCTGCTGGCCGTGACGGGCACCTTCGACCAGCTCACCGACATGGCGGTGATGTCGTACGCACTGTTCTGGATCCCGGTGTCGCTGGCGGTCATCGTCCTGCGCCGCAAGCTGCCGCAGGCGCCGCGCCCGTTCCGCGTGCCCGGCTACCCGTTCGTGCCGCTGCTGTTCGCGCTGGTGATGCTGGCGATCATCATCAGCGCCCTCATCAGCGTGCCGCGGGAGTGCATCGCCACGCTGGTGCTGATTCTCCTGGCGCTGCCGCTCTATCCGCTGTTCCGCCGCCGTGCGGCGGCGGCATCCGTCAGCCCGTCTCCAGCTCCCAGAGGGTGAGCGGCGCGCCGCGCCGCAGCCAGAACCCCAGTCCGGCCTCGCGGAAGTGGCGCCGCAGGCGCGTGCGGTACCAGTGCGCGCTGCGCAGGTGCACGTCGGCGTCGGTGCGCGCACGGTCGCAGTTGTGCTCGAAGTCGAAGCGCGTGAGGGCGCTGAAGTACAGTACGCCGCGGCACAGGCGCGCGAAGTTGCGCAGTGCATCCTCGGCCGCCCGCGGCTCGAGGTACTGCAGCACGTCGTAGCAGATCAGCAGATCGAAGGGCGCGGCACGGTAGCTCTCGATGCGGCCGCGCTCCCAGCCGTAGCGCGCGCACAGGTAGTCGCTGGTCTCGAGCCCCACGTAACGCGCGCGCGGCAGCAGCCGCAGCAGCGGCGCGCGCAGCATGCCGGTGCCGCAGCCGGCCTCGAGGATGCGCCGCACCGGCAGCCCGGCGTGCGTGGCCAGCGCTGCGATCAGGCGCGCCCGGGCGTGCATCTCGGCGCGCGTCGCCACCGCGGTGCGCGGATCGAAGTAGTAGCGGCGGTAGTAGTCGCGTCCGAAGCGCATGCTTCAGGCCGCCGCCAACACTGAATGCTCGCTGAACCGCCGGCGATTCACGGCTCGTACAGGTTGGTTTGCCTGGCGCGGTGCGGCACGGCTCGTGGCTGCGTCCATGTTTTGTATGCCTGATTGAAACTGGCGCGTTTCCACTAATATGTCCTTGCATCCGCAACGGAACAACCGGAGGCACAGATGAGACTCAAGTCCGCGAAGATCCTGCTGGCCGGCGCACTGCTGGGCGGCCTGCTGAGCGCCTGCGTCGTGGCGCCGGCGCCCGGTTACGGCGAGGCGGTCTACAGCGCCCCGCCCGCCGTGCAGTACGAGGCGGTCGGCGTGGCCCCGACCCCGGGCTACTTCTGGATCGGCGGCTCCTGGTTCTGGGAAGGCGGCCGCTACGCCTGGCACCCGGGTTACTGGGAGCGGCCGCGTCCCGGGTACCGCTGGGTGGGGCATGGCTGGCGCCGCTACGGCAACGGCTGGCGCGAGTCGCCCGGCCACTGGCAGCGCCGCTGACGCTCCCCGCGGGCCGGCGCCGGCTGAGACCGGCGCCGGCCCGCTGCATTTGCGCTTCCCGGGCCCGCCGCGCGACACTGCTGCGCCGGTGTCGGCCGGCCATTTTCAAGGAGCGCGGCAGCAATGCGACGAACTGACCTGACCGTGAGCGCCGGCCTCGCGATCCTGGCGCTGGCGACTGGCAAGCTGCTGGCAGCGGAGGCCCCCGCGACGAAGGAGACGCACGCCATGTCCACCTTCAAACTCACCAGTACCGAGCTGTCCCCGGGCGCCACCATCGCCGCGGCGCAGGTATTCAACGGCTTCGGCTGCCAGGGCGGCAACGTCTCGCCCGCGCTCGCCTGGAGCGGCGCGCCCGCGGACACCAAGAGCTTCGCCCTCATGGTGCACGACCCGGACGCGCCCACCGGCAGCGGCTGGTGGCACTGGGTGGTGTACAACATCCCGGCCGAGACGCACGCGCTGGCCGCCGGTGCGGGCGATCCGAAGAAGCAGCTGATGCCGGCCGGGGCGGTGCAGGGGCGCAGCGACTTCGGCACGCCCGGCTACGGCGGACCGTGCCCGCCGCCAGGCAAGCCGCACCACTACCACTTCCGCCTGTACGCACTCAAAGTGCCGAAGCTGGAAGTGCCGGCCGATGCCAGCGCGGCGCTGATCGGCTTCAACGTGCACGCCAACGAGCTGGGCGTGGCCGAGCTCACGGGCCTCTATGGTCGCTAGTCCGCGCGAGCGGCGCGCGGCCGTTTGGCCGTGGCTGGTCATGCCGCTGGTCGTACTGGCGGTGTTTTTCGCGCTGCTGCGCATGCATCACCGCCTGGGCACCACGCCGGCGGCGGCCGTGACGCCGGCACCGGCGCCGGCAACCACGCCCAAGCCCTGAAAACTGGCGCCGGCGGGCCGGCGCGGCTAGCATAGCCGCCCTTTTGGTTACCCCCGCCGGGCCGCGGCCCGCAGCGCATGCCCGCCAGCCCCCGCCGTAAATCCAGTCCCGCGCGCACGCGCGTGCCCAAGGTCGGGTTCGTCAGCCTCGGCTGCCCCAAGGCGCTGGTGGACTCCGAGCGCATCCTCACGCAGCTGCGCGCGGAAGGGTACGAGGTCGCGCCGAGCTACGAGGCCGCGGACGTGGTGGTGGTCAACACCTGCGGCTTCATCGATGCGGCCGTGGATGAATCGCTCGATGCCATCGGTGAGGCGCTCGAGCACAACGGCCGCGTCATCGTCACCGGCTGCCTCGGCGCCAGGCCCGAACGCATCCTGGCGCGCCATCCGCGCGTGCTGAAGGTCACCGGTCCCCACGCCTACGAGGACGTGGTCGGCGCGGTGCACGAGCACCTGCCGCCGCGGCACGAGCCGTTCCTCGACCTGGTGCCGCCCCAGGGGGTGCGCCTCACCCCGCGCCACTACGCGTATCTGAAGATCGCGGAGGGCTGCAACAACAAGTGCAGCTTCTGCATCATCCCCGCCCTGCGCGGCCGCCTGGCGAGCCGTCGGATCGATGAGGTGCTGCGCGAGGCGGAACGCCTGGCCGCGGCCGGCGTCAGGGAGCTGCTGGTCATCTCCCAGGACACCAGTGCCTACGGCTCGGACCTGCGCTACGCCGCCGCCGAGTGGCGCGGCCGCCCGTTCGCGACGCGCTTCATCGACCTGGCGCGCGGCCTCGGCGAACTCGGCGTGTGGGTACGCCTGCACTACGTCTACCCCTACCCGCACGTCGACGAGGTGATCCCGCTCATGGCCGAGCGACGCGTGCTGCCGTACCTGGACGTGCCGTTCCAGCACGGCAGCCCCACGGTGCTGAAGCGCATGCGCCGTCCGGCGCACGCGGAGAACACCCTCGCGCGCATCCGCGCCTGGCGCGCGCAGTGCCCCGAGCTGACGCTGCGCAGCACCTTCATCGTCGGCTTCCCGGGCGAGACCGAGCAGGAGTTCGCGGAGCTCCTGGCATGGCTCGCCGAGGCACAGCTCGACCGCGTCGGCTGCTTCAAGTACTCGCCGGTCGAGGGCGCCGCGGCCAACACCCTCGCCGCCCACGTGCCGGCCGAGGTGCAGGAGGAGCGCTACGCGCGCTTCATGCAGCAGGCTGCCGCCATCAGCCGCCAGCGCCTGGCGGCACGCATCGGGCGGCGGCTGCGCGTGCTGGTGGATTCGATCGAGGACGGCGTGGCGGTCGCGCGCAGCGAGGGCGATGCGCCGCAGATCGATGGCGTGGTACGCATCCCCGGCGTGACCGCCGGCGGCCGCGCGCGGCTGCGCGCGGGGGAATTCGCGGACGTGGAGATCGTGGCCGCGGACGACTACGACCTCACCGGCCGCCTCACGGAGTGAGGCGGCCGGTACGGTTACTGCTTCAGCCCGAGCTCATGCCCAGGGACTTCATGATTCCCGTGGCCTGATCCTTCACCGCCTGCGCCTTGGTCGCCGCGCCGGTGAAGTCGCCGGAGCTCGCCGCGTTCGACGCCTCGGTCCAGGCTGACTTCATCGAGTCGAGGCCCGACTTCGCCGCCGCCAGGCTGTCCTTGGTGACGCCCTTCGGCAGGTGATGCGACTTGGACAGGATGTCGACGCGGCTCTGGATGGCGTCGACCATCTTCGGCACGTCCTTGCTCAGCGGGTCCCACTGGTCCTTGGCCTTGGCGAGCGCCTCGGCGGCTTCCTGGGTCTTGGCGTCCACCGTGTCCTTCAGCGACTTCAGCGCGGTGTTGAAGCCCGGCACCGCGTCGACGACCGCCTTGTAGTCGCCCTTGGCGAAATTGTCCTTCATCTGCTGCAGGGTCGCGTCGATGGCCTGCAGCTGATCGGGGGCGTACTTCTGCGCCCCGTCGCGCATGCCGGCGAGCGCCGTCTCAGCCGACGACACGGCCTGCTCGGCCGGCGCCTTCTGACTCATGCAGGCCACAACGAGCAGCGCCGCCATCACGGCCAGCAGCCCGACGGATAGTTTCTTCATTTTCGGGGTCCTTTCTTGCGGTGGTAACACGAGACGGTCACGGTATGCGCAGCTTCTGGCCCGGCTGGATCTTGTTGGGATCCTTCAGCAGATCGCGATTGGCCTCGAAGATCTTGGTGTACAGAGCGGGATCGCCGTAATACTTCTGGGCGATCTTGGAGAGCGAGTCACCCGACTGCACGACGTAGGTCTGGGTGTAGGGGTTGTTTCCTGCGGCAGCGGCCGTCGCTTTGTCATCCGCCATGGCGTCCTCCGGATCGTGGGGCTGTGCATCCGTACCTAGTCCGTCGCGGCGGTTGCGGGACAGGCGCCGTGTTTCTTTGCTGTTGGCACGGCGCATGGAGCCGCGGGGACCGAACCGCGTCTGCGCTAGCGGATTCAAAGAGTAACACGAAGCGCCCGCCGCGGTGAGAGCCGGCGCGCGTGCGGCCGTGCATCGCAACAGGACCGTAAGCTGCTGATTTGCGTGCGCACGGCCGGTTCCTGACTCAACCCGGCGGCTCGACGGCCGCGAGCGGGCTCGGTCATACTGTACGGCAAAGCTCGCGATCCGGATGGCCGGCAGGCGTTTCCGGAGAGGGACGAAAAACTACAGTGCCGCGGGGTCTCGTGTTGGGGCGGCGGCGCAGCGCGCCGTTGTCGGGAGCGCTGGCCGCGCAGGCACTGGCGAGCGTGGCCGTGGCCGCAGACTGGCTGCCGGTCGCCCCCGAAGACCTGAGCATGACCACCATGGCCGAGGCACCCGGTGCCCCGGCCGCCTACCTCTACCAGCAGATCGACCGCGACGACGCGCACTACTACCAGACCGTCTACGTGCGGCTCAAGATCCTGAAGGAGGAAGGCCGCGGGTACGGCGACGTCGAGATCCCCTACGTGAAGGGCCAGGACAGCGTGCGCGATATCCAGGCGCGCACCCTGTGTCCGGACGGCCGCATCCTGCCCTTCAGCGGCACCCTATTCGACAAGCCGATCTCCAGCGAACGCGGCGTCAAGGTGCTGGCCAAGACCTTCAGCCTGCCGGGCGTGCAGCCGGGCTGCATCATCGAGTACCGCTACCGCTACGACTTCCCGTTCGGCTGGATCTTCGACTCGCACTGGCTCCTGAGCCAGAACCTGTACGTGCGCGAGGAGCAGTTCTCGCTGACGCCTGCCGGGGTCTATTCGCTGCGCTGGAGCTGGCCCAACGGCCTGCCGCCCGACACCCGGCAGCCGCGCCTGGAAAAGGGCCGCGTGCTGCTCGAGACGCACCACGTGCCCGCGTTCGTCAGCGAAGACCACATGCCGCCGGAGGACCAGCTCAAGTACCGCGTCGACTTCATCTACTTCATCGCCGGCTCCCGCCACGACGACGACGCCAGCCTCTACTGGCCCAGCTACGCCAGGCAGCGCCTGCGCGACATCGAGCGGTTCCTCGACCGCCCGGCCGCCATGCAGAAGGCGGTGGCGCAGATCGTGCTGCCGGGGGACGCGCCGGAGGAGAAGCTGCGCAAGCTCTACGCGCGCGTGCAACGCATGCGCAACTACACCTACGAGCGCCCGATGAGCGAGGAGGAAATCCAGCGCGAGCGGCGCGAGCTCGTCACCAGCATCGAGGACGTCTGGAAGCACGGCGCCGGTACGCGCTACCAGCTCAACTGGCTGTTCCTGGCCATGGCCCGCGCCGCCGGCCTCGCCGCGGACCCGGTACTCAGCTCCGCGCGCGACGAGCACGTGTTCGATGCCCGCGTCATGAATCCCGATCAGCTGAACCTCAACCTGGTGGTGGTGAACGTCGGCGGCCGCGACCTGTACCTGGCCCCGGGCATCCCGTTCACGCGCTTCGGCATGCTGCCGTGGTGGGAGACCGACACCCGTGCGCTGCGCCTCAACGCCGCCGGCGGTACCTGGATCAACACCCCGCTGCCCGAGGCGGGCGAGTCGCGCCTCGAGAGCAGGGCCGACCTCAGGCTGTCCGACGGCGCGCTCGAGGGGCGGCTCACGGTGCGCTTCAGCGGACTCGAGGCGTCGTGGCGGCGCCTGGCGGAGCGCAACGAGGACGAGGTGTCGCGGCGGCAGTTTCTCGAGCAGGAGGTGACGGCGCGCATCCCCGGCAGCGCCGAGGTGCGGCTCACCGGCAACCCCGACTGGGACGATGCCGAGCAGGACCTGGTCGCCGAGTTCGCCGTGCGCGTGGCGGGCTGGGCGACGCTCGCCGGGCACCGGCAGCTGCTGGCGGTCGGCCTGCTCGGCAATCCCGAGCACCAGACCTTCGTGCATGCCAGCCGCGTACACCCGCTGTACTTCGGGTATCCCTACGAGCGCCGCGACGAGCTCAGCATCGAGCTGCCACCCGGGTGGCACGTGGAGAGCGTGCCGCAGGCACACGCCATCGACCTCAAGGGTGTAGTGTTCAGCAGCGGTGCCGACGGCGCTCACCAGTCGCTGCACGTGCGGCGCGATCTCACGATCAACATGTACCTCGCGGACGTGAAATTCTACCCGGCGCTGCGCAGGTTCTTCGAGAACGTGCGCAGCAGCGACGAGGAGCAGGCGGTGGTGGCCGCCGATGAGTCCGGTGCGCGCCACTAGGCACCAGCGCACCGCCGGCGCGGGCCTGGCGTGTGCGACGCTGCTGCTGGCCGGCGCCGCATCCGCCGCGCCGCCCGCGTGGCTGCAGGCACAGGTCGGCGCGGCGCTGCCGGCGCACGATGACAAGACTGCCGCCGTGGTGCTCTACAGCGAGACGCTGCTCAACGCGGCACCCGGCGGCCGGTTGCGGCGCGTGGACCGGCGGGTGTACCGCATCCTGCGCAGTGACGGCGCCGAGCGCGGCACGGTGTTCGTGCCGTTCACGCCGCGCAGCCGCGTCACCGACCTGCACGCCTGGTGCATCCCCGCCACCGGCAGGGGCTACGAGGTCAGGAACCGCGACGCCTACGAGACCGCACTGGGGGGCATCGCCGGCAGCGAGCTGATCACCGACGTGCGCGCACGCGTGCTGCAGATCCCGGCCGCGTTGCCCGGCAGCATCGTCGGCTACGAGCTCGAGCGCGAACTCGAGCCGTACCTGCTGGCCGACGAGTGGGTGTTCCAGGACACCCTGCCGGTGCGCGAAGCGCGCTACAGCGTCGAGCTGCCGCCCGGCTGGGAGTACCACGCCACCTGGCTCAACCATGCCGAGGAGCCGCCGCAGGCGGCCGGCCGCAGCCTGCAGTGGGTGGTGCACGACGTGAGCGCGCTGCACGAGGAGCCGCGCATGCCGCCGTGGCAGCAGCTCGCCGGGCGCGTGTGGATCTCGTTCACGCCCGCAGGCCGGCCGCCGGCGGTGCGCAGCTGGCAGGACCTGGGCAGCTGGTATCTGGAGCTGGCGCGCGGGCGCCGCGACGCCTCGCCCGAGATCCGCCAGAAGGTCGCCGAGCTCACCGCGGGGACCCCGCAGCTCCTCGAGCGGATGCGCGCCGTGGCGCGCTTCGTGCAGAGCGACGTCCGCTACGTCGCGATCGAGCTCGGCATCAGCGGCCTGCAGCCGCGCGCCGCCGCCGAGGTCTTCGCGCACCGCTACGGCGACTGCAAGGACAAGGTGACGCTGCTCAGCTCGATGCTCAGGGAGCTGGGCGTCGACTCCACCTACCTGATCGTCGACAGCGAGCGTGGCGCGGTGTCTGCCTCCACGCCGCCCAACCTGGGCTTCGACCACGTGATCCTCGCCATCGTGCTGCCCGAGGCGGTGCACGACCCCGCGCTGCTGGCACTGCTGCCCCACCCGCAGCTCGGCCGGCTGCTGCTGTTCGACCCGACCGACCCGTACACCCCGCTCGGCGCGCTGCCGGGGCAGCTGCAGGGCGGCTATGGCCTGCTGGTGACGCCCGCGGGCGGTGAGCTGGTGCAGCTGCCGCAGCTGCCGGGCAGCTGGAGCGGCGTGCAGCGCGTGGCGCACCTGACGCTCGACACCAGCGGCGCGCTGCACGGCGAGGTGCAGGAGATGCTGAGCGGGGACCCGGCCGCGCACGAGCGCCAGGTGCTCGCCAGCGAGCGCCTCGCCGGCGGCCAGACCCGGATCGCGGAGACGCACCTCGGTGACTCGCTCGCCGATTTCCGGCTGCTGCGCGCGGAAGTCAGCAATGTCGCCGACCAGAACCTGCCGGTCGAATGGAGCTACCGGCTCGACGCCGAGCGCTACGCCAAGCGCAGCGGCGAGCTCGTGGTGGTGCGGCCGCGGGTGCTCGGGGTGGAGGCGAGCCGGCTGCTCGAGACGCCCGAGCCGCGCCAGAACCCGGTCGAGTTCGACGCCGCCGTCGAGGACGCGGACCTGTTCGAGATCGAGGTGCCGGCCGGGTACCAGCTCGATGACCTGCCGCCGCCGGTGGACCTCGACTACGGCTTCGCCGCCTACCACAGCCGCACCGAGTTCGCCGCGCACGTGCTGCGCTACCGCCGCACCTTCGAGCTGCGCGCCCTCAGCGTGCCGACCGCGCGCGTCGGCGAGCTGCGCCAGCTGTATCGCAGCATCGCAGCCGACGAGCGCGCCGCGGCGGTGCTGAAGCGCGCCGCCCCCGCGCCCTGACGGGCGCTCAGGGCGCGATGCGCTGCCCGCGCACCGCGTCGTCGACGCTCGAGTAGTCGAGCGCGGCGGCCGGCAGCTGCGCGAAACCCGCGCGCGCCAGGACATCGCGGGCGGCGTCCTTGAGCCGCGCCAGCCGCAGCTGCGCGCCGCGCGCGCTCAGCCACGCGCACAGCTCGCCGAGCGCCTCGAGCACGCTGGTGTCGAGGTCGGGGGACTCCTCGAGGCTCAGCACCACGACCCGCGCCTGCGGCTGTGCCAGCACCCGCGCGCGCACCTCGGCCAGCACCGGGTCGGCGTTGGCGAAGAACAGCGGCTGCTCGGGACGCACCACCAGCGTGTCGGGTACGGTGACGGCGTTGGGGAAGCGCGCGAGGCTCACGTAGTCGTGTGCACCGACCCGCCCGAGCACCGACACGCGCGGGCTCGTCAGCGAGCGGATCAGCATGGCGAGGCTGAAGGCGATGGCGATCAAAAGCCCGTTGAGCACGCCGAACAGCGTGACCGCCAGCACCGATGCGAACACGATCAGCCGGTCGCGCTGCCAGCGCAGGTAGTTGCCGAACATGCCCGGGTGCAGCGACTTGCTGACCGCGTGGATGACGATCGCCGCCAGTGCCGGCTGCGGGATGCGCTCGATCCACGGCAGGCACAGCACCACCAGCAGCAGCACCACGGCGGCGGCGGCGAGACCTGCGAGGCGCGACTGCGCGCCGGCGGCCTCGTTGGCCGCGGTGCCGGAGTAGCCCGCCCCCACCGGCGTGCCCTGCAGCGCGCCCGACACCAGGTTGGCGACGCCGAGTGCCAGCAGGTCGCGGCTGGGCTGCACCGGCTCGTCGTGCTTGAGCGCGAAGGCGCGGATCGAGCCGTACGACTCGGCGAACAGGATGAACATCAGCGCCAGCGAGAACTCCGTCAGCGGCAGCCAGTGCGCGCCCGGCGGCAGCACGAACTCGGGCGGGGCGAGCACCAGGTGGATCGGCCCGGTGAGCGCCACGCCGTGCGCGGCGAGCCAGCCCGAGGCCGCGACGCTCGCGACGATGACGACCAGCGCACCCGGCACGCGCGGAATGCGCCCCAGCACGAACAGCCCGGCGAGCGCTGCCAGTCCGCACCCCAGGCTCGGCAGCTGCCAGGCGCCGGCGTGGCGCGCCAGCTCCTGCAGCAGCGGCAGGAAGCTGCCGCTTTGCACCGGCAGGTGCACGAGGGTCGGCCACTGCTTGAGGGCGATCACCAGCGCCAGCCCGAAGGAGTAGCCGCGCAGCACGGGGCGCGCGATCAGGCTCGACATGGCCCCGAGCCGCAGCGCACCCGACATCATGAACGCGAGCCCGGTGCCGACCACGAGGATCGAGGCGTAGGCGATGCGCGTCGCGGCATCGGCCCCTCCGAGAGCGAGGGTCGCCGAAGCCAGCACCGCCGCCGAGGATGAAGTGGCCGTGACCATCGCGTAGCGGCTGCGGCCGAGGAGCCCATAGCACACGAGTCCCGCGAACAGCGCGATCACGCCCGCCTGCGGCGGCAGCCCGGCAAGGCCCGAGTACGCCACCGCCTCCGGCAGCAGCAGTCCTGCAATGGACAATCCGGCCAGTGCATCGGGCAGGTAGCTGCGGGGGGTCGGCATGCGCCGCGTATCGTAGCGCGGCGCCGGGCGGCGGACCTGGGGGAAGGCCCGCTCAGGCGACCCGTCACGGACAGGAACGGTGCCGGGTGGTGGCGCCCGACGTAGGTGCCGTTGCAGTTGAGCAGACGGCGGGATCATGGGCACCATCCGCGTCCTGCCGGCGGCCCCCGCCGCGGCGCGGCGCGAGGCGCACTGAGCTACTCGACGGTGACGCTCTTGGCGAGGTTGCGCGGCTGATCGACGTCGGTGCCGCGCAGGATGGCGGCGTGGTAGGCGAGCAGCTGCAGCGGCACGGTGTACACCACCGGTGCCTGCACGTAGGTGACGTGGCGCGGCATCTCGATGACGGTGACGCCGTCGCTCGGATGGATGCCGGCTTCGGGATCGGCGAACACGATCAGCTCGCCGCCGCGCGCCCGCACCTCCATGAGGTTGGACTTCAGCTTCTCCAGCAGGTCGTTGTTGGGCGCCACCGCCACCACCGGCATGTCGGCGTCCACCAGCGCCAGCGGTCCGTGCTTGAGCTCGCCGGCCGGGTAGCCTTCGGCGTGGATGTAGGAGATTTCCTTGAGCTTGAGCGCGCCCTCGAGCGCGATCGGATACAGCGCGCCGCGGCCGAGGAACAGCGCATGACGCTTGTCGGCGAAGCGCTTGGCGAGCTCGCGGATCACCGGGTCGAGCTCGAGGGTCTTCTCCACCAGTCCCGGCAGCTCGATGAGGCGCGTCACCAGCTGCCGCTCGCGCTCGGCATCGCAGCCGTGCTGCTTGGCGAGCGCCACCACCAGCATGCCGAGCGCGGTGAGCTGCGTGGCAAAGGCCTTGGTGGAGGCGACGCCGATCTCCGGTCCCGCGCGCGTCAGCATCACCAGCTGCGATTCGCGCACCAGCGAGCTCTCCGGCACGTTGCAGATGGCGAGCGTGGACAGGTAGCCGGACTGGCGCGCAAGGCGCAGCGCCGCCAGCGTGTCGGCGGTCTCGCCCGACTGCGAGATGGTCACGAACAGCGAGTCCGGCGGCACCAGCGGGCTGCGGTAACGGTACTCGCTGGCGATGTCGACCGCGCACGGCAGCTTGCAGATCTGCTCGATGAAGTAGCGCGCCACGACCGCCGCGTGGAAGCTGGTGCCGCAGGCGACGATGTGCACGTTACGGGTCTGCCGCAGGATGTCGGGAGCCGCCGGGCCGAAGGCGGCCTCGTAGAGGCGGCCGTTGGCGACGCGCTCCTGCAGCGTGTCGGCGATGGCGCGCGGCTGCTCGTGGATCTCCTTGAGCATGAAGTGCGCGTACGGGCCGCGCTCGGCGGCATCCGCCGACAGCTCGCTCTCGCGTACCGCTCGCTCGACGGTGTTGCCGTCGCGGTCGATGATGCGCACCGCGCGGCGGCGCACCTCGGCGACGTCACCTTCCTCGAGAAAGATGAAGCGGCGCGTGACCGGCAGCAG
>Ga0134125_10004481_pt1 | contig 15963 bp, 17 predicted proteins | sample KB31751_FD_96464 | JGI IMG/M metagenome (GOLD analysis project Ga0134125, IMG submission 96464) | Terrestrial soil microbial communities with excess Nitrogen fertilizer from Kellogg Biological Station, Michigan, USA - KB3-175-1 | ecosystem: Environmental > Terrestrial > Soil > Unclassified ... | reverse complement strand
CCCTCACGTCCCGGGCGTCTCGTGGCGGCCACAGCCTGCCCGGGCCGCCACGAGACGCCCGGGACGCACCTCGGACGGCCGCCAGGGCCCCGAACCCCGTACCCCGCCGTCCCTTCCGCGGGCCGACCCCCTAGCGAGCAGCCCAGGAATCGGGCTCGGCGGTCAGTGCCTCCACCGAGCTCGGCATTTCCTTGGCCACGAGGTCGGCCAGGGTGACCTCCTCGAGCACCGAGCGGATGTTGGCCCGCACGGCGATCCAGACGTCGCGGAGGCTTTCCGCGTTGCCGGCGTATTCGATCGTCTCCGGGGGCATCGATTGCACGTTCGCGATCGGCCCCTCGACCGCGCGGACGACGTCGGCGACGGTCACCTCGTCGGCCGGGCGAGCGAGCCAGTACCCGCCTTTGGCGCCGCGGCGGGCGCGGACCAGGCCCTGGTGCTTCAGCTCCAGCAGGATGTGCTCGAGGAACTGCAGCGGGATGTCCTGAGAGGTCGCGAGGCGCTCGCCCTTGACGGGCTCCCCCTCGCCCGCGGCGGCCAGCTCGACGGCGGCGCGGACGGCGTAATCGGCCTTGGCTGAGACACGCATGCGTATGAATTAAAACAACCAGCCGGACGCCGGGCCGATCAGGAGGCCGCCTGGGAGGCCTCGACCGCCGCGGCGGCGGCCCGTTCCTGCTCGCGCCGGTAGCGCTTGTTCATGTAGTGCGGGGCGTAGAGGACGGCACCCAGCAGCAGGGCCGCGACCGCGGCGGCGATCGGCCAGACGGTCGAATCGCCCTTCTGGATCGTGACGATGCCGGAGGCCATCAGGACGATGCCGAGGGCGATGCGGATGAAGCCCTGCGGAGCCTTGTCGGAGAGCGCGGCGCCGATGATCACGCCCGGGATCGAACCGACCAGGATGTTCCCGGCGAGGCCGAAGTCGACGTTGCCGGCGACGATGTGGGCGAGCCCGGCGGCGGTCAGTAGGACCGCGGCGTGGACGATGTCGGTGCCGACCACCCGCTTCGGCACGAGCCGGTAGACGGCGATCAGGAGGATCGCGATCACCGTGCCGGAGCCAGCGGAGGTGATCCCGATGACGAAGCCGGTGGTGGCGCCGATCACGACCGCGGCGACCTTGTGGCGTTTCTCGACCTCGAAGCGCTCGCGCTCGTCGATCAGCCCGCGCAGGATCAGCGCCCGGGTCAGCGTCACCACGCCGACCATCAGCAGGGTGCCGCCGAGCACCGCGTAGACCAGCGAGTTGAGCCGGTCCTCGGAGATGTGCTGCTCGAGGACCGAGACGAGGGCGACGCCGGCGATCGCGGCGGGGACGCTGCCGAAGCTGAGCCACTTGACCAGCTCCAGGTTCACCGTCCCCAGCTTCAGGTGGCGCCAGCTGCCGACCATCTTGGTGATCGCCGAGTAGACGATGTCGGTGCCGATCGCGGTCGTCGGCGAGGTGCCGAAGATCAGGATCAGCAACGGGGTCATCAAGGATCCACCGCCCATGCCCGTCATTCCGACGAGCACGCCGATGAAGAGTCCGAAAAGGACGATTGCCGGGTCCATGGGTGCCTGTTCCTTGCCTTGTTCTCCGCACCGGTACTGCTTCTCGACTTTCTCGACTCTTCAGGTCGAGAGTGCGGAGTGCGGGAGGATAACGGGGTGAGCGTCGTCGCGCGAGGCCTCTCCCATGTCTACGGCGAGCTCCGCTCGCTGGACTCGATCGAGCTCGACGCCCGACCGGGCGAGGTCGTCGCCTTGGTCGGCCCCTCCGGCTGCGGCAAGTCGACCCTGCTCGAGATCGCCTGTGGGCTGCGCGAGCCGAGCGCCGGGACGATCGCGGTCGAAGGCGACACCGACGCCGCCGGACGCCTCTCCCACTGCGCCTACATGCCCCAGAGCGACCTCCTGCTCCCCTGGTTCTCGGCGCTCGACAACGCGGCGCTGGCGCTGCGCAACCGCGGCCTCGGCCGGGCCGCGGCGCGCGCTCAGGCGGGCGAGCTCTTCGACCGCTTCGGCCTCGGCGGGTTCGAGGGGGCGCGGCCGCAGGAACTCTCCGGCGGGATGCGCCAGCGGGTCGCTTTCCTGCGCACCCTGGTCGCCGGCAAGCCGGTGCTGCTGCTGGACGAGCCGTTCGCCTCGCTCGACGCGATCAGTCGCGCCGAGATGCAGGAGTGGCTGGCGGGGGCGCTGCTTGCCGACGGCCGCACCGTGCTGCTGGTCAGCCACGACCTCGAGGAGGCGCTCTACCTCGCCGACCGGGTGCTGGTGCTCTCGGCCCGGCCGGGGAGGGTGGTGAAGGAACTGCGGGCCCCCGATCCGCGCGCGTCCGACCGCGACGGCGCCGTCACCGATCCCGCCTTCGTCGCCGCCCGCGAGGCCGCCCTGCGGGCGCTCCATGCGGGTGCCGGTCGGGGCGGCCCCGAGCGCGTCGGCCTGCCCGACGAGGAGGCGCGATGAACCGGCGCGTCGTCCTCGGGTGGATCCTCCCGGTGCTGGTGATCGCCGCCCTGATCGGGCTCTGGCAGATCGCCGCGTCGACCGGCGCGGTCGCCGAAGCCCTGAACCTCGAACCGTTCCTCGTCCCCTCCCCCGCCGAAGTCGGCGACGCGCTCTGGACCAACCGCTCGGTGCTCTGGGAAAACACCTGGGTGACCCTGCGCGAGATCCTGATCGGGCTCGCGGCCGGCATCGTCGCCGGGATCGCGCTGGCCGTCGCGATGCGCTTCTCGCGCCTCCTCCGCGACGCCATCTTCCCGCTCAGCGTCGCCGTGCAGGCGGTCCCGGTGGTGGTGATCGCGCCGATCCTGGTCGTCTGGTTCGGCTTCGGCATCTGGGTCAAGGTGATCGTCGTCGCCCTCGCCTGCTTCTTCCCGATCCTCGTCAACACGCTCGACGGGCTGCGCTCGGTCGATCCCGAGGCGGTGAAGATGATGCGCACGCTCGACGCCTCCCCGGCGGCGATCTTCGGTCGGGTCGAAGCGCCGACCGCCCTGCCCTATTTCTTCAGCGGCGCCAAGATCGCCGTCGCCGTCGCCCCGATCGTCGCCCTCTTCGCCGAGCTGGCCGGATCGAATGCCGGACTGATGCGGTTGATCGTCCAGGACAACGCCAATCTGGAAATCGCCGATATGTTCGCGGCGGCGACGATCCTCGCCGTGATCGGGGTCCTCCTGGTCGGCCTGACCGCCCTCGCACAGCGGCTCGTCGTCACTTGGCGGTAGAAACCAGGGGATGAAGCCCTACGCCGCCCGGGCCACGATCGTGGTCCTCACCCTGCTGACCATCGCCCTCGGCCTCGCCGCCTGCGGCGCCAAGTCGGAGACCGGCAAGGGCGAAGCGGAAAAGCTGACGCTCGATCTCGACTTCTATCCGAACCCCGATCACGCCGGGATCTACGTCGCGCAGGAAGAAGGGTTCTTCAAGGAAGCGGGGCTGGAAGTGGCGATCGACTCGCCCTCCGATCCGGCGGCGCCGCTGAAGGATGTCGCCGCCGGGCGCGCCGACCTGGCGATCACCTATGAGCCGGAGGTGATGCTGGCCCGCGAACAAGGGCTCGACGTGATCGCCGTCGCGGCGCTGGTGAACCAGCCCCTGACCTCGCTGATCTGGTTACGATCGAGCGGAAAAGGGGCGATCGACGGCGTCCCCGACCTGAAAGGCAAGACGGTCTCCTACGCCGGGATCGCCTACCAGGAAGCGTTCATGAAGACGATCCTGCGACGCGCCCATCTGGGGACCTCCGACGTGAACCTGGTCAACGTCGGGTTCGGCCTGCTGCCGTCGCTGATCTCGGGCAAAGCCCAGGCGATGCTCGGCGGCTACTCGAACGTCGAGGGCGTCGACCTGCGCGAACGCGGCAAAAACCCGGTGATCACCCCGGTCGACCAACTCGGCGTGCCGACCTACGACGAGCTCGTCTTCGTCGCCCGCCGCTCCTCGCTGGAAGAAGATGGGCAGAAGATCCGCCTCTTCATCAGCGCCTTGAAGCGAGGCACCGAAGCGGCGGTGCATGCGCCGAAAGTGGCAAGCGAAGCGATCCTCGCCGCCAATCCCGATCTCGAACCGAAACTCGCCGAAGCGCAGATCGCGGCGACGCTTCCGCTGCTCGGCGCCCGCACCGCCGGCCAGCCGTACGGCTACATGGATCCGGAAGAGTGGGAAGCGTTCGCCGCCTGGATGCGCGACGAAGAACTGATCGCCGAGCTCCCGAAGGCGACCGAACTGTTGACCAACTCCTACCTGGTCGACGAAATCCCGGAATAGTCGAGGGTTCCGGCTTCGATCAGCCGGCTGATCTCCTCGGCCCGGAGCGCTTCGTGGAAGAGGTGGCCTTGGGCGAAGTCGCACCCCAGGCGGCGTAGCTCGTCCAGCTGCACATCTTTCTCGACTCCCTCGGCGATCACGTCGAGGGACATCGCCCGGGCCATCCCGATCACGGCCTCGACGATCGCCGTCCCCTCCTGTTCGACGCCGAGCGTCTCGACGAAGGACTGGTCGATCTTCAGCGCGTGGAAGGGGAAACGGTTGAGGTAGGCGAGCGAGGAGTAGCCGGTGCCGAAGTCGTCGAGGACGAGGCGGACGCCGAGCTCGTTCAGCGCCTCCAGCGACGCGATCGCGGCGGCCGACTCCTCGACCAGCACCGTCTCGGTGATCTCCAGTCGCAGATGGACCGGGTCGAGGCCGGTGCGGGCGATCACCTCGGCGATGTGGGCGGCGAGCCCACGGTGCGAGACCTGGCGGGCGGAGAGGTTGACGGCGACGTCGAGCGGTCGGGCGTCGGGACGCAGCTCATGCCATTCGAGGATCTGCCGCGCGGCACGCTCCTGGACCCAGCGTCCGATCGGCTCGATCAGGCCGGAGTCCTCGGCGATCGAGACGAAGTCGCGCGGCTCGAGCAGCCCGCGGCTGCGGTGGCGCCAGCGGACCAGGGCCTCGAGTCCCGTCACCTCGCCGGTGCGCAGGCTGACGATCGGCTGGTAGCGCAACTCCAGCTCCTCGCGCTCGACCGCGCCGCGCAGCTCGCGTTCGGTCTCCAGCCGGCGCGCCGCGGTCGCCCGCATCTCGGCGTCGAAGAGGACGGAGCGGTTGCGCCCCCCTTCCTTGGCCCGGTACATGGCCGCGTCGGCGTCGCGGATCAGCAGCTCGGCGTTGGTCGAGCCGCCGTCGGCGAGCCGCGCCACGGCGATCCCGATCGAGGCGTTGACGTAGTGGTCGACCCCCTGCATCGAGAACGGCTGGGCGAAGGCGGAGGCGACGCGCTCGGCGATCGCGACCGCCTCGGCGTCGTCGGCGAGCCGGTCGATCAGGATCCCGAACTCGTCGCCGCCGAACCGGGCGACGATGTCGCCTGGGCGCAGGTGGGAGCGCAGCCGCGGGGCGACCGCGCGCAGCAGCGCGTCGCCGGCGTGGTGGCCGAGACTGTCGTTGATGAGCTTGAAGTGGTCGAGGTCGAGGAAGAGGATCCCGACCGGCGAGCCGGAGACGGTGGCGCGGCCGAGCGCTTCGTCGACCGAGTCGACGAAGCTGAGCCGGTTGGGCAGGCCGGTGAGGGCGTCGTGGAGGACGCGGTGGCGGAGGGCCTGGTCGGCGGCGTGGCGCTCGAAGGCGTCGGCGAGGACGTTGGCCGAGGCTTCCAGGAAGGGGACGTCCTTGGGATCGAAGCGGTTGCGTTCGGCGGAGTGGACGTCGAGCACGCCGAAGGGCGAATCCTTGCCGTCGATCAGCACCGCGAGCGAGCTGGTGGCGCCGAGCGCCCGCACCGCGGGCGGCATCGTGAAGCGCTCCTCCTGCTTCCAGTCGGGGACGATCACCGGCACGCCCGCGTCGAGCGCGGTGCCGGCGTGCGATTCGCGCCCCGCCGAGATGCGCCGGCCGGAGCCGAGCATGGTGTCGTCGAGGCCCGCCCGCAGGTTGAGCCGGCGGCCGTCCCGGGCCACCTCCCAGATGCAGGCCCGCTCGACCCCGTCGAGTTCGTTGATCAGGGACACCGCGTCGCGCATCAGCGCCTCGGGGTCGCCATTTTTGAGGGCGCGCTCGCCGAGCCGCGCGACCACCGCCTGCTGGGCGAGGGAACGCTGCAGGTCGATCTCGGCGGTCTTGCGCTCGGAGATGTCATAGAGGACCCCGTGCCAGACGGGGACGCCGGCCGCGTCGGGCTCCAGCACCGCCTCGTCGAGCATCCAGACGACCCGGCCGTCGGCGGTGTACATGCGGTACTCGACCGGGCGGGTGTCGCGGTTGCCGAGCGCGTCGTAGCTTTCCACCGCCAGCGCCCGCATCCGGTCGTCGGGGTGGACCTGACGAGCCCAGAGCCCGGGGTCGGCGAGGAACTCCTCCGGCGTGAAGCCGAGGATCTCCTCGACCTGGGGGCTGACGTAGCGCCAGCGCCCGTTCTCACCCAGCTCGGAGGCGTAGATGATCACCGGCAGCCGGTCGAGCAGTCGCCCGCTCTCGTCGTCCTTCGCTCCCAGGCGATCGAGGAACGAGCCGAACTCGTCGCCCGGCCAGTTGTGTTCACCACTCTCCGGCATCGTGTCCTTATCGACAACGAAACCCGCCACTTGACCGGATGCTTCGAAAAGAAAGCTTTTCTGCGCCGGGTCGAAAAGCGCGGGCCCTGGATCCGCCTAAACCTTCGGCGACATCGGCCGATCAACGGGCCGAACCGCGGATGAGCGTACTCGACCCCACGCAGATCGCCTTGGAGCGACGCGCTGGGCGAAGGCCCGGACGCGACGACGGCCTCGCCCGCTTCCTGGCACGCAGCACCGCAGCCCTGCAGGAGGAGGACCTTGGCCGCCGCGGGAAAGGCGCTCAAGCGCGCGGGGGCGATCCTCGACGAGCTCCTGGCGACGCTGGACCCGGCGGCCGGCGAGATCGCCGGGCACCTGGCCGAGATCTACATCTTCTGCAAGCGCGAGCTGCTCGCCGAGCTACGCGAGGCGTGGGCGACGATCGCCGCCGCGCCGCCGGAGACCACGATCGGTCGGCCGGCGCTTGGCGCGACCGGGGCACAGGCATGAGCGCCACGTCCTATGAGCGCCTGGCCGAGCTCGCCGAGGCCGAGCTCGCGGCCTGCGAGGCCGAGCGCCGCGGCGAGCTCGAGCGTCTGCACCGCACCCGCGAGGCCGCCCGCGCCTACGCGACCGCGGCCGACGCCCGGACGCGCTGAGACTTCGAAGGGCTCAGGCTCTTCGCTGCCGCTAGGCCGCGCGGGCTTCCGGCGAGAGCCGCAGTCGCGGCCCCTCGGACACCATCCGGTGGAGGCCGGCCAAGGTGAGCGAGCCGACCAGGCCGCGGTAGGGCTCATACGGGGCGTAGAACTCTTCGACCTCGGGGACGGTGGCGCGGCGGCCGAGCCCGGCCAGGTGGCCGACCAACTTGATGTAGCCGAGGTCGCCGGCGGGCAGCGCGTCGGCTTCGCCGCGACCGAAGAGGGCCAGGCACTGGACCGTCCAGGGTCCGATTTCGGGAACGGCGAGGAGGCGGACGTCGTTGGCCGGGTCGGCGACGTCGGAGCGGCCGCGGGAGAAGTCGAGCGCGAGCTTGCGCAGGGCGATCGAGCGGCCGCCGGAGAGGTCCATCGACTGTAGTTCGGCCGGGGCGCGGCCGGCGATCAGGGCCGCCGGGGGAACGTCGCGGAGGGCGCCGCGGCCGGAGCCGCCCAGCCGCGTGCCCCAGCGGCCGACGATGCGGCGCTCGATCGTCGCCGCCCGACTCGCCTCGATCAGCTGGCCACAGACGGCGGCGGCGAGCGCCTCCCAAGGCCAGAGCCGGCGGGCGGGGCGGAAGTCGGGCCGGCGGCGGATGATCGGCCCGAGCAGCGGATCGCGGCGGAAGCGTTGGTGGAAGGTGGTCATGTCCTCGTCGACGCCGAGGGCGAAACGGAGGCGCTCGATCGCGGTCCGGAGCTCCGCGGGACCGGCGGGGCGCAGCTGCTCGCAAGGGACGGGGACGGTGAGCGCCGCCGGGTCGACCGCCTCGGCGCGGAAGGCGACCCGACCGGGGCCGCGCATCCAGGCACGGGCGAGCACCGGCGCGCCGTCGACGGTGAGGAGGCGGGTGGCGATGCCGCGTTCGACCCGCAGGGTGCGATCGGTCGAGCCGCGGCCGAGCCGGAAGGGCGAGGGAGGCCGGACCTCGACCTCGAGCGCAGCGGGCGTGCCCACCGGCCTAGCGGTCGAGGAGGTGGACGTCGACCAGGAAGGAGCGACTGGCGATCACCTTGCCCGCCGGACGGCGGCGACGGGTGAGACGGCGCGAGGCGCTCGCCCGCGCGCCGACGGCGGAGACGGCGCGCACGGCGGCGACGGTGGCGGCGCCGGCCAAGACCCCGCCGGCGGCGGCGATCGCGGCACTCTTCATCTCGGGACGCAGGACCGGCAGCGGCGCCTCGTGCGCCGGACCGGGAAGCCTGCGGACCGGGGTGACGGCATCCTCCGCGGCGGCGTCTTCCTCGGCGACGATCTCCCCGTCAAGGTGGTGGTCGCTCACCGAACCCAATCTAGCGAGGGGTGGGGTCGGGTCCCGACCAGGGGCCCGGGAACCCCGCAAACTGCGGCTTACCGGCCGTTACGTCCTCGCCCTACCTAGACTCTGGACGATGAGCGAGACCACCAAGGCCCCGGTCGACGTCTTCGCGAAGGCGCGCAACCACGACCGGCTCGAGCAACTGGAAGCCGCCAAGGAGCATGACCTCCTCCCCTACTTCCGCCTGCTCACCTCGCAGGCCGGCCCGGTGGTCGAGATGGAGGGGCGGGAGACGATCATGCTCGGCTCCAACAACTACCTCGGCCTGACCGGGGACCCGCGGGTCAAGGAGGCCGCCCGCGCGGCGCTCGAGACCTACGGCACCGGGGTGACCGGCTCGCGCCTCCTCAACGGCACCACCCCGCTCCACCTCGATCTGGAGCGCGAGCTGGCGGAATGGATGGGGACCGACGACGCGATCGTCTTCACCACCGGCTACCAGGCCAACGTCGGGGCGATCGGGACGATCCTCGGCCCGGCCGACACGGTGATCTGCGACACCGGCGACCACGCCTCGATCCTCGACGGCGTGCGCATCTCCGGCGCCAAACTACGCCCCTTCCGTCACAACCGGATGGACAAACTGGAGAAGATGCTGGGGCGGGCCGCGGAGGACGGCGGCGGCGTCCTCGTCGTCGTCGACGGGGTCTTCTCGATGGAGGGCGATGTCTGCCACCTGCCCGCGATCGTCGAGCTCTGCCGCACCCACGGGGCGCGGTTGATGGTCGACGAGGCGCACGGGGCCGGCGTGCTCGGCGCCCGCGGGGCCGGCGCCGCGGAGCTCTTCGGGCTCGAGGACGCGGTCGACCTGCGGATGGGGACCTTCTCCAAGAGCCTCGCCTCGTGCGGTGGCTTCATCGTCGGCCCGGCCGACGTGGTCGAGTACCTGCGCGTCTCCTCGCGCGCCTTCATCTTCAGCGCCTCGGCCGTACCCGCCGCGGTCGGCGCGGCGCTGGCGGCGCTGCGGGTGATCCGCGCCGAGGGCCCGGAGCTGTTCGAGCGCCTGCTCGGCAACGCCGAGTACCTGCGCGAAGGCCTGCGCTCGCTCGGCCTGCAGGTGGTCGAGCCGGGGACGCTGCCCGACGGCCGCGTCGCCACCACCCCGGTGGTCCCGGTCGTCGTCGGCGACGACTGGCAGGCGGTCCTGCTCTGGAAGGCCCTCTTCGAGGCCGGCGTCTACACCAACGTGGCGATCCATCCGGCGGTCCCGCCCGGCGGCGCGCTGCTGCGGACGAGCCTGATGGCGACCCACACCCGGGAGCAACTCGACCGGGCGCTGGGGACGATCGAGAAGACGATCGCCGGCTTCCCGGAGCTCCCCCGGCCTTAAAGAAGCTGTTACCGACCCTTAACTACCAGTTGACATCCCCCGCCGGGGGTAGTTTCAGACTCAGGGGGATCGGGACCTTCTCGGGCCTCGTCCGAAATTGTTGCTCTTAGCGACCGGGCCGGGCGCCGATGCGGCGACCGCGGGTTGACGTCCGCCACCCCGAAGACGTAGCTTCGTCTCCTCGTCGCCGCCACAAGGGACGGCCGGGCCACCACCCGACCGGGTTCAGAAGTAGGCAGGGCACCGACGGTGGAGCTGACGACGAGACCACCCAGTTAACGATTCCTTTTGAAGGGAGGAGTCCCCGTGGAAGCTGCCGCAATGGCACCCGCAACGATGACCGCATCTCCAGAACCGCCCCAGCACATGAGAGCGCTCGAACGCGCCAACTCCGTGCGGCTCGCTCGCGCCGAGCTGAAGCGCGCGGTGGCACGGGGGGATCTCGACCCCGCCGAGGTCGTCCGCGACTGCCCTTGGCAGACCGAGAGCATGACCATCTCCGAGCTTCTGACCAGCCAGCGCCGCTGGGGCCGCACCCGTGCCCGCAAGTTCCTGATGCCGCTGTCCCTGAGCGAGAACAAGCAGCTGGGCACGCTCACCCCGCGCCAGCGCTCGATCCTCTCTGCCGAGCTCGCCGCCCGCGCTTCCGGCGCCCCCCGGAGCGCGCTGGTCTAGCCCCGACCCCGAGGCGGCCCCAGACCTGGCTAGCCGCGCATTCCGCCGACCCGGAAGCTGAGTCCTCCGGAAGCGCGCTGGAATGCGCGGCGGGCCAGGTAGAAGGCCACCGCGAAGCAGACGGCTCCGATCGGCAAGGCGTAGGCGAGAACCAGGTCGGCCACGTAGAAGAGGATGCCGACCACCACCACGAAGACGAATCCCGCGAGCAGGGTGGTGTGGGAGCGATAGCCGGCGAAGTGCTCACGGATCGCCACCTCCATGCCGCCGACCGCGGCGAGACCGACGCCGACGCCGATCATCGTCTCGTGCGAGCCGAAGACACCGATCGCCAGGCAGATGATCCCGGCGAAGATCGCCAGCTCGGCGAGCGGCGCTTTACCCCAGGGCGCCGAGGGCCTCTCGTCCGGGTGTGAGACGCGGCCGCCAGCCGCCCGTCTGTCGGACATCCAGATGAGACCTTGACCCGCCACCACCCCATCAACATCCCGAGCGGGCCGAGGACGGGGCGCGAGTGCCAGTGGCCACAGCCGGGCTCACCGACGTCGGCGCGGCTGATGCGGACCCACCGGTAGCTCTGCGGGGCGGCGAGCATGTGCTGAAGAAGTTCGCGGTTGGCCTCCTCGACGAAGGCGCGCTCGGCAAGGGTCCGATGGGCCTCGGTGAGGCGCGTCGCGAGCGCGTCGCGCACCTTCTCCAGCTCGCCGAGGTCGAGGACGCGCGGCGGCCCGGCGGCGCCGACCCGATACGGAACGTCGACCCGGCCCATGCCCTCGGCGACCAGTCCCGTGAGCTCCCGCTCCAACTTGCCGATCTGCCGGCGCAACTCCACCCGGGCGAGCCGCTCGTCTACCTGGACCCTGTCAAGAACTCCCGGCATGAGCAGATTCTAAGCCGCTTCGAGGGCAGAGGCGGCAATCCATAACGCCTCCTCAACAGCAATTGCCGGGACGGCACCGACGCCGACCGCCGCCAGGGTGATCCGGCGGCTGTCGCGGTCGACCTCGCGACCCGCCGCCGTGGGGCCGAAGAGGAGCCCCACCGGCCCGCTCTCGTCGGCGATCGTCAGGGTGCCGCGGGCGAGCTCGGAGGCGCGACCCGGGAGCGACTCGCCGGGGGCCGCATCGCGGATGCAGAGCTCGCCCTCGAGGCGGTCGGCGTCGAAGGCGCGCAGGGCGACCCCGGTCTCGATCGTGGCGATCGTCATCGCGTCGGCGGGCAGGCCGCGACTGCGGAAGCCGCCGTCCTGGAGCCGGTCGAGGACCAACTGCTCGATCGGGGTGCGATCGCGGTCGGGGTCGAGGCCGATCTGGCGATAGAAGACCCGGTAGGCCCAGGGGATCGGCCGACCGCGGAGGCGGATCGCCTCGGCGCCGAAGAGCCGGTCGGAGAGATCCCGCAGCCGCCGGCGGACCGGCTCGGGGCTACGACGGATCCGTCCGTCGACCTCGACCGAGGCCAGCGAGAGCCCCGGGAACTCGGCTTCCAGATGAGGCGACACCCAACCCGGCGTCGGCGCCGGCTCCCAACCGATTACCCGTGCCCCTTCGACGCTCGCCATGATCAGCCCCTTTCCGCCACCCTCGTCGCCTTGAGCAGTTCCTCCACATGGTGGCTGAGGCCGCCGACGCCAAGTTCGCCGATCGAGGCACCCTGCAGGGTGCCTCCGGGATAGGCGTAGGCGAAGGTCGGGCAGCCACCGACCCGATAGAGCGCGGCCACGGCGCCGTCCCGGTCGAAGCCGACCGGCATCCCCCAACCCCGTTCGCGCACCAATTCGCGAACGGACCCGCGCGCGTCGCGGACGTCCAGCGAAAGGAAGTTCACCTGCCCACGGTACCGCGCGGCGACCGTGCTGACCACATCTTGTTGGCGCTCGCAGCCGCTGTCGGTGCCGAACCAGAACGAGATCACCAGCGGCCGGCCGAAGAGATCGCAGATACGGATCGCCCCCGGGGTGGTGATCCGGCAGGCGGGGACGCGGGGCGGGTCTTCGGAGCAGGGCAGGATCGAGCTGCCGCAGTCGTCCTGGTAGATGTTGGCGTCACCTTCGAGATTGCTCGTCGCGACCGGGACGGCGAACTCGGGAAGCGGCCAGCGGGCCGGTTGTTTGTCGAGACCCAGAGTGTCTTCGCCGCCCCCGCTCAGGGTGTGGAGCGTGGCGAGGGCGATCAGGATCAGGAAGATCAGCCCGACGATCAGCGAGTAGCGGTTGGTGAGCCCCTTCACGCCGTCTCCCCCACGCCCGCGGGGGCCTCGGCGCGGCGCTCGACGAGGATCAGCGTCGCGGGCAGGATCACGATCACCCCGAGCAGGGCGGCGGCGAGATCGATCACGGTGACCGCACCGAAGTCCCGCAGCATCTGGATGTCGGAGGCGACGAGGACGGCGAACCCGGCGATCGCGGTGAGGCCGGAGGCGAGCACGGCGGCACCGGTGCGGGCGTAGGCGCGGCGCAGCGCCGTCGCCGCGTCGTGGCCGACCGAGCGCTCCTGCTCGAAACGGCCGGAGAGGATCACCGCGAACTCGGTGGCGATCGCGATCGTCAGCGCCCCGAGCGCCGCCGACATCGGATTCAGCGGGATGCCGGTGAGCCAGATCAGCAATGAGGCCCAGCCGGTGGCGAGCACGGTCGGCAGCAGCGGGACGAGGGCGCGGCGGAAGGAGCGCAGGAGCACGAGCAGGACGAAGCCGACGGCGCCGAGCCCGGCGAGGGCGAGCCAGTAACGGCTGGACGAGAGTTCGGCGGCGGCTTCGGCGGCGATCACCGGCAGGCCGGCGAGGCGGACCGTGACGCCGGGCGGCGGGTCGCCGATCTGGGCACGGACGCTGTCGAGGAGCTGCTGTTGCTCGGCCAGGGTCTGCGAGCTGATCCCGAAGCTGATCAGGGCGACGTGGCCGAGCTTGCCCGTCTGCGGGTCGAGCGGCGCCACCTGGCGCAATGAGTAGGCGGACAGCGCCTGCAGGGTCGCTTCGATACCGGCCTTGGTGACCTTGCCTTCGCCGCGGGTGAGAAAGTCGGAGAGCGCCGGGCCGGCGGTGACGTCGTCGGCCGCGAGGACGCGACGCTTGAACCCCGCCATCCATTCGATCGTCGCCGGGTCGGTCAGATCGGGGGCTTCGACCAGGGTTTCGAGGCTGCCGGTGGTGCCGGTCGACTGCTCGTAGGTGTTCAGGTCCTTGACGGCGCCGAGGTTGGCGGGGGCCAGTTGGCGGACTTCGCTGACCGTGTCGATCTGGGTGCCCAGGCCCCAGCCGATCGCGGCCAGCACCAATCCGGTGATCAGGATGGTGGCCGGTCGATCGATCGAGAAGGAGACGAGGCTCGCAAGCGGGCGGCTCGCAAGCGGGCGGGTCCTGTCACCGGCGGGGCCCACCATCCCTCCGGTAGCTGAAGCTTCCTCGGGATGGTCCCCCCGCCGGCGCCACCCGCCCGCCCGGGAGGTTTGGTTGGGCACGGAGCGACGCAGACCTAAAGCGGCGAACCCGGCCGTCATCACCAAGACAAATGCGAGAAGGACGCCCGCGAAGAGGAGGACGCCGAAGCCGCGGACCATCGGCGTGGGGCTGAGCAGGAGCACCAGGAAGCCCGCTGCCGTTGCGAGACACGCGGTGGCGATGGTGGGGGCGGAGAGGTTGGCGGCGGTCCTTGCTGCCTCGGCGCCGGTTGCTCCGGTCGCCTGGACCTCATCCAACCTCGCCTGGAACTGGATCGCGTAGTCGACGGCGAGGCCGATCAGGATCGGGAGGACGGCTACGGAGGCCATGGTGAGGCTGCCGCCGACGAGGGTGAGGAGGCCGAAGACGAGGGCGGCGGAAGCGAGGGCCAGCAGCAGGGGAAGGAGGCGCATCGTGCTGCGGAAGGCCAGCAGGAGGACCAGGGCCATGACGACGACGGCGACGCCGAAGAGGATCAGGAGGGCGTTCTTCAGGGCCCGGGCGATGGCATCGACGACGACCGGGGCGCCGGTGACCACGTATTCGCCGCCGGCGCGGGCGAAGCACGGTTCGGCCTTGCCGCCTTCTTCTTCGGCGCAGGCCTTGCGCGGCGTCGTTTCGGCGACCGCCTCCTTGATCAGGCCGATCGCCCGGTGGCGTTCGGCTTCGCTCAGGTCCGGTTTCAGCCGGATCACGATCTGGGCGGAGTGGGAGTTGGGGAAGAGGTAGGCGAGTCGCGCCTTCGGCGTCCCGCGCGCCTTGGCGAGGTCGAAGACGACCGTGGCGACGAATTCTTCGTTGTCGATCGAGGGCGCCGAGGTGATCCCGTACCTGGTCGCCACCTGGAGCAGATATTCGCGGAACTGTTCCGGAGCGAGATTCTGCGAGAGGCGTTCGAGCTGTTCGTCGATCTGCACCACCGCCTCGTTGAGGAAGGTGGCCGGCCCGGCGAGGAAGGTGACCGGCTCCATCGCGGCGATCCCTTCGCAGGCCCCGGGCAGCGCTTCCGCCCCTTTCGGCACTTTGCCCGAGAGGCACCCCTCCAGTCGCAACAGCCTCAGCAGATCCTGGGAGAACAGCAGCTTCGGCAGGCTCTCCTTGACCAGGACGACGACCGGTTCTTCCCCGAACTCGGACCGCGCCCGTTGCGTCGCTTCGTAGGTCGGGTCACCGCTGCCGACGAGGGTTCCCAGGCCGGCGTCGGTGTCGACCTGGGTCGCCCCGACCGCGGCCAGGACGGCGATCGCCCCGGCGACGACCAGCACCGCGCGGGCATGCCGCACCGACCACGCGGCGATCGCCCCGAACGGGCGGCGGCGCCCCACCCGGACCTAGTCCATCGAGAGCGGGCCGGTGACGTCCGCGTGGAGGAACTGGTTGACGAACGGGTTGGACGAGTCGAAGACTTCTTCTTTCGGGCCCGACTCGACGATCTTGCCGCTCCACAGCACGGCGATGAAGTCGGCGATCCGCCGCGCGGTGTTGAGGTCGTGCGAGATCACCAGGTAGCAGCCGCCGTTCTCGGCGTGGATCTCGCGGATCAGCTCGCAGAGCAGCGCGGTGCGAACCGGGTCGAGGCCCGAGTCGGGCTCGTCGAACATGACGATCGCCGGTTCCAGCACCAGCGCCCGGGCGAACCCGGCGCGCTTGCGCATCCCACCGGAGAGCTCGTTCGGCATCTTGTAGGTCGCCTCCGAGAGGCCGACCTCTTTCAGCCGCCGGTTGACGATCTCGCCGATCTCATCCTCGCCTTTGTCGGTGTGCTGGCGCAGCGGGAAGGCGACGTTGTCGTAGATGTTCATCGAGCCGAAGAGCGCCCCGTCCTGGAACAGCAGGCCGAACTTTTTGCGCACCTCGAAGAGTTCGTCGTCGGTCATGTTCGGGATCGATTCGCCGTGCACGCGGACGTCGCCCGAGTCCGGGTAGAGCAGCCCGACGATGTGCTTGATCAGCACGCTCTTGCCGGTTCCCGAGGGGCCGAGCACCATCGAGACCTG
>Ga0134125_10004479_pt1 | contig 15965 bp, 16 predicted proteins | sample KB31751_FD_96464 | JGI IMG/M metagenome (GOLD analysis project Ga0134125, IMG submission 96464) | Terrestrial soil microbial communities with excess Nitrogen fertilizer from Kellogg Biological Station, Michigan, USA - KB3-175-1 | ecosystem: Environmental > Terrestrial > Soil > Unclassified ... | reverse complement strand
TGTAGGGGTAGCTGGAGGCGATGTGCCGGACCGCGGTCTCGGTCTGGATGGCGACGAACGTGGGGAACTCGTCGACCGCGTAGAGCGCCTTGGCGGTGTCGGCGACCTGCCAGACCACCACCGCGGCGATCTCGATCGGGTTGCCGTCGGCGTCGTTGACCTTGGCCATCGCGGTCTCGTGGTTGCGCAGCCGCACCGACACCCTCCGCCGCCGCGCCAACGGGTTGACCCAGTGCAGGCCGGGCGCCCGGATCGTGCCGCGGTACCTGCCGAACAGCTGCACCACGCGCGCCTCCCCCGCCACTACCGGCGTCAGGCCATGCAGCGCCAGCAGGGCGGCGATCAGCAGCAGGACCGCCACCGCGAGCAGAATCGTGTGGGCCGGACCCGCGCCATGATGGACGCCACGGATCAGCAGTACGATCCCCGCGACCAGCAGCACCACACCGGCCCCCAGGACGGGGGTACCGGGCGCTGACCATCCCCTGGTTTCGGCCAACGGCCGGCCGGCCAGGTCCTGACCCGGCCTGACTGGGGCCTGCACGGTCATCCGCACCACCTCCGGTTGACATGGCTATCATAGTGATATCAAATTAAGGAAGCAAGGACAGCGAGGCAGTCTGCCGGGTATTTCCTGACAGCACACTGCGGGAGGCAACGTCGTGAGCCAGCCTGGGGAACCCTCCGCCTCTTCCCCCGGGACCGCCGTCCCGGGCCGACCGGCGCTACGTTCCCGCACCGACCGCGTCCCGGCGCTCGCGTGGGCGATCGGCGCCGTGTTCGTGGCGGTCGAACTGGCCGTGAGCGGCCGGTACGGCTTTCAGCAGGACGAGCTGTACTTCATCGTGGCGGGCCGCCATCTCGCGTTCGGCTATGTGGACCAGCCGTCGCTCGTCCCGCTGCTCACCCGGATCACCGACGTTCTGGGTGTCAGCCCGACGGCGATCCGGATCATCCCGGCGCTGGCGGGCGGCGGCGTCGTGGTCATCGCGGCCAGGCTGGCGGCGCTGTTCGGCGCGGGCCGGTTCGGCCGGGTGTTCGCCGCCCTGGCCACGGCGTGCGCTCCGATCGTCATCGGCGCCACGCACATCGGCAACACCACGCCGCTGAACCTGCTGGCCTGGGCGGTGGTCCTGCTGTGCGTCACCACGGCGCTGCTGCGGCACCGGCCGCACTGGTGGCTTGGCGCCGGCGCCGCGGCCGGTGCCGGGCTCGAGAACAACAACCTGATGGTCATGCTGCTGGCCGGCCTCGCTCTTGGCATCCTCGTCTCGGAACACCGCCCGGTGCTGCGCACAAGATGGCCATGGCTGGGCGCAGGCATCGCGGCGGTCATCTGGCTGCCCAACGTCATCTGGCAGGCCACGCACGGGTGGCCGCAGCTGGCCATGGCCTCCGCCCTGCACCAGCAGAACGTCTCCACGGCCGATTACCTGGGCGGGCTGCCGGCCCAGCTCGTCTACCTGGGACTGCTGGTGATACCGCTGACCATCGCGGGCTTCATCAGGCTCTGGCGGACCCCCGAGCTGCGGTTCATCGCCGTCGCCGCTACGGTCATCCTCGTCTACGTGCTGGCCTGGGTGCCGGGAAAGGTGTACTACACCGACGGAATGGCGCCGGCGGTGCTGGCGGCGGGTTCCCTGGCGGCTGAGAGCTGGATCGCCCGCGCCCGCCGGCCACGGCTGCGCCGCGGCGTCGTGATCGCCGCGCCCCTGGTGGGCATGGCCATCATCCTGCCCGGTGTGCTGCCCGTCGTGTCAGCCGCCCAGGTACACGACCTGCCGGCTTCCTCTCAGCGCGCCGACATCGGCGACACCATCGGCTGGCCGCAGCTCACCCACGCGGTCGCGGCGCAGGACGCCGCGCTGGTGCAAGCCGGGCAGCCGCCCACCTCGGTCTTCACCGGGTACTACGGAGAGGCCGCCGCGCTCGACGTCCTCGGCTCCGCCGATCGCCTGCCGCCCGTGCTCTCCGGCCACAACGCCTACTGGATGTGGGGGCCGGGGCGGGCGTCGGACCGCACCGTGCTCGTGGTCGACGCACTCGGCCAGCTGCGGCCGGACTTCGCCAGCTGCCGCGTGTTGACCACCTATTACGCGCCGTACCAGGTGCACAACGACTGGACCAACATCCAGATCGGCGTCTGCACCGGCCCCACGGCCACCTGGCGCACGCTGTGGCCGCACCTCAGGCACTACGGCTGACGCGATCATTAGCTCATGAGTCACAGCACCCGGATCGTTGTCGTAGGCGCGGGGATCGTCGGCGCGAGCGTCGCCTATCATCTGGCCCGGCGCGGGGTGGCCGTGGTCGTCATCGAGGGGCCGGCGGCGGGGTCGGCTACCGGCGCCGGGGCGGGCATCATCTGCCCCTGGACCAGTCCGGACGACGACCCGGCTTACCGCCTGGGGGCGGACGGCGCCCGGTACTACCCGGAGCTGATCTCCATGCTCGCCGAAGACGGCGAGGCCGGGACCCGATACCAGCGGGTGGGAGCGCTCTGCCTGGCCGGCCAGGCGGCACACGCCGGGACCGGAGCACGCGCGGACGGGGCCGCAGTTGACCGCATATCCCTGCTGCAGATCGAGGCCCACGTGCGTTCCCAGGTGCCGGACTACCCGGAGATCGGGGAGATCTCGGTGCTCCCTCCCGGCGGGCCGCGCGAGCTGTTCCCGCCACTGGCGGGCGAGCTGAGCGCGGTGTGGATCGGCGGGGCAGCCCGGATCGACGGCCGGGCGATCCGCGGCAGCCTGCTCCGGGCGGCGGCGCGCCACGGTGCCAGGCGGGTGACCGGAACCGCCGTGCTCACCGGGAGCCGGGAACGCGTCACCGGCGTCGTCGAAGTGACCAGTTCCGAGGTCATCGAGGCGGACGCGGTCGTGGTGGCCGCGGGCGCGTGGACGGCACGGATCTGCGCGGAGCTCAGCCATGCCGCCGCGCACTCCCTGGCGATCGGCCCGCAGCGCGGCCAGATTGTTCACCTGGATGTTCCCGGCGCCGATACCGGCCAATGGCCGGTGGTCCTGCCCGACCATGGGCCCTACCTGTTGGCCTTCCCGCCTTCCCGGGTGGTGCTCGGCGCCACCCGGGAGGACGCGGGCTTCGACGACCGCGTCACCGCGGGCGGACTCGGCGGCCTGCTCGCCGCCGCGGCCGGTCTTGCGCCCGGTCTGGCGGACGCCACGGTCGTCGAGACGCGGGTGGGATTCCGGCCGGTCACCCCCGACGGCCTGCCCCTGCTGGGCGCCCTCGCCGATGGGCTGGTGATCGCGGCCGGGAACGGCCCGGAAGGACTGACCGCCGGCCCTTGGACGGGTCGTGCGGCCGCGGCCCTGGCGCTCGGCGAGCAGCCGCCAGCCGACCTGACGGCCTTCGATCCGGCGCGGCCGCTGCGCTGGCCGACGGAGCCAGGCAGCTGACCGATCTGGGCGGCCGCCCAGATCACCCCGGGCCGGGTGCCCGGCCGGAGGTGTTCACCCGGAGCACCGCGAGCGCGGCGGCGCGGGACGGGAGAGAATGAAACCGCTCACCCACACGAGTGGGGCTGGATTGATCCCGGAGGCGCTATGCGGCCCAGCATCACCTGGTACGACATTCTCGGTGCACTACCGGACGCCTCAGCCGGGGAAATCCAGCACGCATACGACGCCAAAGCCGAGTTGCTGCGGCCGCAGCTGCTGTCGGGCGCGCCATCGAAGGTGATCACGGCGGCCACGCGAGCGCAGGGGATCATCGATGCGGCTCAGCGGGTGCTGGGTGATCCGGTCAGCCGGCAGCGATACGACGAAGCGGCCGGCCTCTGGGGCAGCGGCGGCGGCCTCGGCGAGCCCGGGGACTACCCAGCGGAGTCCGGACTGCCGGATTCCGATTTCGCCGCCGATAACCCGGGCGCAGACGTGCTGAACAGCCTCGGGGCGCTGAACGTCTGGCTGGACCGCCATCCCGAACATCAGCGACGGATCCCCGTACCGGACGTCCGGGGGCTGTTCTACGACGTGTTCGTGGGGGTGGTGGGCAGGCTGGACCTCCAGATCACGTTCGTCCAGCTGACCGAGCACCCGATGCAGGTCGAGGGACTCGTCGCCGGCCAGTCGCCCGAGCCGCCGACCAAGATTCACCATCGGGGCGAGCTGACGGTCCACGTATGGCACCCACCCGCCTGAAGCACCGGAAACCCTCCCGGCGCCTCTGCCCAGCCCCGCATCGTCGCGATCAGGTGTCCTTGACCTAGCCGCCGAAAGATGGATAAGGAACGCCACCTCGGGTAATACCGCTGCCGCGTCCACTACCGAGGTGATCCACAAATGTGGCGGCTAGACGTCATCGTCGCGGCGGTACTGCTGTTCGGGATCTGCGCGCTCGGCGGCATCGCGCTTCGGCTGCTCGTCCCATGGGTGCTGTGCGGGTTCGTGGCACGGTGGCGCCGCATCGCGGGCGGTTCCTGATGCCGGTCGGGTACTGGTGGACGGTCGCGGTCATTTCATGGGGTGTGATGTGCGCGCTTACCCGGTGGCGCAGGTTTGGCTCGTTTTCTGCCATCCCCGCGCTGCTCGTCAGCGAGCTGCCGTTCATCGTGGGGTATTGGCTGGTCGCGTCGACGGTGTTCGCGCTCGTGGACGGCGACCTCGGCTCGCCGGGTGGCGCCGCCGGCGCTGCTGTCGCCCTGCTCGCGCTGGCCGGCCTCGTGGTCGTGGTGCGCCGCGCGATGCGCGCGCATGCGGCGTTGCGCGACGCTGGTAGGCCGAGGCGGCCGTGGGGCCGCATCCTGCGCGCCCCGTTCTTCCCCGGCCGGCGCGACGTGACCCGTGTACGCGGCCTTGCCTACGGCGACGGACCGCGCCGCACGCTGGACGTGTACCATCGCCGCGACCAGCCGGCCGGCGCGCCGATCCTGCTGCACTTCCACGGCGGCGCCTTCTACTCCGGCAACAAGGCCCGCGAAGCGCGGCCGCTGATCCGGTACCTGACCAGCCGGCGCGGTTTCGTCTGCGTGAGCGCGAACTACCGGCTGCAGCCGCACGTGACCCTCGCCGACCAGGTGGCGGACGCGCGCCGCGCGATCGCCTGGGTACGGGCGCACGCCGTGGAGTACGGCGCCGAACCCGGCACGCTGTTCCTCGCCGGCAGCTCGGCCGGGGTGAACCTGGCGATCCGGGCGGTGTGTGAGGGCGAGACCGGCATTGCTGGCCTGATCTGCCGCTACGGCTACTACGGCGACCTCGCGCCGCGCGGCGACATGCCTCCCATGCTCGTGGTGCACGGTGAGAAGGACATGATGGTACCCGCGGCGGACGTGCGCGCCTTCGTGGAGCGGGTACGCGCGGTGTCGAGCCGCCCGGTCATCTACGCCGAGCTGCCCGGTGCCTACCACGATTTCGACATGTTCGAGTCCATCCGGTCCGCCGCGGTCAGCAAGGCGGTCGAGCAGTTCACCGCGAAGGTCAGCACTTCCGCGACGTAAGTCTTGACCAGCACGTGGCTACTTCTGGTGGCCTGACGCTCATACCTTGATACGGTGCCCCGGTCACACCGCTTGGGGAGTGCGGCAGCGCTCAAGGGAGAGGGCCAGGCGACGATGCAAGCGTCAGAGGTCCCGCGTGCAATGGCTGCGGCCATGTTGACCGCCTCGTCACTTGACCTGAGAGTCGACGACGCGATCGTTCTTCATGACTCGAACAAGCTCACTCTGCGTCTGCTGCCTTGTGACGTTGTGGCCCGGGTGGCGCCTGTAGCGCATCAGGTCGCACGATTGGAAATCGAGCTTGCTCAACGGCTCGCCAGATCCGGGAGCCCGGTGGCTGCTCTTGACCCTCGAGTGGAGCCAGGCGTCTATGAGCGTGATGGCTTCGTGGTCACGCTGTGGACCTACTACGAACCTGTGACACCTCGAGAGGTCTCACCAACCGATTACGCCAATGCGCTCGGGCGGCTGCATGCCGGCATGCGCAAGCTCGATGTCCCTGCGCCGCACTTCACGGATCGAGTCGAGCAGGCACAACAACTCGTGGCAAGCCGCGACCACACTCCGGCGCTCGCCGACGCGGACCGGGAGCTCCTCGGCAACACGTTACGGCGTCTGAGACGAGTGATCGGCGCGCGCGGCGGCGCCGAGCAGCTACTGCACGGCGAGCCGCACCCAGGCAACGTGCTCACCATGACGAACGGGCTGCTGTTCATAGATCTCGAGACGTGCTGCCGTGGGCCTGTCGAATTCGACCTGGCCCATGCGCCCGAAGAAGTCAGCGAGCACTATCCAGGTGCCAGTCAAGACTTGTTACGCGAATGCCGGATCCTCGTGCTGGCGATGATCGCAACGTGGCGCTGGGATCGAGGCGACCAACTCCCAAACGGGCGCCAGCTCGGCATGGAGTGGCTCAGCCAGATCCGAGCAGCTCTCGATCGCAACGGGTTGGGACTACCGGCGTGGCCCTGAGACTGCCGCGGCCTCGGCGGCTACTCTCCAGTCATGAGTACCTCGCCGCTGTCGCCCGACGACATTCGCGCCGCCGCCGAGGTCCACGCCGAGCTGGGTCCGGAATACCGCGAAGCGGTGGTGGAGTCGTTCCTTGCGAAGATCGACAGCGAAATAGCTGCGCGCATCGACGCGCAGCTGGCAACCACACCCCCGCCCCGCAAGCGCGATACTGATCCTGTTACGGCCGCGAGGCGACGCGGCGTCGCAACAGGCCTAGTGAGCGGCTTGGCACTGGGCACAATCGTCGTCGGCGTACCGTTCATCTGGCTTGCCGTGGACGTCGGAGACAGCCACGGGCTGCTGCTCATTTGGGCTGTGATCGCCATCGTCTACGGGGCTGGCGCCGCCGCGGTCCTGGTCCGGAACAGGCGCAGACAGCAATCGGCACAAGGACAGCAGAGAAACAGTGCCCTGTCAGGCGCGGCCCGGGGCGGGCGCGCGACGAGGGTCATCCCCGGTCATTGACGGCGGTTAGCCTGTCGTCGAGATCGAAAGCATGTGCGTACGGGCGACGTCCGTGGGAAGGGCATCGGGTACCTGATTGGTGCCGATACCGCTTCAAGGAGATCCTCATGAAGCGCAAGCTAAACCTCGCTCTGTGGATCGTTGCCGGAATCCTGGCCGTTGTCTTCCTGGTCAGCAGCAGTACCAAGCTGTTCGTGCCCAAGGAGAAGTTGGCCGGTATGGGCGGCGCCGCCTCGAGATGGGTTGAAGACTTCAGCCCCGGTGCTCTCAAGGCCATCGGAGCCCTCGAGTTCCTGGCTGCGGTCGGCCTGATCGTGCCCGCCGCGCTCGGCATCGCGCCGGTTCTGGTGCCACTGGCTGCTACCGGTGCGGTGTTGCTGTTTACTGGCGCGGTGATTGTGCGCCTCCGCCGTGGCGAGAGGGCAACGATCATCGGCGACCTGGTCTATCTCGCCATGGCCGCCTTCGTGGCGTGGGGCCGCTTCGGCCCAGGCCGGTTTGCTCGACGTAGTCCGTATCAGCGGCAGGCGCCGCGAACCGCTATCGGCTGACAACGGACGCGCTCCACCGAGCGACGCCGCTGGTGGCCAGGTCAAACCCGGGGCATAGGCTGCCGCAGTGACCTGGATCGCACCTGACGTCGAACGTTCGGAGGACTATCCGGAGCGCCGCAACGAACCCGAGCAGGACATGCTCCGCGACTGGCTCGACTGGCACCGGGCCACCCTGCTGCGCAAATGCGCGGGCCTGGGCGCCGCCCAGCTGGCCACACGCGCCGTGCCACCGTCGAACCTCTCGCTGCTCGGGCTGGTCCGGCACATGAGCGACACCGAGCGCGGGTGGGTCAGGCAGACCTACCGAAGGGAACAGGTGCCCGACCTGTACTACCGATCCGATGCCCCGGACGCGGACTTCGAAGAGGCCGACCCGGCCGGCGCCGAGGAGGACTTTGACCGCTACCGGGCCGAGTGCCGGGCCGTCGATACCGCGCTTGAGGGCGCGACGCTGGACGAGACCTTCACCTTCCGCGAAAAGGCCATCTCGGTGCGCTGGATGTGGCAGCACCTGGTGGAGGAGTACGCACGGCACAACGGGCACGCCGACCTGGTCCGCGAGGTCATCGACGGCTCGGCCGGCCTCTGAGCCGGGCGTGCTCAGTCTTGAGGCGCGCCGACAGTAACCGCGCCCGGCGGGCATCCGCGAAACGGATGCCGACCGTCTCCAGCCGTGTGCAAAGCGCAGCTAAAAAGCCGGAACCCCTATCCACACCGGCAACGGGGACTTATCTTGGGCTTGAACGAGGAGTTAACTTGGGGGCCTACGGGTGATGAACTAGCCGGGCCGGTGCGTGCCCGTCTGGCGTTCCAACCCTGTGCGAGATCACAGCAGCAGCCCAGGTCGGCTCGCAGCCGGCTCCCAGTGCCTGCCTGGTGGGCCTGTTCGTGTCCCCCGCACGATGCTCCCAGGCAGTCGCGGCCCGCGCCGCGTCGCCCCCGTACGCCGCGCGGGCCGCTCAACCGTCTCGTCTAACTCACCTCTGAACCGGCCACCCCGCCGGGGGTGGCCCAGCGAGGCGGCGGGTGGATATCGGGGCCATGCACGTGAGCACCGCTGGCAGGCAGACGTTCTAGGGCGCGGCCGGGGACGGCCCCTGTTCCGGGGCCAGGGTCTAGAGCCCACACGTCCCCGGCCGCGCGTCACGCGCACCTGCCCCCCCGCCTGGCGAGGCTATGCACGCTGTGGTGCGGCCCCATCTCAGAGGCCCATGGGGGGAGCCCGCGGCCCATCCACGGGGGTGGTTTGCGGCGCCGCAGGCTCCCCTTGGCCGCGCGGGGAACAACGCACGGCCATGTTCCCACCTAGACCGTTAGCGGCCGGCGCCTCCGCTTTGTTACATCCAGGCTCGTGCTGCGGCCGGTACCACACCGGTCGGCAGGCCCAGCGCGCTGTGCTGCCGCGTCGATGAAGGGGAAAGCGGCGGTAGGTACCGACGCCGCGGCAGCGCCCCGCCCCGGGGATGGTCAGGGACGGGGCGGCTGTTTGGCGGCCCGCTGGGTGAGTAAGGAGGCGCAGCCCGGGGGCGCCCCTCGTGCTGGGAACGCAGCCAGCGGGCTGCACGCGCAGCAGCTTGGCCCCCGGACTGCGCCCTGCGGGCCCGCTACCCAGGACGGGCCAGGAGATGCGGCAGGCCGCCCGCATTTATCCGCCGGCTCAGGACTGCCCCGGCACCGATCCTGGCCGCTGGCTGTTCGGCTTCGGCAAGGATGTGCCGCCGCACCAGAACACGGTCGGCTTCTGTGGCGGAAAGCGCGCACGGCGGCCGGGTGCGGCACCGTCAAGCTGCATGATTTGAGGCACTTCTACGCCAGTGGCTTGATCGCGGCGGGCTGTGACGTGGTGACCGTGCAGCGCGCGCTCGGTCACGCCAGCGCCACGGTCACACTGACCACATACGCGCACTTGTGGCCGACAGCAGAGGACTGTACCCGCGCGGCCGCGGCGTCAATGCTCGCCGAGACGCTCAGCGCTGCGGACTCTGTGCGGACCGCCGGGCAGGCGTAGCGCCGTGACCTGCCCGGACGTGGCTGGCTACACGTTGAAGCGGAACTCGACCACGTCGCCGTCGCGCATCACATAGTCCTTGCCCTCGATGCGCACCTTGCCGATCGCGCGGGCCGCCGCAACCGAGCCCGCGGCGACCAGGTCGTCGTAGGACACCACCTCGGCCTTGATGAACCCGCGCTGGAAATCGGAGTGAATCACCCCGGCCGCCTCGGGCGCGGTGGCGCCGATCGGGATCTCCCAGGCGCGCGACTCCTTCGGCCCGGCGGTCAGGAACGTGGTCAGGCCGAGGGCACGGAACCCGGCCCGGGCCAGCCGCGACAGCCCCGGCTCGCCGAGACCGAGCCCGGCCGCCATCTCGGCCGCCTCGTCCTCGGGCAGCTCCGCCAGCTCCGCCTCGGTCTTCACGTCGAGGAAGATCGTCTCCGCGGGCGCGACCAGCGCCGCGAGCGCATCCTGAGCCACCTTGTCCTGCAGGCCGGCCTCGTCGGTGTTGAACACGTACAGGAACGGCTTGGCCGTGAGCAGGTGGAATTCGGCCAGATCAGCCAGCTCAATCCCGGCCCCGGCGGCCCCGGCGAACAGGGTTTTCCCGTCATCGAGCAGGCGCTCGGCGGCGGCCACGGCCTGCGCAACCCGCTTTCGTCCTGGATCCCTGCCCGCCCTGATCTCCTTGGCGAGTCTCGGCGCCGCCCGCTCCAGCGTCTGCAGGTCGGCCAGGATCAGCTCGGTCGCGATCGTCTCGATGTCGCGTTCCGGCGACACGTCGCCGTCCACATGGCTCACGTCCGGATCGGCGAAAACCCGGACCACCTGGCAGATCGCGTCGGCCTCCCTGATGTGGGACAGGAACTGGTTGCCCAGGCCCTGGCCTTGGGACGCGCCGCGCACCAGGCCCGCGATGTCCACGAACCGGGCGGTGGCGGGCACGATCCGCGCGGAGTCGAACAGCCGCGCGAGCACCGCCAGCCGCGGGTCGGGGATGCCGACGATGCCCACGTTCGGCTCGATGGTCGCGAAAGGGTAGTTCGACGCCAGCGCGCTCGCCCTGGTCAGCGCGTTGAACAGGGTGGACTTGCCGACGTTGGGCAGGCCGACGATGCCGATGGACAGGCTCACCCGGGCGAGTCTAATTGGGCTCCCGCTCCCGTTCGGCCCCGCGTGGCCCGCCGGTGAGTGTCACACCCAGCTGCCACGATCGCTACATGAGTGTCATCTCGCTGCTCGCGGTGCTCATCGGTATCGCCATCGGTGCCGTGCTCGGCTTCCTCTTCGCCCGCAGCCGGGAGGCGAGCGCCGCCACCGGCCTAGCCGCGCGGGCGAGCGCGGCGGAGGAACGGGCGCGCGCCGCCGGCGAGCGGGCCGCGCTGGTCGAGGGCCAGCTCGCCGAGCGGTTCCAGTCGCTGTCGGCCCAGGCGCTCGACGCCAGCACCCGGCGGTTCCTGGAGATGGCCGAGGGACGGCTGGACGCGGCCAACGCGAAGGCGGCCGGCGAGCTGGACACCCGCCGCGCAGCGGTGGAGAACCTGGTCGGGCCGCTGAAGGAGACGCTCGCCCGGGTGGAGGCCCAGCTCCGGGACTCGGACGCGGAACGGGTGCGGTCCCACGCCGCGCTGGCCGAGCAGGTGCACATCGCGCGCCAGAGCTCGGAGCAGCTCAGGATCGAGACCCAGGCGCTGGTCACCGCGCTGCGCCGGCCGGAGGCCCGCGGCCGCTGGGGCGAGATGCAGCTGCGCCGCGTGGTCGAGCTGGCCGGGATGAGCTCCCGCTGCGACTTCGATGAGCAGGTGGGGGTGACCACCGACGACGGAGCGTTGCGCCCGGACATGGTCGTGCGGCTGGCTGGCGGCAAGAACATCGTCGTCGACTCCAAGGTCTCGCTCGCCGCATACCTGGAGGCCGCGGAGGCTGCGGACGAATCGATACGCCAAACGAGACTCGGCGCGCATGCCCGTCATCTGCGCGACCACGTGGACAAGCTGGCCGCCAAGGCTTACTGGGCCGCGATCAGCCCGGCACCGGAGTTCGTGGTGCTGTTCATCCCCGGCGAGGCCTTCCTGGCCCCGGCCCTGGAGCATGACCCCGAGCTGCTGGAGCACGCGATCGCGCGCAAGGTGCACATCGCCACTCCGACCACGCTGGTCACCATGCTGCGGACCGCCCAGTACGCCTGGCAGCAGGCGGCCCTGTCGGAGAACGCCCGGGCCGTGTTCGACGTCGGCCGGGAGCTGTACGAACGGCTGGCCGGGCTGGGCAGGCACGTGGACAAGCTCGGCAAGGCGCTGACCAACGCGGTGACCACATACAACCAGGCCGTCGGCTCGCTGGAGAACAGGGTGCTGGTGAGCGCCCGGCGCCTCAGCCAGCTGGGGCTGGTCGACGCCGCGCTGGAGCGGCCCGCCCTGGTGGAGGAGACCGCCCGGGCCCTGTCCGCGCCGGAGCTCACCGCCGAAGTGGCGGCCGACGCGGGCACCGGGCAGGACACGCCGGGGCTAGGCACGTCCCCGGACCCGGGCCAGCTGACCGCCGCCCGGTACCGTAGCGAAGCTGGGTAACACAGGCAGGCCGACGCGCGCGAGCCGGTGAACAGTCGGCCCGGTCGCGGGTTGGCCGCCCGCTCACGATGCGTCACGGATGAAAGGTCCGGCTGGCGATGACGGACGGCGGTGAGTCACCGGCCAGGCCGGTAGATCCCCTGGCCGGGGCGGACGGCGCCGCACGCGGGCTGGACGACACCGTGCAGCGCGGCCGCAGGGCGCTGAACCCGCTCTCCGTTGCGGGGAACCTGGAGTACGACCGGGTGCTGTTCTTCAGCGACGCGGTCTTCGCCATCGCCATTACGCTGCTGGTGGTGGACATCCGGGTGCCCGAGCACGTGCTCGACGCCGCCCGGCAGATTGGTAACTCGCAGGACCAGATCCTCAGCTTCGCCATCAGCTTCCTGGTCATCGGCCTGTTCTGGATCGGCCATCACCGCCTGTTCCGGTACATCATTGCGTTCGATCGCCCGCTGATCTTCCTGAACCTCATCTTCCTTGGCACTATCGCGTTCCTGCCCTACCCAACCGCGCTGCTGTTCGCGGGCAACACCCGCCAGCCGGCCGCCCCGGCCTTCTACGCCGCCTGCGTAGCCGCCGCTGGCCTGGTGGAGCTCGTTGTCTGGCTCTACGCCAACCGCGCCAAGGGCCTGATCCCGGCCAACATCCCCCCTCCCGTCCGCCGCTACGAGCTAGCCCAGCTGCTGCCGACCCCGGTGGTGTTCGCGCTGTCGATCCCGGTGGCGTTCATCGCCCCGGGCGTCGCACCGTTCACGTGGATCCTGCTCGTGCCCATTGGCCGGCTGTTGCCCCGCATCATGCGGGCGAAAATGCCCGCCGGGGCTGGCAGCTGACCCTGCCGCTGCTGCATACCCGGCGGCTTGGCCGAAACGCCGATCTCAATCACCGGTTGCGCGGGCCCGGCGCGAGAGAATCCATGGAGGCGGCGCCCGGTGTGAAAGGGGTCAGAGATGTCCGGGGAGGTTCAGCAGGACACCCTCCGGATCCGGCTCACCGGGCGCGGAGCCATCATGGTCATGCTGGCCGTGTTCGCCCTGGGGTTGCTCGTCGCCTCCTGGATGGGGTGGCCGGTACTGGCCGGCGCCTCCTTCGTCATCGGCAGCGTGGCCGCTGTGCTTTACGTCAGGCCGGGCGACCTGCTGATGGTGACGATCGCGCCGCCGCTGCTGTTCGGCATCGCGCTGGTCGCGGTGAAGGCGGTGACCGCGACCGGGAGCCTCGCGCTGTCCATCGCCGAGGGGACGGCGATCACGATGGCGGAGGTCGCGCCGTGGCTGTTCGCCGGGGTGGCGCTGACCCTGGTCATCGCCTGGGCCCGCGGCCTGCGCGGGTGTGTCCGAGAGCTGAGGCAGGACCTGCGGGCCGTCGGGCGCCCGGCCGCGGGACGCCTCGCCGCTGACCGCCTTCCGGCTGGCCGCCCTGCCACTGGCCGCCCTGCCACTGGCCGCCCTGCCACTGACCGCCCTGCTGCTGACCGCCCTGCTGCTGACCGCCGGCCTTCTGCTGACCGCCGGCCTGCTGCCACGGTCGGACCGCCGCCCGGCCCGGCGGCAGGGGACGCGCCGCCACCTGGTCTCTAACGCGCAGGCTTGTCCGGGCGCAGTTCGTGCGGGAGCGCGAAGAACATCCGCTCCTCCACCGCCTCGACCTCTTCGACCTGGCCGAAGCCGCTCGCGGCGAGATGCTCGAGCACGCCGGCGACGAGATCCTCCGGCACGGACGCGCCGCTACTCAGCCCGACCGTGGTCGCGTCCTCCAGCCACGCCGGGTCGATCGACTCCGCGTCGTCTACCAGGTAGGCCGCGCGGGCTCCGGCGTCGACCGCCACCTCGACCAGCCGCACCGAGTTGGAGGAGTTCTGCGACCCCACCACGATGACCACATCCGACTCGGCCGCTATCTGCTTCACGGCCGCCTGCCGGTTCTGGGTGGCATAACAGATGTCGTCGCTGGGCGGGTCGGCCATGGTCGGGAACCGCTCCCGGAGCGCGGCGACGGTCTCGTTGGTCTCGTCAACCGACAGCGTGGTCTGCGACAGCCAGACCACCTTGGCGGGGTCGCGGACCTGCACCCCGGCGCCGTCCTCCGGCCCGTCCACCAGCTGGATCTGCGACGGCGCCTCGCCGGTCGTGCCGACGACCTCTTCGTGGCCCTCGTGGCCGATGAGCAGGATCTCGTACCCCTGGGCGGCGAACCGCCGCGCCTCGCTGTGCACCTTGGTGACCAGCGGGCAGGTCGCGTCGATCGTGTGCAGGTTGCGCACCTTGGCGTCGGCCCGGACCTGCGGCGCCACCCCGTGCGCCGAGAAGACGACGACCGCGCCCTCGGGCACGTCCGCCGTCTCTTCCACGAACACGGCCCCGCGCTTCTCCAGCGACGCCACGACGTGCTTGTTGTGGACGATCTGCTTGCGCACGTAGACCGGGGCGCCGTAGCGCTCCAGCGCCATCTCGACGGTCTGCACCGCCCGGTCGACCCCGGCACAATAGCCCCTGGGCTTGGCGAGCAGGACACGTCGGGTGGGCACAGCCATGCCTCTCATGGTAAGCGAGCGGCTTTCCAGCGGGACCCGGCACGGTGCCATGCCGCTCCGGTGGCGCGGCGTTGCGGTGGTCCGGCGGTGCGGCGCCATTCCGGTGCTGTCGTGCGGCGGTGCCATGGCGGTACGGTGGCAGACTGACGTGCGGTATGCGCCAGGCGAGAATAAGGGCAAGCACACCGCGGCACCCGCAGCTTGCTCGCGTTTCACGCCGGAGGACCCAGCAAAGGCGCGACGGCACGCCCGGACAAGCAGGTAGGGAGATCACGAAATGCCCATCCCGCAGGTCACCGATCGCATCAAAGAGGCTCCCGCTGTGGCACTGCGCGCGGTTTTCGCTGGCATCGGCCAGCTGCTGATGGCCGTTGACAAGATCCGGGCCCAGATGCAGGAGCAGGCCGCGTCGCCGGCCGCACAGCCGCCGCGGGCGCAGGCGGACGGGACCAGCAACGTCACGGCGCTCCGCGAGCGTGCCACCCCCGCCAAGCCAAGCACTGGCCCAGGCGGGACCAAGCCGGGTACGGCCACGAAGCCCGCCACCGAGACCAAGGCCGCCCCCGGCGTCAAGGCCGCCGCTGGACCGAAGTCCGCTGCCACGCCGAAGGCTGCCGCCGGGCCAAAGGCTGCCGCCGGGCCAAAGGCTGCTGCGGGGCCAAAGGCTGCCGCCGGGACCAAGCCCGCCACCGAGCCGAAGTCCGCCGCTGGGACCAAGGCTGCTGCCGGGCCGAAGTCCGCCGCCGGGCCAAAGGCTGCCGCCGGGCCAAAGGCTGCCGCCGGGACCAAGCCCGCCACCGTGAAGCCCGCAGCCGTGAAGCCCGCCGCCGCCAAGCCCGCGGCCGCCAAGCCCGCTGACTCCACCGCGAAGCCCGCCGCCGGGACCAGTCCGGGTGCTGCTACCGCGACCAAGCCGTCCGCTTCCGTCCAGCCTGCCAGCGCATCCGCCGCGGCCCACGAGCCCGCCGCGACACCAGCCCCCTTGGCCGCCGCTGCCCCGGCCGCGCCGATCCCCGGCTACGACGACCTGTCGGTCGCCTCGCTCCGCGCCCGCCTGCGCGGGCTCGACGCGGCCGGCGTGCAGGCCCTGCTCGACTATGAGAAGGCGAACGCGCGCCGGGACGACGTGATCGCCATGTTCGAGCGGCGCCTTTCCAAGATCGAAAACAGGGCGAGCTGACACCCGGCCGCCGCTGCCCGCCGCCCGGCCACACCACCTGCCGCCGTCGCCATGCCGCTGCAGACCACCGCAGAATCGCCGGTCCCCGTCCGCACCGTGCTGCGGCTGGCCGGCGAATGGGTCGGCCGCCTGGGCCGGATCTGGGTGGAGGGTCAGATCGCCGAGCTGACCAGGCGTGGCGGGACCGCCTTC
>Ga0134125_10004478_pt1 | contig 15966 bp, 13 predicted proteins | sample KB31751_FD_96464 | JGI IMG/M metagenome (GOLD analysis project Ga0134125, IMG submission 96464) | Terrestrial soil microbial communities with excess Nitrogen fertilizer from Kellogg Biological Station, Michigan, USA - KB3-175-1 | ecosystem: Environmental > Terrestrial > Soil > Unclassified ... | reverse complement strand
GGCTGAAGATGCGGTTCGACAAGCGAGACGATATTCATCAGACGTTCCTTACCCTCGCCGAGGTTGTAATCTGCTGGCGAAGGCTTGGTAGTGTCATGGGATACTTTTAGAGGCTTTAAATACCAGAATGTTTCGGTCCCGGAACTCGGTCATTATCAGAAAACCGATCAATCGCAATGGCGGTCCGAGATCTCGCCGCCCAGAACATATTTGCAGCCGACCGATGCCAGTCGCGAAGGTGAAATCACCTCCGAGGACAGCCACGAAACTGCCTTTCGTCAAATCAGAATCCGACGCGGCCAACAGAAGTTTCGGGATGGGCTAGTTGCGAGATATGGGGCCAAATGCGTCGTGAGCGGGTGCGCCGTGCTGGATGTGCTGGAGGCCGCGCACATTCAGCCGTATTGCGGCACTCCGGATAACCGTGTTGAAAATGGGTTGTTGCTACGCGCAGACTTGCACACCCTCTTCGATCTCGACCTTCTCGGAATTCAACCAACACCGCTCGTTGTGAGGATACACCCGAAACTGATGGGCTCCGATTACGCAGCAGTTGCCAATCGGACGCTTGGGTGCGGGCCGCACCGCCCGGACGCAGATGCTCTGCAGGCAAGGTGGGAACGCTTCGTGCAGCGATGCGGTGCTGATTCTGTCCACGCTCGAAGCCATCAGGAACGCGTTGCAGATTAAGCCGCACGAACACCGAAAAAATGTCCGGAGGCGGGCTCACCGCGCGATTATGCTCTCGTACTCCGTATGTGTCCCGATCCAAAACCAGGCGATCAGGTCCCCGCGCCGCCTACCCAACGCCCTGTATTGCGCATTGATCCGGACGGACCAGAGATTCTGAAACAGCTCTTTGAAATGGAGGGATGGATGAAATGGATCAGCCGACCAGATCTGATACTTCTGTCGTGCAAGCTTCTTGATCGCGAAGGGCAACCGATCGAAACAGTCCCAGAATTCTGCGGTTGTTTTCGAATTCACGGCAGTTCGCGAAGGGTCCCGTTGTCGATCCGGGCGTCGACGTTTTTCAGAAGCTCGTCAAGCTTTCCGGATGCCGCATCCGCCGCAATTTGACGGTCCCATTCGTCATCTTCCCAGCCGTGGAGCCATCGCTCGAGTTCGCCGCGCTCGGAGAGCGACAGCTTTTCGATTGCGGCCTTGATCTCCTGGACGGTGCTCATCACGGCAATTCTATTGTAACGCCGTAAGCCGAACCAGACTTTCGGCGTTTGGCGCAACGATATTGCTCCCCGCGTGTATGGTTTGTAGAGTTTGGCGCAACGCAGGCCGGCCCAATCATTGCCGCGCCCGTTATCAAACCTCACCGGCATCAAAGCCAAGGAGCACCGTTCATGAGCGAGGGCACGAAACGACGCGATTTTCTGAAATACACCGCCGCCACCGGCATGGGGTTCTGGGTGGCAGGCGCCAAGACCTGGGCGCAAGAGGCCGAGAGCAAGTCTCCCAACGAGAAGGTGAACTTCGCCTGCGTGGGCGTGTCCGGCAAAGGCGCCAGCGACTCCACGCACGCCGGGGAGGTGGGGAACGTGGTGGCCATCTGCGATACCAACGAGCGGGCGCTGAACGCCAAGGGTCATCAGTATCCCAAGGCGCGGAAGTTCAATGACTTCCGCAAGATGTTTGACGAGATGGGCAAGGAATTTGACGTCTGCACCGTCAGCATTCCCGACCACAATCACGCAATCGTCGCGATGACCGCGATCAAGAACGGCAAGGCGGTTTACTGCCAGAAGCCGATGACGCACTACGTGGGCGAGGCCCGCGCCCTGCGTTTGGCCGCCGCCGAGCACAAGGTCGCCACGCAGATGGGCAACCAGGGCAGCGCCGAGAACGGGCTGCGCGAAGGCGTCGAGGCGATTCAGGCCGGGGCGATTGGCAAGGTTCACGCCATACACGTGTGGACGAATCGCCCGATTTGGCCGCAGGCCCCCAGCCGGCTGGATCGGCCCATGGCCGACGACAAGCCGCCGGAAGACCTCAACTGGGACGCCTGGCTCGGGCCCGCCCCCTATCGCCCTTACGCCGCCCACTATCCCGGTAAGAACCAGGATCCCCGTTGTTATCAGCCTTTCGTCTGGCGCGGCTGGTGGGATTTCGGCACAGGTGCTTTGGGTGACATGGCCTGCCATACCGCCAACCTGCCGTTCCGCGCCTGTAAGCTCGACGAGGTCTACCCGACCCGCATCTCGGCCCAATCGGGCATCGTGAACTTCGAAACCTACCCCTCCTGGGCCAGTGTGCAGACGGAGTTCCCAGCCCGCGGCGACATGCCTCCTGTCACCGTTTATTGGTACGAAGGCCAGAGGGAAATGCCCGATGGCACCACCGTCCACAACTGGCCCCCGGCCGAGCTGTTCTACGGCAAGGAGATCGCCACCAGCGGGTCGATCATGGTCGGCGACAAGGGCGTGATGTACTCGCCCGATGACTACGGCGCCTCGTGGATGTTGCTTCCGGAGCGGAAGTTCCGCGACTGGAAGAAGCCCGAGCCGACCCTTCCCCGCTCGCAGGGCGACGCCGACCTGTGGATGAAGAAGGAGCTGGTCGCCGCCATCAAGGGCGGTCCCCCGGCGTACAGCAACTTCAACTTCGCCGGCAAGCTCACCGAGTTCGTGGTACTTGGCAACGTGGCCATCAAGGCCGGCGTGCAGCACCCGCTGGAATGGGATGCCGAGAACCTCAAGATCACCAACTGGCCGCAGGCCAACGCGTTTATCATGCGCGAATACCGCAAGGGTTATTCGCTGTAAGCGCGAGCGACACCTGATACGGAGAACGCGAACCGTAAGGCGACTCACGGTTCGCGTTTTCTTTTGGGAGCGCTTCGGGGAGGGCGAGGCTCCTGCCGAGCCGCTGCCCGCTGGAAATCGCGGCTCGGCAGGAGCCTCGCCCTCCCGGTGCCGCGAACATGCTCACCATCGGCGCACGATTCGGGCAGGCTCATCGGATTCTCATCTTCGAATGTTAATGTGATTTCACCAGCGAGGCTTCAACATCCGCCGCGAGGGAAGGAGGACGAAAACCCTTCCCTCGCCCCTCCAAACTAATGTCGAAACAGCGCCGTCCTGGAGGGGGCGGCGCTGTTTCGTCGGGCAAGGCGCGACATTGCAAATTGCAAATTGAGAATTGCAAAATGCAAATTGGAAGAGCGTCTGCCTGCTCCCAATTTGAAATTTGCAATTGGATGATGCGGATTTACTTCCTGGCGGGCTTTGTGGTCGCCCTGTGCCGCGCCGGTTGCGTGGTCGGATGCGGGAGTCGACTCGATTCCAGTTGCGTTTGCAGTTGTTCCCCCCGTCTGACCATCGCCTGGGGATCCACCTGCTGATTGGACAGCGGCTTGAGGGCGTAGGTCAGCGTGTGGTGATCATCCAGCATCGCCGGAAACAGCTCGGCCCCCAAATCAAAGGGCATCCACTGCCACCACGGTGCGATGACTGGCGTGGCGGTGCGCAACGTCTGATACCCCTCCTTGCGCACCTCCACCTCATAGGTCCCATACCAGGTAAACCGCTTGGTCAGCGGCGTGCGCCCCACTTCGATGTCATTCATGTACACCAGCGCGCCGGGCGGATTGCTTTGAACGGTCAAGAACCGCTCGACGCAGCCCGTACAGGCCAGCAGGAGCCCGGCAACAAGAATCCCCGCGCTGGATCGCATTTCCGGGGGAGTATAGAAACCGCGTCAGCATGGGCAAGGTCGAGTACTTCAGCGGGTTCGATTTCTTGATCGGCATGAGGCGGACTCCTTTAATTCGTTGCGCCGCCAGCGGATGCGAACGGAATGCCAGAAATGCCGGTTTGGGCAATGGGTTGAGAGTAAACGTAATTCGGCCGTTGAAGTCCGATAAACTTGCGTCGGTATGGGATTGCAGGCCGTTTGGCGGATCAGTCATAATATTCCAGCCGGTCAGCCGTTATAGAGAGGACGACCGGTTTCAGACAGAGCCGAATGTCGATGGCTGTGCCGAGTGTGCCTGAATCCGCTTCGCCGGTCGTTGGCGACGAGGTGCTGTTGCGGCGGCTTCGCGACGGGGACGCCGCCGCCGGGGATACCCTGGTCCGGCGATATTGCGAACCGCTCATGCGGTATCTGCAACGCGTCACCGGCGCCGAAGCGGCCGAAGAACTGCATCAGCAGACGTGGCTGAGCGTTCTGGATCACATCGACCGATTCGACCCGGCCCAGTCCGGGGGCGGATTCAAGGCCTGGCTCTTCCGCATCGCCACCAACAAGTGCAACGACTTTTGGCGATCGCGGGGGCGCGAAAAAAACGTCAGGGAAGGCCTGAAGCTGGTTATCGACGGCGAAGCGCCGCCGAGCGGATTGGAAATCGAAGGCGCCGAGCAGGCTGAGAAGCTCAAAGCGGCCATCGCCCTGCTCCCCGAAGCGCAACGGCAGGTACTGATGTTGCGGTACTATAGCAATCTGAGATTCGCCGAGATCGCCTCGATCCTCGGCTGCCCATTGAACACGGCACTGGGCCGGATGCACAAGGCGATGTTAAAATTGCGAGAGTTGATGGAGCAATGAGGCCGAACGTCGTGAACCAAAACCTGGATCCGCAAAACCTCCTGCTTCTGTACGCGGCCGACGAGCTATCGCCGGCCGAGCGACGGCAGGTCGAGCAACGGCTCGAAGAGCAGCCGTCGCTGCGGGACGAGCTGCATCAAATGCAGGCCATGCAGCAGGCGATTGGCTTGGGCATGGCCAGGCTGGACGCGGGGTCGTCGCCCTCCAATGCCGAGACAATCGTCCGGCGAGTCGGCCGGTCGATTCGTCAGGAACTGGCCCGGCCCCGGATGAAGCTGACGGGCCACGGCGTTTCCCCGCAGCGGCGGGTTTGGCCGTGGGTACTGCCGACCGCGGCGGCCGCGTCGATCCTCGTGGCCGCGGCCGTCTGGATCGATCGCCATGTCGGCCTGTCCAATCAGCCGCGACCGGTCATCGTCGACAAGCGATTCACCTCCGAGCCGGTCACTCAACCCGACGAGCCGGTCCAACCCGACGAGAATCTCGCCCTCTGGCTCGACTCTTCCGAATCGGATCTGGCGAATTCCCGCAGGGTTGAGGAGGATATCCGGACCGTCGCCGACAACCAGGACCCCGTTTCCCAGTACATGCTCAGCTCAACCGTGACTCGCGGCTAGGCGGATTTGCAGAGGCATCGACGCAATGAACCTGATTCGAACGGCTGTGTGGGTCTGTGCTGCATCCCTGTTAGTGGGAGGCCAGGGCTCCGCGCGCTCGGGCGCAGCCCGGCCCATCAGGGCCGAGGCACAGGCGGCCAACCGCGCCTCGCGCCTCGACAATCGCCAGCCATCCGATCAGGAATGGGCTGCCGTGCAGCAATGGATGAAGCAGCACTCACCGAATCGTTGGCAGTTCCTCCAGAAGCAGATGAGCGGGAACCCCGCCCAGTTTCTTCAAGCCAAGCAATTGATCTGGAACGAGTATCGCATCGTGCAGCAGGTCAACTACCCCGCGCTCAAGCAGGCCATGACCGCCCAGGCCGAGGCGCAGGACCAGGTCTTCGGCGCACAGATCGCGCTGCGGGAGGCCCGCCAGTCACACAATGCTGATCGGGAGGAAACCGCGCGCAACGCGCTCAAGGCAGCAGTTGAGCACCTCGTCGATGGCGAGCAGACCGTCATCCAGACCCGCATCGAAAAGCTCCAGCGCGACCTGGAGCGGCTGAAGGAACGCCACGATCAGCGCGTCACCCAAATCTACCGCGCCAAATTCCGCCAGGCCGGCGGAACCCAGGCACGCGATGCCGACATCCCTCCCGCTGAAGGGTCCGAGCCGCAGGAATAACAGCCACTAAAGCAGACCTAATGGGCCCGCGCCGTCTCGGGCGGTGTTCTTGACTAACTGCCGTGCCGACCCAGAATGCGGCCATGCCATTGAATCCAGGTTTGTTCCATGGAATTCGTTTGATTGGTTCGCATGTGTTTCTCGTGGTTGTTGCTCTCCTGCTCGCGCCGCGAGCCCAGGGTTCCGAAGCGCCGCCGACGCTTGACAGACAGGTCGACGCGCTGTTCGCGGGGAGCGTGCATAGCGACACGCCGGGGGCGGCGGTTCTGGTGGCACGCAATGGGAAGATCGCATTCGAAAAAGGCTACGGGCTTGCCAACGTCGATGCCAGCACGCCGATTACCTGCGACACGCGGTTTCGCATTGGGTCGATCACCAAGCAGTTCACGGCGGCGGCGGTGCTGAGACTCGCAGAGCAGGGGCGGCTTCGGATTGACGATCCGCTATCCAGGTTCGTTCCCGACTGGCCGCGGGGAAACCAGGTGACGCTGCGGCACTTGCTCACGCACAGCTCCGGGATCCATAACTTCACCGCCAAGCCGGGTTTTGCGGTGCACGTCCGTGAACCGATCTCCCTGGAGAAGCTCGTCGCCTCGTTCAAGAATGATCCGTACGACTTCAACCCCGGCGAGAAATACTCCTACAGCAATTCCGGCTACGTTCTGCTCGGCTGGATCATCGAAAAGGTTTCCGGCGAAAGCTACGAAACATATCTGCGCAAGACGTTCTTCGAGCCCCTGGGGATGAAAGATACGGGCGTCTATCCGTCCGGCGGAGGGTTGCCGAAAGAAGCTTTGGGATATTCGTTCGAAAACGGCGCCATTCATCGGGCGGTTGACTGGGATATGTCCAACGTGGCTACCGCCGGGGAGATCTATTCGACGGCGCACGATCTGTTTCGCTGGAATGAGGCGCTGTTCAGTCAGAAGGTCATTTCGGCCCGGAGCATGCACGATGCATTTACGGTCGGCGTGCTGAAGGATGACGATCCGACGCACCCGCAAGACACGGGCTACGGGCTCGGGTGGACAATCGATCGCCTGAACGGCGCCCGCGAGATCAGCCACGGCGGCGAACTCGCCGGCTTCGGCTCGTATCTGCTGCGGCTTCCCGATTACAACCTCACCGTTGTCGTGCTGCTGAACTGCGTTCCGCAGCAGCCGGGCCTGCAGCAATGGGTGCTGGCCAGGCAGATCGCCCGACTGGCGCTTGGACGCGAGTTGCCTCAAGAGGCCAAGCCGAAGATCGCCGCCAACATATCCGCGGCGGATTTGCAGGCCATCGTCGGCCAATACAACATGGGAAATGGACTGACGATGAGCGTGACCGTGGAGTCGGGGCATGTCTTTGTCCAAACCGCCGGGCGAAAGCGGTTCGAGATTTTTCCAGAATCTGATCGGGATTTTTTTGTGGAATCGGGCGCGGCCCAGGCTACGTTTGTAAGGAATGCAAATAGCCAGGTCGTTAAAGCGATCCTGAAGCAAGCCGGCGATCGAATCGACGCGCCGAAAATCGCCGGAAAGTAGTTGCACGGGAGCGGATCTTGCGGCACAACCCATTGATCTTCCTGCTCTGTGCTCTGCAAGCCGGCGTATGCCTCGGGGCTAACTGGCCCGGGTGGCGCGGGCCGGCGGGGACTGGGGTCTGCACCGAGATTGATCTCCCGCTGCACTGGGATGCTGCGCACAGCATCCGCTGGCGGACGCCGCTGCCGGATCGCGGGAACTCCACGCCAGTGGTGTGGGAAAACCGCGTCTTCGTCACGCAGGCGACTGAGAAGGATCACCGGCGTTCGCTGCTCTGTTTGAATCGTGTCGACGGCCGCGTGCTGTGGCAGGCGGGCGTCACATGGGGCGAGCACGAGCCGACCAACGCGCAAAACCCGTATTGCTCGTCCTCGCCCGTAACCGACGGCCAGCGGGTCATCGCCTACTTCGGTTCGGCCGGGCTGTACTGCTATGACTTTTCCGGAAAAGAGCAGTGGCATCGCGATATTGGAGCGGTTGACTCGTGGCAGGGGAGCGGGTCGAGCCCGATGCTGCATGGGAACCTGTGTATCGTGAACGCCGGGCCGGGGACGCACGCGGCACTGATTGCCGTCAACAAGCAGGACGGATCGGTGGCTTGGAAGGTGAGTCCGCCGAAGGTGCCGGGCCGCGCCATCACGGGGGTGAAACTGCCGGTGATCGGCGGCTTCGATAACGCCTTCGCCCAGGCGGATCCCAGCGGCGCGGGCGGGTTCCTCGGCTCGTGGAGCACGCCAATCGTGATCCGCGAGCGCGGCCGCGATGAATTGATCGTCGTTCATCCTTACCAGGTCAGCGCGTACGAACCAGAGACCGGGAAGGAAATATGGTCCTGCACGGGCTTGCCGGGGCAGGCGTTCGCGTCGCCGGTCGTCGGCGACGGCATGCTCGTGGTCTGCGGCCATAAGCTCTCCGGTGGCGGCACGCGCGTCACCGGGATTTGGCTCGACGATTCCGCCGGTTCGCACCGCATCCGCTGGCAAACCGATTTCCCGAAGGATTGCGTCGGCTCGGGCGTGATCGCCCACGGCCGCGTCTACCTGCCGACGCAGTTCGGCTCGATGCTCTGCCTCGATCTTCCCTCGGGCCGCAAGCTCTGGGAGAAGCGACTTGCGGGGGAAGGAACGCTGGGCGGGTGCTGGTCGTCCATCGTCATCGCCGGCGACCGCCTCCTGATCCCCAACCAGTCGGGCGAGGTGTTCATCCTCTCGACTACATCCGACCACTTCGACCTGGTCGCCCGCAACTCCATGGGCGACGAGCCGACGTGCGCATCTCTGTCCATCTCCGACGGGCAGATCTTCCTCCGGACGTACAAAGCGCTCTGGTGCATCGGGCGGTGAGTGCGCGCAGATGCTCCACTGGGAGCGATGCGCCCCATTTCCCCCTCTCCCGGAGGGAGAGGGAGCAGGAGGGCGCTTCGAAGCGCAGCGTCATTTGCACGGGCGCGCCCGTCGGCAGCCCATCGCGCGGAATTTTTCCGCACTTTCCCCTTGACCTCTCAGCCATTAAGTCTTATACCTAAGCCCGAACGGCTGGAAAGCCGCGGAACGGACGGAAGGTTGATCATGGCCCGACCCAGACAAGATTTCACCGAAGCGGAACTGGCGATCATGGAGCTGCTGTGGGAAAAGGGGCGGCTCAGCATCCGGCAGATCACCGAGGAATTGCATGGCGATTCCAACCCCGCGCGATACGCCACCGTGCAAAAGCAGCTCGAGCGGATGCAGGCCAAGGGCTTGGTCGAGCGCGACCGCAGCCTGTTCGTCCACGTCTTCCTGGCGTCCCTCAGCCGGGAAGAATTGATCGGGCAGAAGCTACAAAGTGTAGCGGACAAGCTGTGCGGCGGGTCGCTGGTCCCGCTGCTCAGCCAGCTCACGCGCGTCCGCCGGCTCACGGCCAAAGAACGCAAGGCCCTGCGGGAACTGGTGGACCAGCTCGATAACAAGCGGCCCTAGGGGACGGACCACACACGCGATTGATCGCGCCGGGGTGAGCGATGACACAATTGCTCTGGCAAATCGTGTTCAGCAACGCGGTGACGGCGGCGGCACTGGCCCTGCTCGCAGGTGCGATCGGGCTGCTGGTGAAGAAGCCGGCCGTCATGCGGGCGGCGTGGATCATCGTGCTGCTGAAGCTGCTCACGCCGCCCGTTTGGACGGTGCCGGTGCAATGGCCCGCCGAGCGGCCGCACCAACAGGTGGCGCCTGTGCAGACGATCACCACGCCGAATCTTCCGGCGATGGTGGACTTATCTTCCGAGCTTCCGGCGGCGGCGGCGGAGATTGGTGTCGAACTCCCGCCAATTGAAGCTCCCCCGTTACCCGGGCCCCATGTACCCGTCTGGCGAGTCGCGATCACCTGGATCGCCCCCATTTGGATCACTGGCTCGATCCTGCTGCTGATGCTGACCCTCATCCGTCTGCTCGGATTGCGTCGGCTTCTGAGCCGGTCGGTTCTTGCGCCGGAGTCGGTGCAAGAGCAGGCCGCACGCGTGGCCGCACCAATGGGGATTCGCCAGTCGCCCGGCGTCTGGCTCGTACCCGGGCCGGTCTGCCCGGCCCTCTGGGCATTCACTCGCACGCCAAAAATTCTGATCCCATTCGGATTGTGGTCGGGCCTGGATGATCGTCAGCGGCAGACGCTGTTGGCGCACGAGCTGGCCCACCTTCGCCGCCGGGATCATTGGGTGCGGCTGCTCGAAACCGTATGCGTGCTGCTGTGGTGGTGGCACCCGGCGGTCTGGTGGGCACGCCGGCGCATCCATGACTTTGAAGAACAGTGCTGCGACGCCTGGGTCTTGTGGGCCGTGCCGTCCTCGGCCCGAAGCTATGGCGACGCACTGTTGGCTACCGTCGAATTCATCTCAATGTACCGCCCCGTTCGTCCCGCCTTGTCGGCGGGCATGGGGGAATTCCATCACCTCAAAAGGAGGCTGCTCATGATCAGGCAAGGTCAGGTCGGGCGGGCGCTGTCCCGCACGGGTTTGCTTTCGGTCTGCGGGGCGGGAATGCTGGCGCTGTCACTGGGGCCGGTGCTCGCCCAGGAAACGCCGTCCACGGCGGCTCCGGCTGCGGCGCCGCCGGTCATTGTGGACGCCCCCCCGGCACCCGCCTTGTCACCAGCAACGACACCCGAGCAGGCGCTGGAACGCAGCGTGGATGTTGCAAACCTCGCCCAGGCGCGTGCCCAGGTCCGGGAGCTCAAAGCCGAGCTGGATCAGGCGGAGGCGAACCTCAAGATGGCCGAGGCGCGGCTCAAGGTCTTGGAACGAGGCGGCTCGTTGCCGCCCGGTCAGCCGCCGATCCCCACCCGGCCCCGTGCGCTGCCGGGCGTCAATCCGTTTGGCGCTACGGACGGTGTGAGTGCCTTCCCGCCGGCAGGTACGGTATCCGCTGGGCAGCCTGGAATGGCGCCGCCCGCGGGTGTGCCCGGCCGCATGGGCGGAATCGGCGCCGGCCAACTGCCGGCCGCGGGCAGCGGCAGCGGGTTTGGCGGCGGATTTGGGCGCGGGTTTGGCGGCGGTGGATCTGCGATCGTCGTTTCGCCCACGACCACGCCCCCTGCCGCCGGGTCGCGCATCACGAGCACCACCGAGGACCAGGAACGCCGCCTCGATGCCATGGAGCGGCAGCTCACGATGATCATGCGGGAACTGCGCGACATCAAGCGCCAGAGCGCCTCACAGCAGCGGCCGGGCACGCAAAATGAGTCGGCGCCACAGCAGCGCTCTGCGGACCAGAGTGAGTCAGCGCCAATGCCTGAAATGCGCCGGTGATGCGATGCGTGCGACACCCGTGGCACCGGTGCCGGGCTTCGGATCACGAACCCGGCACCGCCGCTACCGGACGAGTCGCCGCCGCTCTTTCGATTTCCCGTTGAAACATTTTTCAACCCGGCGCGTCTATCCATGGCGGATGTCGTCGTACATGGATGGACTCGCCTTCGGGGCTCGTGCGCACCCGGATTCGGCAGCAATCGTTGACGGGGAAGGCTATGGAACCGCAGAACACGCAACTGGTGGAACGCGCCCGCCGGCAGGATTCGGAGGCATTTGCGCTGCTGGTCCGCTCGCACGAGCGGGTGGCGATGTCGATCGCGTACGGTGTGCTGGGCGACGCCGCCGCGGCGTGCGATGTCGTGCAAGTCGCGTTCTTCCGCGCCTGGAAGTGGCTGGCCGAACTGCGCGAGCCGGAGCGGTTTGGAAGCTGGCTGTGCGGGATCGTCCGCAACCAGGCGATCGACGCGCGAAGACGCCGCCGAATCTCGGAGCCATTGGCGGCCGAGCAGCCGGTCGCATCGCACGACCGGTGGATTCACGATCCTCTGGAAGACGTCTGCCGCAAGGAGGACCACGCCAAGGTCGCCGCGGCAATCACGCATCTGGATGATGTCTCACGCATGGCGGTGGTGATGCGATATTACGAAGACCTCTCCAGCTCGCAGATCGGCCGGCTGCTTCAAATCTCCCCCCAGGCGGTCGACATGCGCCTCAGCCGAGCCCGCAAGCGGCTCAAATCAATCCTGAGCGACGAATCAGGGCAACCCGCCCTTCTGATCGTATGATGGTGCGGATCACTGATGCGCGGCCACCTCCAATTCGTCTGCTTCGCGACCGTATTGGTCGCATGGATGGGACTCCAACGGGTTCGGGGAGCGGTTGAGCGATCGCCAGGCGCGGAGCTCGTCGCCGAGCACTTTGAGCGGCGGACGATCTACCATTCCCCGCAGACGCCGGGCTGGACCAGTTGGGTGGGTGCCTGGCTCATGCCCGATGGCAGCATCATGGTGTGCTGCACGCAAGCGACCGGCCCGGTCGACGACCGCCTCAAGACGCGCTCGTTTGCCGGCCTGCACGTCAGCGTCATCTACCTGCGCTCCTTCGACAAGGGAAAGTCCTGGTCCAAGGTCGCCGATTCCGACGTCAGCTTCGGCACGGGCGAGAACTCGGGGCTCGGAACGCACGCCAACAATGGCGGCGCCACCATCGCCCTCAAAGACGGCTCCATCCTCCGTCGCGTCTACGGATTCGACTACGGGCATTTCGGCGTTCTCCCCGGCACCGCATTCATGCAGATCTCGAGGGACGGCGCAAAGACCTGGTCCGACCCGCCGCGATCCTCCGACGGCGGCAAGACGTGGATCAACACCGCCCCAATCCAGCAGTTGCTCCTTGATCCGAGCAAGTACACCGTTCAGATCACGCGTCAACGACGGCTCAGCGACGGACGACTCGTCATCTGCGGCGGAGTCTGGAACGGTCCTCACACCCAATCGGCCGCGTACCAGCCGTTGCTCATGGTTTCATCGGACGAGGCACGCACCTGGCGCCGCGTCGATTTCGCCGGCCCGCACTATGACCCGGCGTGGAACCACAAATTCGACGAGTGGGATTTTGCCGAGCTTTCCGACGGCGACCTCCTGCTCGTCTCCCGCCCCTCGGACAATACTCGCCGGTGGGCCGGCTTGCTGCGCAAGGCCGGCAAGGGATGGCTGCTCGATTCTTTTCATCAGACAACCCTCCCCCATTCCGGCCATCCCGAGTTGCTGCGCACGCGCCAAGGCCCGATTCTTCATATCGCACAAACCGGAATCGATTGGACCACAGACGCCGGGGCGCACTGGACTCCCGTGATCTTCCCCGGCTTGCAAAAGAGTTTTCGCCCGCGCGAAGAACCGTCCAGCCTCGCCACCCTGTACTACCCGCGCAGCCTCCAAACGCCTGATGGCACGATCTACGTCTTCGCCCACCGCGGCTGGGACAACGCGTACGGGCAGCGCGATCAATCCGTGGTGATGGACACGTTTCGCCTGGCGTGGAAGAACAAGAGCGCTGACCTTTCTCATCGGGGCGGAAGCTAGGACGAAGCTGGTTTCTGCTGCACCGAAGCTGATCGGTCTGGTACACTCCCCATATGAGTGCTTCGCAGCGCCGGGGCGGGCTCAAAACACCCAACCGCCAATCCGAGAAATGTGACGAGCCGTTCTGCCTTCGGTGTGGTTATCGGCTTCGCGATCTAACCACGACCCGCTGCCCCGAGTGCGGCCGGGCCTTCGATCCGGCGGACCCGCGCACGGTGAGCCTCGGCCGGCCGCTGCGATCCTGGCAACGGTGGCTCCTGCGACCGATCGGCTGGCGAACCGTCACCCTGCCGTTACTGGCGACGGCCGGGCTGATCTATCTGAGCTGGCCGCCGCGGATCACGATCGTGCCGTGGAAAGTTCTGACCTCCGAATTGGCGTGGCCGTCTGTGGCGGTAATCAATACGGTTCGCTGGCATGTGCCTCTTCGGCGGCCAACGATCCCTGATGCAGTCTATTACGGCGCGGTGGCCGCGTGGATTACGTTCGTCGGCCTGGTGCTGTTGTGGTTGTTGCTGCGATTGCTGGTTCCGCGCCAAGCTCGTCAAGCCGATGTATGGGAGACTGACACTCGACGGCGATACCGGTGGGTGACCACCGCCGCCCTTTTAAGCATCTGCTGTATGGTCTTCGGCTGGCAGCAGCGCGTCGGCCAAAGGTGGATCGCGCGAGCGAGTGCCGCCTTTCAGCACTCCTCGCCTTGGACGTATGGCCCGTACTCTTCGTGGGAATCCGCTCCGGTACCGCTTTCGTCCGAGCAAGAGCGCGTTGTCTTGCGGGAGTTCCTCCGCAGCGCGTCGTCGACCCATGACCGGTTGGCTGCGATTAAGTTCCTCACTGAAGGCGGTGACCAACACGCCTTAGCTGACCTGCGTACTGTGGCAGAGAGGGAGCCCAATACTCAGGTGCTCGCGTGGGAACTGCGGCTCATCGGCCTCTACAGGGATCCCAAGTCTGAGTCTTTTCTGATTTCAAACCTCGACAATGCAGAACCCGAGGTTCGGGCCGCCGCGCTGGATGCACTCGGAATTCTGCGCCATCCAAGTTATTCGATCTTTGTGCCCGCTGATTTTTACGCCCCACTGGCTTCATGGGTGTCGCTGGACACGGCACCTCCCATTTCTGTTGATGAGATTGTGGCCCCACGACCGGCAGTTCCAAAGTGGCAATGGGCCTCGCGTCGCGAATCCTATGATCTGGTTCACGCTTTCCCGATTGAGATGGATAGCTCGATTCAGGGGAAGCTGCTCGGGATAATGGCAAATGGTTCGACTGCAAACGAGCGGGAAGCAGCCGCCCGAGCGATCGTTGAATGGCCCCCACCTGGCTATCAGCTCCGACTTGCGGAATGGGGAGTATGGATTGACTATCAGGGCCATCTCGCGCTGGCGAAATCCGTAATCGCTGAGATTCCACCGTTTGTTCACCGGACCGGAAATCCCGTCTCCAGCTTCAGCGGTTATTTTCTCTACCCCACCGTTGTGACCAAGCCGATCATCCACCTCACCAGTAACATACCTCTTGCGGTAGACATCGATGTGCGCATCCGTGAAGGCCGGCCATGGTTTGCATTTCCGAAGCCGGACGATTTTTGGTTGGGGACGGATCCTGAAAGAGTCGGAGCTCAAATCCTCGGGCAATTACCTTTTTGGACGGCAGTGGTAACGAAGCGGCCGGACGATTTTGCGGCGCCACCTCTCAAGACAATGGACGATTGCCGCGAAGGATATCCCTGGCTGCTGCCAGGCCACCGCTTGTACAGCGCGGGATTCCAAGGAAACGCGACTATCTTCAGCCTCGGCCTGCATTGGCAGAGCGTCATCGTCTGCCCGGAGCGTGCGTCGTGGATGCATCCGCCGGATGTGCCGGCGGACCCAAGGTTTGCGTGGTGGCGGCGGTTGCGGGATGTTCAGAGCAGTTGGGTTTCCAGCCGCGGCGAGGCCGAGCGGTTCCTCTATTACGATGGGCCGACGCGGGCCGCCGTGCCGGTTTCCGTGTCGCTCGATGAGCCGCTTGGATTGCACTTCACCAAGGCGCCAGTCGATGCAGTAATTCCCGGACAAAGCGGCGAGCAAGGCCAGAGCGGCACGTCTGCCAATTCGGTCGCTCGCGGGGGTTTACCGGAGCACGAGGGACTATACATCCAGGTCAAGTCGGACCAGATCGGCGGCATGTATCTGGACCGAATCTCCAGTGCCGCGGTGGCCGTGCCCGGCCAACTGCCATTGCGCGACGAAGCGGTGATCGACTGCCTCCGGCAGATGCTGACACGCTACGGCCTGACCGCATCCGAAGCGGAGGGATTGATCTCGGCCTGGACGCCGCAGTTCTTTCACACTGAAGGTCGCCGGTTCATCTTGCGAATGTCGCCTGCGGAGTATTCCCGCCAGTGCCCGTTGGAGATCCGACCTGCCCCGACTCAGGTCGTGCGGCTGGGCCTGATTCTGACCGAATTCGATTCGCCCGAAAGCAAATAGGATCGGCATTGTTTCGGTGTCATTTGCCCGCGATCTGGTCCAGGAGGTCTTTGGCCTGCTTGGCCGCGGTGGTTTTGGGGTAATCGCGGATGATGGACTGGAGCCGGGCGCGGGCGGCGTCGTAGCGACCGGCGGACACGTAGGCACGGGCGAGGCTCAGGGCGGTGTCGGCCTTTTCGATTGCGTTGGCATCGACGTCGGCGGCCTTGGGCGTCGCCGGGGGCGGGGGCGCCGCGGCGGCATCGGCCGGCTCGGGC
>Ga0134125_10004477_pt1 | contig 15969 bp, 15 predicted proteins | sample KB31751_FD_96464 | JGI IMG/M metagenome (GOLD analysis project Ga0134125, IMG submission 96464) | Terrestrial soil microbial communities with excess Nitrogen fertilizer from Kellogg Biological Station, Michigan, USA - KB3-175-1 | ecosystem: Environmental > Terrestrial > Soil > Unclassified ... | reverse complement strand
CGAGTTCCTCGACGGCGGCCTCGTCCGCGCGGGCGCGGCCGTGCGCGTGCCGCAGCTCGTCGTCGCGTGCGCCGAGCGCGGGCTCTCGGGGCTCGAGCCGATCGTCGGCGTGCCCGGCTCCGTCGGCGGCGCGCTCGCGATGAACGCGGGGACGCGCGACGGCGAGATCGGGCCGCTGGTGGAGGAGGTCGAGGCCGCCGATCCCGAGGCGCTGAACGCGCGAAAATTGCGGAAGCACGAACTCGCGTTTTCTTATCGGGAGGGGCCGCTGAAGAATCTCGTCGCGCTGTCGGTTTTACTTCGGTTGAAGCCCGGAGTCAAAGGTGATATAATGACCGTCGTCGCTCGTTATCAGCAGAAGCGCCAGCAGACCCAGCCCATCCATACCTTCAACGTGGGATCAACCTTCAAAAACCCGCCCGGCCGCTTCGCCGCGAAGATGATCGAGGAGCTCGGTCTCAAGGGTCACGTGATCGGAGGCGCCCGCGTCTCGCCGCTGCACGCCAATTTCATCGAGAACTTCGCCGGGGCCAAGGCCTCCGATGTCCTCGCTCTCGTCGACCTCATCCGCGAGCGAGCCCGCGAGATCTTCGGTGTCGGGCTCGAACTCGAGATGAGGATCGTCGGTGAATAGCCTCTCGACCTCCCGGCGCCGCTTCCGAGTCGTCGCGCGCCCCCAGCAGCGCGCCCGGCGCGCGCGCCTGCTCGCCGCCGCTTTCGCCGTCCTGATCCTCGGCGCCGTCGCCATCGCGGCCGCGCGCCACGCCGCCTCCGAGCTCAAGCACGCCTTCCTCGCGCGCGCGACCGAGCCCGCCGCGCCCGAGGCCGCCGTCGTCGACGGCGTGCCCGAGCCCCTCCGCTCGCTCGCGCAGGCCGCGGCCGACGCCGTGTCCGGCTCCGCGGGCGAGAAGGCCGCCGCGCTGAAGGAGAAGTTCCCGTGTCTCGCCGACGTCGGCGTGCGCCGCGCGTGGGGCGAGAAGGCCGCGACCTTGACGCCGGTGCTCAAGAAGGCCGTCGCGCCCGCCCTGCGGCGCGGCCGCGCCGCCGGCTTCCTCGGCGACGACGGCACGACGTTCGCCGCGCCCGAGGGCCTGTACCAGTTCTCCGGCCCGAGCGTCGACGCGGGCGACGCGACGGCGGCCGAGCTCAAGGCGCTCGCGCGCGAGTGGCCGGCGCTCTCGGCGGCCGGCGCGTTCCCGGCGCCGCTGTCGGAGATGGCCTACGTGTCCGCGAAGGGCGAGGATCCGTACTGGGAGGCGCGCCTGGCCGACGGCACGACCGTCGCGTGGGGCGGGCTCGATTGGACGACGGAGAAGCTGGCGCGGCTCGGCGAGGCCCTGGCCGACGCGCGCGCCAAGTCGCCGGGGATGTTTACGGCCGATATGCGCTGGTTTGAGGACGGCAAAGTACTGCTCAAGCCGCTGGGACTTCGGACCGCCGGACCGGCCCTGGCCGGAGCTCACGGAGGCGTGAAATGAAGCGCATTCGCAGGAACGGCCCGGAACTCGTCGCTGGCCTCGACATCGGCAGCGGCCGCGTGACCTGCCTCATCGGCGAGCCGGATCCGTCCACCGGCGTCGTCAAGGTGCTCGGCGGCGCCAGCGTCCCGTGCCGCGGTTTGAAAGGCGGAGTCGTGATCGACATCCACGAGGCGTCGCTGGCCGTGACCCGCGTCGTCGAGCAGGCCGAGTCCGCCGTCAACGCGACCGTCTCCTCGGTGTGGCTCGGCGTGCGCGGCAGCCACCTGCAGTCCTTCAACAACCGCGGCGCGTACAACATCGCGCGCACCGACCGCGAGATCACCGCCGACGACATGAACGCCGTCGTCTCCAGCGCCCGCGCCATCCCTCTCTCCTCCGACCGCGAGATCCTCCACGTCGTGCCGCAGGGCTTCTCGTTGGACCGCCAGCGCGGCGTGCCGCATCCCGTCGGCATGGAGGCGTCCTTGCTCGAGGTCGACGTCCACCTCGTCACGGCCTCCAGCGCGCACCTGAACAACGTCATGAAGACCGTCGCCAAGGCGGGCTTCGAGGTCGTCGAGCCCGTCTACGGCCTCCTCGCCGCGGGCGAGACCTTGGTGACGCCCGAGGAGCGCGAGCTCGGCTGCGTGCTGATCGACTTCGGCGGCCAGTCCATCTCGCTCGGCGTCTATTGCGAGGGCGCGATCAAGTACTCGAAGGAGATCTCGCTCGGCTCCGACTCGATCACGCGCGACCTCGCGGTCGGACTCAAGACTTCGGTCGCCACCGCGGAGAAGATCAAGCTCGAGCACGGCATCGCCCACCCCGGCCTGCTCAACGGCGACGCCGACATCGACTGCAGCGCCATCGACGGCCGCACGCCGATGCGCATCAAGACCAGCACGATGATGAACATCATCCTGCCGCGCGTCGAGGAGATCTTCAGCGTCATCGCCGACGAGCTGCAGAGCTCCAACTACGCCGACGTGATCGTCCCCGGCGGGGCGATCCTCACCGGCGGCGGCTCGATGATGCGCGGCACGCTCGAGGCCGCGGAGCAGATCCTCGGGGTCTCCGTGCGCCGCGGCGTCCCGCACCCCGACCACATCCAGGCGGACGAGCAATGGATGTCGCCGGTGTACTCGACGGCCCTCGGGCTGCTCCAGTACTCCGCGTCGCCGCGCTGGGGCGGCGTGAACACCCGCGAGGTCGCGCGCAAGCGCCCGCTGTGGATGCGCAAGATCACCGGCATGCTCGAGGAGCTTTTCTAAGATGCGGATCCAGCTGTCCGAGGAGTACGACTCGAAGCGAGCCGTCATCAAGGTGCTCGGCGTGGGCGGCGCGGGCTGCAACGCCGTCAAGCGCATGGTCGAGTCCGGCCTCGACGGCGTCGAGCTGATCGCGGCGAACTCCGACGCGCAGGTCCTGCGCCTGAGCCAGGCCAACGTCTGCGTCCAGCTCGGCGAGACGCTGACGCGCGGGCTCGGCGTCGGCGGCGACGCCGAGAAGGGCAAGCGCGCGGCGCTCGAGAGCGAGGAGCAGCTGCGCGAGGTCCTGCGCGGCGCCGACATGGTCTTCGTCACGACCGGCATGGGCGGCGGCACCGGCACCGGCGGCGGCCCCGTGGTCGCGCGGCTCGCCAAGGAGATGGGCGCGCTGACCGTCGGCATCGTGACGCGGCCGTTCGAGTTCGAGGGCCTGCGCCGCACGGCCATCGCCGAGCAGGGCATCCAGGAGATGCGCCAGAGCGTGGACACCTTGCTGGTCATCCCGAACCAGCGGCTCTTCGACGTGATCGACCAGGACACCACGCACGACCAGGCCTTCCGCATGGCCGACGACGTCCTGCGGCGCGCCGTGCAGTCGATCTCGGCCTTGATCACCGTCCCGGGCGAGGTCAACGTCGACATGAACGACCTGCGCTCGATCATGACCAACGCCGGCGACGCGCTGATCGGCATCGGCGAGGCCTCCGGCCACGAGCGCGCGCTCAGCGCCGCGCGCGAGGCGATGACCTCGCCCCTGCTCGAGAACATCGGCATCGACGGAGCCAAGGGCCTCATCGTCAACATCGCCGGCCGCCGCTCGACTTTGATGACCACCGAGATCGAGGAGATCATGGCGACGATCCACGGCACGGTGAGCCCGGACGTCAACCAGAAGATGGGCCAGCTCTACGACGAGAGTCTCGGCGACGTCATCCGCGTGACCGTGATCGCGACGGGCTTCCCGTCGCGCCGCTCCCGCGGGCTCGCCCGCCCGTCCGCCGGCCGCGCCGGCATCCTGGGCCGCGGCGCCCCGGTCGTCGAGGAGCCGTCCGACGCGAAGCTATTGGCGCGCCAGAGCGAGCCCGACCAGTGGGCGAAGCCCGCGTTCCTGCGCCTCAAAGTGAGGAAACTGAAATGACCCTCCAAGAGCTCCTGCAGACGCTCGTCAACAAGCACGGCAGCGACCTGCACATCCGCGCCGGCGGTCCCGCGTACATCCGCGTCGACGGCGACCTGAGCCAGGTGTCGCCGGACCCCATCCCGGCCGCGGACGTCGAGGCGATGCTGATGCAGGTCGCCAGCGCCCGCGCCAAGCGGATCTTCGAGGAGAAGGGCGAGTGCGACTTCTCGTTCCAGGCCGGCGAGGTCGCGCGCTTCCGCGTCAACGCCTTCCGCCAGCGCCAGAAGCTCTCGCTGTCCGTGCGCTACATCTCGACGGCGATCCCGACCCTGCAGGACCTGCACCTGCCGGTCGCGACGCTCAAGAAGATCGCCGACAACAGCCGCGGCCTGGTGCTCGTCACCGGCATCACGGGCTCGGGCAAGTCCTCGACCTTGGCCGCGATGGTCGACTACATCAACGACAACCGCGCCGAGCACGTGCTGACCATCGAGGACCCGATCGAGTTCGTGCACCGCGACAAGAAGGCGATCGTGACCCAGCGCGAGATCGGCGAGGACACGCACACGTACTCCGACGGCCTCAAGATGGCGATGCGCCAGGACCCGGACGTGATCATGATCGGCGAGATGCGCGACCTCGAGACGACCTCCGCCGCGATCACGGCGGCCCTGACCGGCCACCTCGTCTTCGCGACCCTGCACACGATCGACGCGGTGCAGACCATCGCCCGCATCGTCGACCTGTACCCGCCGCACCAGCAGCCGCTCGTGCGCATCCAGCTGGCCGAGTCCCTGCGCGCGATCGTCAGCCAGCGCCTTCTGCAGTCCACGAAGGGCGGCCGCGTGCCGGCCGTCGAGATTCTGATCAACACGCCGCACGTGCGCAAGCAGATCGAGGACAACAAGTCGCAGGAGATCGTCGCCGCGCTGCAGAAGGGGCAGTTCTACGGCATGCTCACGTTCAATCAGTCGCTGGTCAAACTCTTCAAGGACGGGCTGGCCACGGAGGCGGAGGTTCTGGCCGCCGCCTCGAGCCCGGACGACCTCAAGCTCGCCCTGCGCGGGATCGAGCAAGAGCTCAAGCCGACGTAAGGAGACACTCGCATGTTCGCTGAAGGCTATATCGGCATCGCCGGAACCATCGGAGTAGGAAAGTCCACTTTGACCATGGACTTGGCGCGCGCCTTGAACTTCGAACCCATCCTGGAAGAGGTCGACGGCAACCCGTACCTCGAGCACTTCTACAAGGACATGAAGGGCTACGGGACGATGATGCAGGTCTGGCTGCTGAACCACCGGTTCCGCCAGCACCGCGAGTTCGTCACGCGCATCAGCCTCGGCAAGATCCGCGGCGTCGTCCAGGACCGCACGATCTGGGAGGACACGATCTTCGCGCGCATGCTCAACGAGCATCCCGACAAGCTGATCACCGACCTCGACTACAACACCTATCTCGACCTTTTCGACAACATGGTCCTGCGCGAGCTCGTGTTCCCGCAGATCCTGATCTACCTCGACTGCCAGCCCGAGACCGCGATCAAGCGCATCAGCTCGCGCGGCCGCGTCATGGAGTCGGCGGTCAGCCTCGACTACCTGCGCATGCTCAAGGCGAACTACGACCAGTTCGTCGGCGAGATGGAGCAGGCCGGCGTGCGCATCCTGCGCATCAAGTGGGAGACGTTTCAGCCGGTCAGCGAGGTCGTCCGCCTCGTGCACGAGTATTCGCTCAAGCCGTCGAGCTTCACCAAGTGGGTGCGCCCGATGCGCAAGACGCCGGTCATGAAGCCCAAGCCGCTGATCAACGACGGCGCTTCGCTGAACCTCACGGAGAAATGATCTGAACGCGATCTCCGCCGTCGCTCCGACTTATCCACCGACTTATCGCTCGCTCAGTGTGTGGATAACCGTGTCCGGGGGGATTTCGTGAGCGTCATGGCTATCGCAGAATGGATCGAGAAGGATGGCCTGCTCATCGAGCCTCGCATGACCGCGCAGGGGATCCGCCACGCGTTTACGACCAGAAAGACGGGAAGCATGAAGTCGCCGGAGCTGCGCAAGGCGACGGCGGAAAAGCTCGGCATGACGGCCCCGCTCACTCTCAAGCAAGTTCACGGGGTCGAGATCCTCGACGCTGACCCAGTGAACGCCGGCAAGGAAGGCGACGGCTGGCTGATCTCGAAACCCGGGATCACGGCGGCCGTCTACACCGCCGACTGCGTGCCGCTGTTCCTGTGGTCCGACGACGGGAAGGCCGCGGGCGTGTTCCACGCCGGGTGGCGGGGCACGGAGAAGAAGATGGCCCAGGCCGCCGTGGCGGCATTTCGCGATAGATTGGGCATCCCCGCATCGCGCCTCAACGCGGCCACCGGCGCTCACATCAATTCCTGCTGCTTTAAGGTCGGCGAGGAGTTCACGAAGATCTTCCCGGCATCCGTCCTCTCGCGCAGAGGCGACGCCCTTTACATGGACCTGGACGCCGAGACCCGCCGCCAGCTCGTCGAGGCCGGCGTCGCCGCCGACAAGATCGGCGCTCCCGCGCCGTGCACGGCGTGCCACGCCGATGATTACTTTTCCTACCGGAGGGATAAGCAGGACGCGCGCCTTCTCGCGCTCTTGACGATCGCCTGATGAGCTTCCAGATCCCTCCCCGCCGGGCGCTTCGCGACGTGTTCCCGTACATGCCGGGCAAGTCGATCGCCTCGGTCCAGCGCGAGCTCGGCCTCAAGAACGTGGTCAAGCTCGCGTCCAACGAGAACCCGCTCGGCCCCGCGCCGCGCGCGATGGCCGCGTACCGGAAGGCGGCCCAATCCTGCGCGCTGTATCCCGAGGGCGCGAGCCCGCAGCTGCGCGAGGCGATCGCGCGCCACCACAAGCTCGAGCCCGAGTCGGTGCTCGTGGGCAACGGCTCCGACGAGATCATCCGCCTCCTCTGCGAGGCGTTCATCGAGCCCGAGGACGAGGTCGTCGTCTCGCAGCACGCGTTCATCCGCTTCAAGCAGCAGTCGGTCATGATGGGCGCGCGCGTCATCGAGGTCCCGATGACGGACTGGACGCACGACCTCCAGCTGATGGCCAAGGCGGCGAGCCCGCGCACCAAGCTCCTGTTCATCGCCAACCCGAACAACCCCACGGGGACCTACAACACCGCCGAGGAGCTGGACGCCCTGCTCGCCGCGGTGCCGAAGACGACGCTCGTCGTCCTCGACGAGGCCTACTGGCACTACGCGCACGCGATCCCCGGCTATCCGAAGAGCCTGCCCGAGCTCGTGCAGGCGCACGAGAATCTCGTCGTCCTGCGCACGTTCTCGAAGGCCTACGGCCTGGCCGGCTTGCGCGTCGGCTACGGAGTCGGCGATCCCGAGCTCGTCGGCTGGCTCGACCGGATCCGGATGCCGTTCAACGTGAGCCTGCCGGCCCAGCTCGCCTGCGTCGAGGCTCTCAAGGACTCGGCCTTCGTGAAGCGCTCCGTCGCGCTCAACGAGGCGCAGCGCGACGCGCTCGTGCGCTCGCTCGGCGACATGGGCTTCGGCGCCGGCGAGTCGGCGACCAATTTCGTCTTCGCGCGCTCGCCCCTGCCCGGGCGCGAGCTGTTCAAGGCCCTGCTGCGCCAGGGCGTCATCATCCGCCCGCTCGACGAGTACGGCCTGTCCGCGCACGTGCGCATCTCGGTCGGCACGCCCGCGCAGAACAAGTCCCTGCTGAAGGCGCTCGCGCAGGTGCTGGCGGTGGCCGCGTGAGCAAGCGCCGCAAGGGGCTCATCATCGCGATGGACGGCCCCGCCGGGGTGGGCAAGTCCACGATCGGCGGCCTGCTCGCCAAGTCTCTGGGCTACCAGTTCATCAACACGGGCGAGATGTACCGCGCGCTGACGTGGAAGGCGCTCGAGGACGGCGTGGACCTCGACGACGTCGACGCCGTGGTCGCGCTGGCCAAGAAGCTCACGTGGGAGTTCAAGCCCATCGAGGAGGGCGGCACGACGCTGAAGACGTTCATCGACGGCGTGCCCGTCACGATGCAGATCCGCGAGGAGCGCGTCAGCGTGAACTCCTCGCGCGTGGCCGCCAACCCGGGCGTGCGCAAGTTCCTGTCCAAGCTCCAGCGCGAGCTCGGCGAGGACGGCGCGATCGTGATGGAGGGCCGCGACATCACGACGCACGTGTTTCCCGACGCGGACGCCAAGATCTATCTCGACGCGAGTCCCGAGGAGCGCGCCGCGCGCCGCTACAAGCAGCTCAAGGCGGCCGGCCAGGAGGCCGACAAGGCGGCGATCCTCTCCGCGATCCTCAAGCGCGACCTCAACGACCTCAAGCGCGAGATCAACCCGCTCAAGCAGGCGCCCGACGCGCTCGTCATCGACTCGACGCACCTGACGATGCACCAAGTCGCCGACAAGATCCTGCGCCACGTGCGCCGCGAGGCGAAGAATGGCCGATGAGCGACTACGACTCGCCTCTGCGGCGCTTCAGCGAGGTCTTCGTCCGCGGGACCTTGAGCGCGGTCTGGGGCGTCAAGGTGACGGGGCTGGACTCGGTGCCGTCCTCGGGGCCGCTGATCGTGGCCTTCAATCACGCGAGCCTGCTGGACGGGCCGCTGGTGGGCGCGGTCATCGCGCCGCGGCGGCGGATCTGCTTCCTGGGCAAGCGGGAGCTCTTCGACAACCCGGTCTTGGGCTGGTACCTGTCGCGGGCGGGAGTCATCCCGCTGGAGCGCGGCACGATGGACATGGGCGCGATGCGCTCGGCGCTGGACACGCTGGCGCGCGGCGGCTCGATCGGGCTGTCGCCGGAGGGGACGCGGGTCAAGCGCGGCGAGACGCGGGCGCCGAAGCTCGGCGTCTCGTTCCTGGCGTCGAAGAGCGGCGCGCCGGTCCTGCCGGCGCGGCTGGTGGGGACGGGGGATTTTCCGCGGGCATTCCCCTTGGAAGTCCGCTTTGGCTCGCCGCTGCCTCCGCCGCCGCCGGACGCGGGACGCGAGGCCGCGTCGTCGTTCGCGAAGGCCGTGATGGACGCGATCTACGCTTTATAGAGACGGTTCGATTTTTGATTTCAAAGAGGAGAGGTTGATCATGGAGACGCCGAAGACCGACTTGAACACCGAAGCTTGGGAGAACGCCGAGCCCAACGCGGGCGAGGGCGCCGGGGAGACCGGCGGAGAGACGATGGAGTCGCTGCTCGCCCAGCAGGCCGCCACGTCCGAGAAGCTCGCCGAGCGCAAGGTCGCGTGGGTGAAGGTCATCGCGGTCACGAAGGACGCGGTGCTCGTCGACGTCGGCGAGAAGAACGAGGGCATGGTGCCGCTCGTGGAGTTCGTCGAGGACCTCAACGCGCCCAAGGGCGCGGCCCCGACGCCGGGGCAGCGCGTGCCGGTCATCAAGGCCAGCGGCCGCAGCAAGACCGGCCAGGTCCTGCTCTCGCACCTCAAGGCGAAGGCGGAGCTCGGCTGGGAGATGGCGGTCAAGGCGCACGCCGAGAAGCAGCGCGTGCGCGGCACGGTGACCTCCTCGGTCAAGGGCGGCTTCATCGTCGACGTCCAGGGCGTGCAGGCCTTCCTGCCGGCGTCGCTGGCGGACCTGCGCCCCGTGCGCGACCCGAAGAAGATGATCTCCACGGGCGTGCGCTGCTACGTCATCGAGGTCAACCAGTCCAAGCGCCAGCTCGTGCTCTCGCGCAAGGCCGTCCTCGAGGAGGAGGCGGGCAAGCGCAAGACGAAGATCACCAGCGAGCTGCGCCCGGGCGAGGTCCGCATCGGCCGAATCGTGCGGGTGTCGGCCGAAGGGCTGCTGATCGATATCGGCGGCCTCGAGGGGACCGTCCGCCCCGCGGACATGGCGTGGGGCAAGGCCGAGCCGTCCGCCTTCGAGCGCGGCCAGAAGCTCAAGGTCAAGGTCTTGGTCAAGCCCGAGAAGGAGGGCGACCCTCTCTACCTCGGCATCAAGCAGCTCCAGCCGAACCCGGCCGACGCGCTGAAGAAGCGCTTCGCGCCCAAGTCCACCGTCACGGGCAAGATCACCGAGGTCGGCGCCCACGGCGTGCGCTTCGAGATCGACCCGAAGACGAAGGCGTTCGTGCCGGCGTCCGAGTGCGACACCGACATCGTCTACAAGCTGGGCGACCCGATCAAGGCGATCGTCCTCGGCGTGGACTTCGCGAACTTCGAGCTGCGCGCGTCGACGATGAAGTTCAGCGAGATTCACGACCGCAAGCGCGTGGCGCAGTACATGAAGGCGCCGCCTCCGTTGACGCTCGGCCAGCTGCTCTCCCCGGAGAAGGAAGGCTAGGTTGACGAGCCGGGCCGCCCCCGACGAGCCGCGCCTCAAGCCCGTCCGCCATCCGTGGAGCTTCTCGGCGGCGTGGCTGAACGCGCGCACCTTGTCGTGGGCGGCCGGGTTCTCGATCGCCTTGCTGTTCGGCGGGCTCTGGATGATGCTGCGCGCCAAGCCGCTGCCGCGGCGGCGCGTGGACTTCCCGGCGCCGCCGCAGCTGAACGCGCAGATCTCCAACGCGCAGGACCGCCTCAAGGCGAACCCGCAGGACATCTCGGCGCTCGTGGAGCTGGGGACCTTGCTCTTCGAGAAGGGCAAGGACTCCTACGTCGAGGCGATCAGCGACCTGGAGGAGGCGCGCGAGCTCGGCGCGCTCGACCCGCGCGTGTTCTACTGCCTCGGCATCATGTACCAGGAGGAGGGGCTGTACCCCTTCGCGCTGACCGAGTACCAGCGCTTCCTGCGGCACTACCCCGAGGACAAGGAGATCCGCCTGCTCGCCGCGAAGCTGTACTACCGCATGGGGCTGTTCCCCGAGGCGGTGGGCGAGTACGAGCGCCTCAAGTACATGAGCCCGACGGACCCGCTCGTCGAGGAGAATCTCGGGCTCAGCCTGTGGGGCGCGAAGCTGATGGACCGCGCGCTCGGCTCCTTCGACCAGCTCAAGACCTACGGCGGCGAGTTCGGCCGCCGCGCGGACTTCTACAAGGGCCAGATCGCGCTGGAGGCGGGCAAGTTCCAGGAGGCCGCCGACGACTTCGCTCAGGTCGGCATCGCGCAAAAGCCGCTGACGGATATCCCGTCCGAGCGCGTCTACACGGGCCTGGGCATGGCCCTCCAGAAGCTGAGCCGCTGGGAGGAGTCCAAGGCCGCCTGGGAGGAGGTCCTGAAGGCCGATCCGAAGGACCCCAAGGCGCAGTCCGCCTTGCGCGAGGTCAACCGCCGCCTGGCCGCGGCCAAGAGGACGAAGAAGCCGTGAGCCGCGGCCTGCGCGTCGAGGGCGTCTCCGCGGAGGCCCTGGCGCGCCGCTATGGGACCCCCTTGTACGTGTACTCGGCCGGCGAGGCCCGCGGGCGCTACGCGGCCCTGCGCCGGGCGTTCCGCCGCCGCGACCCGCTGATCTGCTACGCCCTGAAAGCGAACTCCAACCGGGCGGTGTGCGCGGTCCTGGCGAAGGCCGGCGCGGGCGCGGACATCGTCTCGGGCGGCGAGCTCGTGCGCGCCCTGCGCGCGGGCTTCGACCCGCAGAAGACCGTTTTCTCCGGCGTGGGCAAGACCGAGGAAGAGATGGCCGCGGGCCTGCGCGCGGGCCTGCTCACGTTCAACGTCGAGTCCGCGGAGGAGCTGGACGCGCTGGCGCGCGTCGCGGGACGGCTCAAGAGGCGCGCGCCCATCTCCATCCGCTTGAACCCCGACGTGAGCGCGCGCACGCACCCGCACATCACGACGGGCACGGCCGAGAACAAGTTCGGAGTGGAGGCCGCGGAGGCGCTCGCTCTCTATCGACGCGCGGCCAAGGACAAGCGCCTGCGCGTCGTGGGCGTGCAGTGCCACATCGGCTCGCAGATCACGGACCTCGTCCCCTACCGCCTGGCGGCCGCCTCGGTCGCGAAGACCGTGAAGCGCCTGCAGGAAGGCGGCATCCGGCTCTCCCAGATCGACGTGGGGGGAGGCATCGGCATCACCTACAAGGACGAGACGCCGATCGAGCTGACCGCCTTGGCGCGCGTCCTGGAAGAGACCTTCTCCGCGTGGCCCGAGGCGCGCCTCCTGCTGGAGCCGGGGCGCTACCTCTGCGCCGACGCGGGCCTCCTGCTCACGCGCGTGCTGTATCGAAAACAGACCTCGAAACGACGGTTCGTCATCGTCGACGCGGCCATGACGGACCTGCCCCGTCCCGCGCTCTACGACGCGTGGCATCCGGTGGAGGCCGTACGGCCTCGCCGCGGCCGCCGCGTCATGATGGACGTCGTGGGGCCGGTGTGCGAGTCGGGAGACTTCCTGGCGCGCGAGAGGCTTTTGCCGCCCCTGGAAAGGGGGGATCTGCTCGCGGTGGGCAAGGCCGGAGCCTACGGCTTCGCCATGAGCAGCCAGTACAACTCCCGTCCTCGCGCCGCCGAGGTGCTGGTGGACGGGGGACGCGCGACCTTGGCGCGCCGGAGGGAGACCTTGAAAGACCTGACGGCCGCGGAGCTCTGAGAGGGGACGAGCATGGCGAAGAACAAAAAGACCTTCAAAGAGAAAGTCCCGGCGCCGCCGCCTCCGTCGGCGGCTCTGTCTCCCGTCGGGAAGCGCCTCGTGGCGGCGGGGGGGAGTCTCGTGCTGCTCGGCTTCGCGACGTTGTCCCGCGCCGACGCGCTGGGACGCAACTGGGCGGCCTCTCTTTCCCCATTCCTGATCCTGGGGGGGTACGCCGCGGTGGGGATCGGTCTTTTCCTGCCTCCCGCGCCGCCGCCCCCGGCCGCCGGTTCCTGAGCGAAAAAACCGCCTCGGCCTCCGACCTGCCGTGATTGAGTCCGCTCTGTTCGGGTTTTTCTCCGAACTTTTTCCCGCCGCGGACCACGTCCGAAACTTCGATCCTTCGATGGTCTTTTTTCGCGCCGAGCCCTGATCCGTCGCTTGGTCTTTTTTCGGCCTGAAATCGTCCCGCCGGCTCCCATGGTTTTTTCCGGTTCCAGCCTGATTTCAGGCTGATCGCCCCCCTGGTCTTTTCGATCCCTCCTTTTTCCGGTCTCCGGACTCCGGATCCTTTGATGGTGTTTTTGGCCTCCCCGGAGCTGCCTGATTTCCCGGGCTCGTCCCCTTGGTTTTTTGGCTGATTTCGGGGTACCCCTTTCATGGTCTTTTTGGCTTGTCCGGATTCCGGCCGGATCCCGGAAAACTTGCCTGGTTTTTCGGGCTCCCAACCCTGGTTCCTTTCATGGTTTTTTTGGCCTGTCCGATCCCGGGTCGGGCGGCTCGAAAAGTTGCCAATTTTCCAGGCTCCGCCCCATGGTTTTTTTGGCCGATTTTGGGGAATCGGCCGGATCCTTTCATGGTTTTTTTGGCTCGTCCGGAGGGCTCCCGGCAGCTCGGATTTCTGCCAACTTTTGGCCGATCCGCCGGCCCGGTTCCCGGGATTTTTGCCAACTTTTCGGCGGATCTCGAGGGGGCTTCGACTGCTAATTTAGAAAAGTTCAAGTCGCGTGTCGTTTGAAGCGAAAAAGCGTTAAACTTCCGAGGAGAATCGCTTTAAGTTGGGATCGATTCTCGCAAGGCGCCGGATGGCGGACCCCCGTCTGTATGTAACATAATATTTATTATCGTTAGTAATGGGTTTCGAGGGCGGGCGGCCGAGAACGGCGGTTTTTCGGTTCCCCTTCGGTTGGGGCCGGCGCGGGCTGCGGCTCGGCGCCTAGGCGCTTGGCTGCACGGCGCGTGCCGGATCGATCGGTCCCGGCGGATCGATGCGCTCGGGGTCCCTGGCCCTGGTTTTAGGGTTCGGTGCCGGGCCGGCGGCGCCGGGGTTTAGGGCGCCCGGCGGCGGCGCTTGAGAGACGGGATCGCGCCCCGGATCCCGGAGGCGGTTAGGGGCGTCTGGCCCGCGCCGAACGCGGCCCGGACGGTGCCGTCGTTGTCGAGCAGGTAGGCCCGGGGCGCCCCGGCGACGTGGTAGGCCTGCAGGGCGGCGCCCTGGGGGTCCGAGAACACCGGATACGGCAGCGAGAGGCGCGAGACGGTCTTGGCGATGTCGGCGGGGGCGTCGGGCGTCGCGGCGAAGACCTCCACCCCCTGCTTCGTCAGCTCCTGGAGCATGCTCTTGTCGACCGCCTGCAGGGCGGAATCGCAGGCCCCGCCGCAGGCCGCCGGATAGAGCAGGAAGAGGTTGCGGTTGCCCGCCAGGAAGGCCCTCACCGGCGTCGGCTTGCCGTTGAACAGGAGCGACGCCTGCGGCGCCGCGGACCCGGGCGCCAGGGGCGCCGGCGCGGCCGCGCTTTGAGCGAGAGCCGTCCCGGCCATCACGGCGAAAGCGATCTGGAGAACCCCTCGGCGCGCGTTCATTTTTCCCTCTCTTTCCGTCGACGTTTAGACGGCCTTCCGGCCCCGATAGTGTCTCAAATTATCGGCGTCCCAGCACGACCGCCGTGAGCTGCTCCGCCAGCAGCAGAGCCTTGATCTTCCCGGTGGCCGTCAGCTCGTAGCGGCGCGAGCGCCGCGAGCCGGAGGACAGCAGTTCGCCCTGGGAGATGGCGTCCTGGAGCGTGCGGTCCATGCGTCCCACGGGGTAGCCCGAGGTCCTCAGCCACTTGGCGAGCATGGTGGCCGTGGGCTTGGGCTGGCTCAGGAGGCGCTCCGCGGCCATAATGAGCACCAGGCAGGCGTCCTTGCCGCCCTTATCGCCTCCGGGGATCTTGCCGCGCAGCGTGAGCCCTCCGGCGCGCGCCTCCACGACCGCGTCCCAGTTCACGCGCGGCTCCCGGCCCGGCTCCAGCGCGCCGGCGGCCGGCGCGATCGGCGTCTGCCGGAGAATGAAGTCCGCGCGCTCCTGGCGCACGAATTCGGCGTCCCCTTCGGCCTCGAGCTCGGCTCCGTTGGGCAGCTTCAGGCGGACGCGATGGGCGGTCATGCCTTGATTATTACATATGTCATGAAATTGGTCCAGGGCTTGTGGATATGTCTGTGAATTGCTGTATACGACTCTATCCTGCTTTATATAGGACAGAAAGCCTGTCTTTAAATTAAGCCTTAAGACTCATACGACAAGCATAAGACACGACGGTGTGAACTGCTTGGGGATAGAGTGTCCTCCCATCGGGGGGCCGGGAAGCCGGGCAAGCTCGAACTCGCTCCGGAGCGAGTTCACCCCCCCTTCCCCCGGGGTCGCCTCCCGGCGCGGGGCGGGCTGGAATCGGGTCCTCGGCCGCGCCGGCGGCGCGTCAGGAAGGGCCAGCGAAGAGGCTCGGGAAGGGCTTGCCGGCGCGGCTGGGAGAGGCCCGAAGGGCCGGACTTAGAAGCGTCCGGAGGCTTCGAACGAGTAGCGGCGGGCGACGGTCTTGCGCGTATCCGTGATCTGGCCCGACTTGAAGTAGGCCATGCCGGCGTTCAGGCTGAACTGGTCGCGGATCGGATAGCGCAGATGGAGGTCGAGCTCGTCGCCGAGCGTGCTGCCGAAGCCGGAGGAGCTCGAGGCGCGCGTGGCCTGGTACAGGTAGCCGTCGATGTCGATCAGGAAGCCGTGGTAGGCCGGTGTGGTGAAGCCGGCGCCGACCACGGAGATGCCGCTCGTGTTCGAGGGCAGGCCGCTCTTGGTCGTGGTCGAGTAGTTGCCGCCGTACGCGTCGTATGGGGTCGCGCCGTAGAAGTCGCCGAAGCCGGAGCGCTCGAAGCCGTCGTAGCGGTGGCCGTGGGACGGGTAGAAGGCCTCATCGGTGGTCTTGGTGTCGCCGCGGTCGCCGGAGCCGCGGGCCAAGGACACGCGCGCGATGCCCTCGCCGGTGTGGTAGAGGCTCTGCTTCCACTTCATGCGCAGGACCTCGGCGTCGCCGTTGTAGGTGATGTGGTTCGGCGCCGGGTTGGGGCCGGTGGGCGTGGCGGAGCCCTTCTCCATCGCGGCCTCGCCGTCGAACACGAGCGGGCCGTAGCTGATCTGGTAGCGGGCGCTGGAGAAGCTGCGGAAAGCCTTGGACACGGCGCAGCCGTTGGCCTGGCTCGGATCCGTGCCGCCGGGTCCCGTGCCGTTGAAGGAGCAGCCGTAGACGAGCTGAGGCGTCTGATCGCGCTCGAAGAGCTGGTTGAGCTGCCAGACGCCCTCGGTCGGCAGGCTCAGGGAGAAGCCCGACAGCGTCAGGTCGCTCGCTCCGGTCGCCTGCGGGTTCTT
>Ga0134125_10004475_pt1 | contig 15972 bp, 8 predicted proteins | sample KB31751_FD_96464 | JGI IMG/M metagenome (GOLD analysis project Ga0134125, IMG submission 96464) | Terrestrial soil microbial communities with excess Nitrogen fertilizer from Kellogg Biological Station, Michigan, USA - KB3-175-1 | ecosystem: Environmental > Terrestrial > Soil > Unclassified ... | reverse complement strand
GATTGGGGCCGGAGTCGCCGGCCAGCGCGACCACCGGATTGCCGTTGACGGAAGGGGAACTCGCGAGGAAATCGACGATCCCGCCCGGGTTAACCGTCGCTGTGCCGGCGATGTCATTGGCAATGACCGTCAGCGCTCCGGGGCCGGGCGCGGTGATCGATTCCGGGTCGATTCCGGCGTTTGGCGCCAGGCCATTGCCGTTGAACCCCTGGATAGCCGTGAGGCCGGGGCCGGTCCAGTTATTGTTGCTGGAGAAGCCGGCGGTGCTCCAATCCTGCTGATAGACGCCGCCGGGATCGTTGGCGAGCGCGAAGAACGTGGCGTCCGGCTGGATCCGGCTCTCGAGCTGCTCGAAGGCGGCTCGGAATCGCTGGCCGCGGCGGGGTGCGGAGCGGAGCCAGTGCGTCAGGTTGGTGAACAAGATGGGACTCCAGCACGGTGCGGATGCAGTCGGGGACCGTACTATTTCACGTAAAGAACGCCTCGACAACAACTTGCGGCTGTAAGGCCGCTCGGCGAGTCGGTGCCGCTGCCAACGGCGCAATCGCGAACGCTACCACAACGACGAAAACCGACCGCTTCCGGTCGTTATCGGACGCTAAAAAATCGTTCACGAGATTTGGGTGGCACCGGCTTCCAGCCGGTGCAGCTGCAACAACACCGGCTGGAAGCCGGTGCCACCCGATCCCATTATTTCTTACCCATCCCGCCAATTCGACGCGGCGTCCGATGAGGCGATTCCCGTGAATCGCCTTTTTTTTCTCTGGCATAGACCGCTTGCCCGGCATCTCCGCAACCGCGGCCGAAATGCTGGTGTGCGTGCTGCACCGTCTTAAGCGGGGTAACCGGCGGATTCCGCGCGACCATTCCCATTGGCCGATGTCCGCGGCGGAAGCAGCGTCAGGTCGCGTTCGCCCGGCCCGAAGATCGGCATGCTAGCCGCCGAGCCGCTTCGCCACACTTCCATCCACTGCGGCCAGGTCAGGCGAATGCGGTCGAAGATCACGCGGTCGGCGGCTAGCGTCGGCCCCTGCGTCGGCTGCCGCTGACCGGGGATGCGCGGCCGCAGCTCCTCCACCGGATCGCCGAGATCGTAAAGCAAGGGCGCCGATTCCCGCGACCCATACCACACCAGCAAGCCGTCGGCGCCAATCTCGAAATCCTCGGCATCGCGCGGCAACTCCGCCCGCATCTGCTCGCGGACCACCTCCACTCCGGCTCGTTTGTACAAGTACGCCAGGGCATTCTCGAAGACGCGGGCCTGTTCGGGCGAAAGCGACGCCAGGAACCCCGGCTCGGCCCAGCGGGCCACCAGCCAGCTCGACCGCGATTCCCATTCAAGCCAGGCGGGAACCTGAGCGTTTATCGCCGCGTCGCGGCTCATTGGCACGAGTTCCACGCGAATGCGGTTGGTGCCGAGCACCACGGCGCCGACCTTCAGGCGCGGGCCATCCCACGTCGATTCCGGGCTATTGAGCACTTCGGTAAAGTCGCGGGCAACGAAGCGCTGCACGGCTTCCTCGACGCCGCGAAGGGCCGCGCGATATGTGCGGGCGTCGCGCCAGTTATCCGTTTGGGCGGCTTGCCGTTCCGCGGCCCGCAGCCGCGCGAACAACTTCGGCACCGTTCCCGAGTGGAAACCCCATTGCAAGAGTGCCTCGATCGATTCGCCGTGATTGCCGACCGGGACGGGGCGGATCGCCGCCGGCCGGTTGGCCCGATACAGCCGCCAGTTCTCCCGCATCTCCCAGAACAAGAACGTACACGCGTCCGGCAACAGCCACAGCGTTCCCATCACCAAGAGCCACGCCCCCGGTTCCGACAAGTAATCCGCCAGCTGATTCACCAAGGGCGAACTGTAGCCGAGGAACGAATGGGGGTCCGCCTTCAGAATCTCCGGCAACAAGAGCAGCAGCGGATAGATGAACTTGGCGAACAGAATCGATAGCGGCAACTTGAGCGGATTAATCATCGGCTCAATGAGCACGATGGTGTAAAAGCGGATGAGGAAGGCGAACGGCATCCAGATGAGCCCGGCGACCGTCCGCACGGCAACGGCCATTCGCCCCGCGGTTCCGCGCAGCCGCAGCCAGTCTTCCGTGCGCGCCAGCACCCATTCCAGCACGTAAATCAGGTCGCGGAAGATGTCGTTGATCCACGACAATAGCGCCGGCGTCGCCCGCACAACCTCGATCAACCACCGGGCCAGGTGCAAAAGAATCGCCTCGCCGATCCGCCCGACCAGTTGGATCGCAAACACGGAGCCCGCGAACGCCAGGATGCGGATCGACCAGCCGATTTCCCACCAGATCGACAGGATGCGCACAATGATCAATGCGAGAATGAACGGCTTGACGACGAAGTTCAAGGCGAACTGCACGGGGATGCTGGCGATGAGCCGGCGCAGCCACGGGTTGGCCCAGATGCGCCTTGGGATTTCCCAGAAGGCGAAGCGGGTAACGCGATAAATGAGGTGGCCGACGCTTCGCAGTACGCCGCGCACCCGCGCCGATTGAATCACCAGCAAGAAGAAGAACCCGAGCCCGGCCCACGCCGCGTGGAATTCCCACTGGGCGTTCCAGCCGCCGAAGAAGTTCGGCGCCGGGCCAACGGCGTCGTGCTTGCCGATGCTCCGTTCGAACATCATCAGCCAGAGGAATTGCCCGAGCAGGAACGCCGCGCCGAATGGCCCGGTGATGTTCCGCGTGATCCAACGGCCGGTTTCCGTACCGAAGTTGAGGGCCGTGCCGCGTTCGAGCCAGCGCGTGTACAGTTCGGCCCGGCGATAGACGCCATCGAGGGTGCGCGTCAGCGTCTTGTCGAGGCGGAGCAGCGGGTCGCCGCGGAAGCGTTCGTTCGGCCCCAGGTCCGGCAGCTTCATCTGGCCACGGGCGATCGCATCGCGGACGTCGCCGAACGCCAGGAACCCCGCCGAGGAAATCCGATCGAGCAGTTCCTCGACCGTTTTTTCCAGGGCCGCTTTCTCGGGAAGCGAGGCCGGTTGCATCCCCGCGTTCCGCAACGCTTCGGTCAGAATCGGCCGGAAGTTGCTGCGCAGTTGCTTCTCGGCCTGGTCCAGGGCATTGCGGAGCAAGGCGGCGAGCGACTGCCGGTCGGCGTCCGTCAAGCGAGCGGTCGTGAGACGCCGCGCCGCGCTCCGCAACTGCGCCGGCACCCGCACGAATCGCTGCCCCGCCAGTTCCCGCTTGATCGGCGTCTTCCCCCCGGACAGCGCCCAGTCCACCAGGTCGAGCGAGTAAATCTTCTGCTCGTGATCGAGGCAGGCCCGCTGCAAATCGTAGAGCAAAGCCGCCTCGACCGGCCGGGCCCCCTGATCCGCCTTGTCCAGAAGCGCCGGCAAGACACGCCGCCACGCCTCCGCATCCTCGGCCGTCAATTCCAGGGCCTTTTGCAAGCGATCAACGAGTTTGTAGAGGTCCTTGCGCGACTCCTCGCGGGCCGTGCCGGTTTGCGAACCGGGCGCCACGCGGGCGGCCCGGGTGTGCAGCACCGCGGCGAGGACCGTGTCGCCGGACTGCGCGGCCCGCTTGGCTTGCCGCATCAGGTTCTGGAAGAAGTCGTGCGATTCGTCCGATTGGTCGTCGGTTTTCGGGGCCGGCTCGGGAGTGGATGGCAGCCGCGTTCGCCGGAACAGGGCCGCTCCATCCAGGTCGTGGCCGATCATCGCTTCCACCGCCGCCGCCGGCAAACTCGGGAAGCAGATCGGAATGAGCGCCGGGTTGAAGTGCTTGAGTTCGAGGAAATAAGCGGCGAACTCGGCGTAAACGGCGCGATCGTCGGCGCCGGCCGCCAGCAAGCCGTCCTGGATCAAGACGGTGCGCACTTCCTCGAAGGCGGTGCCGCCGAGCGGTTCGATCAGGTCGCGCAAGCCGGCCGGCGACAGTCCCGAGAGGCGTTTATCCAGCTCGCGGTGGGCCGCCGCGTGGAAGAGCAGCCGCCAGTAGCGGATGAGCAGTTCGTCGCGCGGGCCGTTGAGTTGATCGGCGCTCGGCCGTTCGAGCAAGAGCACCGGATCGAAGAGCGGTTGATCCTTGGGCAGGCGAAGGTCGTCCGGGTCGAGGTGTTTGTGGAGTGTGGCCCGGTCGAGCGTCAGGCAATGGCTGTGCGGCACCCGCCACACGGCCCAGGTGTCGCCGGAGACAATGCGCGCGAGAACGGACGGATCGACGAGCACGGCGGCCGGCTCGACTTCGCGCACGATGCGGCTGAGTTCCTCGAGCTTCATCGGGGCTCTCGAAGCGGACTTCGGTCATGATACACGAAATGGCCGCCTCCGGAGCGCCGATGGTTTTGTCCGAGCCGCGAGCGTCAGCGAGCGATCCGCCTTGTCGCTCCCTGACGGTCGCGGCTCTGTCGGAAGCCTGGTCCTTAAACCAGGCCAAACCACCCAGAATCGAAACCTAGTGCCAATCAGCGCATCTAATGCCCATCGCAGGGCACACACTGCTTGGAACCGACTTCCATTAAGCCCTTTGTGGCGAATTCGAAGGATTCTCGATCCGCGCCTTACGTCCTCGAAATGGCTTCGAGATACCCTTCCATGCGTTCGCCGGTGCCGCAGTTCCGAAGTGAAAGGCTCTTGAATGTACTCTGAACGACGTAACGCCGTCATGGAAAGTGTCGACGACGATGCTACGCTGGCAATGCTCGACCGCTTGCCGGCGGATCGGGACTCGCAAGTCGCGGTCCTCCACAAGCTGCTAGGCGAGGGGCCGTGCCGGCAGATCGGAATCTATCCCCTCCCGCCCGGGTTTCTACTATCGGTGGTCATTCCTGTCTTCAACGAGGTGCGGTGGCTCGCGGAACTCGTTCGCCGAGTGCAGGCGGTGCCGATTCCCAAAGAACTAATTCTGGTTAACGACTGCTCGACCGATGGAACCTCGGCGATCCTCAAGAAGTTGGAGGAGCAGTACGACAACGTGCGCGTGTTCAACCAACCCAAGAACATGGGAAAGGGAGCGGCCCTGCGGGAAGGGTTCAAGCACTGCACCGGCGATGTCGTGATCGTCCAGGATGCGGATTGGGAATACGACCCGGCCGAGTTCCCCAAGCTAATCCAGCCGATCGTCGAGAAGCGGGCGGACGTAGTGATCGGATCGAGGTTCATCGGCGAGCAACACCGAGTCCTCTACTACTGGCACTCGGTGGCAAACAGAGTGTTGACGACTTTGTCGAACATGTTCACCAACTTGAACCTAACCGACATGGAGACCTGCTACAAGGTTTTCCGGAGAGACGTGATCCAAGGAATTAACCTGAAGAGCAATCGGTTCGGCTTCGAGCCGGAGGTGACGGCCAAGATTGCGAAAAAGCGGCCTGACGGCAGCCGATGGCGCGTATTCGAGGTGCCGATCAGCTATGCCGGCCGCACCTACGAGGAAGGCAAGAAAATCGGTCTCAATGACGCCTTCCATGCCCTGTACTGCATAGTTCGATACTGGGCCGCAGACTGAGACTCTGTCGGCGGTTTCGAACGAAAACGACCCATAACGGACATTCAGTTCGGACCGAATCATGAGCCATCCTGTTCTCGCGGAGACGACATCCCACCGCGGGGTGAATCGGGTCTGCATAGCGTTGTTTATTTGTTCGCTTACCGGTCTTGCGATCTACCGTTGGAACCAATCCGATCTGGATAGGCCCCTCGAATACGATGAATGGCACACCTTGGAGTACTACGGATGGGCGGGGTTGTCTTCATCCGGCGATTTGAAGCTCATCCGTCGAGCGGCCGACTTCGAGAACCTAGCCGCCCCAAATCTGCGCCAGATCGGACTAGGCCTTTACCGAGCCGTAGGGGTTTGGAAAGAACCGAACAATCACGTCCTTCATAGCGTCCTGGTGAATCTCAGCTCAGCGGCCCGGCGCAGCCCCCGGTCGGTTCGGCTACCCGCTTTTGCTTTCGGGGTCCTTTTTTCAGTGCTAACGTTCGTGCTCGTTGGCCCGGTACTCCGATGGGGGAGCGCTGCGCCCATTGCAGGGATCATTGCCTACTGCATTCCCTACGTCGAAACTTACAGCTTCGAGGCGCGCGGCTACACAATGGTTCTCGCGCTGCAGACTCTTTTTTTGATCTTCGCCTTCCTTCTCGCCAGGCGGCCCGAAAGCATTGGCCGGGCGGCGGGTATGGCAGCCGCGGCTGCCGGCTGCTTCGTGAATGTGGTTAGCCTGGCCCTGGACTGGGTGTTCGCGGTCTACCTCGCCTTGTATCTCGTGCCCCTCACGGCCGACCGACGGACGTGGCGACGGAACATCGGTGCGCAATTGTTCGCCCTTGCTGCGGTTTTCGCGGTGTTCGTACTCGATCGTCTCGTTGCGATTGTCCTCGCGTCGCAGCGGTTCGGTGTAACGCTCTCATCGGCTGGCGAGTTCGTCGAATGGGTGATCCACACGAGCGATTTCTTGTTCCCTTCGTGGGCATGGTTCGGCGTGTTGGCTGGCGGCGTCGCGGGTATTGTCCTGATGGGGCTGGGCCGGCAATATCGAGGATTCGCCTTTCTAGTGGGATTAGTGCTCCTTGTAAACGTGGTGCATTTCGCCGCGGCAAAACGCTGTCCGTATCCGAGGGTATGCGGATATTGTCTGCCGCTCGTCGTGATCGGCATGGCATATCTGCTTCAGCGAGGCATGTTGGCCGTTCGGGCCGCGTGGTGGAGAATCCCCATGCTGAGTGCGTTCGCCGCGATCCTCATCGGCTCCGGAGTAGCCTCGCGCGAAACCAAAGCCTCCAATGCCTTTGTGGCCCCTGACGGGCTGCCGTCAATTGGGGTTTATGCCATTGTCGCCGATTTCGATTATGTCGCGACGAAGCATCTACCAAACTCCTGGTTGTCGCATCAGGAATCCGTCTCGCCTCAAGAAGTCCACTTCGTTGCCTTGATTGGCGAAACCGACGCCGATTCGCATACGACTGCGTGGAACGTCGGTTCGGCGATGACGCCACAACCTTTGTTGGTGCCGCGGGACGGCATCACCGATCGTATCATGGATAACCGCGGCGTGACACTGCTTCCGGTCCACGGATCGGAATACCGCCCAACGAACGGTCTTCCGGAATCCGAGCTGATCGTCGCCGTGTGGTACCCCGACCAGAACCAGGTAGGGCTTGACCCTGCCACTCTCATGAAGCTGTTCGACAAGTTCCCAGTAGCGTATCACCGCCGTGCGACTCGACTCCAAGCGAACTATGACTACTACATTCGCCCCGGCGTGTTCGAGATGGTCGCGGTGTCCGCGGCCGAGCGAACACAACTCCAGGAACTGCTCAGCGAGGGAACGGCAAGATTCGGTGGCCGGGCGATAATCTATTCCGCCGACCGAAGTCAGCCGTCCGGTGCGACCCGATAAATCAAACGGCATGGACGACCTGTGCCTCGGATGCGGGTTGCAACGATTCGCGGTTGTTCGGGACAGCTGGGAAAAATGATAAAATGGGTCGCCTTTTTCCCCGTCCCTTGAACCGTTCGCCGAATCCTGCGATATAATCCATTAACAGCCGCCGAGCGATCCTCTCCATTGCTCTATTCGCCCGGCGAAGAGTTCCCGCTTTTCCGCTATCCTTCACTCCCGGCTGAGGCGAATCTGCCGTGCAAGGCGAACCGCTGAATCCTTTGCCAGGAGCGCTGCTCGAACATACCAGGCGCCCCGCGCCTGCCGGGAGCACACCATGAAGCTGCGTCGCCTCATTCCCGCAAGTGCCATCGCACTTTTCCTCGTTGTCCCCACGCAACGCGCACCCGCTGCCGAGCCAGTCAAAACGACCGTGGCCAAGTGGGATTCGCTACGCACAACCGTCCCCGAGTCGCTGCAAGATCTCCGGGCCCTCGAAGCCGCCGTCAAGAAGGTGGTCGAGAAGGCGAGCCCGTGCACGATCGGCATCATCATCGGCATGGGCGCTGGCAGCGGCGTCATCGTCAGCGAGGACGGCCTCGTCCTCACCGCCGCCCATGTGTCCGGCGACCCCGGTAAGGACTGCACCCTCATCCTGCCGGACGGCACCCGCATCCGCGGCAAGACGCTCGGCACCAACGACAAGGTCGACAGCGGCATGATTCAGATCACCAGCAAGGGACCGAACAACGGCAAGTGGCCGTTCATTCCGCTGGGCAAATCGGGCAGCCTCAAGAAGGGGCAATGGCTGGTCGCGCTCGGCCACCCCGGTGGGTGGAAGCGCGATCGTCCGCCGGTCGCCCGCCTCGGCCAGGTGCAAAGTTCCAGCGATACCGTCGTGCGATCCAGCTGCACCCTCGTCGGCGGCGATTCCGGCGGGCCGCTCTTCGACCTCAACGGCAACGTCGTCGGCATCCACTCGCGCATCGGCTACACTCTCGCCTCCAACATCCACGTACCATCGGATGCCTTCAAGGATGAGTGGGAACGCCTCGCCAAGGGCGAGCAGGTCGGCAAGGCCGTGAAGCCCAACGCTGTCATCGGCGTGACCTTCGAGGAGGCCACCGAACTTCCCCGCGTCGAATCCGTGACCGAGGAAGGACCGGCGGATCGCGGCGGCATCAAGGCCGGCGACCTCATCACCGAATTCGACGGCAAGGAAGTTGCCACACAGGATGAAATCCGCTCGCTGCTCCGGCGGATGCGCCCCGGCGACGAAGTGGAGGTTGTCGTCCAGCGCGGCACCAAGACCGTCACCAAGACCATCAAACTGGGCAAACGCGATTCTTGAGTCTGCTTAGCCGCGACCCAACGGGGAGCGCGCAAGCGTGCTCTGCGATTAGTTCCTAAGGAGTATCGATGAACGCCTTTCGCCGCGTTATCGCTGCCGCCATCATCCTGGCCTGCACGGCAGCGCCGACATACGCCCAATCGTCGAGCAAGCTGTTCGCGCCGTTCCAGGCGGTCGTCGAGAAGGCGAACGCTTCCACGGTCCGCATTCTTTGCAACGACAAGGATGCGGCCCTCGGCGCCATCGTCGCCGCCGACGGCTTGATCCTCACCAAGGCTAGCGAACTCCGCGGCGCCATCACCGTGAAGCTCGGCGACGGCAGCAAGATCGAGGCGAAGATCGTCGCCACGAACAAACCGACCGATCTCGCCTTGCTGAAGATCCCGGCCCGCGGGCTCAAGACGGTCGCCTTCGCGGACACGAAGAAGGAACCGATCGGCAACTGGCTGGCCGCCGCCGGCACCGGCCGCCATCCCATCGCCGTCGGCATCGTCAGCGTCATGACCCGCAACCTCACCGGTTTCGACGCGACGGATACGCTCAATCAAAACCGCGGCTTCCTCGGCATCATCCTCGACCCTACCGACGATCCGAGCGGCGGCGCCAAGATCAAAGAGTTCCCGACCGAGGAACGCGGCAGCACCGGGAGCGCCGCCAAGAAGGCCGGCCTTAAGGCCGGCGACATCATCATCGAGGTGAACGGCAAGACGATCGACGGTTCGCAAATGCTCCGCGAGCTACTCGAGAACTACAAGCCCGGCGAAAAGGTGCACGTCACGGTCCGCCGCAAAACCGAGGAGAAGAAATACACGATTGCGCTGGGCCGGGCGACGCCGTCGCGCAGCGACATTCAAAACGCGATGGGCGGGGAACTGTCCGGCCGCCGCACCGGCTTCCCGACCGTTCTTCAGACGGACATGATCCTCGACCCGCAGAACTGCGGCGGCCCCGTGGTCGATCTCGACGGAAAAGTGCTCGGCATCAGCATCGCCCGCGCCGGCCGCGTTGAAACCTGGATACTGCCCAGCGAAACCATCCGCCCCATTCTCGCCGACATGATCTCCGGCAAGAGCGCGGTGAAAGCCGTCCCGGTGAAGAAGAAACTGAACCCCGTTGCCCCGTCGCCCCGTCCGAAGAAGTAAGCGCGACCTCTCTAGAGTGCATCGGTCTGGGGAGCACAGGCATTCTCGCCTGTGCTCTTTGTTTGCGCAGGCAAGAATGCCAGCGCCACCCAGAGGAGGATCTATCAGTATTGCACTTCCAACAGGAAGCGAAGGGTGTTGACGAAGAAGTCGTCGCGATCCACGGGGGTGAAGGGTGGGGTGCCGCGGCCGCCGAGATTGGTGTTCGACGGAACCTGGCCGCCGAACGACACCGCCGTCGGAACGAGCCGCGGGTCGATTGTCGTGACGAACTGGTGGGCCGGGCGGGCCACGTTGTTCAGGTAAATGAACTGGTAGCCGAAGCTGAAGCGGATGTGGCTTGAAATCTGGACGCCGAGCATGGCGGTGGCGTCGGCGAGCACGGCGAAGTTGTTGGTGGTCGAGCGGCCGATGTTGCCGTTGGGAATGCCGCCGACGGCAAGGAAGCCGCCGGGTCCGCCGGCGCCCGCGGCATTCAGCGTTTGGCCGCCCACTTCCGTGATCTGGTGGTTCGGTCCGAGCGCCGCCTTAACGCCGAGATCGAGGAACATCGCCCCGAAGCGGTACTCCGTGTCGCCTCCGACCTGCACGCCGTAGAACTGGTTCCGGGTGCGCACTCGATCGGAAATGATCACGCCGTTTACCGGCGGGCCGCCGAAAAAGGGAATCGTGTTCCCGTTAATCCCTTGCGTGTACTGGTTGACGGCGATGTATTCGTCGAGGTCGAAGTAGCGGAAACCGGCGAGGAAGTTGGTCGTCCAGTGCTTCGTGTTGGCCGTGTTGAAGAGGAAGTTGATGTCGGTGCCGTCGATGTGGGCGCCTTGTTGCACGGTCAGTGCGCCGGTGAAACTGCCCGGCGCCGAGACGATGAAGCCGTCCTGGGCGCCGGCGGAGCCGAGGGCCGCGTTGAAGAACGGCCGGACGAGAAGCGGCGCCCCCGTGGCATCCGACGAATACATCGCGCCGACCGACCGCTGTTCGGTGAAGAAGAAGCCGACGCTCATGCCGACGGTGTGGCGTTCGTTGAACCAGAGCCCGCCGTCGAACGAGAGACCGTTCAATGCGCCGTAGCTAGGGGCGGGACCGCCGAGGAGCACTGGGCCGCCACTGCCGGCCGAGCCGGTAGAAAGCAATGTCGGAGCGATCGGGGCGTTCTTGAGCCAGCTATACGTGTAGCCGCCGCGGAACCACCACGAGTTCCACGGACCGAGATGGTCGTCGTGGAGCGAGCGGTCGGCGGGCAGCGCCGTCGTCATCGGTGCTTGCAGGGTGGGCAGCGGCGACTGGAACGGCGTGAGCGGCACCGGCGGCGGCGCGGGGTCGCCGGCCGGGCGCGGCTGCGGCGCGCCGGGCAGTGGCTGGGCGCTCTCTTGTTTTTCGAGCGGTTGGGCGGCAACGGCGGGCGGCTGATTGAAAAACGACAACGGAGCAGGATCAGCCGCCGACGCCATCGCGGCGGACAAGGCCGCGGCTGCCGATGCGAGAAGGCGGGGGCGCATGAACGGCTCCAGGAATCCCGGAAAAACCCGATCCGCCCTTATATTCGGCTAATCGATGCAACCGACTTTACCCATCCGCACGGAATTGCCGGAATGAATTGCCCAGCTTTCCGGTGGCCGATTCCCCGCCAGTAAACGCCGATCGCCGACCTGCCACACAGTCTCACGCCAGGCCAAAGCTGGTTTCGCGCAAAGCCGCCAAGCCACCAAGATAACCTTTGAGGGGAGCATGGGGATATGCCTCGACCATTCTTTCGGCTTTGCGTCGTTGCGGCTTTGCGCGAGCCATCCGAATTCGCTGCCACATCCGCTTGCATAAGATTGCCAAGGAGCGGGTCAGCCTGGATTTTGGCGGCACAGGCATTCTTGCCTGTGCGGCTTGACCTGCACAGGCAAGAATGCCTGTGTCGCCAAGCTGATGTCTCCCAATAGTCGCGTCCTTTCAATTTCACTGGCTTGCCATGCCGCACTACCATCCATCCCATGAGCCGAAGCGAAGATCGCTCGGGCTCGAGGTCATTTCCGCCACGGCCATCGACCCCGTGTGCGGCATGACCGTCGACATGGGTTCTTCCGCCGGGACGGCAACTCACGCCGGAAGCACCTACTATTTTTGCAACCCGCGCTGCCGCGACAAATTCCAGGCCGACCCGGAACGCTACCTGGCGGCCCCCGGCCACGCCGGCATGGATCACACCGAGGACTCCAGCGCTTCGCAGTACACCTGCCCCATGCATCCGGAAGTGGTGCAGGACGGCCCGGGCACTTGCCCGCTCTGCGGGATGGCTCTCGAACCGATGACGTTCGACCCGCACGCCGGGGAGAACGATCCCGAATTGCGGAACATGACCGTGCGGCTCATCATCGCCGCGATTTGCACCGCCCCGGTCTTGTTCTTGGCCATGGCGCCGATGGTTCCCGGCGTCGAGTTGCCGCACTGGCTGGCTCGTTCTAGTCACGCGATCGAACTGGCCCTGGCAACGCCGGTGCTGTGGTGGTGCGGTTGGCCGTTCTTCGTCCGCGCCGCGCAGGCACTTCGCCACGGCGCCGCCAACATGTTCACGCTGATTGCCATTGGTTCCGCTGCCGCCTGGCTCATTAGCGTTCTTGCTGTGCTCGCACCGGACGTATTCCCGGCCAGCTTCCGCGACGGCCACGGCCAGGTTCCCGTTTACTTCGAAGCATCGGCCGTCATCGTCACACTTGTACTGGTCGGGCAAGTACTGGAACTGCGCGCTCGGCGGCAAACCGGTTCGGCGATCCGCGCTTTAATCGGCCTATCGCCGCAGACGGCCCGGCGAATCGCGGCCGATGGCGCCGAGTCCGACGTTCCGCTCGATCACGTACTCGTCGGCGATCGCTTGCGCGTCCGTCCCGGCGAGAAGGTGCCCGTCGATGGCGAAATCGTCGAGGGCGCGAGCGCCGTGGATGAATCGGCGATCACCGGCGAAGCGATGCCGGTCGCCAAGAAACCGGGCGACGAAGCGATCGGCGGCACGATGAACACGCGCGGCAGCTTTATCGTGCAGGCGACCCGGGTCGGCCGCGATACGCTGCTCGCGCGGATCGTGGCGCGGGTCGCCGAAGCGCAGCGGAGCCGGGCGCCGATCCAGAAACTCGCCGATCGCGTCGCATCGTGGTTCGTTCCCGCGGTGGTTCTCGCCGCGATCCTCACGTTCGCACTCTGGGCGGCGTTCGGTCCGCCGCCGGCGCTCGCTTATGCGTTCGTCAATGCCGTCGCCGTGTTGATCATTGCTTGCCCATGTGCATTGGGGCTGGCCACGCCGATGTCGATCATGGTCGGCGTCGGCCGCGGCGCTCGCGAAGGCATTCTCTTTAAGGACGCCGAGGCCCTGCAGGTGATGGGCACGGTCGATACCGTGGTTGTCGATAAGACGGGAACCTTAACCGAAGGCAAGCCGCGGCTCGTGACCTTGGAGCCCGTCTCCGGAGTCTCCGCGGATGAGTTGTTGGCCTGGGCCGCGGCTACGGAGCGCGGCAGCGAACACCCGCTGGCGGCCGCGATTCTTGCCGCAGGAATGGAGAAGCCAGAAGCCAGAGAACAGACGGCAGAGAACGGAAAAGAAGTGGTTTCGGGCTTCGAATCGATCCCTGGGAAGGGCGTTTTGGCCATGGTGAACGGGCGAGCCATTGTAATTGGGAACCGGGTGCTGTTGACCGATGCCGGCATTCCCCTTGGCGAACTGGGAGCGCGGGCCGATGCGCTTCAAGCAGAAGGGCAAACCGTCGTATTCGCCGCGGTGGATGGACGACTCGCGGGCTTGCTTGGCGTCGCCGACCCCATTAAGGCAACGACACCCGAGGCGGTCGCGCAGCTTCACGCCCAGGGCCTGACCATCGCGATTCTCACTGGCGACAACCGCGCGACGGCGGAGGCCGTCGCCCGTCGATTGCACATCGACACCGTGATGGCCGAGGTATTGCCGGAACAAAAAGGGGACGCGGTTCGGCGAATGCAAGGCGAGGGCCGGATCGTGGCGATGGCCGGCGACGGCATCAACGACGCCCCCGCCCTGGCCATTGCCAACGTCGGCATCGCCATGGGAACTGGGACCGATGTGGCCGTGGAATCGGCGGGCATCACGTTGGTAAAGGGCGATCTGCGCGGCATCGCGAAGGCCCGGCGGCTCAGCCGCGCCGCCATGCGGAACATCCGCCAGAACCTCTTCTTCGCGTTCGCATACAACGCGATCGGCGTACCGGTCGCCGCCGGCGTGCTCTATCCGTTCTTTGGCGTGCTCTTGAGCCCCATGATCGCCGCTGCCGCCATGAGCCTCAGCTCCGTCTCGGTGATCGCTAACGCACTGCGGCTCCGCGGCACACGGATTTAGCGCGGATTTGGTGGCACAGGCATTCCTGCCTGTGCGCCGCACCTGCACAGGCAAGAATGCCTGTGCCACCGCTTCGGATCGCGGCTAAGCGAATGATGTTCTTGCTGGGGTCGTGCCCTATTTCGTATACTGAGTGCCACTGCGTCCGGGGTCGCCCGGGCTTCCTCCCATTTCACGGAGTCACGCGGATGCTTCGGACGTTCCGTTTAATCGCCGGCGCCGTCCTGGTTCTCGCCGCCAGCGCCGCCATCGCCCAGGGCCCCGCCGGCAACGATCTCTACCCCCTCAAAAAGGGGAACAAGTGGGTTTACAAGGTCGATGCCCAGGAAGTGACCGTGGAAGTCGTCGGCATCGAAAAGGTCGACAAGGACGACCTCATCAAGCTGGATACCAAGGTCGGCGGCCAGACCAAGGCTAGCGAATATCTGGTCGTGAAAGCCGACGGCGTTTATCGCGCCAAGGTGAATAACGACAAGATCGATCCGCCGGTGAAGATCGTGCCGATTCCCGCCAAGAAGGGCGACTCGTGGAAGATCGAATCCAAGGTCGGCACGCAAACGGTGAAGGGGGAGTTCAAGATTTCCGACGACAAAACGAAGGTGATGGTGCCGGCCGGGACGTTCGAAAACGCGATCCTCATCGAAGGGAACGACCTGGACATCGCCGGAACCAAGACCAGCGTGAAGAAGTGGTTCGTGCCCGGCAAGGGGATCGTGAAGCTCACGTACACGATCCAGCAAACGGAATCGACGCTGGAATTGAAGGAATTCACCCCGGCCAAGTGACACCTGCCTAGGCCCAGGGATCGCCGTCCCTGGGCTCGGATGGGCCCATCATGCGATTCTCGTCGACCTTGGCGTTCCTGCTTCTCCTCACTGCTCCGGGTTTCGCGCAGAACTCTTTCCCAATGGTGACGCATACCGCGCCCGTGGCGATCCAGCGCGGCGCCACGTCCGAAGTGGTCGTCAGTTGCCGGACCAGCACGCTGTACGGCGCTTACAAGGTGCTCGTCGGCGGGACCGGTGTCAGCGCAGCGGTTGTACCGCCGAAGAAGGTCAAGCCATCGGCAAAGGGACTGCCGCCCGTTGTCCCCGCCTTAACGCTCAAAGTGACGGTCGCGGCCGATGCGACGCCCGGGGTCCGGGAGTTCCGCATCGCCTCCACGGTCGGCCTCTCCTCGCTCGGGCAACTGCTCGTCGTCGACGATCCGGTGGTGCTCGAACAACCCGACATCAACACCCTAGACAAAGCGCAAGCCATCGCGGTTCCGTCGGTGGTGTGCGGCCGCATCGAGGTGGCCGAGAACGTCGACTATTACCGCTTCCAGGCTAAGGCCGGACAGGTGCTGACGTTCGAAGTGCACTGCGCCCGCATGGAAGACAAGATCCACGATTTGCAAAAGCACGCCGACCCTCTCGTCGCGGTTTTCGACAGCGCAGGCAAGGACCTCGCCGCCAACGACGACGGCTACTTTGCCGATCCCGTGCTCGAATTCAAGGTTCCCCACGACGGCGACTATCGGGTCGCGGTGCGCGACGCCAAGTACGACGGCGACGCTCGGTGGGTCTATGCTCTTTCCATCACCGACAAGCCATACGTGCAGCAACTCTTTCCGCTGGCGGCCAGCCCCGGCCAGGCTGTCGCCGTCGAACCGGTCGGCTCCGCGAAACTCGTGCAGCCGATCTGGAAGCTGACGGCGCCGAAGGAAGCCGGCTTACACCTCGCGACGCTGGCTTACCCCGGCGGGCAAACGAACCCCGCGCCGCTGGTCGTGACCG
>Ga0134125_10004474_pt1 | contig 15972 bp, 10 predicted proteins | sample KB31751_FD_96464 | JGI IMG/M metagenome (GOLD analysis project Ga0134125, IMG submission 96464) | Terrestrial soil microbial communities with excess Nitrogen fertilizer from Kellogg Biological Station, Michigan, USA - KB3-175-1 | ecosystem: Environmental > Terrestrial > Soil > Unclassified ... | reverse complement strand
TCCCTTCGCCGCGTGCCCAGTGCCAATCCGGATGTTATCTTTCCCAGGCCCCGGATCTCCGCTGCGAGCGATCGCGATTCCGTCGTGAGGTGGTTGCTTGGCGCATGGCCAGTCTGACCAAACGCGCGATTGTCCGAATCCTTCAATCATTCAGCAGTTGCGACAACATTTTTGCCGCGCTTGGCCAGCATGGCCCGCGCGCGGTCGCGGGAAACCCCATATTTCCTGGGAAAAGCAGCAATCGCGACCAACAAAAAACTTCAGGGGGCAGGCCATGAGTTTTCAAGGCACTCAGTCAGCCGAGAAATCGTCACGCCGTCAGGTCGCGGATGGGGTTGCCCCAGGGAACGAGCGTGAAGGGGCGCTGCAAGCGATCGCGCAGTTCGAGGTCGTGCGGCACGCCGAGGCATTCGTAAATCGTGGCGACGATTTCGGCCGGCGTCACCGGGTTGCGGCTCGGCTTGGCCCCGATGCGGTCGCTGGCGCCGTGGACGTAGCCCGCCTTCAGGCCGCCGCCCGCCAGCACCAGCGAATAGCAGAAGTTCCAGTGGTCGCGGCCGCCGCCCGAGCCATTGATCTTCGGCGTGCGGCCGAACTCGCCCATCACGCAGACCAGCGTGCGTTCGAGTCGGCCACGATCGACCAAATCGTTCAACAAACTCGCGACCGCGGCATCCAGTTGCGGCAGCAGTTCGCTCTTCAGTTTCTTGAAGTTGTTGCCGTGCGTGTCCCAGGTGGCGTTGGCGTCCGGGGCCCAGGAAATGGTGACGACGCGGGTTCCCGCCTCGATCATTCGCCGTGCCAGGAGCACGCTTTGCCCATAGATATTGCGGCCGTAGGAGTCGCGAACCTTGGGCGCCTCGCGATCGATGCGGACGGCCTCGCGGAGTGCCGGCGAGGTGAGCAGATCAAACGCGCGAGCGCGGATGCCATCCATTTCACCATCGGCGACAGCGGCGCGCGTGGCTGCTAACTTCGCGGTGAGTTCCCGGCGGCGGTCGAAGCGGCCCGGATCGATATCTGGGCCGAGCGTCAGTTCCGGCAAGGCGAAATCCGCGGCGTTCGGATCGCGAAGGACGATCATGGGGTCGCGGGTTTTGCCGAGCCAGCCGCCGTAGAAGCCGGGTTGCGGCGGACCGCCGGCCCCTTCCTTCGTGATGTATGGCAGCATCACGCTGGCCGGCACGGCGGCTTTCGGCGGATGCATCATGCCGGCGACGGAGCCGATGGCCGGGTGATCGTCGGGTCGGGCCCCGCCGCCAATCTCGCCGCGATCGTGGCCAGTCAGGCCACAGTAAACCGCGGCGGCATGGGCGTTGTTGACGCTGTGGTGGGCCGAGCGAACGAGCGTGCATCGATGCATGTGGCGGGCGAACTTCGGCAGGTGCTCGCCCCAAAGGACGCCGGGAACGCTGCTCGGGATCGGTTTGAATTCGCCGCGCACTTCGGCCGGAGCGTCCGGCTTCGGATCCCACATATCGAGATGGCTGGGGCCGCCGTTGAGGAACAGGATGATGCAGGCATCGGCGGCGGGAGCGGTCGCGCGGGTGGCGTCGGCGCGCAGCAACTTCGGCAAGTTCAGGCCGAGCATCGACGCCGCCCCAACCTGGATCATGCGGCGCCGCGACATCTGCGGACCGGGACAAGGCCAGTGCATCAAGCGACCCTTCTGTGGAACGAAGCGAACTTCCCGCTATTGTCCGCGATCCGGAAATCGAAGGCAAGCACTCCGCGCTTCGAGAAGTCTTGGTGGCACAGGCATTCTTGCCTGTGCGAATAGTTAGCACAGGCAAGAATGCCTGTGCCACCAAACTGACGCACTCCGCGCTTCGCCTTGATGCCGCTTCACCATACCCTAATAGGCATGAACCACGGACAGGATGTCGGACGATGCTGAAGCGGCTCGAACTGATCGGGTTCAAGTCGTTCGCCGATAAGACGCGCTTCGACTTCGCCCCCGGCATCACCGCGGTGGTCGGGCCGAATGGCTCGGGCAAAAGCAACGTCGTCGACGCGGTGCGATGGATTCTCGGCGAGCAATCGGCCAAGTCGCTGCGCGGCGGCGAGATGGCCGACGTCATTTTCAACGGCTCGTCGTCCCGGAAAAGCCTCGGCATGGCGGAAGCGAATGTCGTGTTCGACAACGCCCGCCGGCTGCTCGCCGTGGAGGCCGACGAGGTGCAAATCAGCCGCCGCGTCTACCGCGACGGCACCGGCGAATACCTGATCAACGGCGAAATGTCCCGCCTCAAGGACATCAAGGAAATTTTCCTCGGCAGCGGGGCCGGCTCCGGCGGTTACACCATCATCGCCCAGGGCCGCGTCGACGAGCTCCTGCAAGCTTCGAATAAAGATCGCCGCGAAATCTTCGACGAGGCCGCCGGCATCAGCCGCTTCAAGGCCAAGAAGTTCGAGGCCCTGCGCAAGCTCGATGCCGTCGAGCAAAACTTGATCCGGTCGCGCGACCGCCTCGAAGCCCTCGACGGCCAACTGCGCACCCTTCGGTTGCAGGCCGCCAAGGCCCAGCGGCACAAGGAGTACTCCGAGCGCTTGAAGGAACTCCGCGTCGGCCTCGGCATTCGCGAATATCGCGAACTCACGGCGGCGCTCGACATTGAGGAGCGGCAACTCGCGGACCTGAAGGCAGAAGTAGACGCGGCAACTTCGCGCACCAACGCCCTCGAACAGCGGGCCAAGGAATTCGACTGGGCCGTGAGCAAATCCGAGGATGGCCTCCGGCATCAGGAAGCGAGGTTGGCCGACGCACGGCAACAGATCGCTGGCTTCGAAGCGACGATTAAGCATGAAAGGCTCGCGGCCGCGGAGCACGAGGAGGAACTTCTTCGGATCGGCCGCGTTCGCGCCGATCTTGGTTATCGCGTCAAGGCGCTCGAAAGCGATGTCGCCCAGGCCGGGGCCGATGCGGCCGATGCCGAACGGCAACTAGCGGTCGTTCAGGCTGATGCCGACGCGGCGGCCGCGGCACTCGCGGATGTCGCCGCCCGCACCGCGGAACTCGATCGCCAGGCGAAGGCGGATCGCGAATCGCAATACAACCTGGTGAGCCGGGCCGCCGCCGCGCGATCGCTGGCCACTTCCACTTTGGCTCAGGTCGAACGACTGCAAAAGGAATACGCGCGGAAGCTCGGCGAGATCGGCCACAAGTCCGCCCAGCGCGAAGCCCAGGAGGCGGCCGTCGATGGGCTCTCCCGGGTCGATGCCGACTTGCAGGCGCGATTGGCCGCGGCCCGCCAACGGCTCATCGACTTAAACCGCCAGCGCGAGGAACTCCGCCTTTCCCAGGAACGCGTACAGCAATCGCTGGAAGAACGCCGCGTGCGGCAGGGCGGCTTGCACGGCCGCATCGAGGTGCTCGAAGGTTTGGAACGGGCCCACGAAGGGCTCGGCGCTGGGGTTCGCGAGGTGCTGGAAAAACTTTCCGCGCCCAATTCCACGCTTTCGGACATCGTCGGCCTCGTGGCGGATTTGATAACGGTGCCGCGCGATCTGGCGCCGCTGGTGGAACTCGCGCTTGGCGACGCCGCCCAACGATTCGTGGTCCGCGACCCGACGGCCATCGACGCGATTGCCGCGGCCATCGGCCCCGTCAGCGGCCGCGTAGGTTTCATCCCACTCCTTGGCGCGCTCCGCTCCGAGGACTCCGCGCCGCGGCTAAACTTGGCGTCGCATATTCGCTGCGAACGTCCGGATTTGGCTGCACTTCCCGAACAACTTCTCGGCAACGTTCTTCTTGTTGAAACGCTCGACGAGGCCCGCCGACTTGCCGCCGAACTTCCCACCATCCGCTTCATCACGCGCCTGGGTGAACTGCTCGAACCGGATGGCACGCTCACCGTCGGGCCATCGAAAGGCGAAGCCGGGCTGGTGTCCCGCAAGAGCGAACTGCGCGAACTGCGCGAGCAACTCGAATCGCTCAGCCGCGAAGTGGCAACCGCCGAACGCGAACTCATCGGCCTTCGCCAGCAGGCCGATTCCGTCGATGGGGTCATTGATGCCGTGGATGCCGAGATCGGGCTGCTTTCCGGCGAGGCCGGCGACTTGCAGCAACAGATCGCTCGCCAACGCCAGCAAATTGAGCAACTCGTCGATTCGCTCGACACACTCGCCACCGAAACTCGACTGCTCGAAGACGAAGTCCGCGGCGGCGAGGCGAAATGGGTGGCGGCGAAACTGGAAGCCGACGATGCCGAGCAACAGGCGGAACAATTGCGGCAACGGCTGGAAGGAATTCAGGCGGCGATCGCGGCCGGCGAACAGGAACGCGAACGCTGCCAACAGGCCCATACCGAAGCGCAAGTGGCGCTCAGCCGTGCCGCCGCTAGCCGCGACCGGGCCCGCGAACGGTTGACGCAAATCGACAGCGATCTCCGCAAGCGGAAGACCGATGTCGTCGATCGCGCGTCGGCCTTCCAAACGGCACGACATCGCCTGGAAGAAGGCATTTTGGCGATGCTGCGCGCCTCGGCGGGAATGGCGGCGGCATACGGCGAGAAGGAAACGCGCGAACGGGCCAGCGGCGAACTGGCCGAACGGGCGGCCATCGACCGCGCGGCCCGCGATGCCCTTCGCGAGGAACTCCGCCAACTCCGCGACGGCTGGCAGGAAAAGCAGAACGCCGCCCACGCGCGGGAACTCGCTGCCCACGATGTGCTGGCTCGCCGCGACGCCGTCGCCGGCCGCATCCGCGACGATTATGGGATTGAATTGGCCGATCAGGCGAGCGGGGGGCGTGAGCCCCCTGATTCCGGCGAAACGCCGGACGCTCTGAACCCTCTTTCGGCACAGCAAGAGATCGACGACCTGAGGCGGAAGATCGCGCGACTCGGCAGCGTGAATATGGAGGCATTGGAGGAACTCGCCCGCGTCGAGGCGGAATATGGCGGGCTCAAATCGCAGCACGACGACCTCGCCGCGGCCCGCCATTCCTTGCAGCAAGTGATCGACACCATCAACACCGATAGCCGCAAGATGTTCACGGACACGCTGACGGCGGTCCGCGGCTACTTCCAGGAACTGTTCCGCAAGCTGTTTGCCGGCGGCCAAGCCGACATCGTGCTCGAGGAAGGCGTTGACGTGCTCGAGAGCGGCATCGACATCACGGCCCGCCCGCCCGGCAAGGAACTTCGCTCGCTGTCGCTGCTCTCCGGCGGCGAAAAAACGCTCACCGCCATCGCCTTGTTGCTGGCCATCTTCCGCAACAAGCCGTCGCCGTTCTGCGTGCTCGATGAAGTGGATGCGGCCCTGGACGAAGCGAACACGACGCGCTTCGCCGGCGTGCTCCGCGAGTTCCTCGACCAGAGCCAGTTCATCGTGGTGACGCACAAGAAGCGAACGATGGCGGCCGCGGACCGGCTCTGGGGCGTGACGATGCAGGAAAGCGGCGTCAGCCGACTGCTGCCGATGCGCTTCGAGGACTGGCCGGAGGAAGAAGAAGCCAAGGAAGCGGGATAAACCCTCGGATTATCCATGGCCTACTCCCTGAAGTTTTTTTGTGGAGGTCGCGGATGCCGGGCGAGCGCCCCGGCTGAGGCTCGTTTTCTTACGTGAGGTGTCAGCATGGCCCGGGTGGACATCCGTCCGTTATGTAAAGCTCGCGACTCGGACACACGGCGAACCGAGTCGCGATAGCAAGGGAGCGACTGCTTTGCGACCCTGAAGGAGCGACGGATTTGCGACTGCTCGCTAACCTTATGCTCACGCCGGCAGCCTGCTCAACAAGCTCAAAACTGATAGAAAATCGAGGATCGGGCGCCCGTAGGCGCGCTGCCGTTGTCCCCAGCCGATCCCCGAATGTCCGACCTGATTGCACAAGGACCTCGTCCGGAAGATAACTGGCGTCGGCCGCTGCCGCCGGGGAGCAGCGTCGTGCTCGGTCGCGATGCCGATGCCTGGGCGGTGCCGTGGGAGCCGTATCTGTCGCGGCGGCACGCGGAGTTGACGTGGCGGAGCGGCCGGCTGCGCGTGCGCCGGCTCCCCGCCGCCGCCAACCCCATTTATCACGGCGGCAAGCACGACGACATTTTTGAACTGCCGCCGGCCGGGTCGTTCGTTATCGGCCACACGCTGTTCACGGTGGCGGCCGGACGGCCGACGCCGAGCCCAGGCCACGGCGGGCTGCTCCTCGAATCGCGCACCATCGCGCATACGGAACTGGAACGCCTCAAGTTCCGCGACGCCCCACACCGCCTCGACGTACTCAGCAAGTTGCCGGACGTGATTTCGAGCGCCGCCAACGACGCGGATTTGTTCGCGCGTCTCGGCGACATGCTGTTGGCCGGCGTTCCCCGCGCCGATGCGGTCGCCCTCGTCGAAGTGGAAATGGGGACGATCGAAACGCACGGCCCCGCGGGAACCGCACCGGAGCCGGCTATTCGCCTGTTGCACTGGGATCGGCGGCGTTCCGGCGAAGGGGCATTTGAACCGAGCCGCCGGCTGGTGATCGAGGCCGTGGCCAACCAGGCGCAGACGATCTTGCACGTCTGGTCGTCGCCGGATGCACAAGCGGCGGATGCCTTACAGTTCACGCTGCAAGGGCGGTTCGACTGGGCATTCTGCACGCCGGTGGTGGGCGAGGGATGCCGCGGTTGGGGGCTGTATGTCGCGGGTCGGTTTGCCGGCGATCCAGCATCAACCGTGCTCGCGCCGCTGCCCGCGAATGAACTGCGCGACGACGTCAAGTTCGCGGAACTGGTCGCCGAGATCGTCGGCTCGCTGCGGCAAGTGCAAGTGCTCCGCGAGCGCCAGGGAGTCTTCCGCCGCTTCTTTTCGCCAGGCGTGCTGCACGTGCTTTCCAGCCAGAACGCACCGCAAGCCCTGGAGCCGCGCGAAGCGGACGTCACCGTGCTGTTCTGCGACTTGCGGGAGTTCTCGCGCAAGGTCGAGGAGGCGGCGGGTAAACTGCTGGAGGTTCTGCAGCGGGTCAGTTCGGCGCTCGGCGTCATGACGCGGAACATTGTGGAGAACCGCGGCGCCATCGCGGATTTTTACGGCGACGCGGCGATGGGCTTCTGGGGCTGGCCGCTCGATGATCCCGCCAAGGTGGAGAATGCGTGCCGGGCGGCGCTTGGCATTCGCGCCGCCTTCGATGCCGTCACCACGCACGAATCGCACCCGCTGTTCGGGTTCAAGGTCGGAATTGGCATCGCTTCGGGGCGAGCAGTCGCAGGGGGAATCGGCACGGCGGAACAGGCCAAAGTTGGCGTCTTCGGTCCGGTCGTGAATCTGGCGGCGCGGCTCGAAGGAATGACCAAGCCCTTGCGCGTGCCGATCTTGCTCGATGAGCCGACGGCGGAACTGGTGCGTTCGCAGCTGCCCGGCGATGCGGCCCGCGTCCGCCGCCTGGCCAAGGTGCGGCCATACGGCCTGGAAACGCCGCTCGTCGTCACGGAGTTGGTTCCGCCGACTGGCCCGGAATCGGTCCTGACGGATCAGCATCTCGCCGACTACGACGCGGCCCTGGAAGCGTTCCTGGTCGGCGAATGGGTCAAGGCGTATGAACTGTTGCACCGCTTGCCGCCGCAGGATCGCGGCAAGGATTTGCTGACGGGATTTATTTTGCAGTACAACCACACGCCGCCGCCCAACTGGGATGGCGTGATTCCGCTGACGACGAAATGATGCCAGCTATTTACTACTTAGGAGCCGCAGTTTCGCTACTGATATCGATCGTCCCATCCTTGTTAATTCGATATGTGATGACTTTGTTGCCGGCCTTGATGACCATGCCTGTCGCTTCCAACTTCAGTCCGCTCGCTGTGAGACGAATACGCCAGCCGGCCGCCGTTCGTACCGGCTCGATCCTGATTGGCTTAAACGCGTCCTCTGAAATAGTCAGGGTTGCTTCCGACAGTTCCGAGATCGCAAACGGCTGCGGCTTTGGCTTTTGTACCGGTTCCAACGGAAAGGCTACGAGCGCAATCGAGCATATGGCGCCGAGCATTGGGTTGCCCTCTTTTATGGGATACTGGAGACGAGGGCTTTTATCCGCGATCGACGGGGATGTCCACGCCAAGTGGCAGACCGAGGCGCTGTTTGGGTGTGCCAACGACTTTTGGAGGCGCAATAGGCGTGTGTCGGGCACAGCCCGACCTACAAGGTGCCTCGTTGGTCGGGCTGTGCCCGACGATCTTCGACTCCAAGAATAGTTGGCGCACCCTGTTTTTTCGCATGCCAAGCTGCGCCGCTGCTTGTTCGAGGCTTGCCGAAAGAACGGCATCCCGAACAATGACTCAACCGGTCTTCCACTCACTTTCGGTGCCGCGATGGCCAAACCGCTCCGCCTCGAGTTCCAAGGCCAAACCGTCGACTTCCAACTGGAAAAGATCGACCGCACCAAGCTGTACGGCTACGTCGAGACCGAAGTGCTCGACGAGAACGGCAAGCGCTGCGAGGTCGGCACCCTCACCGGCGACGGCCACTCCATCGTCGGCAAGGGGGGCACCGCCCTCGCGTACTTTTCGCCCGACGGCCTGTGGCGCAAGAAGACCGACCTCAAACCAGTCGACCTGCACGGCAACGTCATTCCCCCTGTAAAATCCACCTTCGACGCGACCGTGCCTCTCGACAAAAAGGCATCCATCGACGACTACCTGTCGCACAACATCCATCTCGTTTATCGATTGAGCGCGGACGATGAACCGCCGGCCCTGAGGGAGGAATTGAAGAAGGGAACGATCTTCCAGTTTCCGTTCAGCTACCGCGGCGGGGTTGAGGCGTCGGCGGGGTTCCTGCTCCAGGGTTCGGACGGCAACCTGTTCCTGTGCGTCGGCACCCCGACGGCTCTGGAGTTCGTCGGCTTGAAGACGCAACCAGCGATTCCCGCCGAAGACGTGGATTCGAGCGCGGGCGAGGAAGACTTGCTGGATTTCAGCATGGTATGAGGGAGCGGCCATGTCCAGTCTGGCATCGATGCAGTCGACCATCCAAGGCTTGGCCGAGGCAATCGCTGTATTGAATCCTCCGATTAAGCCACGCCTTCGTGCGCCGGCCAGCGAGGAAGAAATACGCTCCGCCGAAGCAAATCTGGGGTTAGACTTCCCAGAAGACCTGAAGCATTTCCTTTTGTGCCACGATGGTCAGGACTTTTACGACTCCACGCGCGGGTACGGCGATCCGCTGGTTCCGATGATGCGGCAACCGGCCAATGGGCAAGGCTACTCGCACTACTGGCTTGGCAGCGCTAAAGAAATCGTGGAATCCACACGAAGCAACTGGAGCGACCACGAATGGCTTCGAGACGTAGGGTTTGCCGTGATTGGGCCCGCTCGCTACCACGACCGCTACATCATCTTTACCGGAAGCGAGAATGCAGACTGCCTCGCTCTCGATATGCTTCCCGAAGTTGATGGTGTCGTTGGCCAAGTCGCGATCTTTTCCACTCAGGCGCCACAGATCGTCGTCGTTGCGCCCGATTTGGAGACGTACCTTCGCTCGCTCGCTGCCGGTTACAAACAGGGACGCTTTCATCATAGCCCGTGTGAGTACTTCGTCTCGTACGCTGATTACCAGCCTGAAGACAGCACGTTCGATTAGGACCTGCCTGAGGCGAAGCGGCTGCAGGCTTCTCGCTTACGGCTTCCCCTGAACCGCTTCCTTACTCCGTTCCGATTTCAACCCGACGGTATTCACGGCGATCACCCGGTAACTATGCGGCTTGCCGGCCTCGGCCTTGGCGTCGACGAATTGCATCAGCACGAGCGGCTGCGTTGGCGTGTCGCTGTACTGCAAGTTCTGGAAGATCGGCCGGCCGAACGGGTTCTTCCCCTGCTCCGGCAAGCGGGCAATGACCTGCCCGTCGCGCTCGATGATGAATCCCGCCAGGCCGCTCTCCAGGTCCGCCTCGGCCTCCCACGTCAAGTTGTTCCCTTGAAGGCGAACGTTCGTCGGCGCCGGCGGAGGCGTGGCATCGGATACCTTCGCGTCCTTGACGTATTCCATCCACGCCTTGGCGATTCTCTCGTTCGGCAGCCAGGCGGCCTTGAGCGGGTCGTCGGGATATTTCGCGGTCGGGCTCGCCTTGCCACCGAGCGGCGGTGCCAGCCAGGCGCCTTCCGTCGGCATCGCGGCCAGCGGCTCCCCAGCGGATTTCGGTATGCGGGCGCTCAGACAGGCATCGAGCCAGGGGATGGCGAGATAGCGCTGGTTGCCGCAATCGTGGCTCGAAAAGGGATCGACGGCGACGCCGACCAGGCCGCCCTTGCCGCGGACCGCGTTGAAGAACACCTGATTGGCCGGCCAGACGCCGGCGAATTGCTTCGCTTTCTCGGTCACGCCTTCCTTCGTGCCGAGATTGCACATGATCGGCACTTTCAGTGCGGCTTCAGGAAGTTGGTGGGCCTTGATCCCCTTGCGGCCGGGTTCTGTTTTCAAGAGCGGCACGCCGGAACGAAGCCAGGCCGCGGCGATCCGCTCCGGGTGCAGCATGACCATGCCGCCGGCCCAGTGCCCGCCGCCGCTGTGCCCCCACAGGGCCCACGGCGCCTTCGCCAGTTCCGGATGCCCGGACTTCGAACCCAGGTCCGTCAGGCACTTCCGGAACGCGGCATCCGAGCCATTGCGCGGATCGCACCACATCTGGCAATCGGCCTTCTCCGGCTGCTCGTAGGCCGGGGAGAGCAAGGCACAGTCGTGCTTCTTGGCCAGGGCTTGCCAGTGCAGGTCGAAGGCGCCGGTGAGGCCCGACTTGCACGACCCTTCGCCGCAACCATGTTGATGGACGATGACGCCGCGCAGCGTTTCGACTCCCGGCGGAATCCAGAGGGTGTAGTTGACGCCGTAAGCGAGTTGACCGGGTTGTTGGGAGGCTTCGTAGCGAACGCGATAGTAAGGGGGGTTGGCGGCCGGGAAGACGCTGTACGCCTTCGGCTGGGCGATCAGATCGGCCATGCTTGCCGCGAGAAGGAAAACGACGCCGATGGTGCGGATCATGGAATAGGCCTCCCGGTTTCGCTCATTGTCCGATCCGTCGGAGAGCAGGCAACCCCATTGCTTCGCGGTTTCCCCTTCGCATAATAGCGGACGCACTGGCTTTCACTCCCAAGGACAATCGCCATGACGCGTCTTCTGCTACTCGGCGCCGCCCTGCTCGCGGCCGCGCCGATCGCCGCCGCCAAGGATAATCCCAGGCCGATCGCCGAAGGGCTCAAGAGCCCCGAATCGGTCGCGGTCGGCCCCAACGGCGCCGTGTACGTCTCCGAGATCGGCGAGTTCGGCAAGAACGGCGACGGCCGCATCGTCGTCATTCGCAACGGCAAAATCGTGCCGTTCGTCGACGGCCTCGACGACCCCAAGGGCATCGTCGTGTTCTCGAAGTGGCTCTTCGTCGCGGATGTCACCAAGGTGCTCAAGATCGATCTGTTCACGAAGAAAGTGGACCTGTTCGCGCCGGCGAATGCCTTCCCAACGCCGCCGCTCTTCCTCAACGACATCACCGCCGACCCGGAAAGCGGCATGGTGTACGTCAGCGATTCCGGCGACCTGAAAGGGCACGGCGGCGCGGTCTATCGCATCACGCCGCAGGGGCTGGTCACACTCGTGGTCGACGAGAAGTCGCTGCCGGGGCTGAACACGCCCAACGGCGTGCTGCTCGACGGCGCCTCGCACTTGCTGCTGGCCGACTTCGGCACCGGCGAACTGCACCGCATCAAGCTGGCCAACCGCACCAGCGAGAAGATCGCCGCCGGGCTCGGTTCGTGCGATGGCCTGGCCTGGGATAACCACGGTCGGCTTTTCGTAAGCGACTGGAAGGGCGGGCAAGTGTTCGTGATTCCGCGGCCCGGCAGCCCGGCGATCCTGCTGGCCAAGGACTTCAAGGCCGCCGCCGACATTTGCATGTCGCTCGACAAGAAGCAGATTCTCGTGCCGGATATGACGGCGGGAACCTTGACCGCCATCAAAGCCGAAGTGCCGGGGCAACCGCTCGATGATTCGCCATTCCCCGCCAGGCTGGAACAGACATTCACCCAGCTGAAATGGACCGGCTACAGCCCGGAAACCGACACCGGCAAGCCGAACCAGTTTCGGCCGATCCTGCTCACGAACGCCGGCGACGGCTCCAACCGCATCTTCGTACCCAGCCAGCAAGGCGTGATCCATGCCTTTCGCAACGAACCGGATGCCGCCCAGTCCACGAGCGTTTTCATGGATATTAGCGATCGCGTGAAGTACAACGACGCCACGAATGAAGAGGGTTTCCTCGGCCTGGCGTTCCATCCGAAGTTCAAGGAGACCGGCGAATTCTTCGTCTTCTACACGCCGAAGGGGGCGAAGATTCGCAACAACGTGTCGCGCTTCCGCGTGATGAAGGACGACCCGACCAGGGGCGACCCCAAGTCCGAGGAAATCCTGATTACCTATGAGCGGCCGTTCTGGAACCACGACGGCGGTACGATTTGCTTCGGTCCGGATGGCTACCTGTACGTCGTGCACGGCGACGGCGGCGCCGGCAACGACCTCTACGACAACGGTCAGAAACTGTCGAGCCTGCTCGGCAAGATCCTCCGCATCGACATCAATTCGAAGGCTGAGGGCTTGCCCTACGGCATTCCCAAGGACAATCCGTTTGTCGGCGTGAAGGATGCCCGAGCGGAGATTTACGCACTGGGCGTCCGCAATCCATGGCGCATCGCCTTCGACCGCAAGACCGGGCAACTGTGGGCCGGCGACGTCGGCCAGAACCTCTACGAGGAAATCGACATCATCGTGAAGGGCGGCAATTATGGCTGGAACCGCCGCGAGGGGCTGCACCCGTTCGGCGCCCTCGGCGTCGGACCGCGAAAGGATCTCATCGATCCGATCTGGGAATACCACCACGACGTGGGCAAGTCGATCACTGGCGGCACGGTCTACCGCGGTAGCCGCGTGCCGGAACTCGATGGCCATTACATCTATGGCGACTACGTTTCGAGCCGCGTCTGGGCCTTGAAGTACGATGAAGGACTGAAGCGGGTGACGGGAAATCGGTCGATCAAGGATCCGAACCGGCCAGTTTATTCGTTCGGCGAAGACGAGAAGGGCGAACTGTACATGCTGACGGCCAGCCGCGACGGCAAGGGCATCTACTGGTTCAGCAAGTAGCCCGGCGAGCCGGGAGCGTCAGCGACCGGAGCAGTTCGAGACTTGCGATGCTGATTGATACCCACGCGCATCTGTTCGACGAGCGGTTCACCTCCGACCTTCCGGCGGTGCTCCGGCGCGCGGAAGCGGCCGGCGTCGAACGGACCATTTGCATCGGCATCGATCGCGAATCGTCCCTCGCCAGCGTCGCTCTGGCCAAGCGCTTTCCATCGCTCGCGGCGGCGGTCGGCATCCAGCCGAACCATGCTGCCGAGGCCCAGGCCACCGACTGGGACGCCATCGTTCAACTCGCCGAAAGCGAATCGTGCGTCGTCGCCATCGGCGAAACTGGCCTCGATCGCTACTGGGATCGCACGCCGTTTCCCGTGCAAGAAGACTATTTCGCCCGGCACATCGCCTTGGCCCGCCGCTTGAATAAGCCGTTCGTCATCCATTGCCGCGAGGCGGAGGCGGACGTGGTGCGAATGCTGCGGGCCGAGTTCGACGCCCACGGCCCCATCCGCGCCGTGATGCACTCGTTCAGCGGCGACGCGGCCACGGCTCAGGCGTGCCTGGAAATGGGACTGTTCATTTCCTTCGCCGGCATGCTCACGTACAAGACGGCCCAAAGCTTGCGCGATGTGGCGAAGGAGGTGCCGCTCGACAGACTGCTCGTCGAAACCGATTGCCCGTATCTGGCGCCGATTCCGCATCGCGGCAAGCGCAACGAACCGGCCTACGTGGCCCACACCGCTGCCAGCCTCGCCGAGGCGCGAGGCCTGTCGTCGGCGGTCCTCGGCGAAGCGACCGCGCGCAACGCGAAAGCGCTATTTGGGCTGGAATAATGCCTAGATTCTCGCTCCCCTTCGCGGACACCGGGTCGCGGCTAAACCAAGTTTCCCGCCTTCATTTCCCGGCGTTCGGATGCTGCTTCGACAAGGCGCGGATCGTGAGAGGCGATTGCGGCGGCGCCGCCGGCCGATCGGAATTCCACTAGCGCCGCCAGGAACAAATCGGCCGTATCAGCATCGAGGTTCGATGTGGGTTCGTCGGCGAGAAGCGCCTCGGGGCGGCCGGCGAAGGCGCGGGCGATGGCGACGCGCTGCTGCTCGCCGCCGCTGAGTCGCTTCGCTCGCGTCGCGCTCTTCGCCGCCAGACCGAAGCGCACCAACCACTGCGTCGCGATGCGAAATCGCTCGCGGCGGGCGGTGCCGCGCGGGATCAGCGGGTAAGCGACGTTCTCCCAGGCCGACAAGCCCGGGATCAGGGCGAAGTCCTGGAAGACGAAACCGAGCCGCCGCCGCACCCGTGCCAGTTCCGCACTCGAACAGGTCGTGAGATCGATTCCGGCGAACATCACGCTGCCCGAGGTCGGCCGCTCGAGAGCGCCCAGCATCGCCAGCAGCGTCGTCTTGCCGGAACCGGATGGCCCGGTGATGGCGACGACGCTGCCGCGCTCCATGCTCAGTGAGACCTCGTTCACGGCCCGCACCGGCGGCGACCCGCCATAGACCTTGCACAACGATCGCGTCTCGAACACGGGCATGGTATCAATTACCAGTCCTTGCCCGGTTCATCGCCCGCAGCGCGGGTGAATACGGCCTTCAGCGTCTTCTCGGTTACCGACTTTAGGTTCACGGAGCGCACCGAGCCGTCGCCCATCAGCATGAGAGCGATGTCGTTGGCATTGAGCGCCTTGATCTTCGGCAGCGGCTTCTTCGGGTCGAACGGATAATCGCCCGGCTTCGCCCAGGCCACGGCGTCCGCCGATTCCAGCACCATCACTGTGAACGACGTGCCGTCGGTGACGTTGGCGAGAGTCAGCTTCTTGTCATCGTCGAACATGGCGCCGGGGCCCTTGATTCCGAGATAGTTCGTCGTGGCGAAGCCGTCCTTGTCCATGCCGAACGGTGCGTTCGGGTCGCTCGGCGCGACGAAGGTTTTGATAACCGCCTTCGACCACTGCTTGTTGTTCTCACTATCCCACGGCTCGTCCAGTTTGAACTTGTTGTAAAGGGGCGCCTGTTCGAGGAACGGCAAGATGGCGACGCGCCAACTGAGGAGCGGCTTGCCGTTCTTATCGGTGATGTCCTTGGGAAGATGCCCGTAGACGTCGTTGTAGTTGTGAATGGCGAGGCCGATCTGTTTGAGGTTGTTCATGCTGCTGGAGCGGGACGCGGCGGCGCGGACTTTCTGCACCGCGGGAAGCAACAGACCGAGGAGGACGGCCCCATAACCGTTCAGGGCCGCGACCGTTTGCACCGGTAAATCGGCGTGAAAAGCGAGGCTCTTGCCGTCGCGAGCAATCAACTTCGGGTCGGCGAGGATATCGTCGAGTCGGCCGAGCATGCCGATGAAGAACACGCTGCCGACCGCTTCGGGAAGATCCTCGATCGGCCGCGGCGTTCCTTCCTTGTCGCCGAGCACCTTGTCTTCCAGTTCCTTTTTATGCTTGGCGATTTCGCCGCGGCCGAGGCGAATGAGGCCTTGCAAGGCCTTCTCGGCATCGTCGGCGGCAGCGGCGTTCGGATAGGCCGCCTGCACGTCGAGTTGCGGCTTGGCCCCCAGGTCGAGCGAGAGCTGAAGCAATTGGGCTTTCAGTAACGGCGCCATTTCCGCGGGTACTCCGCGCAACAGCGCCGGCGGGATCGGCAGCGCCGTCACGTTCACCGCGGCGACCACTGGCCGCGTCGCGGTCAATTGCAGAGACGACGCGAGCACTCCCGTCCGCGCCACCGGGCGGGACAGGTACAGCTCCATCGCTTCCACGGTGGTGATCAGCATCGTGCGGTCGTCCGGGAAACTCAACGCGATCGGGTTGCCCTTGAGGAAGTACATCGCCTTGTCGCCGACCATGCGGCTATTCGCCCGCGGCAAGATGCTCCGGACCACGTCGGC
>Ga0134125_10004467_pt1 | contig 15984 bp, 14 predicted proteins | sample KB31751_FD_96464 | JGI IMG/M metagenome (GOLD analysis project Ga0134125, IMG submission 96464) | Terrestrial soil microbial communities with excess Nitrogen fertilizer from Kellogg Biological Station, Michigan, USA - KB3-175-1 | ecosystem: Environmental > Terrestrial > Soil > Unclassified ... | reverse complement strand
ATGAATTCCGCAAACGTGCCGATGCGGTGGTCAGCCGGCCGCGAATAGACTTCGTCGCCTACATTGAATTGCCGCACTTTCGGTCCAACTCGACTGACGACTCCGGCCACGTCATGGCCCAACACGAGCGGAATGCGATAAGGCAGGATCAATTTGAACTCGCCGCTCTTGATTTTGGAGTCCAGCAGGTTCAGACCGGCGGCGTGAACCTGGATCAGCACATCCTCATCCCGAAGCGCGGGCTCTGGTATTTCGCCAAACCGCATCGGATTCTTCTTGCTGTACCGATCAATGGTGAATACCTTCATGATGGCCTCTCACGCGACCTACGCTTCGAGCCGCAGGTCTTTTCGAATGCCGGTGTCGATCAAGCCAGTAGGCGCAAACCCTGCGCAGCAAGCGCAGTCGGTTTGCAAGCCCACCCGCGGTGTATCGGCCCGAATCTCGTGGTATTCATCGAGCTTCGAGTCGGGCTCCAGAAAGTTCGTGTCAAACTGCGTCTTCGTGTATGCCGGCTCGATGACCGAGACCCGGATACCCCGCGTGCGCAGCTCGTGATCGAGCTACTCCGAATAGCCTTGGACGGCGTGCTTGGTCGCCGCATAGAGCGCCCCGTATGGCATCGGAGCGATCTCATCCTCGCGAGATCACCTGAATCCCTGTGTGTCGGCGTAGCCGATCCGGCTCATCCATGGGTGAGGCGCTCAATCGCTCTCTTGCAGGCGGCGTCGACGCGATCCAGATCAGCAACAGCGCGTTCGATGGCATTCAAGTCCATTTCGTCGTACGTATGACGCAAGTGGTTTCCGAAGCCGCGAATCGCGCTCCAGGGGATATCCGGCTCGTGTAATTCGGCGAGTGCGCCGAGCTTGACTGCTGCTTCCGATATTTCCAGAAAGCACATTCGAATGGCGTCGTACGCCATGCTTTGATCGGCGAGCACTAGATCTACGCCGCCGCCGCGCGCGAGATACTCATGTATCTTCGCAACGTTGCGACGGATGTCTTGATAGCGTGTTGCGGGCTTGGAGGTCGTCACGCTCAGAACGCCGCGATCGCCTCGCGGCTCAGAGCTTCTTTGAGTTTTTGGCGCCGCGCGGGCAGGACGACGAGATCTACGTCGCGACAGAGCGCCGTTGCGAGCCTCTGTTTCAGGCGCTCAATATACGTGACGAATTGGAACCCGACGGGAGTCGTGTCCGGGGCTAAGTCCAGTGCCAGATCGACGTCGGAATTGGCGGTATCTTCGCCACGCGCCACTGACCCAAACACCGAAATATGGCGCACGCCAGCTGCCCGCAGTTCCGGCTCAAGGGCGCGGAGCGTTCTTAGAACCTGGCTGTCGAGCCTCTCTGAAGTCATGCACCCAGCGTAGCACGCTGGAGCACCGGGGGAAGCGGCCGGGGTGGAGCTGTGGCGAACCAGCTCGGCTACTCGGCGGTCTCACGTCGGCTCGGATAAGCTCACCACCCGGATGGTATTTCCTATGGTATGAATATTCCGATAATTGCAGGAAGCCAATAGAATCAGCTACATACGGGCAGTTTCGAGTCCCTCCCTTTCCACCATAAAATCAATCAGATGCACAGCGCCAGATGTGGGAGCCTCGCCAAGTAAGTGCATGGTAAGTGCAAGTGACGAGCATTTACCGAGGTGCGCTGGGCTCGGTAGATGGATGTCGGTATGTGATCAGCAGCGAGATTCGCGGACGGCCAAGTCACCGGTGGCCATGGGCGGCGAGGGCTCAGACTCGGGCGCGAGTAGCCTCGATGGAGGCGGCCGAGCCCGGGCGAACGGGTCGTCGTAGCGAAGGTCCGCATTGAGGGATGAAGGACTGGAATCCCATTCCGCCGCGCGGCGGCCTGCGCCGTCGGGCGGCAAAGCCGGTCGGCTGATCGTGTACTTGCTCGATACGAATGTCGTTCCGCACCCATGACCCTTCAGCTGTATGTCAGTTCCCAAGGCCGGCTGCACGTCGAGAGTCGGTCGCACGATGTGTCGGATACGGCTGCACCGTCGGGCGCTCTTGCGCGGATCGAGCGGGCATTCTCTGAGGGAGAGGGCGCCGGGCTCCTGAATCTCGCCACGATCGACCTCAAGGCCACTCTCCCTCCGTCGCTCGCTTTCGCTCGCGCGTTTGCGCAGCGCTACTTCAGCCAACTATGCCATCTGACCGAGCCGGAGGCTGTATCTGACGAGCCGTTCGTCGCACCGCCGGATGCCGACGAACTGGGTGGCATCGGACTCGACGCTCCACCGATGAAGGGGCTCGAATATCTCGACGCCCCAGCGCTGGAGCAAGCGTGGCGTGCGCTCGATGCACAGGTCCGCGCGGCGGTCGCCGCTTACGGGCATGGTCTGCGAGCCTGGCTTCACCACACGAATCCGGAATGGCAGCTCGTTGGCCGAGTCACCTTTCGGCTGGCCGAGAACAAACGCGATGAGGAGTATCCGTTTGCGTTTCTCGCCACGTACGCGAGCGGCCTCTCCGAGCGTGGCGAATCGCATCACGTACCGCTCGCCAAAGCGCTGCAGGAGTACGCAGGCACGGCCAATCGCAAGCGGCTGGTCGCTCTGCTGACACCGATTCGCGCCGTGTCGGAGAAGCTGGAGTGGGTGCGTGATCTCGTCGAGAGCGGCGACATCTATCAGGCGCTCGCCTGGACACCGATAGAAGCCCATCGTTTCCTGCGGGACGTGCCCGTGCTCGAGGCAGGCGGGCTTGTGGTACGCATTCCCAACTGGTGGCGGGCAACGAAGCCTCCTCGCCCGCAGGTCAGCGTCCGTGTTGGCGACCAGAAGCGCGCCGCGCTGGGAGCGGACGCGCTGCTCGATTTCTCGGTCGGCGTGAGTCTCGACGGGGAGCCTCTCACGGAAGAGGAGAAGAAGGTACTGCTGTCTTCGGCGCCCGGACTCGTGCGGATGCGTGGGCAATGGGTTGAGGCGGACGGCGAAAAGCTCGCAGCGGCCCTCGCGCACTGGAAATATGTCGAGAAATCCGCGCGTTCCGGGGAGCTCTCGTTTCATGAAGGCATGCGGCTCCTCGCAGGCGTCGCGGAGACGCCCGATGCGACTGCGAACGCTGCTGATCCTGTGCGGGAATGGAGCGGTGTAGAGGCGGGCGACTGGCTGAGTGACGTCCTGGCTCGTCTAAGGGAGCCTGAAAAGGAAGAGGATGTCGCGGTGAATGGATTGCGGGCTTCACTTCGCCCGTACCAGGTGACGGGCGTCAAATGGCTCACCTTGCTCAATCGCCTCGGCCTCGGTGCCTGCCTCGCAGACGACATGGGCCTTGGGAAGACGATCCAGGTCGTGGCTCTGCTGCTTCAGCTGCGGGGCCAGAAGGTCGGCACGGTGGCGAGATCCGCACGCCGCGCTGCATCGGTAGCCGCGACTCCAGGCGCGACTATGCCAAGTCTTATCGTTGCGCCGGCGTCCCTGATCGCGAACTGGAAGGCCGAGATACAGCGATTTGCACCATCGCTCTCGGTATTTGTCGCGCACTCCTCGGAGAGCGCAGTTGATCTGGCCAATGAGGGTGATCTGGATGCGGCGCTTTCTAACGTCGACGTCGCGATTACGACATACGGAGTGGTCACACGTTCAGAGGCGCTGCGTCGAAGACGCTGGCGCCTCGTCGTTCTGGACGAAGCACAGGCCATCAAGAACCCGGGCGCGCAGCAGACGCGGGCGGTCAAGCGGATTCAGGCGGATGGACGAATCGCGCTGACGGGGACTCCTGTGGAGAATCGGCTGGGGGACCTCTGGTCGCTGTTCGACTTTTTGAACCCGGGGCTGCTGGGCAGCGCGGCGGCTTTCACGCGCGCCACGAAACGGCTCGCACGGCATGCAGATCAGTCCTACGCACCCCTGCGACGGTTGGTGCAGCCTTACATTCTGCGCCGACTGAAGACAGACAAGCGAGTCATCGCCGATCTGCCGGGAAAAACAGAGGTGCGCGCGTTCTGTTCGCTCACACGCGAACAGGCCGCGCTGTATGAGCAGTGCGTCAAGGCGTTGGCGAACGCGCTGACCCAGTCCGAGGGCATTAAGCGTCGTGGGCTGGTTCTGGCTCACCTGATGCAGCTCAAGCAGATCTGCAATCACCCGGCGCAGTGGCTGGGCCAGGGCGATTTCAGCGCGAGCCGCAGCGGCAAGTTCGCGCGCCTGAACGAACTGTGCGAGGAGTTGAGCGAGCGGCAGGAACGGGTACTCATCTTCACACAGTTCCGTGAGATCGTGGTTCCGCTGGTGCAGTACCTGACGCGAATCTTCGGTCGACCGGGGGCCGCGCTGGACGGGAGTACGCCCGTGGCGCGGCGTCGCGCTTTGGTGGACGAGTTTCAATGCGAGGACGGACCGCCGTTCCTGGTCCTCTCCCTCAAGGCGGGCGGCACGGGTCTCAACCTGACGGCCGCCTCGCACGTCATCCACTTCGATCGGTGGTGGAACCCGGCGGTGGAGAATCAAGCAACCGATCGCGCCTTCCGAATCGGGCAGCAGCGAAACGTGTTCGTGCACAAGTTCGTGTGCCGGGGAACGGTCGAAGAGAAGATCGATGGGCTGATAGAGTCAAAAATCGCTCTGTCGCACAATATGCTCGACGCGGACTCGGGACAGTTGCTGACCGAGATGAAGGACGAACACCTTCTGCGCACCGTTGCGTTGGATATTCACAAAGCCTGCGATTCCTAGCCTGGAAAACGAATGAACTGGTGGTCGTATACCCGCAAGCCCAGCGTTCACGAGCGTCGGCAGAAGGCCGCTCGCGAGGCGCGTCGGTTTGCGAAGAGCGGCAAGAGTTTTTCGCCGGTCGCACTCGAGGGCCGTACCATCGCGCGAAGCTTCTGGGGCAAAGCCTGGTGCGACAATCTCGAGTCTTATCGCGATTTCGCGAACAGGCTGCCACGCGGCCGCAGCTATGTACGCAACGGGTCGGTGCTCGACCTGCAGGTCGCTCGAGGGAAGATCGTAGCACTCGTGTCTGGCTCCGATCTGTACCAGGTTGCCATCGCGATCAAGCCGCTCGTGACGAGTCATTGGGGCCGGATCAAGACCCAGTGTGCGGGCAATGTCGGCTCGATCATCGAGTTGCTCGAAGGGAAGCTGTCGGAGCGCGTGATGCAGGTCATCACCCATCGTGACGACGGGCTTTTCCCCAAGCCGGCAGAAATCCAGATGGAATGCTCGTGCCCGGACTGGGCAACGATGTGCAAGCATGTTGCCGCGGTCATGTACGGAGTCGGGGCGCGGCTGGATCAGCAGCCGGAGCTGCTGTTTACGTTGCGTAACGTCGACCATGCGGAATTGATCGCGGCGGCACCCGACCTCGCTGCGACACGCCGAGGTGCCGGTCGCAAAGTAATTGCGAATGATGCGCTCGGTGACGTGTTTGGAATCGAGCTCGAGGTGCCCGAGCGCAGAGAGGCCGCGAAGCCGCCGCCGTCAGGAGATGCGCGGAGACAGAGCGTTGCGCGGGCACCCACGCAGAAGAGAGCTCGTCGCATTGCGAAGAAGTCGAAACGGTAGCGGCGACTGGTGTTCCAGGGCTCGCGTCCGAGGGTGACCGCCTTCACTCCGGCACTTGATCTTCACCTCGTCCGCATGCGCGGCGACGCTCACCGTGGAGAAGATCATGGCCGCAGCGGCGGCGAGCGCAATGCGAGATGACTTGCCGGAATTCATTGATTGACCTCCTTACTAACAGCTGGGAATCAATCGCGAGTTACCAACGCAGCAGTCGGGGGCCCAGCAGCGCCCCGATCGCCGAACAGGCAATAATGAGCCCGCCGTACCAGAACACGACGAACGGGATGGAAGCACTCGGATATTGAAGCGCGAATACGGTGGCACCCAGGGCACCGGCAACCAGTCCCGCAGCTCCTCCGGCTCGAGCGAGATGGGTTGGTGCCCCCCTGCTTACAGCCCAGAAGAGCGCCGCGAAGGGGGCCAGGGCAAACAGCGGAATGCACAGGAGGCAGCTGGACCATTGTGGTCCAAAAACCATATCCCCCCATGCCGCCGGCGTGGCCGCAATCAGGGCGGCACACGCAGCGGTGAGGAACGCCAGGAACAACATTCCGATCGCCACCAGTGAGCCACGCGCCGACTGACCCGGGCGTGCCGACTTGACGAGGAGTCTCGAGCCGGCAACGACCAACCCCAGCGTAAACAGCAGCGTGAAGGCCTGCAGCACGACGTGCTCGCCGCGAAACGCCGCGGCGGGTGTTCCAAACATCCCCATCATGATGCAGATCGCGATGGCGGCTCCGACACTCAAGCTGACGATCAGCAGTACGGCGAGCCGCTCGCTCTTGACGGGCTCGATATTCGTAGAAAGCATGCTGATGAGCTCGTCGGTCTTCATGTTCGATTCCTCTGTCTGACCAGGGACGAGAGCGCCTTGAGGCCCCGATGCACCGACACCTTGATCGCGGACGGTGACATCTCCAGCCGAGTGGCGGCTTCGTTCACGCTCAGTCCGTCGAGTTTCACGAACTGGATCGCCAGTCGCGCCTTCGGGGACAGCTGATCGAGCAGCGCGTTGATATCGATGCGGCTGTCGGCCGCTGCGCGCGTGTCATCCGTCGCGACAGTCTCGGCCTCCTCGATGGGCACACTTGCTCGCAAAGACTTCGTTCGTCGCAGGTAATCCACCAGTCGATAGCGCGCAATCGCATATACCCAGGGTGTGAGGAGCTGAGAGGGGTCGTAGGTGTGCCGCCGCGTGTGGATCGAGATCAGCGTCTCCTGGACCAAGTCCTCGGCATCGGCCGCGCCTCGTCCCATGTGGCCGAACTGGGTTCTGAAGTACGAGCGCAGCAAATCACTCAGGCGCGTGAGCAGCACCTTATGGGAGGACGCATCGCCGGCCAGAGCGGCGAGCATCAGGGCGCGAAGTTCCGGTTCGTCTGAGCGTATGGCCATGGCGTTCGTCAGCATCGGGACTCGGCGCTAAATCTACTCCCGGGTGAATGCGGTGGCGCAGCTTCAGTGACTTCATTACGCACGCGAGCGGCGTGCGGTTACATCTGCAACGCCGCCCAGGGCGAGGGCGCATCGCCACTCTGTAACCGCAGCCCTCTCGTGCGCGTAATAGGGATTGCGCTTTGTGAAAGGCTGCTTGTAATCAAGAGGTTACGATCATGAAACGATTAACCGCTCTCAGAATGGCTGCCTTGGGAACGCTCGCGGCCGGCGCTTTCACCACCGCTGTGCCCGCAATAGCCGCCTCCCCGAAAAGCGCCGATCCGGCGAGGCTGCTCGCCCAAGCCGACCATCACTCCACAATGGCTGAGGACTACCGGGCGCGCATGCGAACGGATCCCAAACACGCGATCAGCTGGTTCACGATGGCCAACCATTGCGACAGACACGCACAGGCGCTTCGCATGGCCGCGGCGGAAGTCTCGGGTGAATCCGGTTATCGCCGCTAAAGTCCCGGCTGATGCTACCTGTTCAAAGGACCAATCGGGCCGGCGGACGCTGGTCCAGGCAGTGACCGCATGTCTTTCTACCAGCAGCACATACTCCCGCAGGTCATCAATCTGGCCATGCGCAAGCGCGAGCTCCTCGCCTACCGCAAGCGCGTGCTTGCAGAAGCGCAGGGTCGCACGCTGGAGATCGGCGTGGGGTCCGGGCTCAACCTGCCGCACTATCCTTCCTCCGTACGCGAGATCGTAGGTCTGGAGCCCTCTGCCCGGCTTATCGCGATGGCCCAGCGGATCGCCGAGCGGCATTCGCCGGCGGTGGAATTCATCGAAGGGTCGGCGGAAGCGATTCCGCTGGATCGCCACAGTATCGATACGATCGTGACGACCTGGACGCTGTGCAGCATTCCGCGCGTGTCCATAGCGCTCACCGAAATGCGTCGCGTGTTGAAGCCCAGCGGTCAGCTCCTGTTCGTCGAGCACGGGCGCGCGCCCGAAGAGAGCGTACGCAAGTGGCAGGATCGGCTCACACCGGCCTGGAAACGGATCGGCGGCGGTTGTCATCTGAACCGGCCCATTCAGGACCTGATCGATGGGGCAGGCTTCGCCATGACTGCTCTCGAGAAGGGCTACATGAAAGGTCCCAAGCCGATGTCGTTCATGTACGAGGGTCGCGCTCGCCCGTGAGTGAGTCAGCGCCGCTGCACTCAGTCCTCACTCTGATCAGCGCAAAAAAAGGGGTGATCTGTGCATTGTCATCGAAAAAGCCTTGCCCGTGGAGCAGGCGTTGTTGCCCTGCTTGTCGCGCTGACAGCCGCTCGAGCAGGAGACTCGTCGCAAGCAGACGCCGCGCTCTCCTTGCCGGCTCCTTTGGATGGGGATGCCTTTGCCGCCGCAGTGCTGGCGCACAATGCCAGCCTCGAGGCGATGCAGCAGGCGGTCGTTGCAGCCGTCGCGCAGATCAGGCCCGCGGGGGCCCTCGATGATCCGATGCTCAGTGTGTCAGCCGCGCCGCGAACCTTCGGGAGCACCACGGGCGCGAGTGGGGACATCGAGGTGAGCCAGTCTCTGCCTTGGTGGGGGACCCTCGATGCGCGCAAGGAAGCAGCTCGCGCCCAGGCGGAGGCGACCGGTCAGGACTTCGATGCACTGCGCTTAAGCGTTGCGGCGCTGGCGCGCCGCGCGTTCTCGGATTGGGCCTATGTCCATCGCGCGCTCGATATCAACGAGGAGAATCAGACTGTGTTGACCGAGATGCGCGACGCAGCCCGTGTGCGCTACTCGACAGGTGAGGCACCCCAAGAGGACATCCTGCAGGCGGACGTCGAGCGAGCGCTGCTCAAGCAGCAGCGGCTCGAGCTGACGCGCGATGAGGCGAGCGTGCAGGCACGCATGAACGCGCTGCTCGATCGGCGGCCCAGGGAGTCGATTCCGGCTCCCGCGGCGCTCCCTGCCACCAAGCGCCTGCCGGCCGAGGAACTCCTGGCACAGCGCGCCCTGTCGCACCCACAGCTTCAGAAGCTGGCCGCCGATGAGCGCGCCGCCACCGCTCAGGAACGGCTCGCCGAGAAGGACCGGTACCCGAAGTTTGGCGTGAGTGCCGGCTATAACAACCTGTGGTCCGATCCCACGCAGCGGCCGATGGTGGGTCTGTCGTTCACGGTGCCCATCGATCAGAGCAAGTATCGCGCACGAATCGATGCGGCACGCGCCGAGGCACATCGTGCCGCCTCGACGCTGGAGGATGAACGTGCCTCGCTACTGGCGGACCTCTCGGCGGCTTATGCGTCCACTCGCGAGGCGGCGGAGTCGATTGCTCTTTACCAGGACGAGCTCCTGCCACTCGCCCGCAACACGCTCGAGGTGGCTCGGGCCGAGTACGCAAACGGCCGAGGCGACTTCCTGAACGTGTTAACCGCGGATCAACATCGGCTTGAGACCGAGCTCGCGCTCGCGCGTATGGAGTCCGACTACTACCAGCGGCTCGCCGAGCTCGATCGGATGAGCGGGGGCGGCCTGATCGCGCCGCGGTCGAAGGACGTAGGAGCGGTGCAATGAAGAACTATCGAGTCCCTTTCCTGATTGCGGTCGCGGCAAACATAGTGGCGCTCGCGGTCCTCGCCGGTTACTGGTGGAGCACACGCGCCAGCGCACCGGGCATGTCGGCGGAGGCCGGGCAGAGCGATGCGGGGATGGCCTCGATGCGCTCAATGCCAGCCCCTGACTCGATGGGAGCGGCATCGACTGGCGCCCCGCCATCTGCGCCTGAGGAAGCGGAGCCCGCTCTGGCGCCGCTGCAGATCTCATCCGAGCGACTGCAGAGCATCGGTGTCTCGATGGGCGAGGTTAGACGCGAAGCCGTGGACGACAAGATCCTCACCACCGGAAATGTCGCAGTGGCTGAAACGGGGCTCGCCACGGTACAGGTGAGATTTTCGGGGTATATCCAGAAGGTCTTCGCTGACGCCACCTACCGCTACGTGCGCAAGGGTCAGCCGCTCTTCACCATCTACAGTCCGGAGCTCGTCTCCGCGGAGCGGGAATATCTGCTCGCGAAGCAGAGCCAGCACGGACTTGCGCGAGTGGCCGACTCCGCGGTGGCGAGCGACGCCGCATCTATCGTGGATGCCGCCGCTGCGCGCCTCAAGCAGTGGGACATCCCCGAGCGGGAGATCGCGAGGCTCGAATCGACTGGGAAGGTACAGCAGAACCTGGAGATTGACTCACCCGTATCGGGCTACATCACCGAGCGTGAGGCGCTGCCGAATAAGTTTGCGCAGCCCGGTACGCCTCTGTACACCGTGGCGGACCTGTCCACGGTGTGGGTGTTGGCCCAGGTTTTCCAGAGCGACCTGGGCAGGGTCAAGGCCGGTGACCCGGCCACTTTGACGGTCGACACCTTCCCGGGGCGGACATTCAGTGGGCGGGTCGATTTCATCTATCCCGACATCGACATGATGACGCGCACCGCACGCGTGCGTCTCGTGTTCCCCAACCCTCACCTCGAGCTGACACCGGGCATGTTCGTGAGCGCATCGCTCCACGTGCCGATGGGAGAGCACGAGGTCATCCCGGCCAGCGGTGTGCTGCAGACCGGCACGCGTCAGATCGTTTTCGTCAGTCACGGTGGGGGGAGCCTGGAGCCCCGCGAGGTCCAGCTCGGCGCCCGCGTCGGCGATGACTACATCGTGCAGCAAGGGGTCAAAGCCGGCGATCGCATCGTCACATCCGCCAACTTTCTCATCGATTCCGAGAGCCAGCTGCGAGCCGCGCTCGGCGCGTTCACCCCGCCTCCCCCGGGCGCGGGTCGGGCGGTGGGCTCCGCGACACCCCAGGCCAAGGTGGACCTGGCTTCCGATCCGAGTCCTCCCCGAAAAGGCAGCAATGTCCTGCGGGTGAAGCTGAGCGGGGCCGATCGCAGTCCGATATCGGGCGCGCAGGTCAGCGTGACGCTCTTCATGGCCGCGATGCCGGCAATGGGCATGGCCGCCATGCGTGTGCCGGTCGCGCTCACCGACCGCGGTAACGGCCTGTACGAGGGCACCGCGCAGTTGGCCAGCGGCGGCACCTGGCAAGTGACCATCCTCGCAAAGAAGAACGACGAGGTTGTCGCTAGCAGACAGCTCTCGGTCAGTGTCACCGGAGGTATGTAAGTGATCGCGCGTATCATCGCGTGGTGCACAGGAAACTTATTCCTCGTGTTCACGGCCTTGGTTCTGATCATTGCGGGTGGCCTCTGGTCCATCAGCCGCATCCCGCTCGATGCCCTGCCGGACATCTCCGACGTGCAGGTCATCATTCACACCGCTTGGAGTGGAGAGCCCCCGAACATCATCGAGGATCAGGTCACGTACCCGATCGTGACGACGCTGCTCGCTGCGCCCCATGTGAAGGCGGTGCGGGCGCAGACCATGTTCGGTGATTCGTACGTGTTCGTCGTGTTTGAGGATGGGACCGATCTCTACTGGGCGCGCTCCCGCGTACTCGAGTACCTGCAGCAGATCCAGGGGCGGCTACCGACAGGGGTCCACCCCGTGATCGGCCCCGATGCGACCGGCGCCGGCTGGGTATACGAGTACGTGCTCATCGATCGCACTCGCCAGCGGAGCCTCGCCGATCTGCGGAGCCTGCAAGACTGGACCGTCCGCTACCAGCTCGAGACCGTTCCGGGGGTGGCCGAGATCGCCTCCATCGGTGGCTTCGTGCGGCAGTACCAAGTGCAGCTCGACCCGGTGAAGCTGCGCTCCTACAACATCCCGCTTCAGACGGTCATTGACCGCATCCGTGCCAGCACCAACGAAGTCGGAGGGAGACTGCTCGAGTTGGGTGGCGCGGAGTACATGATCCGCGGTCTCGGATACTTTCGCTCACTCGATGACCTCGCAGACGTCCCGGTCGCATCGAAGGATGGCACGCCGGTACTCGTGCGCAATCTCGGCACGGTGGCGTTCGGTCCCGACATCCGCGAGGGGGTCGCGGAGTGGCAGGGCGAGGGAGAGACGGTCGGCGGCATTGTCGTGATGCGCTATGGGATGAATGCGCTGCAGGTAATCCGCGCGGTGAAGGCGAAGATCGCTGAAATCTCTCGCTCGTTGCCGCCCGGGGTGGAGATTCGGTCGGGCTATGACCGATCGGGTCTCATCGAGGCCTCGATTCATACCCTGCAGCGCGATCTCGTGGCCGAGGCGATCGTCGTGAGCCTCGTCATCATCGTGTTCCTCTGGCACCTCCGCTCTGCACTGATTCCGATTCTCTCGATTCCCATTGCCGTCATTGCCTCCTTCGTTCCCATGTACGCACTGCAGGTCTCGAGCAACATCATGTCGCTCGGGGGGCTCGCGCTTGCGATCGGCGTGCTCGTGGATGCGGCGATCGTCATGGTCGAGAACGGGTATCGGCATCTGGCGGAAGGGGAGGGCAGATCCGACCCGAACATGCCGGAGACCAGGCGGCGGCAGATTCTGCTCCACGCCGCCCAGCAGGTCGCACCGGCACTGTTCTTCTCGCTCCTCATCATCGTCGTTTCGTTCCTGCCGGTCTTTCTGCTCGAAGCCCAGGAAGGGCGGTTGTTTCGGCCGCTCGCGTGGACCAAGACCTTTGCCATCGCAGGTTCTTCGATCCTGGCGATCACGCTGGTTCCGGTGCTCATGCCCTTGTTCATCCGCGGCAAGCTCCGCCCGGAATCGGAGAATCCGGTTTCGCGCGTTACACGCGCACTCTATCTGCCCGTGCTGCGCCGCTGCCTGCGCTATCGCAAGACGACACTGTTAGTCGCGGGCCTCGTGCTCGCCCTCACCGTGCCCCTGGCCAGTCAATTGGGCAGCCAGTTCATGCCGCCGCTCTTCGAGGGTTCCGCGCTCTACATGCCCACAGCGCTGCCTGGCATTTCCATCACACAGGCTGCCCAGCTGCTGCAGGTACAGGATCGGATCATCCGCACCTTTCCGGAGGTTGAGACCGTGTTCGGAACTGTCGGGCGCTCAGACAGTGCCACGGACAACGCGCCGCTGGACATGTACGACACGACCGTCATGCTGAAGCCGCGCGAGCAATGGCGGCCGGGCATGACCTATGAGCGCCTGATCCAGGAGATGGACGCGAAGCTGCAATTTCCCGGACTCACCAACACCTGGACGATGCCGGTCGAGAACCGCCTGGACATGGAGCTCACCGGCATCAAGACACCCGTCGGGATGAAGATCCAGGGCACGAGCCTCGAGGGTATCCAGCAGGTCGGTGCTCAGATCAGTAGCATCCTTTCGGGTCAGACGGGCGTGCAGTCCGTGTTCGCCGAGCGGGTCGCGCAGGGCTTCTACGTGAACATCGCCGTGAATCGCCCCGTTGCCGCGCGCTATGGCCTCGACGTGGGTGATGTGCAGCGCGCAGTGGCATCTGGGATCGGCGGCGAAAACGTCACGGAGAATGTCGAAGGGCGCGAGCGCTACCCCGTCAACGTCCGCTACAGCCGTGATTTCCGGGACGACCTCCCGGCTCTCAATCGCGTGGTGATCGCCACTCCCTCGGGTGCTCAGATCCCCTTAGCCGAGGTCGCGACGATCTCGTTCTCGCGCGGGCCCTCGATGATCCGGGACGAGGAGGCGCGCCTGACGGGCTACGTCTATTTCAATCTGACGACCGCCGACTACGGCGGCTTTGTCGCGCGCGCAGATCAACTGCTGCACGCCAAGCTCCATCTACCGGCCGGTTACACGTACAGCTGGTCCGGAGAGTTCGAGCTCGAGCAGCACGCGAAAGAGCGACTAGAGCTCATCCTGCCCATCGTGTTCTTCGTGATTTTCCTGCTCCTCTATATGGTATTCCACTCGGTAGCCGAGGCGGCGATGCTGTTTTTCCCGGCATTCTTCGCGCTCATCGGCGGCCTGCTTCTGCAGTGGCTGCTCGGGTTCAACTTCAGTGTCGCAGTCGCCGTGGGCTATATCGCGCTGTTCGGTATCGCGGTCGAGACAGCGGTCGTGATGGTCGTGTATCTGCACACGGCGCTCGATGAGCGCCTATCCCAAGGGCGCACACTGAACCATGAGGACATCGAGGCAGCCACGACGGACGGCGCGGTGCTGCGCCTGCGGCCAGTGCTGATGACGGTATTCGCGGTCATCGGGAGCCTCGGGCCGATCCTCTGGGAGACGGGGATCAGCTCGGATGTGATGAAGCCGATCGCCGCGCCCATCGTCGGCGGCATGGTGAGCTCGACGCTCGCCGTCATGGTTCTCGTGCCGATCCTGTTCACGATGTTGAAGGAGCGCCAGCTGCGGCAGGGAACCCTCAAACTGAGAAACCCGAGAACCCCTTGAACCGATGCAATGCGCCGGCACATCGGACAGGTGTGCCAATGCGGCCGTCATCCTGTTGGCCAGCACTAGCGGCTCCCCTTCCCACGGGCTCTGGAGCGATGACTCCTGTGGAGGGGGAACCTTCAAGCTCACCCCGTGCGCTCGTCATGCGATCACTGCGCTCAACTCACTTACGATCGGTATCTGCAGGCGGGTGGCCTTGCATCATGCGGTCGTGCATCCCCTTCATATTCCCCATGCTCATCATCGAACAGCCTTTCCCGCCCATCATGCTCTGGCAATCCTTCATCATCTGACTCTGGCACTCGGATATCGCTTTCTCAGAGCGCAAGCAAGCCGCCATCTGCTGGTGCATGATCGCCATCTGTTCGCGCATTGCCTTGGACGCGATTGCGTGCGCCACAACCCGCCGCAGCGCTCGAGTAACGACCGAGCCTCTCGTAGCGGTTGACGCAGGATCCGGAGCTCGTGACACGCAAGGCTTCGCGCGCGCTCATCAATTCAACCACACGCAGTCAATCGGCGTTGTGCAACACCCGCCGGGAACCTATTCTGTCCACCGCCCCTGGAAGAGACGAACGATGAGGCTTCGCGACAGTGGAATGCCGCCGCAGGAATACTGGGAGTCGCTGCTTGATGTGCCGCTGATCCTGGATCGCTGCGCGGTCGGGCGACACACGAGCAAAGTCGTCGAACTGGGCTGCGGCTATGGCACGTTCACGGTGCCGCTGGCGAAGCGCATCTCAGGCTGGGTGCACGCGATCGATATCGATCCGCAGATGACTGAGATCACCCGCCGGCGTGCAATCGAGGCGGGACTCTCGAACGTCCACGTGGAGGTTCGGGACGTGTTCGATCGAGGGTTTGGCATGGAAGAAGCCTCGACGGACGTGGTACTCCTCTTCAACATCCTCCACGGCGAACATCCTATCGACATTTTGCGCGAGGCCGCGCGTATCCTGCGCCCAGGGGGCAGGATCGCGGTCATTCACTGGCGCACGGATATTCCGACGCCGCGCGGGCCGAGCGCGGACATCAGACCTGATGCGCGCCAAGTCACGACCTGGGCAACCGAGACACATCTGCTGAGCGCGGACGGCGAGGCCTTCGACTTGCCGCCCTGGCACTACGGTCTCACGTTGCTGCGCACTGGGCGGTGCGATTCCCGCCGGTGAACAAGTCGTCTGCGCGAATCGACCGGGTCACCGATTCGATCCGCGAACGACGGGGTGATTCAGCAGCGCCCACAACATCAACGGCGCCCCTGCCGCGGTGGGCAACGTCCAGTAGACCCATGTCGGGAGTTCGCGCCAGAGCGGAAGCTGTCTTCCGTTGTCTACATAGAAGGCGGTCAACAGAAGCACATACGACGTTCCCATGCCGATGACGTGCAGCGTGGCCCACGACCGTATGCGACGTTGCCGGGCCGCACGACCTGCGGAAGCTGCCAGAAAGCTCAGCGTACCAAGAACGAACAACGGGTAGTCCTCAGCCCAGCGCACGAGGCTCAATGCCGTCGCGGTCACAAATACGCCCAGAATCGACCAGAAGTAGCACGTCCCTGCGAGAGGGTGGCGGCCAGGACGCTTCGGGCTGAGCATGGCGATGGCGCCGGCGGTGGCGGCAAGGAGCCCCAGGGGAACGTGTAGAGCCACGATAGATAGGAACAGGGGATCAGCGGAAAGTACCGTGATTCCTGCAACAGTCGTGATGCCATGGCTCATGCCGGGTACGCGCCTCCT
>Ga0134125_10004466_pt1 | contig 15988 bp, 11 predicted proteins | sample KB31751_FD_96464 | JGI IMG/M metagenome (GOLD analysis project Ga0134125, IMG submission 96464) | Terrestrial soil microbial communities with excess Nitrogen fertilizer from Kellogg Biological Station, Michigan, USA - KB3-175-1 | ecosystem: Environmental > Terrestrial > Soil > Unclassified ... | reverse complement strand
CTCGTGCTCGGCTCGATCTACGGGCTGATCGCGATCGGCTACACCATGGTCTACGGCATCGTCGGCATGATCAATTTCGCCCATGGCGACATCTTCATGATCGGCGGCTTCATCGCGCTGATCTCGTTTCTGGTGCTGGTCTCGTTCGGGATGACGGCGATCCCCGTGATCCTGCTGATCGTGCTCCTGGTGTCGATGGCGATCACCGCGCTTTATGGCTGGACGGTGGAGCGCATTGCCTACCGGCCTCTGCGCCACTCCTTCCGTCTCGCCCCGATGCTCTCGGCGATCGGTATGTCGTTCGTGCTGTCGAACTTCTCGCAGGTCTCGCAAGGCGCGCGCGTCAAACCTGTGGCACCGATCATCACCGGCGGCTACACCTTGCATGAAAGCGCCGACGGGTTTGTCGTGCGGCTCTCGAACATCCAGATCATCGTGGTGCTTACCACCGTCGCGCTGCTTCTCGTCTTCACCTGGTTCGTCGCGCGCACGCGGCTCGGGCGCGACATGCGCGCCTGTGAGCAGGACCAGACCATGGCCGCCCTCCTCGGTGTCGACGTCGACCGCACCATCTCCATGACCTTCGTGATCGGCTCAGCGCTCGCCGCCGTCGCCGGCATGATGTACCTGCTCTATTACGGCCTGGTCGATTTCTTCATGGGCTTTGTCGCCGGCATCAAGGCGTTCACCGCCGCCGTCCTTGGCGGCATCGGCTCGCTGCCCGGCGCGATGCTGGGCGGCCTTGCGATCGGGCTGATCGAGACCTTCTGGTCGGCCTATTTCTCCGTCGAGTACAAGGACGTCGCTGCGTTTTCGGTTCTGATCGTCGTCCTCATCTTCCTTCCCACCGGCCTGCTCGGCCGGCCCGAAGTCGAAAAAGTCTAGAAGGCGGCCGCGTGAGCGTCACCGCGCCAGAGCCCAAATCCGTAACGTCTCCGGCCACATCCGCGGCGATGTCGGCCGGCAGCATTCCCTTCATCCTGAAGAAGGCGCTGATCAGCGCCGCGGTGGCGCTGGTGCTGTTCTCGTTGATGATCGGCATCCGCACCGAAGCCGGCCCGACCGGGCAATTGATCTACTGGACGCGCTTCGGCGACCTCGCCGCCCTCGTCGGCGCTGTGTTCGGCGGCAGCATCGTGATCGAGCTGCTGCGGCAATGGCTCGGACCCGCCGATACGCGCCAGCTCATTCCGCCGGTCGTCCAAAAGGGCCTCGACATCGCCGGCCGCCTCGTTGGGCCGCTGCTGTTGATCTTCGCGCTCCTGGTGCCGGTCATCTTCTACAACCAGACTTATATCCTCGATCTCGGCATCCTCGTGCTGACCTATGTGATGCTGGGCTGGGGCCTGAATGTCGTCGTCGGCCTCGCGGGTCTCCTCGACCTCGGCTATGTCGCCTTCTACGCGGTCGGCGCCTATTCCTACGCGCTGATTGCCACCACCTTCGGGCTGTCGTTCTGGGTTTGCCTGCCGATCGCCGGCTTCCTCGCCTCGCTCTGGGGCGTGATGCTGGGCTTTCCGGTCTTGCGGCTGCGCGGCGACTATCTCGCTATCGTGACGCTCGCCTTTGGCGAGATCATCCGCCTCGTTATCATCAACTGGCAATCCCTCACCAATGGCCCCAACGGCATCTCCGGCATCCCGCGGCCGACGCTGTTCGGCATTCCGCTGACCGCCGATGATAACGGGCTCGCCGCCAGGCTCGGGATCGAATATTCGCCGAGCCACCGCATCGTATTCCTGTTCTACGTGATCCTGGCGATGGCGCTACTGACCAACTGGGTGACGATCCGCCTGAGAAAGCTGCCGATCGGGCGAGCCTGGGAAGCGCTCCGCGAGGACGAGGTCGCCTGCCGCGCACTCGGTATCAACACCACGACCACGAAACTCACGGCGTTCGCGACCGGAGCCATGTTCGGCGGTTTTGCCGGCGCATTCTTCGCCACCCGCCAGGGCTTTATCAGCCCGGAGTCCTTCACCTTCCAGGAATCGGCGCTGGTGCTTGCGATCGTCGTCCTCGGCGGCATGGGCTCGCAGCTTGGCGTGGCGCTGGCGGCGCTCACCATGATCGGCGGCTTCGAGCTGTTTCGTGGCCTTGCGGAGTTCCGCATGCTGGTGTTCGGCATGGCCATGGTGCTGCTCATGATCTGGCGGCCGCGCGGGCTGATCGGCCATCGCGCGCCGACCGTGTTCCTGAGGCAGGCGCAGACGATCTCCTCGGACCTCGTCAAGGAGGGCCATGGATGAATGACGGCCATATCCTCACCGTCGAGCATCTCACCATGCGCTTCGGCGGCATCGTCGCCGTCAACGAGCTATCGTTTACCGCGGGCCGCCAGCGGATCACCGCGCTGATCGGCCCGAACGGCGCCGGCAAGACCACTGTGTTCAACTGCATTACCGGTTTCTACAAGCCGACCGGCGGCACCATGCGGATGCAGCGCGAGGGCGGCGGCGAGATCGCGCTGGAGCGGCTCAATGACTTCCGCATCTCCAAGCGGGCCAGGGTCGCGCGCACCTTCCAGAACATCCGCCTGTTCCCGGGCATGACGGCGCTGGAGAACCTGATGGTGGCCCAGCACAACGTGCTGATGCGCGCTTCGGGGCTGACCTTCCTCGGCCTGATCGGCGCGCCCACCTACAAGGCCGCCGAAAGGCGCGCGATCGATTTTTCAAAATTCTGGCTCGATCGCATCGGCCTGATCGACCGCGCCGACGATGCCGCCGGCAATCTGCCCTATGGCGACCAGCGCCGGCTCGAGATCGCGCGCGCGATGTGCACCGAGCCCGCGCTGCTCTGCCTCGATGAGCCCGCCGCCGGGTTGAACGCCCGCGAGAGCGCGGCTTTGAGCGAATTGCTGCTGTCGATCCGCCGCGATCAGGGCACCTCGATCCTCCTGATCGAGCACGACATGAGCGTGGTGATGGAAATCTCCGACCACGTCGTGGTGATGGATTACGGCGTGAAAATCGCTGAGGGCGCGCCTTCCGACGTACGCGACGACCCCAAGGTCATCGCCGCCTATCTCGGCGCCGACGAGCAGGAGGCCATCGCTGTCATGGAGAGCGACGCGTGACGGCGCTGCTGCTGTTCTCCTTCGTCATTCCGGGGCGATGCGTAGCATCGAACTATGGTGCGCAATTGCGCACCAGAGAATCTCGAGATTCCGGGTCTGGTCCTGCGGACCATCCCGGAATGACCGGCAACGACGGAGTGGCGCCATGACCACGCCCATGCTGGCGATCCGCGGGCTGCGCGCGGCCTATGGCAAGATCGAGGCGCTGAAGGGCGTCGATCTCGACATCAATACAGGCGAGATCGTGGCGCTCATCGGCGCCAACGGCGCCGGCAAGTCCACGCTGATGATGACGATCTTCGGCCGGCCCCGCGCCCGCGCCGGCACGATCCTGTTCGACGGCCGCGACATCACCACGATTCCCACTCATGAGATCGCGCGCCTGCGGATCGCGCAATCCCCCGAGGGCCGCCGGATCTTTCGGCGCATGAGCGTCGCCGAGAACCTGCAGATGGGCGCGGACGCGACCGACACGAGCGAGGCGGAGCGCGCCATCGGGCTGGAGCGGGTGTTCGCGCTGTTCCCGCGGTTGAAGGAACGCCTCGCCCAGCGCGGCGGCACACTGTCGGGCGGCGAGCAGCAGATGCTCGCGATCGGCCGCGCGCTGATGAGCCGCCCCCGCCTCTTGCTGCTGGACGAGCCGTCGCTGGGGCTGGCGCCGCTGATCGCCCGGCAGATTTTCGAGGCGATCCGCACGCTCAACCGGCAGGACGGCCTGACCGTCCTGATCGTGGAACAGAACGCCAATCACGCTCTCAAGCTCGCCCATCGCGGCTATGTCATGGTCAACGGCCTGATCACGCTCAAGGGAACCGGAGCGGAACTGCTCGAGCGCGCCGAAATCCGCGCCGCCTATCTGGAAGGCGGCCGCCGCGGCTAGCTCCTTGGCCACAAACCTGTGGCAAGATTCCGCAACGGGATGACCATTTTGCCCGAAAATTGCCGATGACTTCGGCGCAAAATCATCCGACAATGTCCAGGTTTGCAGGAGCCGGCCTGTCCGGCATTGACCACGAGTCGAACACCCGCGGGGATCCCTCATGAAATCATTGAAGCTGATCGGACTGGCACTGGGCGCGTCATTGGCGGTATCGAGCGCCGCATTTGCAGACGACCTTACGATCGCGGTCGCGGGGCCGATGACCGGAGAGTATTCCGCGTTCGGACGGCAACTGAAGAACGGCGCCGACATGGCGGTGGCGGACCTCAATGCCGCCGGCGGCGTGCTCGGCAAGAAGATCGTGCTCGACATCGAGGACGACGCCTGCGATCCCAAGCAGGCACGCTCGGTGGCGGAAAAGATCGCCGTCTCGAAGATTCCGTTCGTCGCCGGCCACTACTGCTCCTCGTCATCGATCCCCGCCTCCGAGGCCTATGCCGACGGCAACGTGCTGGAGATCACGCCGGCATCCACCAACCCGCTGTTCACCGAGCGCAAGCTCTGGAACGTCGCGCGTGTCTGCGGCCGTGACGACCAGCAAGGGGCGGTCGCCGGCGCCTACATCGCGAAAAATTTCAAGGGCAAGAACATCGCGATCCTCGACGACAAGAGCACCTACGGCAAGGGCCTCGCCGACGAGACCAGGAAGGCGCTCAACAAGGCGGGCGTAAAGGAGAAGATGGACGAGTCCTACAACCAGGGCGACAAGGATTTCAACGCCATCGTCTCGCGCCTGAAGCAGGCGAACATCGACCTCGTCTATATCGGCGGCTATCACACCGAAGCCGGGCTGATCCTGCGCCAGATGCGCGATCAGGGCCTCAAGACCATCCTGATGTCCGGCGACGCACTCGCCGACAAGGAATATGCCTCGATCACCGGCCCTGCCGGCGCGGGCACCCTCTTCACCTTCGGTCCCGATCCCCGCAAGAAGCCGACCGCGAAGGCGATCGTCGCGAAGTTCAATGCCAAGAACGTCGATCCCGAGGGCTACACTCTCTACACCTATGCGGCGATCCAGGTTTGGTCAGAAGCGGCGAAGAAAGCCGGCACCACGGATCCGAAAAAGGTCATGGCTGCGATCAAGGCCGGCACCTGGGACACGGTGATCGGCAAGATCGCTTATGATGCCAAGGGCGACATCAAGCAGGTCGACTACGTCGTCTACCGCTGGGACGATAAGGGCGGCTACTCCGAGCTCAATCCGCAGGGCTCCTGACAGCGATCGCGATCTTGTTCGAAAATCAACGCCCCGGTCCGCCGGGGCGTTTCTGTTCGGCTTGTCATTGGTTGATTCAATCCTACTTCGTCAAAACCCTCATGGCGAGGAGCCGCCAACGGGTCCGCGCGAAGCGCGGCCCGATGACAGGCTCCGCGGCGTCTCCGGACGATGCTTCGCATCGCCGGGAGAACCATGAGGCCCCAGACGGGCCTGCATCCTTCGAGACGCGCGCAGGCGCGCTCCTCAGGACAAGGGGTTAATTCTGCTTGTGACGCAATAGGATTAAACCGCGGCCCGCGCAGGCGCGCCGGCCTGCGCCGCGCCTCCGCGCGCGGTTTCAAGGGCGTGGATCAGTTCCACCGGCCGGAACGGCTTCTGCAGGCAGACGACGTTGGACAGCACGGCCGAGTGCGCGACCGCCTCCAGCGTCGCCAGCCCCGAGACCGCCACAACCGGCAGATCCGGCGCCCGCTCGCGCAATGCCGCGATCAGGTCGAAGCCGCTTTCGTCCTTCAGGAAGACGTCCACGACCGCTGCATCGAAGTCCCCTGCACCAAAAGCCTGCAATCCTCCCTCGACGGATTCGGCTTCGCTCACCTCGAAATGGCTGAGCCTCAGCACCATGCTGACCATGGCGCGCACGTCCTTCTGGTCGTCGACAACGAGTACACGGGGCATTGCTCACTCCGGGAAATGCTTGCCGCGCAACCCTACAATGGAACCAGTGGATAACCATCAATGCCAGAGGCTATTTTGGGTCGGTCAGTAAAGGCGCGGTTACCCGCTTCGCCCGGCGGTTTGGTCCTTGAACGATTCAAGTTATACGTAACCCACGGTTGATTCATTAAAATCGGCAATGGAACCATGGGCCTACGGCGTTCGGGAGACGCGCATGCAGACGGTCGTTGACCGTAACATCTTTCTGTCGACCCTGCCCGCGGGCAGAGGCGACCGCACGGCAGCGGCGATCGTGGTCGGCGTCTCCATCGTCCTCTTTGCCATTATCGCCCCATTTGCGAGCATGCCGCTGAGGCCGGTTCCCGGCTTCGTCGCCGCCTATCAATCGGCGCTCGCGATCAACGACAGCATTACTTCGGTGCTGTTGTTTTCGCAATTTGCGATCCTGCGCGCACGGGGGCTGTTGTTCCTGGCCACTGGATATCTTTTCACAGCGCCGATCGCCCTGCTTCACGCCCTCACCTTCCCCGGCCTCTTCACCCCGACCGGACTGTTGGGCGCCGGCCCGCAGACCACCGTCTGGCTCTATATGATCTGGCACGCCGGCTTGCCGCTGATGGCGATCGTCTATGCGCTCAGCAACATCAAGGCTCCGCCCGCGGCAGCCGCGTGGCCGGTCGGAAAGTCGATTGCCACAGCCGCGGCCAGCGTTGTTGCGGCACTCCTGGTCAGTACCTGGCTCACCATCGTCTGGCATGACGTCCTGCCCTCCCTTGTGATCGGTGGACGGGAGACGCCGGTCGAGACCGTCGTCACCGCCTCCATCTGCTGTTTCACGCTGGTGGCGATCGTCCTGCTGTGGCGTCGCCGGCCGCGTTTGGTGCTCGATCTCTGGCTCATGGTCGCGCTCTGCGCCTGGCTGTTCGAGATCATTCTATCGGCGGTGCTCAACGGCGGCCGCTTCGACCTCGGCTTTTATGCGGGGCGGGTCTATGGCCTGTGCGCCGCGAGCTTCGTGCTCGGCGTTCTGCTCGTCGACAACGTCGCCCTGCAGGCCCAGATGTCGCGCCTGGTGCGCGCGCTGCGGCGCGAGGCCGCTTTCACGCGCGACCAGCACAAGGTGCGCGAGCGCCTGTTCAGCGCGGTGGTGGAGTCTTCCAACGATGCCATCATCACCCAGGCGCTCAACGGCACCATCACCGGCTGGAATGCGGCCGCCGAGCGCCTGTTCGGATACGCCGAGCAGGAAGCGGTCGGTCAGCACAGCTCGCTGATCGTTCCGCCGCACCGGCGTAACGAGGTCGACGACCTGCTCGCTCGCGTCGGCCGCGGCGAGCGGATCGAGCATTTCGAGACGGTGCGGGTCCACAAGGACGGCCACAACGTCGATGTCTCCTTGCGCTTCTCCCCGCTGCGCTCGGCTGCGGGCGCCATCATCGGCGCCTCGAAAATCGCGCGCGACATCACCGAGAGCAAGCGGACCCAGACCGCGCTCACCCGCGAGATGGAGGAGCGGCAGCGTGTGTTCGAGACCTCGCAGGACCTGATCCTGGTCACCGACAGCATCGGAAATTACGTCCAGGTCAGCCCCAGCGTGGCGAAGATCCTGGGCTACACGCCCGAAGAGATGATCGGGCACAGCGCCGTCGATTTCATCCATCCCGACGATCTCGACCCTACGCGGCAGGAGATGCGCGCGGCGCGCCGCGGACTGCAGGTGCGCAACTTCGAGGCGCGCTATCCGCACAAGGAAGGGCACATCATCACGCTGAACTGGATGGGAAGCTGGTCCGAGCCGGTGCAGCGCCACTTCTTCATCGGTCGCGACCTCACCGACAAGCGCGCCGCCGAAGCGCAGATGCGGCAAGCGCAGAAGATGGACGCGATCGGCCAGCTCACCGGCGGCGTCGCTCACGACTTCAACAATATTCTCACCGTCATCACCGGCACCATCGGCATCCTGGCCGACGCCGTCGCCGACCGCCCCGAGCTCGTCTCGATCGCCAAGCTGATCGACGATGCCGCCGAGCGCGGCGCGCAGCTCACCAAGCATCTGCTCGCCTTCGCCCGCAAGCAGCCGCTGCAGCCGGTCGAGATCGACATCAATTCCCTGGTGCTGGGAGCAGCCAAGTTGCTGCATCCGACGCTCGGCGAGCAGATCGAGATTTCGCCGCGGCTCACGCAGGACGCCTGGCCGGCGCTGGTCGACCCCAACCAGCTCACCACGGCGGTGCTCAACCTTGCCCTCAACGCCCGCGACGCCATGCCGGGCGGCGGCAAGCTCGTGCTGGAAACCAGCAACGTTCATCTCGACGAGGACTATGCGAGCATGAACACCGAGGTCGCGCCGGGCGACTACGTCATGATCGCCGTCAGCGATACCGGAACAGGCATTCCGGCCGATCTCCTGGAAAAGGTGTTCGATCCCTTCTTCACCACCAAGGAGGTCGGCAAGGGCACCGGGCTTGGCCTCAGCATGGTGTTCGGCTTCGTCAAGCAGTCCGGCGGGCACATCAAGATCTACAGCGAGGAAGGCCACGGCACGACCGTGAAGATCTATCTGCCGCGATCGACGGGACAGGGCGAGGCCGCGGCCGGGCATCAGTCGTCCGCTGACGTGACGGGCGGCAGCGAGACGGTGCTTGTCGTCGAGGACGACGCGCTGGTGCGCCAGTACGTGGTGGCGCAGGTGGCAAGCCTCGGCTACGCGACGCTGGAAGCCGCCAATGCCACGGAGGCGCTGAAGATCGTCGATACCGCCGACATCGACCTGCTGTTCACCGACGTGATCATGCCGGGCGCGATGAACGGCCGGCAACTCGTCGACGAGGCGCTCAAACGCCGCCCGCAGCTCAAGACCCTGTTCACCTCGGGCTACACCGAGAACGCCATCCTGCATCACGGCCGCCTCGACGAGGGCGTACTGCTGCTCGCAAAGCCCTATCGCAAGCCGGAGCTGGCGCGGATGCTGCGGGTTGCGCTCGAAACCGAGACGAGCCTCGCCTGATCGGCGCCGCCCGGACAACAAGGCGTCTACTTACAATCTCGATCATGTCAGCTTTTGACAGGACCCGGCGAGCAAGTGCCGACGTAGTAGTCCGGTTGGAACTAAACGACAGCCCTGAACCTTCAGTGTGCGTTCTTGCCCACCGTGAAGACATACATGTCGCGAAAAGTCTCGGGATGATCGGCTTCGAAGCGGTACCATTGATCCAGGCTCGCCTCATCGGCCGCGCCCGGAAACTGGCGATGAAATCTTTCGATCACCGTCGCATCGTCAAAGGGTTCGAAGCCGAGGAAAGACAGATCGTTGTCGTTCAGAAAAGCAGCGATCTCTGGGATCGTGAAGCGATGTTCCATGACGTTGAACAGCAGGTCGCGGCAGCCACTCATGCTGTAGAAATCTTTCGCGCCGATCAGCATTTTCCAGTGTTCCGCCTCCCGGATCATGTCCTGGCGACACCTTCTTATGTCGCCGGCCGTGGCGCGATAACCGCGCGCCGCGATACGGGCGTGGGCCTCCACGATAACACGGCGCGCCAGATCGCTGTATAGGCCGATGCGCATCCTGCCACCGGGTCGCAGCAGCGACACCAGCACGCGCCACCCGGCCGTCGGCTCCGCAAGATGATGGAGCACGCCGACCGACTCAATGCTGTCGAACGTGCGATCGATCGTACCCAATTCCAGAATATCCGCTTGCGCATACTCGATATTGCGCAAACCCAGCTCTCGTGTCTTTCGGCGCGCGTAGGCGAGACTGCTCAGGCCGACGTCGATCCCGAGCAAGCGGGCGTTCGGATAGACTTGCGCGATCTGAATCGCGTGCAGGCCGGTGCCGCAGCCCGCGATCAGAATATCCAGCTCGGCTTGCCGTTCCGCTGTCGGAACGATCCTTCCCCGCGCCTGGTCGGCGGCGAATGCGTTCAGCGGGTTGGTGGTCCAGCGCGGATAAGGATTTTCCTCGTATTGGCGCATCACCTGCAATGATACGCCGTCCTTGATCGGGGCGAGCCTCGCAATGGCGGCGCGCTCGCTTAACTCCTCAAGCGGCTCGCGGAGCTGCACCTGCAGCAGGCCGGCCATGGTCGCCGGCCAATCCCGGCGCAGAAGCGCTTCCGCCATCGGCATGACATGAAGTGGGAAATAGGCCGCAACCACCGCCAGCGCGAACGGAGTGATGGCGGCCCCTGATGCCAGGTCCCGCAGCAATCGATCGCGCAGCACGCCCGCAAGTCCGCTTTCCGCTTCGGCCTGTCCATAGACATATTCGTTGATGAAGCACTGCCGGGCGAGTGCGCAGGCAAAGGCAAGCGTATCGTCGTCGATTTCGCGGTCATCTTCGCCCTGCTCACCGGCAAGCCGCAGCAGCTCGGTGCGAGCATGTCCCAGCAACACTTCAAGTTGCACGCTCGGCAGCGTCGTTGCTTCAATCGCACAACGGAGGAAAAGGTCGTTTGCAAGCGGGCTGACGCTTTCGGCACCGAACAATTCGAGGTTCGTGACCGGTAGCGGCCACTTGCCGGCAATCCGCGCAACATATGCGGCGATGACAGGTCTCTGCTGGATGAAGGGGACGGCCTTCTCGTCCATGCCGAGCGCAAGCGCCTTGCTGAAGTGCGCGATGGCCTTGGTGCGGTTACCCAGCAGCTGGTACGAATTGCCGACATTGTAATGGCAGGCGGCGTTCGCCTCGTCCGAAGCAATCGCTTTGCCGAACATCTTGACTGCGAGCCGTTGATCGCCGGATGCCTGCGCGATCAGGCCGAGACGATTGAGGCTCTGCACATGTGCCGGCTCGCGTGCGAGAATTTGACGGCAAATCTCTCGTGCCTCGTTGATGCGGCCCATCCTGTGCAAACGGCTTGCCTCGGCGGCGAGGTCGATAGTGCCGACGGCCGCCGAGCCGAAGGCAGGCGCGTTTTGGCCTGCTTGCGGACTCCTCGCGTCGCTTGTTGGCCGCACGTCGTTCTTTTCGATTCATGTCCCGTCAACTGGTCCAGGCTGTGAAACGCCGCCGAACGGCACACCAAAAAAGCGGCGGTTCGGGGCGGCGCATCAACCAATCACGCCCGGCAGGCATAGGGCCGATCGCGCTTGCGGCCAAGGGTAATCAAAGGGTAATCTACCACGTTGTTGATGGACGGTGGACGCCTCGGGGGACATCGGTGCCTTTTAGTCGATCACCTCGTCGGCGCGGGACATGATCGTCGACGGGATGGTGACGCCGAGACGTTTTGCGGTCTTGTTGTTGACGGCCAACCAGAACTTGGTCGGCAATTCAACCGGTAGATCGGCCGGCCGACTACCTTTCAGAACTTTATCTACGAAATCCGCGCAGCGACGGTAAAGCGCGCTCAAGTCCGCAGAGTAAGAGAGCAGGCCGCCCACCTTGATGAAGGTCGATGTCGGCGCAGCGGCCGGTAAACGAAATTTCAGTGCCAGATCGGCAACGCGTTTTTGGGGTAGCGACGGCTGGACCAGCACAGCAGCAGCCGGCCACGCCGCGATTTCGGCAAAGTCGCTTTCAAGTTCGCCCGCGGATCGCACCATGATCAGTTCGACTTCCATCTTCAGCGAACTTGCCGCAGCTTCGGTATGCTTGAGGAACAGGACGTGGAACGGATCGTTGGCATTGGCGAGGATGGCGACACGCTTGGCAGAGGGCAGTGCCTCGCCAATCAATTCCATGGTTTTCCCGGCAAGTTCGGCTGTGGCACCACTCACGCCCGTCAGGTTGCCGCCGGGGTGGTCAAGACTTGCAATGAGACCGGTTTCTACCGGGTCGGCAACCTGGATGACGATTGGAATGTCTGTCGTGACTTTTTTCGCCGCTGTAGCAGCCGGCGTTTGATAGGCAACGATGACATCGACTTTGCGCTCGACCAACTGCGCTGCCTGTACCGCTAGCTCGGCCGCCTTCCCGCCGGCGGAGTGCACCTCGAATCGAATATCCTGCCCCTCCCTGTATCCGAGGTCGCGCAGCTCTTCCCGCAGTCCCTTGATAAACGGTGCGGGATCGGGATTGCCCAGCACCAGAACACCAATTGTCCTCATGCTGCTTTGCTGCGCAAGCACACCGAGCGGCAAAAACGCTATCGCTCCGGCACCAAGCGTAATGAACTCACGTCGCCTCATCCCCCCTCTCCCATATCGCGAACGCACCATATCTCCACGAAAAGAGAGCTATCCTGCAAGATTGTGTGTCCAGATGCCGGGCCGCCAACCCGTAGATCGTGTCGGTGGGAGCGACTCCTGGCCGGCATCTAGCATGAGCAAGCCTGCTCTGGCTCTGAAGCCGGACACTTAACGCTGACATCTTCACGATAGACGATAGCCGTAGTTTTGCGAATCTTTCGCCACGAATCAGGATTTTTAATCAGCTCGCCATCTCCGGGATGCGATCCCGCAGGGTGGTCGGGGCGGGCGACGACTGTCGGGAATTTCGCTCATTGGTTCCATTTCCAGAGGGGTAGAGTCCAGCAGGAGATTTGATTCATGGCAAACATCGAGAAGTTTCCGAGAACCAACACACTCGATCTGGCCAAGCTCGAAGCGGACGTCACCGCGGCTTTGCCCATATTGCCCGGCAGGGCCGCCCCCCGCGTTCCGGTCGAACCGTTGCCAGACTATGTCGAGCACCGACAAGGGGTGTCGCGTGTGGGCCAGCTCACTGCCGAAGCCGTGGTGCGCGACTATGAAGCCGCGGCCAAAGAGATCGAAGCGATGGGGACCGAGTTGATCAGTGCGGCGAAGAAATGCGAGGCAATGACCGCCGAGGTGCATACGACAATTGCTTTCATTCGTGATACCGCGGCGTCATATCGCGAGGAAGCCAAAAAGATCTTCAAGCGCATCGAGGAGTGCGCACTGTTCACCGAGGACGTTCGCAAGACCTGCGAAACCGTCAAACGCCGGATGACGGAGGACAGAAGCATCGCCTGATCGGCTCGCCGCCGCCCTCGAAAAGCTCGACGAGCACGCTCTCGCATTTGCGCACGAACCGGCCTTCAGCTGGTCTTGCGACCAAGGAAGGCCGGGATATCGAGAACTTGCTCGATCGAATTGCGCACAGTGGATAAGCGGCCATACGAATCGAGGCCACGCCGGGCCGCATTCCGCGACTGTTCCGATATCGGCTTTGCCAGCGGCTGTTCGAGGTGCCGGGCCGTCGGGTGGAGCGCCGGGCTCCGCAATGGCGGTCGCGATGCACGATGCTCGATCCGTTCGGCGCTGCGATCGTTCTCGCTCCGCAGCCTGCTGGCGAGTTCCGTGAGTGGGCTCGCTGGTTGCTCCTGCCGCGTCGCACCAAGGTTATCGATCCCGGTTGCCACCACAGAGACGCGGACGATACCTTCCAGGCTGTCATCGAACGTGGCGCCGATGATGATGTTGGCGTCGGCATCGACCTCTTCGCGAATGCGGGTCGCGGCTTCGTCGACCTCGAGCAGCATGAGATCCCTGCCGCCGGTGATGGAGATGATGAGGCCGCTGGCGCGCTTGATCGAGGGATCCTCGATCAATGGATTGGAAATCGCGGCCACGGCTGCATCGAGCACGCGCTTTGCGCCGGAAGCCTCACCCCTGCCCATCATGGCCTTGCCTTTCTCGCGCATGACGGCGAGAACGTCGGCAAAATCGAGATTGATCAGACCTTCCTTGACGATGAGATCGCTGATGCAGGCCACACCTGAATAAAGCACCTGGTCGGCCAGTGCGAACGCGTCAGCGAAGGTGGTCCTCTCGTTCGCCACCCGGAACAGGTTCTGGTTCGGGATGACCAGCAGCGTATCGACCGCCTTGAGCAGTTCCGCGATGCCTGCTTCGGCAAAGCGCATGCGCCGTTGCCCCTCGAAGTGGAACGGCTTGGTAACGACACCGATGGTGAGAATGCCAAGCTCGCGCGCCGTCCTGGCGATGACGGGCGCAGCGCCGGTGCCGGTGCCGCCTCCCATGCCGGCCGTAACGAACACCATGTGCGCGCCGGTCAAATGATCGCGGATCTCATCAATGGCCTCTTCGGCCGCCGCGCGCCCCACTTCGGGCTGCGCGCCGGCGCCAAGGCCCCGGGTTACCTGCGTGCCCATCTGAATGATGCGCTCGGCCTTCGACGAGGCGAGCGCCTGGGCGTCGGTGTTGGCGACGATGAATTCAACACCTTGCAGGCCCGACGCGATCATGTTGTTGACGGCATTGCCGCCGGCGCCGCCGACCCCGAATACGACAATGCGCGCCTTCATCTCGCGAATATCGGTGATGCTGGTCATTGTTGCCTCAGGATTTCCCGGGCAAGCCGGAATTGCCCGATGTCGATTGCTCCCTGACCGCCTTGCGGTCTGCGGCCACCAGGTCGGCGGCCAGGTTTCCCGGCCGCCGTGCAGCCACTCCGCGGCTGTTGATCGCGTCCTCCATTCGACCACTACTTCGCAGAAAACCTTCAAGCCGCGCCGTCGCCTCCTTGGCTGCCGTGGTCTGCGCATTGGCCTGCAGCAGTTCAACCATCAGCCGATCGGCGCGTTCGCGCTCACGCTCGAAATCGGCCCGGTGGCGCCCTGCCACCGCTTCGAGCCGCGCGATCTCCGTCTGCATCGTCGCGATCTTTGCCGTGAGGGCGACGTTGCCCGCCTCGCGATGGCCAGGCGCCCTTGGCGTATGCCGTATTTCCGCAAGGTCCACGTGCACCAATGCTTTGCCATCATGCGATAGGAAGCGCGGCAGCCCGAGCCGCTTGGCAAGCGAACGAGCGGCCATGGGCGAGATTGTCAGGCGAGCGCCAAGCTCGGCATACGTCAGTGTATCGATGGCCATCGGCTGTTCTCCCCGAACGCACCGCGCGGTCTGTTAACGGAAAAGTAACCACAAGCTAGGCCGCGATGGTTAAGGGATGGTTAACGGCGAGGGCCAATCCACCATTTGGCCGCAGGGCGATCGCGGCCACCAGCCGATCCTCCCATCCAGGATCCGCTTTGCCGTAAAAGCCAAGCAGCCGTGCCGCCAGGACCAAGTGCGGCCATCTGGCGCGCTCGGTCAGGGCCGGCGCCGCTATCGCTCAGCGCATCACGAACGGGTTGGCCGGCACGTCTTGCGCGGTCGAGATCCACACGCTCTTGGTCTCCAGATATTCGCGGACCGCGTCGATGCCGCTCTCGCGCCCGACACCCGAATGCTTCATGCCGCCGAACGGCATCATGTAGCTGATGGCCCGGTAGGTATTCACCCACACGGTTCCGGCGCGGAGCAGCTTTGGCACGCGCACGGCGCGCGCGAGATCGCGCGTCCAGATGCCTGCGGCAAGGCCGTAGATCGTGTCGTTGGCGATACGGATGGCATCTTCCTCGGTATCGAACGTGATGATCGAGAGCACCGGCCCGAACACCTCCTCGCGTGCGATCCGCATGGTGTTCTCGACGTCGGTAAATATCGTCGGCTCGACGAACTGGCCGCCGGTGATGCCTGCGCCCGAGGCCGGCTTGCCGCCAAGCAGGCAGCGCGCGCCCTCGCCCTTCGCAACGTCGATATAATCGAGCACCTTCTTGTACTGGGCCGGTGTCGTGATCGGGCCGATATTGGTGTCCGATTGCATGGGATCGCCGATCTTGGCGGAGCGCGCCAGCTCCAGGAGGCGCGCCACGAACTTGTCCTTGATCGAGCTCTGCACCAAGAGGCGCGATCCGGCGATGCAGGTCTGGCCCGTGGCCGCGAAGATGCCGGAGACGGCGCCGGCCGCGGCCGCGGAGAGATCGGCGTCCTCGAACACGATGTTGGGGGACTTTCCGCCGAGCTCGAGCGAGACACGTTTCAGGCTCCGCGCCGCAGTCTCGTAAACCTTGGCGCCGGTCGTATCCGATCCCGTGAAGGTGATCTTGGCGACGCCGGGATGCGAGATCAGCTCGGTGCCGATTTCGGGTCCGAAGCCCGTCACCACGTTGAAGATGCCGTCGGGAATGCCGGCCTCCTTGGTCAGCGCGGCGAATTCCAGCGTGCTGGCGGAGGTGAACTCCGATGGCTTGACGATGACGGCGCAACCGGCGGCCAGCGCCGCGGCGCATTTCCAGGCAACGAACAGCAGGGG
>Ga0134125_10004465_pt1 | contig 15993 bp, 11 predicted proteins | sample KB31751_FD_96464 | JGI IMG/M metagenome (GOLD analysis project Ga0134125, IMG submission 96464) | Terrestrial soil microbial communities with excess Nitrogen fertilizer from Kellogg Biological Station, Michigan, USA - KB3-175-1 | ecosystem: Environmental > Terrestrial > Soil > Unclassified ... | reverse complement strand
TTACGCTGATGGGTATCTGGAGCATCGTGGCTCTGGGTCTCAACGTCATTACCGGCTACGCGGGCCAATTCAATCTCGGCATTGGCGTCTACATGGGGACGGGTGCTTACGCGGCCGCGATGCTGACGACCGGCGCCGGTCTCGATTTTTGGGTGGCGTTGCCGTGTGCGCTCGCCATCTCCGGCGTGATGGGTTTTCTCACCGGATTGCCGGCGCTGCGCGTACGCGAAGACTCGTTGGCCGTTTTCACCATCGGTCTCGTCTTCGTATTTGAATCGTTGCTGGTTTACCTGCCGTATTTCGGCGGTCCGGTCGGCATCGGGCGTATCCCGCATGTCACGATCGGCGGCGTGCCGCTCGGCAGGGAAGCTTATCTGGCGCTCGTCCTGGCCGCGCTCCTGCTGGTTATCGCCGCGAACGTCTATCTGAAACGCGCCTGGATGGGCCTGGCCTGGGCAAGCATCCGCGAAAACGAACTCGCCACGAATGTCATCGGAATTCACCCCGCGCGGTTCAAGCTCTACGCTTTCACGATCGGTGCGACGTTCGCCGGTCTCGGCGGCGCTCTCTACGCGCACTTTATTCATTACGTGACTCCCTACGATTTCGGCTTTCTGCCTTCCATCTACATACTTGTCATGATCGTCTTCGGCGGCATCGGCACCGTTCGCGGAGCGGTGTTCGGCGCATGTTTCCTGACGCTGCTGCCGGAGCTGTTCCGTTTCGTTCAGGACTACCGGAACCTGATTTACGGAGGAATGCTGGTTGCCTTGATGTTGTACGAGCCGGATGGGCTGCTCGGTGACAACAGCCGCCTGTGGCGTCTGATATTGTCGGTCCGGTCACGGGTCGGCGAATGGTTTTCCGCCCGGTCGTCCAACCGCGCTGCGCACTCGGTTGGCGCTTCGGCGGTGAGCGAGGCGGCGGCAGCGGGGTCTGCCGCGTCGCAGAAGACGCAAGCGCCGATCAGGGTGCTTGAAACGGTAAACTTGACGCGCCGCTTCGGCGGACTTGTTGCGGTCAACGGCGTCAGTATCGAGGTTTTCTCGCAGGAGATTTTCGGCGTCATCGGTCCGAATGGTGCGGGAAAGACGACCTTCTTCAATATGCTCAGCGGCGCAATTCCTTGCAGCAGCGGTGAAATCCGGCTCAAAAACGAGCCGATTCACAGCCTCGCGCCGCACCGGATCGCCCAACGTGGAATCGGCCGCACGTTTCAGATCGTGCGGCCGTTTTCGCAGCTCAGTGTCATTGAAAATGTGCTGGCCGGGATAGGCGCGCGCTTCTGCACCGGCTTTGTGGATGCCTTGGGACAACATCACAACGCGTTACATCGCGACGAAGCCCGCATGATTTTGGCGCAGACGGGGCTCGCGGATTATGAAAACGAGATTTCGCGCAATTTGCCGCTCGGTTTGTTGCGTCGTCTCGAAATTGCGCGCGCGCTCGGTCTTCGTCCCGACATCATCCTGCTGGATGAATCGTTTTCCGGGCTTAGCCACCGGGAATCCCTGTCGCTTCTCGATCTTGTCCGTAATTTACGCGACAGCGGGGCCACGATTATTCTGATCGAGCACAATATGCAGATTACGATGAACATCTGTAATCGCATTGCCGTTCTTGACCACGGCACGAAGATTGCCGAGGGAACTCCCGAGGAAATTCGCGCTAATCCCAAGGTCATCACGGCTTACCTCGGCAGCGCCGATCATGCTTGAGCTCAGGGACATCGACGTAAATTACGGCCGCGTTCAGGCGCTCAAGTCGGTTTCGCTGTCGGTTTCGCGAGGCTCTATTTTCGCCGTCCTTGGCGCCAATGGCGCCGGAAAATCCACGCTCCTGCGGGCCGTCTTGGGGCTGAACGCAGCAAGAGGGGTTGTCTGCATAGAGGGGCGCGACATCACGCGGCTTGCCACATACCAACGTGTGCGGTGTGGAATTGCCCTTGTTCCCGAAGGACGCCGGCTCTTTCCCGATTTTACCGTCGAAGAAAATTTACATATCGGGACGATCAACCGCGACGATCGCATCGAGATAAAGAACGACATCGATGAAATCTACGAAAGCTTTCCGCGCCTGAAGGAGCGTTATCGTCAGCGGGCGCAAACGCTGTCCGGCGGGGAGGGACAGATACTCGCGATTGCGCGCGCCCTGCTGTCGCGCCCGAAGCTTCTGCTTTTGGACGAGCCGTCGGTCGGCCTGATGCCGATTGCGGTTTCCGATATCTTCAACAGCATCTCAAGAATATCGAAGCAGAAGGGTCTGACCGTCTTGCTGGTGGAGCAAAATGCAAGAAAGGCGTTGGCCATAGCGGACCACGCCGCGGTTCTCGAACTGGGAAGCCTGGTGATTGAGGCCGATGTCGAGACGCTCAAGGCTGACAGCCGTATCCAGGAATCCTATCTCGGCGGCCACTAACCCGGGACAGAGTCTCCGGCTATGTCTCCGGGGGAGCCAGCCGAACTTCGCCATCGAGGATTTGCGTGGCAAAGCCGGACAGCGTGACGGATTTTACGTCGGCGGGGGTCCCTTCCACGCGGATAGCGAGGCGTCCGCCGGGCATCACGACATCCACGTCGTTATCGACCAGTCCGAGTGCGAACGCGGCGCTGGCCGCCGCGCAAGCACTTGAACCGGAGGCGGGCGTCGGACCCTCGCCACGTTCGTAGATCATCAACCGCAGCCGCTTGCGGCTTTCAGGCCACGCCCATTGCAGGTTTATGCCATTGGCAAATACCGGCTCGGCCGAGCGTCCCCGAACTGCAATGGCTCGCAGCGCAGGGTCGTGAGCCTGCAGCGTTTCAAGATTCGGCAGATCGCCCGCCTCGGAAACGAATGTCACGCAATGCGGATTTCCGATGTAGACCAACGCGGAAGTCGCCCACGCAGATGGCGAGCCGGTGACCTTCGTCCCAATTTCGGCCAGTGCCGGACAAGAGTATCGAAGCGTCTGAGTTGAATTTTCCTCGGGCATTTCGCGGACGAGGCCGGCGCGCGCCGCCACCGCCTCCGCGCCAAATTGCGGGACATGGGGGGCGGTCACCTCGATCAGCCCGTTGCTTTCGCCGACCAGCCGCGCGTGCGCGACGTTGCGTTCCACGGGCCCGTCAGCATTCTCTTCCGGAATCACGATCTTGATTGCCTGGCCAGCGTGTATGTCGCCGGCATCGGCCAGATACTGCACAAAGATGCGGCTGCCATTGCCGCTGAAGCCGGCCGACGTTCCATCGGAATTGATAATAAAGAGGCCAAATTCCCCGCCGGCTGACGATGGCAGCGGGCCAAACAGCAATCCATTCGATCCGACGCCGGTCGCCATATCGCAAAGCATCCGCACCAGATTCTTTGTCGGGCGCGGTTCGCCGCAATTCGACGTTTCGAAAAGGTCTGCGGTTGCACCTGCGCGGCGGGGATCGAGTATGAGGTAGCTGTTGCCAAGCGCATGATACTTGAAGATGCGCAACACGTGATTTGAATGCGGCACTTTTTAAAGCTCTACGAATTGGACTCGGCCGGATACCGTATCATATCCGGACGCGGGATAGGCCGCCCGTCATGCTGCCCGTGTCGGCCACCCGGATGCGAGATGGGCCGCCTGTGCCGCGGCAAACGCAGTCATGTTGATCACCCCGCGCACCGTATGCGCCGGCGTGAGAATATGTGCCGGCCGGGCGGGTCCCAGAAGAATGGGTCCGACGGTTATGCCTTCGCCTGACAAGACCTTGAGCATATTGAATGCGATATTGGCTGCATCGAGCGTCGGCAAAATCAGCAAATTGATTTTCGACTCGATCGCGTCCTTCAAGGCAACATCGACATGAATGGGGCCGGTAACGGCAAGTTTTGGATTCTTTGCCTTCAGGATGTCCACGGCGGCAGCGACCTTGCGCGCCGTACCGGTCGGAGCATGGTTGGCTGGCGATACGACGCCCACACTCGGTGTCAATCCGAAGTGCCGCAGCTCGTCAGCGGCAAGGGTTGCGATATTGGCCAGATCCTCGGGGCTCGGGTCCGAATTGACGTAGGTGTCGCACATGAACAGCGATTGCTTCGGCAATAAAAGAAGGTTCATCGCGGCCAGCAGGCGATTTGGGAATTTGTGTCCGATCCCATGCGCGATCGTGGCGAGGTGGTCATAATAGGATAGCTCCCCAATGCCACAAATCAGGGCATCGGCGTCGCCCCTGTTGACGATTTCTGCCGCCACAAGCGTGAGGCTGTCTTCCATGCCGCTGGAAGTGCCATCAGGCATGCCAGTGCGAGCGTGCAGGGAAAGCCTGACCCGATTTATAACCGCCTTGTCTTCGGTGTTGACGACGTCGATGTTTTCTCCCGGCCGTAACCGCAGGCCGAGTTTGTGAATCTGCTCTTTGATTGCATTCAGCCTTCCGAGAAGCACCGGCCGCGCCAGTTTTTCATCGGCGACGATTTGCGCGGCGCGTAATACGCGCTGGTCCTCGCCCTCTGCATAGATGACGCGCTTGATTGTCTGCGCGGCGTTCGTGAACACCGGACTCATGATGTTACCCGAGCGATAAATGAAATTTTCGAGGCGCCGGCGATACTCGTCCAGATTTTCAATGTGATGTGTTGCGACACCACTCTTCATCGCCGCCTTGGCCACCGCCGGCGCTATGCTCGTAATCAGGCGAGGATCGAAGGGCCGCGGAATAAGAAAGTCGGGGCCGAATTTAGGCTCCTGCGTGCCGTAGGCCGACGCGGTAAGGTCGCTTTGTTCTGTCCGTGCCAGTTCGGCGATGGCGTGGAGCGCCGCAAGCTTCATTTCGTCGTTGATCGCGGTTGCGCCGACGTCGAGGGCGCCGCGGAATATGAACGGGAAGCACAGGACGTTGTTCACCTGATTGGGATAATCGGACCGGCCTGTCGCGATTATCGCGTCCGGTCGCGCGGCGATCGCGACTTCGGGACGAATTTCAGGATCGGGGTTGGCCAATGCCATGACGATGGGCCGATCCGCCATCGACTTGAGCATGTCTGCCGTCAACACATTTGCAGCAGAGAGGCCAAGAAAAATATCGGCTCCCCGGATGATATCGGAAAGCGATCGGGCGTCGGTCTTCTGCGCATACCGTTCGTTTTCCGGATACATTGATTCGTTGCGGCCGCTGTAGATGACGCCGTCAGCGTCGCTGACCCATATATTGTTCCGGTCGACGCCAAGCTGGACCAGTTGATCGAGGCATGCGATAGCCGCCGCGCCGCTGCCGGAGCATGCGAGTTTAACCGTCTCCAGTTTTTTGCCGACGATGAGCAGCGCGTTCAGGATGGCGGCGCCGACGATGATGGCGGTCCCATGCTGGTCGTCATGGAAAACCGGGATGTTCATGCGCTCGCGCAATTTTCTCTCGATGTAAAAGCACTGGGGTGCCTTGATATCCTCGAGGTTGATTCCTCCGAAGGTCGGCTCCATTGCTGCGATGATGTCGACCAGTCTGTCCGGGTCGCTTTCGTTGATTTCGATGTCGAAAACGTCGATCCCGGCGAATTTCTTGAACAGGCATCCTTTGCCTTCCATCACCGGCTTGCCGGCGAGGGCGCCGATGTTGCCAAGGCCCAGCACTGCCGATCCGTTCGTGATGACGGCGACGAGGTTTCCCCGCGAGGTGAGTTCTGCAGCGAGTGCGGGGTCTGCGGCGATTGCAAGGCATGCCGCCGCCACCCCCGGCGTATACGCCAGTGATAAATCTCGCTGACTTGTCATTGCCTTGGTCGGCTGAACGGTAATCTTTCCGGGGGAGGGGAAGCGGTGATAGTCGAGCGCCGCTTTGTCGAGTTGCTCATCCATAAGGCATTTCCTTCGAATCTTGGCCTTGGCCGTGTCGCGGTCAGCAAGGGCTGCCGGGAACGGATCTCTTTGACCCCAGGTAATATCAGGGAACAAGGCTATCTAATATGAAAAATGTAGCATTAGGTATCCGCCAATTGCTTGGTTCCTTCTCCGGTCTGCTGGCTAACGCCTTAAATACGCTTTTGTTTTTTCGGACTGCCGCAGGGTGCTTCGAGGCCTCAGTGCGCGCGCGTACCTGAAGGCCTTGACACAATCGCAATCCAGTTACTAAAATGAAGAGTGAAGAACGTAAGCGGTGCGGACGCGCGCTGATGGCTCTCGAAAACATAAAGCTACCCGTCCCGGCGCATTTCTCCATGGCCGAGCGGCTTTTCAGGCCGCGACCTCTTCCTGACGCCGATGCGCGGCTCAATGCGCTGTCCGTACAAGCGCGCGATGACATACGAATTCTTGAGTTTCCGAAAAAGCAACTTCCGTTCCAGCGTCGGTCGGGTGTTCTTGAAGTTGCTATCGTTGGCGGCGGTCAAACGGGACTATGTGTTTCGTTTGGCCTCATGCGTCACGGGCTGCACAATACGAAAATTTTCGATCAGAATCCGAAGGGACGGCAAGGACCGTGGCGAACATATGCGCGTAATCATCTGCTTCGAACGCGCAAGGATTCCACAGGCGGACTCGATTGGGGAATACCGAGTTTGCATTTCATCCGATGGTCTCAGGCGCGTTATGGCGCAGAATATTATGAGAGCATCCAGAAGATTCCGCGCTCGGTGTGGGCCGACTATCTTGAGTGGTATGTGCAGACAGTCGATCTTCCCACCGCATATGAGACAGCGGTGCGCGATATTCGTTGGGTTGAAGACGAGTGCTTGTTCGAGCTTGAGACCAGCACCGGCGTCGTCAAGGCGGAGTTCGTCGTCGTCTGTACCGGCATAGAGAGTGGCGGGAAGCACCGTTTTCCGCGCATCGTCGAAGAGCGACTCCCCAAACACGTTTATGCGCACACGATGACCGAACCGGCCATCGATCACCTGCAGGGCCGTGATGTGGTCGTCATCGGTGGGGGCGCCAGTGCTTTTGACTGGGCAAATGCGGTTCTCGCCGCCGGCGCAAAAAGCGTGGATTTGATGATTCGGCGTCCCGGCTTGCCGACCGCGCATCGTGTGTGCTGGGGCAGCCGCTGGATCGGCTATCATCGTCACTACATCGATTTGCCTGATGAAATAAAATGGGCCTATAGCCTCGCCGATCTCGACCTCGGCGTGCCACCGCCGCGAGACACGTATTACGAGGCCATCAGCGATCCGCGCTTCCGGATATTCGGCAATGCCGGAATCGATGACATTCATTTCCAGGACGGTAAAATAGCCGGGACTTACGGCGGCACCGAATTCCTTCATGACTTCATGATTTGTGGCACCGGCTCGAATAACTCGATCTTCGGCCAGCGGGAATTGCAGTCGATCTTGCCGCATATCCAGGTATGGAAGGATGCTTACAAGCCTGCAGACGGGCGGACGCACCCCGAGCTCGAATTAAGCCCGTATCTCGGGCAATCGCTTCAATTTACGCCAAAGCACGCCGAGAGAAATTTTGTCGAGCGGATCTATTATCTCTGTTCCGGGGTTGCCCACCTGAGCGGATTTCGTTGCAACCTCTCTGCCATTCAGTTCGTCTCACAACGTGTGTGCAACGACATATCGCGGCACATATTCGTCGATCATCGTCACGAAGTTAAATCTGCGTTTGACGCCTTCGACCAGTGGGAAGAATAGTTGGCAACGTGCCAACTCGCGAACGTCCGGCGTCGTCACTAGCCGGTATTCGTCGAAGCCCGTTGCGGCGTATCGCTGAACAAGTCGATGTACAGGCGCCGAAGCCAAAGATTGGCGGGATCGCGATGGAACCGCTCGTGCCAGAAAAGTGAAACGGTATAGATCGGCAGCTTTGTCGGTGGAGGCATGATCTTGAGGGGGGCGATTTGCGAAAATGCTTCGGCGAGGCGGTTGGACATCACAACCAATAAATCGGAGCCCGTAATGACCGGAAGCAACGGGAGAAAGTAAGGTACATACAGCTTCGCCGTGCGCGACACTTTTTGTTGTGCGAGCCAGCGGTCGAGTTGTTCGTGAACATGGCCGCTCGGATCCACCAAGGCGTGCGGAACTCGGCAAAAGGCATCCGCAGTCATTCCATGCCTGAATTGCGGGTGGTCTTTGCGAACGACACAGACGTAACGCTCACGATACAGGCGTTGCTGCCGACAGCCCACAATCAGCTTCGTATAGGCCCCGACCGCAAGATTTACTTCGCCGGACTCAAGAATCAGATGCGGCGCTTTGGCCGGCATTTCGTGCGCGCGGAATGTGACCGCCGGGGCTTCGATCGAAAGTCGAGCTAGCAGCTTTGGCAAGTAGAGGAATTGCCCCACGTCGCTCATGATGACATTGAATGTCTTATTGGCGGTGCCAGGCACGAAGTCAGGATGCCGGTTCAGGCCGGTGAGCAGCGCCTGCAACGCCTCGCGGACGGAAGCGGCAAGGTGTGCCCCATAGGGCGTTGGTCGCATGCCACGTGACGCACGAACGAAGATCGCGTCCTGCAGTTCGTGGCGCAGGCGCGCCAGCGCGTGACTTGCGGCCGATTGAGTGAAGCCGATTTCCTCGGCCGCTTCGCCGAGGTTGCCGGTCCGCGCCAGGGCTTCGATCAGCCGCAACTGGTTCAGGTCCAGGGACTTAATATGCATTACAGTCATATTTAAGATGAGAAAACCTCACTGTACAGAGGGCCGACAGCAAACCTATAGTTTAGAAAGAATGAAAAATGAAATATGGGAGTTGCTGACATGATGTCGAAAGAAGAGAACGAACTGCTGACCCAAACGGGGCCGGGCACCCCGATGGGGAACCTGTTCCGCCGCTTCTGGATTCCCGCGCTGCTTTCGGAAGAGCTTTCCGGCCCGAACTGTCCGCCCGTGCGCGTGACGTTGATGAGCGAGAAGCTGATTGCCTTCCGCGATACCGATGGGAAGGTTGGTCTGCTCGATCGGTACTGCTCGCACCGTGGCGCGGATCTCTTTTACGGCCGCAACGAAGAGCGCGGCATCCGCTGCGTCTATCACGGCTGGAAATTCGACGTGCAGGGCCGCTGCCTGGAGATTCCGAACGCCGCTGTCCCGCAAGCGTTCATGGATAAGTGCAAATTAAAAAGTTATCCGACACAGGAAAAGGGCGGCATGATCTGGGCCTATATGGGCCCGCCAGAGTTGATGCCAGAGTTGCCGCATTACGAATTTCTCCAGCAGCCGGACTCGCATTATTACGTGTCGAAGTTCAAGGCAGATGGGAATTACCTTCAGTCAATGGAAGGCGAGTGTGACTCCGGTCACGTCGGATTCCTGCATCGCTATCTGCAACAGGACGGCGTTTCGGCGGCTTCCGCCGGTGGGCAGAATTTCGTGACAAAGGTGGCGCACGTATCCTGGCAGGTCGAGGAAACAGATTATGGGCTGATGATGGCAGCCCAGCGCGATCTCGGCGACGGCCGGGCAAACTGGCGGGCAAATCTGTTCCTTCTTCCGCACACCGTGCCGATCGCGACGGTGCGGGGTGTTACCATGACTTGTCACATCCGCGTTCCGATCGACGACGAGAGCAGCTGGCTTTACCGGCCGCGCTGGAATCCGTCTCGCGCTCTGACCGATGCGGAATTGTCGCAGTTCCGGCATGCCGGCGAGGATTATCCGGAGTTGATCCCGGGAACGTACATTACGAAAGAAAACAAGAGCAACGATTACGGCATGGACCGGACGGCCCAGCGTTACTTCAGCTATACCGGGATCAAGTCCTTGGCGGCGCAGGACATGGCCGTTCAATATGACCAAGCCGGCGTGATCGCAGATCGTACGCGCGAGAATCTGGTGAGCGCCGATCGGGCGGTCATCATGATGCGCCAAAAATTGCTGAAAGCGGCACGCGACTTACAGGCTGGCAAGGAACCGGCCGAGGCGAGCCGTCCCGAAAAATTCAACGTGCGCGCCATGGATATCGTCGTCGCCAAAGATGCCGATTGGAAGCGGGAAATGGAAACGGCTATGGCTCCTGAACGCCCCTGGGTCGCGAGTCTGGCTTAAAGCGGCTTCGCTTCATAAGCCAGATTGGATAGACGTAGTTTTCCTGTTGCCTGGGTGTGGGTCGGATTTCCGGCCCGCCCCCAGGTGGCGTCTAATACGCTCGGACGCATAGCGCACTTTGTTGCGGAAGAGCACGCCAGCCTGACCAACCGGTATTTGAGGCAGCGCAAATTCTTCCCAAGCGCATGCCAAGTGCGTCACGCGGAGCGATACCTATTATGAAGATCGGTTTCATCGGTTTAGGCGCCATGGGCGGGTTGATGGCCGCGAATTTGCAAGCCGCGGGCCACGACCTGCGGGTGCATGATATCCGCCGTGAGTCAGCCGCCGCGTTGATCGAGAAGGGTGCGACGTGGGTCAACTCGCCGGCGGAGGCAGCAAGCGACGTCGGTGTCCTGCTTACCTGTCTGCCGGGCCCGGCCGAGGTGGACGCCGTAGCGCTGGGAGAAAACGGGCTGCTCGGCGCCTTGAAACAAGGCTCAACCTGGTTCGACTTCACGACGAACGCACCGGATCGGATACGCGCCCTACACGGCAAGTTCGCTGTGCAAGGGATTCATGTGCTTGATGCCCCCGTGAGCGGCGGCCCCAAAGGCGCGCAAACACGCAAGCTCGCTTTTTGGGTTGGCGGCGAGAAGAACGTCTTTGACCATCATTTGCCTCTACTGAAGGCTATGGGCGATGAGCCGAGCTACGTCGGCGCGATTGGCGCAGGATGCGTGGTCAAGCTGGTGCATAACTGCGCCAACTTCTCAGTCCAGACCCTGCTGGCCGAAGCGTTCACGCTGGGGGTAAAAGCCGGCGTCGATCCTCTGGTCCTGTTCCGCGCGCTGCGCCAGGGCACGGCCGGGCGCAGCCGGACATTCGACCGGTTGGCCGAGCAGTTCCTGCCGGGAATTTACGATCCACCGGCCTTTACGTTGCGGCTCGCCTGCAAAGACATGAGTCTCGCGGCTGCGCTGGCGAAGGCCGAGAATGTTCCGATGCGTATGGCAGAGCTCGTAATGGAGGACATGGCAGAAGCCATGCGCCGCGGCTGGGGCGATCGCGATGCGAGAGTCTCTTTGACGCTGCAGGAAGAGCGCGCGGACGTCTCGGTGCATGTTGCGCCCGATTTTCTCCGCCACGACTGAGCGGCATCAAACGCGGCTTGAATCGAAAACAGGCCAGAGGGCCGCATAGCAGCCGCTTCGACGAGATCAATTAAGCAGATGAAGTTGCTGCGCCGGGCAATCGGCGCAGCCTAGCCGCCCGTGGCGAAATTCGCAGTCTGATCGCCGGAATTGATGTTCCATGAAGTTAGCCGCGTTTCAAAAAACGCGGTGACGGCATACATCGAAACGCCAAGAAAGCCGATAAAAAGCAGCGACGCAAAAACGAGAGGAATCTTGAAAGACGCGCTCGCGGAAAGCATCAGATAACCGATTCCGCTATTGCTTGCGACCGTCTCCGCAATCACTGAGCCGACGAAGGCAAGTGTGATGGCGATCTTCAAGGAGGCGAAAAAGTATGGCAGCGAACGCGGAATTCCCGCCTTGATGACAATGTCTGTTCTCGAGGCGCCGAGCGACAGCAATACGTCGATCAATTCACGATCGGTCGCGGCGACGCCTGCGGCGACGTTGACCGTTATTGGAAAGAACGACAGCACGAACGCGGTGATGACGGCCGGTACCGTCCCAATACCGAACCACAGCACGAGCACCGGAACGACGGCGACCTTGGGTACCGAGTTGAAGGCCACGAGCAGCGGGCTCAGGCAGCGGTTGAGAAAATCCGAGGAGCCGACAAGCACGCCGAGCGCCATCCCGAACACCACCGAAATGCAAAACCCGAGGAGCGTCGTAATCAACGTCTGCTGTGCGTTCGGCCAGATCAGATCCCAGTCCTTGATGAGCGTTAGAACAGTCTTGGAAGGGGTCGGCAGCACGAACTCTGGAATGCTTAAGACCCTGCAGAACAACTCCCACACGACGAAGAACAGCAATGCCGTTGCCGCGGGTTCGACGAAACTGCGGAGCCTTCTGGTCATGCTCATGGGATGTGATTCCTGGCGGACCCGATTTTCTCACGCAGCAGCAGAACCATGTCGGCGAATGTCGGCGCGAAACGGTCGCGCGGCGTTCGCGGACGCGATATTTTCACAGGCTGCGTATGGATCACTTTGCCCGGCCGGGCGGAGAGGACGTGGACGGAATCGGCGAGATAGACGGCTTCCGTCAGGTCATGCGTGACCAGCACAACCGTGAACCCTCGCTGAGCGTGCAAGGCCTGGAGGACATCCCACAACTCTTCGCGCGTGAAAGCATCGAGCGCGGAGAAGGGCTCGTCGAGTAGCAGCAATTGCGGCTCATGAACGAGCGATCGGCACAACGCGATGCGTTGCTGCATTCCGCCGGACAGTTGCGACGGATACCGAGACACCGCGTCGGCGAGCCCGACGGACGCAAGCAACGAAACGGCTCGCTCTCGATGCAGTTCGCGGTCGATGCGCCGCCGCTCCCGGTGTGGCAGGCAAACCTCGAACGGCAGCATCACGTTTTCCAGGCAGGTCCGCCAAGGCATCAACGCGGCGTTTTGAAACGCCATGCCGCCGATTTTGAGGGGCCGGAGAACCTGTTCACCGGCGACCTGAATTGATCCGGCTGTCGGCCGGCGCAAACCGGATGCAAGTTTGAGGAACGTGGATTTGCCGCAGCCGGAAGGACCGACAATCGCTGCAAATTCACCATGGGCCACCTGCATGCTGAAATTATGCAGGGCCAATACGCTGCTGTTGTCGCTGCCATAAGTCAGTGAAACATTGTCGATGCCCACGAAGGGCATCGACTCTGACTCGTTCCGGCCGTCCGGCGCGGACCGCCGGAGGACCGTGATATTGCCGTTTCCGACCATTATCCGACGGCTCAAAATCAATTGAGCATCCGATCTTTCAGGGGCGGCAAAAACTTGTCGGTGAATACATCTTCGACTTTCAGCTTGGTCGGCAGTTCAAGCGCCTGCGTCACTTGATCGATGCTGGCCGCCATACGCTGGTGGTCGATGTCGCCGAAGCCGTGCTTTTGCACATAAGGGGTCAACACGAATTCGTGGTTGATGATGTTGAGACGCTCGGTCTCGATTGCCTCGTCCACGGTGCCGTCACGCTTCTTGATCGACGGAATCGTAGCCGCGGGATTCTTGATAACGTCGTGCATCGATCGCGCGACTGCCGTATTGAACGCCTTGACGACCTGAGGCTTCGAGGCGGCATAGGCCTTCGACGTGATAATCGCGTTGCCATACACTTTAATGCCGTAGTCGGCGTAGAGGAAGGATTTCAGTTTTTTGGTGTCAGCGCCAAGCGCCTTAAAGTTCATGTAGCTGACGTAATAGAAGCCGGTTGCAACATCGCCCGCGTGCTTCAGCAGCATCTGTTCGCGCAGTTGCGGTTGCACGTTGACCAGATGAACCTTGGATGCGTCGAAGCCGGCGAGCTTGGAGAAAAGCGGAAACATTCGAAGATTAGCTTCGCCTGGGCTTGTGACCATTTTCTTGCCTTCGAGATCTTTCGGCGTTTTGATGGACTGGTCGAACGTGAAAATTGACAGCGGGGGGCGGTCGAAAATCATCATCACGCCGATCGCCTGCGACTTGTCCGGGTTCTTTGAATTGAAATCCATCATCGAATTGATGTCGCCGAACGCGATATCGTAGGCGCCGCTCGCGAGCTTGGTGATCGCGTCGGCCGAGCCGTAACCGCGGTCGATTGAGACGTCGAGGCCTTCCTGGGCGAAATAGCCCTTGTCGATCGCGTTGGTGAACACGGCGGCCTGCGCCTGGAAAGCCCAGTCCGATATGACCCTGACCTTAATTTTGTCGGCAGCATCGGCCGGCATCGCGCCAAGGGCCGTCAAAACGGCGCCAGCAAACAGAGCGAATTTGAAGGAATTTCTGAACGTCGAAACAAGCGTGCGCACCATGATCGTTTCTCCCTGTCCTGCGAGGATTTCCCCATTTTTTAGAGGGGTTTGCCTCGCTCTTGTATTTCATGTTACATGAACCATGAACAATATGCTAGTGTGGCGCAACGGCGCAACAGCGCGCCAGGTTGAAAGTTGGCGTGAGACTCCTGGTTGGATTTAAGAAATTTTATTGTCGAAAGAATTGTCCCTGCCGACGGCAAGCGCGTTTCGCGCAAAGGCGCCGCGATGCGTTCGTCGCTGGGCGGTGATTTACGGAGGGTTCACGAGATGTCGGAACTTCTCGTGCCGCGGCGAAATCGGGATTTGGCTGCCAAGCAATGAAAAAGAACGTGAGCTGATGAGCAGATCCGCATCAATACACGTCTCAAAACTTGCGTAGGTTTCCCGGGCTTATATTTAGAGGACCTGAATAAGGAGAATAACATGCCGGTCGTTTTGAAGGCCACGAAGCAGCCGGAATCCAGCCCGAGTGGCAAAGACACGGAAAGCTTCAAGGTCGTTTGCCGCATGTGTCATGGCGGGTGCGGTACGATTGTGCATCGCGTTGACGGACGCATTACTGAAGTTCTTGGCGACCCTGATCATCCGATAAACAAGGGCCTTCTTTGCTCGAAGGCCGGCCAACCATCGATTGATCAGGTTTATCATCCTGACAGGCTGAACTATCCGCTCATCCGGGATGGCGAGCGTGGAAGCGGCAAGTGGCGGCGCGCCAGTTGGGACGAAGCGCTCGACTACATTGCCTCGAAGATGCAAACGATCAAGCAGGACTATGGCGCGGAGTCACTTGCTTTTGCCCGTGGCATGGGACTCAACAATACAAACATCATCAGCCGGCTGGCCAACGTTTTCGGCACGCCCAATGTGATCGCCATCAGCTATTTTTGCTACGCGGTGCGTGTCGCCGCCTGCCAGATCATGGCAACCGGAAAATTCAGCGGAAAGACCTGGGACGGTGCAGTTGTCCCCGATTTTTATTCCAATCCGAAATGTATCGTTGAATGGGGCTCACAGAAACGGACCAGCAACGACCACGGCCTGATTGGGCTTACGCCATTTACGGACGCACTGCGTTCCAAGCCGTCGCATATTGTCGTTGATCCGCGCTGGCCGGCCTCTGCCGGCCCCGTCGATATCTGGCTGCCAATTCGGCCGGGCACTGACGCCGCCATGGCGCTTGGCTGGATCAATCTCATTATCGAAGAGGAGCTTTACGACCGGGAATTCGTCGAAAAATATTGCCACGGCTTCGAGGAATTAAGGGCGAGGGCCAGAGAGTATCCACTCGATCGTGTCGCCGACATTACCTGGTGCGATCCCGCCATGATTGCAAAGGCCGCGCGTCTTTACGCAAAGACGAAGCCGGCTGCTATTGTGCTCGGCAATGGGACCGACCACGCCGGCTTGAACACGTTTCAATCCGTTCGCGCGCTGTTCAGCCTGATGGGAATAACCGGCAACATCGATATCCCGGGAGGCAATGTCTTTTACCCGGCTGTGCCGCTCGCTTATCCGGATCTCAAGGAAAGACTTTCGCCAGAGCAGGCCGCTAAACGGATCGGCGGCAGCAAGTTCAAGGCGCTCAATCGGCACGGTTATGCGCATCCGCCTACCTCGCTGCGCGCCATGCTTTCCAACGACCCCTATCCCGTCAGGGGTTTGGTCGCGATCGGCACCAATGTCGTAACGACCTATCCCAACACCCCGATGGTCGTTGAAGCATTGAAGAGCCTCGATCTTCTGGTCGTCCACGACATCTTCATGACGCCCACGGCTGAAATTGCGGATGTTGTCTTGCCGGCCGCCGCGAATCTTGAGCGCGACGAGCCGCGTTTGCACCTCCACATTAAGGGACCGCGCGCAACCTTCATGGATAATGTCTCGAGCAAGCTTGCGGCTATTGCGGAGAGAAAATCGGATTGGGAATTCGTGATCGAACTCGGGAAGAAGCTGGGCTTCGAAGATGATTTTCCGTCGATCGAAGCGATCGCCGACGAAACGCTCAAGCCGATGGGAATTACGTGGGAAGAACTCAAGGCCCGTGAATACGTCGAATTCCCGCTGACATATCGAAAGTACGAAAAGTC
>Ga0134125_10004463_pt1 | contig 16004 bp, 12 predicted proteins | sample KB31751_FD_96464 | JGI IMG/M metagenome (GOLD analysis project Ga0134125, IMG submission 96464) | Terrestrial soil microbial communities with excess Nitrogen fertilizer from Kellogg Biological Station, Michigan, USA - KB3-175-1 | ecosystem: Environmental > Terrestrial > Soil > Unclassified ... | reverse complement strand
GCCGCTCGCAAGTCTTGTGCGGTGCGCTTAACCTTCGGCGCCTGATTCGTCATTTTGTAGAAACGCCCCAGAACCCAAATCGGGCGCTGAGGCGCATGAATGCTGGTGGCTGGGGCTCTACCGAACGATACCCGGCAAGCCGCATAAAAACTAGCTTTCGGGTTTCGTGCATGATTGAGTTACTGTAGGAGTTACTGCATGGCCCGCGCACTGATCCCGTCTGACACCACCATTCGCAACATCAAGCCTGGCGACGCGCGCAAGCGTCTGACCGATGGCGAGGGACTTTACCTGCTGCTGTTCGTCAAGGGCGGTGCCCATGGCTGGCGGCTGGATTACACGATCCACGGCAAGCGCAAGACCTTGTCGCTGGGCACTTACCCGGACACCGGCCTGAAGCTGGCCCGCGAAAAGGCCGAAGCAGCGCGCCAATTGGTGGCCGCTGGGGCGGACCCGAGCGAGCAACGCAAGGAGGATAAGGCTGCCCACGTGCGAGCACGCGAGGCCGAAGAACGGGCCGGTGCCGGGCTGCCGAGCCAGGGGAGCTTCGAGGAGGTGGCCCGCGAATGGTATGCCCTGCACCGGGACGACTGGGCGCCGAGTTATGGCGACAAGATCATCAAGCGGCTGGAGTCCGATGTGTTTCCCTGGATCGGTCGCCTGCCGGTGGACTGCATCACGCCGCCTCAGCTGCTGACTGTGCTGCGGCGGATCGAGCAGCGCGGTGTCGTTGAGACCGCGCACCGCGCCCTGGAGAACTGCAGCCAGGTGTTCCGCCACGCCGTGGCCAGCGGTTGCGCGCCCAGCAATCCGGCACGCGACCTGAAGGACGCCCTGCGCAAACCCGTGGTCAAGCACTTTCCCGCCATCACCAATCCGGTGCGCCTGGGCGAACTGCTGCGAGCCTGCGACGCCTACCAAGGCACCCATGTCGTGCGCACGGCGTTGCGCCTGATGCCTTTGGTGCTTTTGCGCCCGGGTGAGTTGCGGCAGGCCCAGTGGAGCGAGTTCGACCTGGACGCTGGGGTATGGACAGTGCCGGCGGCGCGCATGAAGCGCGAGAAGGCCGGCAAGCTCAATGGCAAGCCCCATATCGTTCCGCTGGCCGCCCAGGCGGTGGCCGCGCTGCGGGAGCTGTACCCCCTGACTGGGCCGCATGGCTATGTGTTCCGGGGCGAGCGACACCACGACCGGCCCATGAGTGACGCCGCCGTGAACGCGGCGCTGCGGGCCATGGGTTTCGGTGCCGATGAGGTCACGGGTCATGGCTTTCGCGCCACGGCGCGCACCATGCTGGCCGAGCGGTTGGGGGTGGTGGAGCCGGTGATCGAGGCCCAGCTGGCGCACTCGGTGAAGGACAGCCTGGGTCGCGCCTACAACCGCACCGAGTATCACGACGAGCGCCGCGCGATGATGCAGACTTGGGCAGACTACCTGGACCGGCTGCGCAAAGGGGCAGATGTCGTCCATTTAAAACACGTTGCATGATGGAGCTGTCAGCGGGCCCAAGTTCGAGGAGACCAATTCGGTTTTCGCGTCGGCACGCGGCGGGCAGCTACCAGGCATGACGCTATCGGCGGTCATGAGGTGCGTAGAAGTCAGGACTGCACCTCACGGGTTGGGATCCGCACTCAGAGAATGAGCTAGCGACTTCACTGGCTACCCAGTCGAGATTGTGAGACAGCGCTTGCCCACTCTAAAGGCGACAAGGCAAAGGTTGCGTATGTCCGCAGCGACCAATTCGACACGCGTCGCGCGCTCATGACGGAATGGGCGACGCTCCTGTCAAAAGTGGCGTCCAAGGGGCGCCCGTGAGACGCATGAGTAAGGCGCAGACGGGCAAGTAAGGGGTGGCGAATTGTGCCGTCCGAGACTATCCGAAGGGGTACCAAGGAAAACAGCCTGTGAATAATTTTTCTTGGGTTATGCTGCCCGCAGCGCTGGAAATGGCAACCCCAGAAACATAAAACCCACGGGTGCAACCGTGGGTTTTATGCCGGCGTAAACCTTGCGGTTCGACCGAATGTCGCGTAGACATACAACCAATGGTAGTTGTTTTGGGACGGACTCGCAAGCCCTTGTTAAAAAATAGGAGCTTCGCTATGAAGAAACCGGCCCATCAAACCAAGCTTATGGCCGCGCTACCCAGCCCACAGTACCCGACGCCAGTCGTCCCTATGCGGGAGCATCAGCAAGCCCCAGCCCCTACGCTGCTACGCATCAGAGGTGTGCTGAGCCGCTTCCCCGTGTCGCGCGCGACGTGGTACGCGGGCATCAAAGCCGGCCGGTATCCGGCTCCGGTATCTATGGGGCCGCGTGCTGTCGCGTGGCGTTCTTCAGACATTGATGCCCTTATCGCAAACGCGAAGTAAGGGACCTCACCATGAAAGACTATCCCTATCCAGGGAGGCGCGAGCCTGCCCCAAAGATCGCAGAACGACAACGGCAGGCGCCTGATGCGCTGTGGCAGGGGCCGCTGACGCGCGAACACCCGGGCCGCGTAGTTGGATGCACACTATTTCCTAACACTGACCGGGGATTGTGTGTAAACGACGCTATCGCGCAATTCAGCATAGCGATCCCTGCCACCGGCCTTGAAGCTCCTGAAAGCATCATTGATGACGGCGCCATCCATCGCTTCAGCACCAACGGACAGCGCGGCGACGACTTGGGCTGGTACATGTTGCACACCGATGGTCTGCCTGCGGGGGCTTTTGGCTGCTGGCGCGCCGGACTGCAATCGAGCTGGTGCGCGAAGTCCGACGAGGTCATGACGGCGGCAGAGCGCGAAGCCCCCCGCGCCCGTATCCGCGAAGTACGCAAATGAGCGGTGCAGCATTTTTGCGGCTGAAGAAGCTGAAGGGTGCTGGCATCGTCTTGGCAGCGGCACGTCACAATCGTCGTGCGATTCAGGCGGAGCGCGGAGCAAGCGGACCGATTGACCCGACCCGCACCAGCCTCAATGAAACGCTGCGCGGCCCGGCCACGCCCGAGGGCGTGGCGAAGGTGGCGCTCGATTTGATGGTCAGGGCTGGCGTCGGCAAGCTGCGCAAGGACGCCGTGGTGGCGGTGGAAATCCTGTTCAGCCTGCCGGTGCGTGTTGCCATCGATGACCGGGATTACTTTGCCCGGTGCGTGGCGTGGTCCGCCGAGCAGTTTGGCGGGCTGGACAATATCCTGAGCGCTGACGTCCACCGCGACGAAGCCGCACCGCACTGCCACGTGCTGGTCCTTCCGCTGAAGGGCACCCGCATGGTCGGCTCCGACATGGTCGGCAACCGGCGTAACCTGCTGGCATTGCAGGGCAGGTTTTTCAAAGACGTGGCCCAGGCGTTTGGCCTGAGAAAACCCGCCCAGCGGCTGGCTGGGACGGCCAAGGCGGCCGGGGCTCAGGCGGTGCTGGCATATCTGCGGACAACGAACGACGGGGCGCTGAAGAGCAGCGTGTGGTCCGTCATCCGGGAAGCCATCGAAGCGGATCCCGCCCCATCCATGCAGGCGTTAGGCATCGCCGCTGAGACCGCCTCCGCGACGCGGCCGATGAAGACGATGGCGCAGATTTTCACCAGCAAAGGCAAGGGACCGGCCCGAGAGTTAAACCCTATAGGGTTTGCCGTCGCATGACCCAGACCAAGCCTATAGGGTTTGCAATCCACCGAGGGCATCAAACCCTATCCTGTGTAGGGTTCGGCCTAGCGCGGCGTCAAGGCTATGGTGTTAATCAAACAACTTCATTGCGCGCCTAAATTGGCACTCCGTCCGCAGTCAAGTATGCTCACACGATTCGGATTTTTCAGTTCAATGATGCCACTACAAAACGTCACGTTCCAGGAACATGTGTATGCCATGGAGGCGACGCTGGCGAACACCGAGAAGCACGATGATCTGACGCGCCTACGAGACGCTCAAAATCACTTTGCCCAAGCCATTTCGGCAGTGTGCAACGTATCCGTAGTCCCGAAGTCGCTTTCCACGCTCCTGGAAGTTGCATGCCACCACCACACGGGCCGGCGTGAGGCCGCCATTCTCACGGTGCGAGCATTGGCCGTCGAAGACTTGCTGCCGTTTGCTGAAGATCATATGTTGGAACTTCGGGTCGCCGCTCTTGTCGAGGAGGGTTTTAGCGATCAGTGCCGCAACCTGAAGCTTTCCGAGAAGCGACAGACCTTCGAGAAGATAAACGCGCTGAAGGGTCTGCATGAGCAGATCTGTCAAAGCCTCCGGCTTCTCCGCGAACTGTCTCCGAGACTAGCCGAGATCAATAACGCCAAAAGCGACATCCAAAGAGCCGTGCGTAAAGAACAGTGCAGTGCCTATCTACAGCCGTTCGAGTGGACCAATCTTCGGAGCAAGATCCTCCATATCTGTGATCAGTTGAGCGAGTTGGGGGCCTGCAGGGATTCGAGCTACAAGTCCCGCTTTGATGAAGTGTCTGAGTCCTGCCAGGACTTGGCAGCGTTAGCCCGTGCGCCCACATTTCTTAACAAGGAGTATGTAGCACCCTTTGCCGCTTCGGTGGCGGAAGCTTTGCACGTCCTGAAAAGCGATTCAGTGAACACATTCCCTTGCACCATTGAATCCCGTCGTAAGCCTCCACTGATCGCCGAGAAGCGCTACCCGCTGCACCAAGTTAATAAGATGCTGACCATCACAGTTCCGATGGTTAACAACGGGCCTGGCGTAGCTGTGGACGTCACTGTGGAACTTGACTGCGGCAACTCTAGCTCTATTGCTCTCGACGTTGAAGAGGTTCGATTGGGTGACATCCCTCCCGGTGAATTTGCAGTGTCGTTCAGGGCGATGGTAGTCGAGCCTGCAAGCGCGGTCAGTATGGCAATGCAGGTGAACTGGAATCAATTGTTCGGAGAACCGAAATCGGTGGCGCTGGACCTGCGGCTTGCAGCCCAGGATACGAACGTGGATTGGGACCTTTTGGAGCAACTTGATCCGTACAGTTTAGAGGTAGCGGACGGTGACCGGTTCGTCGGCCGAACCGTAAAAATCCAGGCGATCGGTAATCGGCTCCTCAAGGCTCAAATGAGTTCCACCTATATAACGGGACAAAAGCGCATCGGCAAGACGTCGCTCGCACAAGCAGTGCTGAGGTACTTGGCCGTACACGCCAAGTCACCCGTGGCCTATAAGACCTTTTATCTGGAATGGGGCGAATACAGCACCGCGGATGCAAGAGGTACCGTCAAGGCACTTGGTGAGCAGCTCTATGAATTCCTGCGGTCGCAGCTCCCTCCCGAGGTGACGCTACCCGCACCGACCTTTGAAGGCTCGCTTGCTCCCCTCAACGTTATTGCCAAAACGTTGGAGGTGCACCAGCCGGATAAGAGATTCGTCATCGTCCTTGACGAGTTCGACGAATTGCACCCAGAGATGTACCGCTTCGGCGCTCTTGCCGAGGCTTTCTTCGCTAACCTGCGTACGCTTGCAGCCAGGAAGAACCTCGCTTTCATTTTGGTGGGGGGCGAGAAGATGCCATTCATCATCGGCGCTCAAGGTGACCAGTTGAACAAGTTTGGAAGAGAGCCGCTGGATTACTTTTCCCGTGCCGATGAGTGGGCAGACTACGTGCAGCTTGTAACTGGGCCGGCAAAGGAGAGCTTGAACTGGGAGGAGTCAGCCCTCAACGAACTCTTCACCTTAACAAATGGCCATCCGTACTACACCAAGCTGCTCTGCGCTAAGGTGTTCGCAAATGCCATTGCACAGCGCGACACTGAAATTATTTTCAAGGATATTCGGCACGCCCTCAGCGGGCGCGTATCAGAGCTGGACACCAACTCATTTGCCCACTTCTGGAAGGATGGCATCAATGCCGAACGAGAGGAGGAAGAGGTCATCGAGTTGAAGCGCCTAAGGCTTTTGGTGGCTTTCGGACGCGCCTCCAGATCTGGCATCCCGACTAGGGAGTCCATTGCTCAGAACATAAGTAGCTCGACACTGCCACCTACAGATGTCGGCCCCCTAATCGATGACTTCTGCAGACGAGACATCATGAAAGAAGTGGGAGGTGAAGTTACTATGCATCTTCCGATCTTCCAGCGATGGTTGCATGACGTGGGAGTGACGAAGCTCATCGCAAGCACCTTTGCCGACGATATCGAGAGTGAGTTACAGAAGGCAAAGGACCAAGCTTACGTGACCGCCAAGGAGATCGAGTCGCTGATCAAGACTTGGCCTCTGTACCGCGGGTACCAGGTCACCGGTGAGACGGTCCGAGCGTGGCTTGAACAGGTCCCGCAACCGCAAGACCAACGCTTACTGTTCACAATCCTTACACATCTACGGTTTGTGACGGTATTGCAGATTGCCGAGCAACTCAGGAATGCCCACGAAAGTGTCCTAGTGAAGGCTATCCCACCGCGAGTTCGCGAGAACAAGGTCGAGAAGCGCCGTGACTTGTTGATCACGTACCTAGAAGGCCCAGGAAAGAGTGGCGCCTCGTACGCTAGGGCGTACGCGAAGGAAAACGGCTTGCTTTTGGAATCAGTCTTCGAGCCTGCAAAGGCACAGCGCCGGCTTTCCGCTGACACCGAGCGACCCAACGCTGTGGTCGTTGTAGATGATTTGGCTGGCACCGGTCGGTCGATCTCTGAGTCGCTAGCGCAATTGCTGAAGGATTTGGGACCCGCGTTGATTGCAAAGGACGTTCCTCTGTTCGTCGTGCTGCTATATTCGACTGAGGAGGCGCAGATGAAGATCGAAGTAGCCCTGCGCGGTTTCGCAGGACTTCGCGCAAAAGTTCACGTCTGCCACACCTTGACAGAAGAGGATCGAGCCTTCCCCGCCGATGGTATTGGATTTTGGAAGGACGAACAGATGCGTGATCGTGCCAAGGCGCTGTGCGTGAGGCTGGGCACCGGTCTGTACAGGGACCCGCTTGGCTTCGGCTCGCAGTCGTTGCTCGTCACTTTTCCCGAAACCTGCCCCAATAACAACCTGCCCATCATTTTCGCGTCAAAGGCAGGAAACAATGCGTGGACCGCGCTGTTGCCCCGGCCGACCTCGTGACGGGGCCTGCATAAAATGGGGTATGCTCACTCCTGGTAGCGTAGTGATCCACGATTGGCAGCGTGTCGTAGGGCCAACGGGCAGCACCAACTCTGCTGCTGTCCCCCAAGTACCGCAGATGAATGGCTGAAATCGCTGCATTGCTGAGAATCCAAGGACCTGCATTGGCAACCTGGCCTGGATCTGTCTGCGACATTCCCCAATAATGACAAGCGGGGCGGTTAGCAGATCCCATGGCGGTGATCAAGGATCGCTCACGCGAGCAGACCGATATTTACCTTCCGGAGCGGTGCCCCTATTGCCGATACGCGCTCAGCCCCGCCCCGTAGTAGTGGTCATACACATGCGCATAGGCCCGCGCCAGCTTCTCGCTGCGGATGTCCCGGGTGTACTGTGCGGGCAACCGGCGCATCTCCAGCTTCAGGGTCTGCATGACCGCCGCCTTGGCCTGCTGCTTCTCGCGCCAGTCCAGCACCAGCTTCTCGCGCCGGAGGGTCTCCAAGAGTTCGCGGCAGACCCGCTTCACGTCCGCCTGCTCGGCCTTGCTCAGCACCGGCTCGGGCTGGGTCAGGATGTCGAACAGCGCCAGCTCCTCTTCCGTCAGCCCCTCGGCCACGCCGCGCTGCTCCTCGGCCGTCAGCTCCCGGGTGAACTTCACCAGTTCGGCAAACAGCGCCTCGATGTTCTGGCTGCCGGCGTTGTACTCGTCGATCAGTTTCTGGAATTTCTCGGCCAGATCGATGCGTGCGCTGTTCACGCTCATCATTTGCGTCAGCCGGCCTTCGATCAGGCGCTTCAGCTTTTCCACCTCGGTGCGCTGGCGGCCCTGGGCAAACCTGGCTTGCAGCGCCGCGAAGTCGATCTCTGACAGATTGATCAGCGCCTGGGGGCTGCTGCCGGGGCCGATGCGGTAGCCCTCGGTGGCGATCGAGTCATTGAGCAGGTCTTCCACGTCGCTCATCACGGCCGAGATGTCGGGCGGGTCGGTCTCGGCGTGGATTTTGGCGGCCAGGTAGGACACGAGCACGGCCAGCGGGGCCAGTTCGTTCGCCAGCGGGTCGGGCAGGATGGCCTTGAACAGGCGCGCCACCCGGCTGGCCAGTTGCAGGTAGTGCTTCTTGTCCGCGTCGGTCGCCAAAAAGGCTTCCACCGCATCATCGATCAGGCCGATGCGGTAGAACCCCTGAGCCTGCGCGATCGCCTCCAGCCGCACGCCGCGCACATCGGCAAAGTGGGCCGCCTCGTTGAGCGCGGACTGCAGGGCGGCTACCAGCTGGGCCTTGTCCAGAATCGGGCCACCCTCGTGGCCTGGTGCGCCGTCGATGACCGGGCGCGCATAGGTGGCCAGCGCGTTCTGCAAGGCCCGGAAGATGCCCACGTAGTCCACGATCAGGCCGGACTCCTTGCCGGGCGCCACGCGATTGGCGCGCGCAATGGTCTGCATCAGCGTGTGCGCGCGCATCGGCTTGTCCAGATAGATGGTCGAGCAGGTCGGCACGTCGAAGCCGGTGATCCACATCGCGCAGACGAACACCAGCCGCAGCGGGTCTTCCGGGTCCTTGAACTTCTCGGCCAGGTTTTCCTTCAGCAGCCGCTGGCGGTGCGGCACGATGTCCAGGCCCCGGGCCTTGAGGTCTTCCACCTCGTTCTGGCCCTGGCTCACCACCACGGCCATGTCGGTGCTCTCCATCAGGTGGATACGGGCAATCAGCACCTCGCGCGCGTCCCCCTGCGCGGGCGCCAGCGCCGCCTTCAGCCGCGCAATCTCGGCCTTCCAGTGCGCCTGCACCTTGTCGTACATGCGCACCGCCGTGGCCTTGTCGATGCACACCATCATCGCCTTGCCGCGGTAGCCGCGGCCGGTGAAGTGCGCCACGATGTCCGTGGCGATGGCCTCCTGCCGGTCTTCGCGGGTGATGATGTGGTACTCGCGGGCGAACTCGCGCTCCAGCTTCTTTTCCTGCGCCTCGTCCAGCTCGGCCGCTTCGAGCAGGGCCTCCAGGTCGCGGTTCAGCTCCTGGTTGGTGAGCTGCACCTCGGGGATCCGGTTCTCGTAGTACAGCGGCACCGTGGCGCCGTCTTCGATGGATCGGGCGAAGTCGTACACGCTCACGTAGTCGCCAAACACCTCGCGCGTGCGCTCCTCCTCGCCCTTGATCAGCGGCGTGCCGGTGAAACCGATGAAGCCGGCGTTGGGCAGCGCATTGCGCATGTTCAGCGCGAAGATGTCGTACTGGCTGCGGTGCGCCTCGTCGGTGATCACGATCACGTCCGAACGATCCGACAGCATCGGGTACGGCTGCCCCGGCTCGTTCCTGAACTTCTGGATCAGCGTGAAGATGTAGCGTTCGTTGCCGCGCAGCAGCTCCTTCAAGTGCTCGCCGCTGGTCGCGCGCACGTCCTCGCGCGTGGTGGCGCCGGTGGCCTTGAAGGTCTTGCTGATCTGGTCGTCCAACTCTTCGCGGTCGGTCACGATCACGAAGGTGCAACTGCCCAGCACCCGGCGCAGCACCTTCTGGGTGAAGAACACCATCGACAGGCTCTTGCCCGACCCCTGCGTGTGCCAGAACACGCCCAGGCGTTTGCGTTGTCGATCCTTCCCGGCCTGCTCCGTCTCGCGCAACGCCACCAGCCGCGCGATGGACTTGTTCACGCCCAGGAACTGGTGGTTCTTCGCCGTCTTCTTGATCAGGCCGCCCTTGCCTTCCTCGAAGACGGTGAAATTCTCGATGTAGTCCAGCAGCCTTGAGGGCTCCAGCAGGCCGCGCAGCGCGCGCTCCAGGCTGACCTTGCCAGCCTCGTCCTCGTCGTCCAGGCGCTTCCACTCGAAGAAATGTTCCCAGGCGCAGGTGATCGTGCCGACCCTGGCGTCCGAGCCGTTGGACAGCAGGATGAACGCGTTGGGGTGAAACAACTGCGGCACGCTCTGGCCGCGGTAGTCGCGCAGGTTGTCGTCGAAGGCGCTCTTGAGCGGCACGGCCGGCTTCTTCAGCTCGATGAACACCAGCGGCAGGCCGTTGACGAAGCCCAGCAGGTCGCAGCGGCGGCGGTACATGTCGCCGGCCACCCACATCTGCGAGGCCAGGAAGAACTCGTTGTGGGCCGGCGTGGCCCAGTCGATCACGCGCAGCGTCTCGATGCTGTGCCCGCCATGCTCGTCCGGCAGCTTCACCTTCACGCCGTCCTTCAGCAGCCGGTAGAAGTCGCGGTTCGCGTTGACGGCGATCTGCTTGGAGCGGTCTTGCGCGAGCTGCTCGACGGCCTGGGCGTAGGCATCCAACGGCAGGCCGGGGTTCAGCGCCACCAGGGCCGCGTGCAGTCGCCGCGTCAAGATCACCCGGGACTCGCTCTCGCGCCCCTCGCTGCCCAGCTCACCGAAGGTCTCGGTGTACAGGTTCTTGTGGCTCCAGCCCAGCGAGGCCAGCAGCTCGATCGCCGGTTGCTCGACCAGCGCCAGCTCGCCGTAGCCGGCGGAAACCTCCCTGGCGCTGGGCGGCGGGGTCATGCGGCTAGGGCCTCGGGTTCGGGCAACGCCGACACGTCCAGCTCGCCGGAGATCAGCTTGGGCAGCACGAGGTCGCGGGTTGTGCGAAGGTTCGAGTTCTTGAGCGCCAACGATTGAATGAGCTGGAACATCGGGCGCATCACCGTCTCGAACTTCGCCAGCGTCTCCCGATCAGGATTAGCCAACAGGAACGTGTCGAAGCACGCCTCGCGTACACGTTGCCGTCCCGACGCGCCTGACATACTCTTGATTGCGTTGTCGCGAAAGGCATCGGAGCGTGCCAGTAGATACACGAACTCCGGTGTCAGGGTTCGGGATCGGAGGACGATGAACTCCGTGGAGCCAAAGGCAACGGCCCCATCACTTGGCAGGAACTGGACGAAGCCCGTCTTGCCGTTCTCAAGACATGGCGTGATCCGCGCGAACAAAGTGTCGCCGTTCCGAAACTTCGAACCGCTATTGCCGTCACGCTCGCCAGGGGTGTCGATCAACATCGAGCCGTCCGACAGGCAGTTCATCGCCAAGAATGGCTTGACGCCATCCTTGGGCACCTTCGTACTTGGATTGATGTCCATCGCCGCTGAAGCCGCTTGGACCAACCACCCCTTCGGCACCAACCCCAACTCGGACTCGACCATCCGCACGCCCTCGTGGCCGGGGAAGCGAAAGCGCATGAACCACTCCTCGTAGATGCGCCGGGCCATTTCCTCCAGGATCGCGATGCGCCGCGTGTTGTTCTCGATCAGGTCGTCGTAGGCGGAGAGGATCGAGGCAATGCGACGCTGCAGCGAATGCGGCGGTATGCGAAACCGCTGTCGCTCCAACGTTGACACAGTCAGATAGGGCAATGCCGTTCCAGTTGCAGTTGACGCAATGTCGAACGAAGCCAGCCGGTAGTAGAGAAACTCTGGCAACACCGCACTGAGGTTCGGGATCGCACCCATCATGTTGTTGTCGACAAGAGTCGGCCGAACGATCTTGCGGACCCGGTTTTGCCGCAGCGCCTCGCCGATCTTTGCAAACACGGTTGTGCCCGCCGGAAACGGTTTGGCTCGCACCCTAGCAACGTAGTCGTCGTTCACCCAGTTGTTCGCCTCGCGAATAGCGATCGCATTCGACGCAAGGTTCATATCGCTGACCTTGATGAAGGGAACGTCGCCAAACTCAAGCCCTTGGTCGGCCGGCTTGAAGACGATGCCGGCGCGAAGCGCGCAAAGCTCGCCAAGCGTCCTTTGGCTCCAGGCCGTCATGCTGCTCCCGCCAGAACCTCGATGGTGTTCTGAGCGATGACTTGTTCAAGCGCCAGAGCCTCGCCATTGAGCAGTTCAAGCTCTTCCTGCAACTCGCCTAGCCGCTCGACGAAGTCGAACTCATCAGGCGCTCGTTCGCCGACGCCCACGTAGCGGCCAGGGTTCAAACTCCACGCCTGGGACTCGATCTCCGCCACCGTTGTCGCCTTGCAAAGCCCGGCAACATCCACATAGGCGCTTCGCGGGAACCGCTCCGCCAACATCGCCCTGCTGCCCGCCTCGAACTCCGGCGCCTCCCCTCGGTACAGCCGCACGACATTCGCCAGAAACTCCAGTTGCTCCGGCGCAAACTCGCGAATTGCCCGCGTCACCTGCTTGAAGAAGGGCCGGGCGTCCAGAAAGAGCACCTTGTCTTTGCGAGACCCGCGCGCCTTGGCGCGGTCGAAGAACCACAGGGTGCAGGGCAAGGTGACGGTGTAGAAGAAGTTGGAGCCGATGCTGACGATCACGTCCACCGCGCCGCTCTGGATCAGCTTCTTGCGGATTTCCAGCTCGCTGCCGCGCGCGTCGCCGGCCGAATTCGCCATCACGAAGCCGGCGCGGCCGTTCTCGTTGAGGCTGGACGCGAAGAGCTGAATCCAAAGGTAGTTGCCGTTGTCGGTGGTCGGCAAGCCCAGCGCGAAACGGTTGTCGTCCTTCAGCCGGTCCTTGTCCACGCCGGAGACGTTGAACGGCGGATTCGCCATCACGAAGTCGAAACGGCCCAGGGCCTTGTGCGGGTCCTCGTAGTAGGTGTTGGCCTCGCGCACGTCGCCCGACAGGCCGTGCACCGCCAGGTTCATCTTGGCCAGCTTCACGGTGTCGCCGGCCTTCTCGGTGCCGAACACGGTGAGTTCGCGCGTGGCGTTGCTTTGATGGCGCTGCACGAAGGCGGCGCTCTGCACGAACATGCCGCCCGAGCCGCAGGCGGGGTCGAAGATGCGGCCGTGGAAGGGCTGCAGGATTTCGACGATCAGCCGCACGATGCTGGTGGGCGTGTAGAACACGCCGCCCTTCTGCCCCTCCTTGAGCGCGAATTTGCCGAGGAAGTATTCGTACACCTTGCCGAAGGCGTCGCCTTCCAGATCGAGCGGCGCCAACAGGCGCAGCAGTTCCACCAGCGTGGCATTGGGCAGCAGGTTGTAGCCGCGCGGCAGCACGCCTTTCAGCTCGGGGTTGTGTTCTTCCACCAGCATCATCGCCATGGCGATGGCCTTGCCCAGGTTGGCACCTTCGGTGAGCGTGAGCAGGTGCGAGAAGCGGGCCTCGTCGGGCAGGTAGAGCACGCCCTCGGCCTGGTAGTCCATGGCCTCGCGCTCGTCGGCGGCAAGGCCCTTGGCGTGCAGGATGTGCGCGGCCTCGCCGAAACGCTTGTCGGCGTAGCGCAGAAAGATCAGACCCAGCACGGGCGTGGAGAATTCGGAGGGTTTGAGGCCGGTGTTGGCCCAGAGTTGATCGGCGGCGGCCCAGAGGCGGTTTTCGACGGCGACAAGGTCAGAGGCCATGGTTCCCTAAAGGTGCTTTGGAAGATGCCCGCCCCGGGCGCCAGCCCGGCCAGGCCGCTCGCCGGGGCGGGGACGCCTGATGCTACTGCAACTGGGAAGGGGCCTGTGGGCGCTGGTAGTCTTACCCGACTGGCCCCGGTAAGATCTGCGTGAGCGTTGGGCGGCATCACTATCATCGGCACAGTTGTCGCTGCGTCCAAGGTCAGGCACTGCGTATTCAAACCCAACAGGAGATGCACATGAGGTGGGCGAGCATCACAGAAACGACTGAGCTCATACCGCTGCCTCCTGGGTACGCGTTTGAGCAGTTGAGTCGCAACCAACTCCCAGAGTTGGTTTCGAAAGTCCGGCAGTGGCACCCCGACATCGTCGTTGGCGCGGGCAGCTGCTACGTGCGAGAACAGTTCTATCTGGACAAGGCTTTCCTCGCCAATGAGGCTGAACGAGACGTCTACGTTCTGTTAATCAAGTTTGCCGGCGAGATGGTTGGCATGTGGTCTTACGAGCGGGAGCCCGATGCCTTGTCGGTCTATGGGCGACTATTGATCGTTGCGCCGGAGCACCGCGGATCGAAGGTGGCGCTTAGCTGTATGTCGGGCACCGAGCGCATTTGTCGTGCCTGCGGCGCCGAATTCGTCTACACGATGGCAACTCTGAAGGTTCCGCACATGCAGGTCGCACTCGAACGAGCCGGCTATCAACTGGTCGGATTCGCTCCCGGCTACGACCGGGAGGTTGGCAAGGATGGCGTCGTAAAGCGGATCTTTGAGGCGGTCTATGGCAAGGTTCTCGTGCCTGAGGAAGGCATGCTGCGCCCCGATCCGGGCAATCTCACCCCCCGAACGAAGATACTCTTCGAACTGATGTTCCCGACCTCCTCCCAGTAGCCGCGGGCGTGTGCCTGCCAGCCGTTTGACCACACCGAACACGTGCTCCAACGGCTCAAGCGTGCGCGGCGACCCTGCGCACGGGGCGCTTTACTGGTACCGCCTTGGGCATGGTCACCTTGACCACCGGCCCCATGCCCGCCGTGGCGGCCATGTCGATCAAGGTATCGAGCGAGAACAGATTGATCTTGCCGCGCATCAGGTCGGAGATGCGCGGCTGGGTCACGCCGAACAGGACGGCGGCTTCGGCCTGCGTCATGCCTTGCTGGCGGATGACTTCACTCAGGTTCATCATCAGGCTTGAGCGCGCACGCAGGCTTGCTGCTTCCTGGGGCGTGTCCTCGATGGCGTCCCACACGCTGGCGAATCGCTTTTTGTCTGTCATGGTGCAATCTCCTTCATCAATGCCTTGAGCCGCTTTCGGGCCAGTTCAATATCTCGCTGGGCGGTCTGTTGGGTCTTCTTCTGGAAGCAATGCAGCACGTACACAGCATCGGCCAGCTTGGCGATGTAGATCACCCGGAAGGTGCCTGCTTCGTCCCAGATGCGCAGTTCCACCACACCAGCCCCGATGCTGGGCATGGCCTTGGCATCGTCCGGCGCCAATCCGTTCTGCACCCTGTCGAGTTGATGCCCGGTCTCGCGCATTGCCGTTTGTGGAAAGGCTCGCAGGTCGTTCAGCGCGGAGCCTCGAAACTCGATGGGTTTCATGAGTAGATTATATATAAATTTGTATGTTTAGGTTGATGAAATGCGGGCTTATGCAACCGCCGCGCGCGAGCGCAATGGTTGCGGGAAAGATCAGCTACCCGGGTAGGTCAACACGTTCGCTGCCGTGAAGTCAGGCTTCACCCCCGGCGACGGGGGCGCTCAGCGCCTCAGAGTCTCGGCTGCTACAAGTCCTCCACGGACTATTGGCCTGCTGACCCAGCTCAAAAAGCACGCCAGCGAGGCAGGCGCGTTGGGTCTCCCACCTTGCCGTGGATGGAGGCGCCCTGGCCCAGCTGGGCGAGGCTCGCGCGTCCGAACTGTTGGCGCAACTCGATGCGCCGGCGCAGGGGCTGAATGATTTTGCACGGCGGCTGAATGAGCGCCAGCCGGTTCCAGCATCCGACTGGCAGACCGCATTGCGGCCCCTCGTCAACGGCCGCCTTGGGCGCATTACTCGGGTGCTGCGTCGCCGCCGCGCACCGGCTCGAAATCAATCCGATGCATGGTGCCGGTGTGGTACGACCGTTTGCGCAGCAACTGCCCGTCCTGCATCCTGAGATAGCGCCCGTCGAAGTCCGGCAAGGGTGGCGGCGGGCGCCTCCGTCCCACGCGCACCAGCAGCCTGTTGATCCAGCCCATCCTTCAGCCCTTTGGTGCGCGCGCGTCGCGTTTCGCCCGCAGTTCGGCCATCATCTTCCAGCGCTTGTGCGGCGGCAGGTTCAGCAGCATCCCGACGAGCCGGGCCATACGCAGGCGCTGCTCCGGCGTCAGGCCGTCCAGCAGTTGCCTCCCAGACGAATCCCCGGGGGCACGATCGCCAGACGGGTCGCTGGGCTCAGTCATGTTCGGCCCGCGCGCCAGATAGCGCCCCAGGTGCGCATGCAGCCGCTCGATAGCTGCGCGCGAGAGGGTCACGCTGTAGCGGGCCTGCAGCGCATCCGGGTTTCGGGCCGAGTCCAGGCGGCTTTGAATCACCAGGTGGTGGCTGTCGGGCACAGCCGCAATGGGCCGGATCGAAAGCAGCTCGGCATACGAGGGAAAGTCGGTGAGGGGGCAGTCCCGCGCCGGGGCCGGTTGTTGCAAG
>Ga0134125_10004462_pt1 | contig 16004 bp, 14 predicted proteins | sample KB31751_FD_96464 | JGI IMG/M metagenome (GOLD analysis project Ga0134125, IMG submission 96464) | Terrestrial soil microbial communities with excess Nitrogen fertilizer from Kellogg Biological Station, Michigan, USA - KB3-175-1 | ecosystem: Environmental > Terrestrial > Soil > Unclassified ... | reverse complement strand
TTCGAACATCGTCGGAACGCTGCGCGTTCCACTCACCGAACGGCTGGCGTTGCAGCTCGACGGCGGGTTGAACCTGCAGGCCTGGGCCTTCACCACCGTCGGGCTGCGCCAGCGGTTGATTGGGGACGGCGGTCCGGGAACCTGGTTCGTCAGCGGCGGCCTGGGCGCCGCCTGGGTCAGCCAGCAGTCGGGCTGCAACTACGAGGCGGATATCCCCTGCGGCCCCTCGGCGATGTCTTTCGGGCCCACCGTCGGGTTCGGCCTCGAGCGCAGGTTCTGAAGCCGCTCGCTGCGGGTGGTGTCGACCAGCGCCCGGTAGCCGAGCCCGCCCAGCGCCCCGCCGAGCAATGGCGCGAACCAGAACAGCCAGAGCTGCTGGAGCGCCCAGGGGCCGGGGTAGAAGGCAACGGCGGTGCTGCGCGCCGGATTCACCGAGGCGTTGGTGACCGGAATGCTGACCAGCTGAATCAGCGTCAGCGCCAGACCGATGGAGATCGGCGCCAAGCTGGCCGTCGCGCGCGCCGGATCGGTCGCCCCCATGATCACCAGCACGAACCCGGCGGTCAGCACCACCTCGCACAGGGCGGCCGCCGGCAGCGCGTAATGCCCCGGTGAGTGCGCGCCGTACCCGTTGGCGGCGAAGCCGGCCCGCGCGTCGAAGCCGGGCGCGCTGTCGGCGATGAGGAACAGGACGGCGCCCGCGATGAGCCCACCCGCGACCTGCGCCACGACATACGCCGGGACGTCGCGCCCCGCGAACCGGCCGCCCGCCCACAGGCCGACGGAGACGGCGGGGTTGAAGTGTCCACCCGAAATGGGGCCCAGCGCGGCGACCATGGTCAGCACGGTCAATCCGAACGCCAGCGCGACGCCGGTGAACCCGATGCCCAGCGCCGGGAAACCGGCGGCCAGCACGGCGCTGCCGCAGCCGCCGAACACCAGCCAGAAGGTCCCCACGAATTCTGCCGTCGACCGCCGCAACAACGACATGCGCTGAACCTAGGCAGCGGGTGCAGGCGACGAAGGGCGCGCGGGCTGAATGCGCCGGCGCCTGACTTTCTCGGCCCTGCCCGCGGACCAACACTGCGAGCCGCCCCAACGAGCTGGAAGTCTCCGCCGTGTCCCTCTCCCTTGCGCCGCTCTCGCCCCTCGCGCTCTCGTTGCTGGCGGTCCTTGCGCCGGCGGAGGCCGCTCCTCCCGGCGCGGTGGAGAGCGGTTACGCGCCCGACCAGGGGTTCTTTCTCGCCTCGCCCGACGGGGGCTACAAGCTGCGGATCGGCTTCGTGGGCGGCTACAAGATCGAACCCGAGTTCAACGCTGGTACGGCCCAGGATCGGAACGAATTCTTCGTCCTGCGCCCGTTCTTCGAGGGGCACGTCTTTCGGCCCTGGATCACCTTCAAGACGGAGCTCGAGCTGGTGGGCAATCCGCCCTATCTCCTCGACGCCTACTTCGACGTGCGGCCCATCCTCCAGTTCGGCGTGCGCGGCGGCCTGCAGACGACGCCGCTGTCGCGGCACAAGTCGTTCGAGCCGAACGAGATCCTCTTCCCGGACTGGGCCGTGACCGCCGAGTACTTCTGGGCCGGGCACGACAAGGGGGCCACGCTCATGTCGCTCACCTTCGACGAGAAGGTCGAGAGCTACCTCGGGCTCTACAGCGGCACGCCGTTGCGGCAATTTACCGCGGTGGCCGGCAACTACGTCGTCCTCGGGCGCGTCACCGTCAGTCCGCTGGGCAAGATCGGCAAGACCGAGTACCCCTACATCACCGAGTCGCCGGCGCCGTTCCGGATCTCGTTCACCGCGCAAGGGTTCTACGGAAAGATCACCGCCGGAACGGAGAACTTCGACACCGACAGCTTCCAGTTCACGTTCACGCCGGACACCAGCCCGTCGCGCAAGGCGACCGCGGGGGGCGACGTCTTCCTGCAAGGGAGTCGGTTCATGGCCTTCGGCGAGGGGTACTTCCGGCGCACGGAGCCGAGCAGCGGCGCGGCGAGGTACGACGCCTGGGGGGTCTGGGCGCAGGCGGGCGTGCTGCTGCTCCCCCGCCGGGTCGACTTCGCCGTGCGGGGCAACTGGATCGATCCCAGCACCAGCCTCTCCAGCGTCCGCACGCTGATCGGCGAGGCGCAGGTGGCGTATTACGTTCATGCGCCGGTCCTGGTGCTGAAGCTCCGTTACGGCATCGCCGATCAGCAGACGCCCGGGATGGCGGCGCTCGGCTCGGTGTCGCTCCCCCTCACGGCGGGGCGATCGCAGGTCCTCACCTTGCAGCTCGACCTGGCGTATTGAATCAGCCGCCGGCCCACGGCGCGGAGCGGACGACGAGGCCAGATCCTGATCATGCGCTCCGCGATCCAAGATGTATTTCGGTGGCTGCTCTTGGTCCTCATTCCCTTGGTGTCGTTCACCACCGGCCTGGAGGCGCCCCGGGCGGGCGGCAAGCGACTTTGGCGGCGGCCCAAGGAGCTCATCCGCGGCCTGCTGGCGGTGATGATCTTCGTGCCGCTCTGGGTGCTCTTGCTGGTCGAGGTGATGCCTTTGCCGATGGTGGTCCGGGCCGGGATGCTCATCGGCGTGCTGGCCGTCGGAATCGGCCCCGTCGCCGGGATGAAGCGCATGTCCAAGGGCCCTCGCGCCTCCGACGCGCTCGATCTGAACCTGGTGGTGTTGATCCTGGCCATCGTCTTCGTGCCGCTCGCCTTCGCGGTGTTCGCGGCGGCGATGGGGCGCGACCTGCGGCTCGGATATTGGCCGGTGGCCAAGGTGATCCTCGGGCGGGCGCTGGTGCCCCTCCTGATCGGCATCGGCGTGGCCCGCGTCGCGCCCCGGTTCGCGGAAAGGGCGGGACCGCGGCTGGCCCGCATCCTCGACGGCAGTCTGCTCGTCCTCTTGGCCCTCGCGCTGGCCGCCACCTGGCGTGATCTGTCGGTCGTGGGTGGCCTCGGCTGGCTCGCCTGTGTCCTCGCCGCGCTCGGGTCGGTCGTCATCGGGCACCTCCTCGGCGGGCCCGAGCCCGAGATGCGGGCGGTCGACGCGGTGGCGGCCACCATGCGCTTCCCCGCGCTCGCGCTGGTGCTGGCGGCGGCCGTGCCGAACGGGCATCGGGTCATCCCGGTCGTCGTGGCGTACGTCGTCGCCTCGCTGCTGGCGGTGGCGGTCTACGGTCTGGTGATGAAGCGCCGGGAGAAGCGGCGCCCGCGCCTGGTGACGTCGACCCGGGCGCGCGCGACCTAGGCCTCGGCTTCGCGATCGTCGCCCGCGCCCAGTCCCGGCCCGGGCGTTCGGGCGGAGTGGAGCATCCCCAGGTTGGCCGCCAGGCGGACCAACTCGGCCATGTTGCGCAGCCCCAGCTTGCGGTTGATCCGATTGAGGTGGCTGTCGACCGTCTTGCGCGCGATGCAGAGCTCGCGCGCCATGTCGCGCGCGATCACGCACTCGGAGGCCAGTCGAAACACCTCGCGCTCGCGCGGCGAGAGGATCCCCAGGACGTCGTTGGCGTTGCGCCGTCGCGCCTCGAACGCCGCCAGTCGCGGGGCCAGGGTGGGGGCGACGTAGCGATGCCCCTTGGCGACCGCCTGGATGGCCTCCACCAACGTCTCCGGGCCGTCGCTCTTGAGCGCGTACCCGGCGGCGCCCGCGTCGAGCGCGTCGAAGACGTCGTTGACCTGATCGTGCGCGCTCACGATGAGGACGCGCGCGCGGGGGGCCCGGCGGCCGATCTCCCGGGTGGCCAGCACACCGTCCATTCCCGGCAGCGCGATGTCCATCAGGACCAGGTCGGGGACCGTGGCGTCGATGAGGCGAAAGGCGCTGCGGGCGGTGCTCGCTTCTCCGATGACTTCGAAGCCGGGCGGCGTCGCCAGGACGTGGCGCACACCAACGCGGAACAGCGAATGATCGTCGACCAGGACAATTTTCATGTCACGGGGCTCCAGGGAGAACTGTCAAATGGGAGGCCACTTTATAGCCAAGCAGTAGCCGTTTGGCTTGGGCTCTACAAAAGATCAGGCAATCCCTTACAGGGGTTTTGAAGCGCCAGTTTCGTCCGTTGGCGCCGATTTGAGTCGCCGGCTGATGTGCGGTGCGACGGGCCGGCAGCATGGTGTCTCCGAAGGGGCTCGGGCGCGTTTGGTGCGCCGAGCGGAGAAAGTGAGGCATCCATGGGGCACGCAACAGTCAGGTGGACGACGCTGATTGCGACGTTGCTCGCCGCCGGCGGCGCCGCCCGCGCCGCCGAGACTGCTGACGGTCTTCCGAAATTGAACTACCAGACGGCGTACACGGTGGGCGCCAACACGCTCCAGCTTGGCCTCCTGGCTTTCAACTACGGCCTCAATGGCCACCTCGACATCGGCGTCGACCCGCCCTACTGGCTGGCACGCTCGGTGATTCCGGTGCTCATCCCCAACCTCCACGTCAAGGAGACGGTCCTCGATCAGGGCCCGGTCACGTTGTCCGTGCAGGTCTCGGGCTATTGGGCCCTGCTCCAGACCACCAGCGCCGATTCGGCGTCGCTGATCGCGGCCCCGCTCGCGTTGTTTGCCTCATTCCGGCTGCTCGACCGGCTCTGGCTGCACGGAGAGGGGGACTACGTCTACGCGCGGGCGTTCGGCTCCGGAGACTTCAACAAGCTTCACCTCGGGGGGGCCGTCGCCAGCCAGACGGTACAGGTCGGCGCCAAGCTCGAGTGGCGCCTGGCACGCATCTTCTCGCTCACCGCCACCGGCCGCTATCAGGTCTACACCGCCGACCTGGCCTTCCAGGCCTCCAGCAACGTCGACCCTTACACGACCGCCAGCGTGGACGGGCGGGCCATGGCGATGGTCTCCCACCCCTGGGAGGCGATCGGCGGGGTGGCGTTCCTCTGGGAGCACGTCCACCTGATTCTCGGAGCCGGTTACGGCTATTACTTCGTCCCGGGGGTGGCCATCGCCTATCCCAAACGGACGTTCGTCCCCGACGGCAACCTTGCGGTGGTGATACAGCTATGAAACGTATTCTCTGTGTCGTGGGTGGGGTTTCCTTCGTGCTCGGGGGCGCCGGCTGCATCGAGAACCTCTCGATCCCGACGCCGCCCATGCAGTCCGAGACGCAGGCGATTGCCGCCAGCTATGACATGCCGGCCGGCAGCCTGGACGTGAGCAACGTCCAGGGGACGCTGGACACCATCAACGCGACGATTCCGAACCTCGCCCTGGATTGGTTGCCGAGCTACGCCGAGGGGCTGCTGTCCGATCTCGACAGCCGCATCAAGGACAGCGGGCTCCCCGACAATCCCGACGCTTCCAGGGAGACGCACGGGTTCGTCTTGAGCGCGGTCGTCAACGTGAACCGCGTCTGCATGGGTTGGGACGACCCGCCCGGTCCCCCCGACGCCGTCCAGAACGGCACCATCGTCCTGACCGCCGTCGTGCAGAGCGGGCGGCTGGTCCCCGAGTCTTGGGGCACGGCGACCGCCTGCAAGCTCAACCTGACGGTGCTCAACGGGGCGATCACCGGCAACGCGACGCTCGACGGAACCGTGATCCTCTATCTGCTCGGCCCGTTGCCGACCGGTTCGTCGGACGCGCGTTTCCTGCTCACCTTCAACGGTACGCTGACGGTCGGCAATCAGACGCTGAACAGCTCGATCGACTTCCGCGTCTTCGACGGGGTCCTCGCCTTCAGGCTCCCCGTGACCGGCGGAGACATCGTGGTCGAGGTCGGCACCGGATCTTCGGTCACGTTGCGGGGCAGCAACGGGACCTTTTTGTGCGACCTCAAGGCCCGCTCCTGCCAATAGCGAGATGGGAGCGCACCGCCGGGCGCCTTGGCGCCGCCGATGGCCACCGCGCCGAACCGGGCGGCCTGCGATTGGTCGCGCAGGAAGACGGTGAACGTGGCGCCACGCCCCTTCCGGCTCTCCAGCGTGACCCAGCCGCCGTGGGCGGTGGCGAGCTCCCGCACCAGCCACAGCCCGAGGCCCAGCCCGCCGCCCTGCGCGGGCGAGGCGTGCGCGTGCCGCTCGAAGATCCACTCCTGATCGGCCGCCGCGATGCCGATGCCGTGATCGCGAACCGCGATCGTGACGCCGTCGCCGGCCGGCTTGACCTCGACGCGCACGGGACGTTCCTGACCGAACTTCAAGGCGTTCGAGAGGAGATTTCCGACGATCTGTTCGACCTTGGGCCGATCCCACCACCCGCGCAGATCGCCCAGCGTCACGACGCGCACCTGACCGGGAGCACGGAGCGCCACCATCCGTTTGATGGTGGTCCGGACCGTCTCGCCAATGTCGATCGAGCGCGGCTTGAGCGTTGCGTAACCGACACATTCGAGCTCGGTCAGCGTGTCGATCAGCGTCTTGAGGCGTTGCACCTCCGACTTCGCCACCCGTAATGCGGATTTCACAATCCCCTCCGGGAGTCCGGCCGCCGAGCCCTCCGCGATGCCGATGTAGAGCAGCGCCGTTGCCAGCGGCGTGTTGAGCTCGTGTCGGATCAACCTCACGAGGTCGCGGTTCTGTCCCGTTTCGTTCCGCATTCAACCACCCTCCATCCCCTGGCCCTGGCCCTGGCCCTGGCCCTTGCCCTCACCCTCGCCCTCGCTGCCGAGCGGCTCGACGCTGCTGCCGACGATCTCGCGGGTCGCCCCCCGCCGTACCAGACCCAGATTGCAGGCCAGCCTGACCAGCTCCGCGGACGTCCTCAACCCCAACTTGCGATGAATGCGATAAAGGTGGGTGTCGACCGTCTTTCGCGAGATACAGAGCTCACGCGCGATCTCCCTGGTCAGGAGACAATCGGCCGCCAGCCGGAACACCTCGCGTTCACGCAACGAGAGGATCGAGAGCGCGTCGAGCGGCCGCTTGCGCCGCGATTCGTAGCTGCCGAGGAGCGCCGCCAGGCTGGGAGCCACGTAGCGATCGTTGCGCACGATCGCGCGCAACGCCGCCACCAATGCTTCGGTCCCCTCCGTTTTCAGCGCGTAGCCCGCCGCGCCCGCCTCGAGCGCTTCGAGGACATCGCTGATCTGGTCGTGCACCGAGAGCAGCAAGACCCTGGTTCTGGGCGCGCGCCGCCGGATCTCGCGCGTGGCGATGACGCCGTCCATTCCTGGAAGCGAAACGTCCATCACCACGATGTCGGGCGGGTGCGCGTCGATCGCCGCGAAGGCGTCGCGCGCAGTGCCCGCCTCGCCGACCACCGTGAATTCGGCATAGGCGGCCAGACTCTGGCGGATCCCCATGCGGAAAAGCGGGTGATCCTCAACCAAGAAGATCTTCGTCATCGAAGATCTCCGGCGGTGTCGTGGCGCCGCCTCTTTGGTTCTCCGGGTTCTCCCGCTTGTCTCACGTTATCCGCTGTCCCGCCCCTCCCCCCCTGGTGAAACCCGGGAGACGCCGTCCGAACGGGGGATCTCTTACAACGATGAGAGGCCATTTGTCTATTTCCAATGGATGGTGCTCGTCGCCGCGGAACGCGGTAGGGGATCGCCCCAAACGATTGAAGCGGCGCCGGCGGCGGCGTTTCTAGGCTAGCGATCGACGATGCGATCTGGCATGTAGCCCACAGACGACCGGAGGGGACGGAAGAACAATGCGTACCGCTGAAGGAGCTGTGTCGGGCAAGAGCGTAACGACCCATGCCGCCTTTCTCGCCAACGTCAGTCGTCATTTTGTCTCTCTTGAAATCGAACCGATGCTCGAAGCCGTAGGACGTTGCTCGCTCGGTGTGCTGGGCGACGTCTGCACCGTCGATCGCGTTTCGGAATCTCCCCCAACTCGGATTCTGGAAGTCAGGACCCTGCCGGACGCCTGGATGGAGGCGCCGGTCGCGCTGGCGGCCACGGTCCGGGGCGAGGTGAGGTTCGAGGGGGAGCGCTCGCGGATCAGCGTGCCGATCGGCATGCGCGGCGATCGCTTCGGCGTCCTCAGCTTCGCGCGCTGCGACGGCGCCGCGCACGGCGCTGCCGATCTGTCGCTGGCCCAGGAGCTGGGCGAGCGGCTGTCGTTGGCCATCCGCAACGCGCGCGAGCACATGGCGCTGGCAGCCGCGCTCGGCGACCGGGAGCGCTTGATCTCGATCGCCGCTCACGAGCTGCGCAACCCTCTCTGTTCGGTCCGCTTCTGTCTGCAGACGCTGGAGCGTAACGGCGCCGCCCTCGCCTCGCCGGCCGCCAAGATGTTGGAGATCATGGCCCGGGGCGAACGCAAGATCGCCCGACTCATCGACGACCTCCTCGACCTGGGACGGATCCGGACGGGACAGATGGAGATGGAATTGTCCCCCTTCGATTTGTGCGATGTCATACGGGACGTCAGCGCGTTGATGGAGGCACAGACCGTCGACATCGGTTCGTCCCTCAACCTGGAGCTGGATGGTCCGGTGGTTGGGTGTTGGGACCGCGCCCGTCTCGATCAGGTTGTCTCGAACTTGTTGGCCAACGCGTTCAAGTACGGCCAGGGGCGTCCGGTGATCGTTCGGGCGGGCGTCGACCGGCAACGGGAGGTCGGCTGGCTGGCGGTGGTCGACCAGGGACTGGGGATCGAGCGGGAGCTGCAGGAGGGGATCTTCGAGCCCTTCAAGCGCGGGACCTCGATCGGTCACCGCGAAGGGTTGGGGCTCGGGCTCTTCATCGTGCGCGGGATCGTCGAGCAGCTGGGCGGCGCGGTTCGGGTGGACAGCCGTCCGGGGGTCGGGTCGACCTTCGTCGTGGAGCTGCCCCTCCAGGTTTCGCACTGACGCCATCTCCGCCTCTCGCCCGATGGTAAGGCGGACCCGCAAGGCGTCTGCTCAGGAAATCGCTGATTCGCTCGACGGTGGGCGCCTCGCGCGCCCCGCGATCATCTTGGATGCGGACGGCGCCGCGACCGCCGTCGGCGTCGACGGTTCGCCGCCGCCGGCACTCCTTCACGAGGCTCGCGGTAACGCCACGCTGAAGGTGCTCCCCCGGCCCGGCTCGCTCTCGACCGAGATCGTGCCGTGGCAGGCGTCGACGATCTGCTTGCAGATCCAGAGGCCGAGGCCGAGGCCCGGGTGGCGCTGGACGGAGGTGGCGCGCTCGAAGCGCTCGAAGATGCGTTCCCGCTCGCCAGGCGGGATCCCCTCGCCGGAGTCTCTCACCGCCAGGCGCGCCAGGGCCTGGTCGGCGTCGAGCTCCACCTCGATCGGGCGCCCGCAGCCGAACTTGATGGCATTGGAGAGCAGGTTGGTGACCACCTGTCCCAGCCGGAGGCGGTCCCAGCGTCCGACCACCTCGTTGCGGAGGCGGAACAGCACCGGCGATCCGGCGCTGCTGGCGGAGTCCCGCATCAGCTCGATGGCGTCGATCACCAGCGCCTGCAGGTCGACCTCCTCGGGGTGCAGGTCGAGGCGCCCTTCGATGAACTGCGACACGTCGAGCAGCTGTTCGACCAGCTGACTGAGCCGCACGACCTGCCGTCGGATGGCGGACAGGCGCCGCCGCAGCCGGTCGCTGCTGGGCGCGTTGTGGCCGTTGGTCGGCAGGTCGGCGGCGTTGAGCAGGCCGTCGGTTTGCAGGCTGAGGGTGGTGATCGGCGTGCGCAGCTCGTGGGAGGCCGCGGAGAGGAACTCGTCGCGGGCCTGCAGCGAACGCTGAAGGCTGGCCAGCGCCTGCTCCTGCTGGGCGTTGCGGCGCCGCATCGCCGTCAGCTCGAGAAGGGTCTGGACCCGCACCAGCAGCTCGCGACCCGAGAACGGCTTGACCAAGAAGTCGTCGGCCCCCGCTTCCAGGCCGGCGACGGTCTCGCGCTGGCCGGCCGGCGGCGACATGAGGATGAGCGGCAGATCTTGGGTCGGCCGATGGGTTCGCAAGAGGCGCACCAGATCGATGCCCGAGAGCCCCGGCATCTGGGCGTTGGCCAGCACCAGATCGAACGGCTGGGCGAGCGCGCGATCGCGCGCGTCGTCTCCGCGGTCGACGAGCGTGACGTCCCACCGCGTGCCCAGCAAGAGGTCGAACGTGGCGCGCGCCTCCGGATCGTCTTCGACCACCAGGAGGCGCGCCGCCAGTTCAACTTCGGTCGACACGCGGACAAACGTGAATCCGACGGTGCGTTGTCGCAACGCTCGATCCTGTAAGTGCTCGGCGCATTCCAGAACGGACCCGGGCTCGCCGGTTGCCGGCGGGATCCCCGGCGTCAGCTTGACCGACCGAAGGAGGGGCGATGACCGCAGAGCAGAGGCGACTCGGCGCCGCGCGTTCGGGCGCGGCACCCTGGAAAAAATGGGGACCCTATCTGAGCGAGCGACAGTGGGGGACGGTGCGGGAGGACTACGGCCCGAACGGCGACGCCTGGAGCTACCTCAGCCACGATCTGGCGCGCTCCTTCGCCTACAAATGGGGCGAAGACGGCATCGCCGGCATCTCGGATGATTGTCAGACGCTCTGCTTCGCTCTGGCGCTTTGGAACGGGCACGATCCGATCCTCAAGGAGCGGCTCTTCGGCCTGGCCAATCAGGAAGGGAATCACGGGGAGGACGTCAAGGAGTACTACTTCTACCTCGACAGCACGCCGACCCATTCGTACATGCGGTACCTCTACAAGTACCCGCAGCGGCCGTTCCCCTACCTCGGCCTGGTGGAGACCAACGCCCGCCGGTCGCGCGGCGAGCGGGAGTACGAGCTGCTCGACACCGGGGTGTTCGCCGGCGACGCGTACTTCGACGTGGTCGTCGAGTACGCCAAGGCGGCGCCCGAGGATCTCTTGATCGAGATCACCGCCCACAACCGCGGACCCGAAGCGGCGACGCTGCATCTGCTCCCGACGCTGTGGTTCCGGAACACCTGGTGGCGGGGTGACGTCGCCCGTCCCTTCATCCGCGACGCCGAGGGGCACGCGGCGGCGCTGGAGGCGTCGGTCCCCGCGTTCGGCAGCTACTTCTTGTTCTGCGAACCGGGCGGCACCTTCCTGTTCACGGAGAACGAGACCAACCCGGCGCGCTGGCCCGAGGCGGGGCGGAACGGCCACCGCTCTCCGCCGCGGTTCTTCAAGGACGGAATCAACGATCTCCTGGTGGGCGGACAGCGGGGCGCCGTCAACCCGCAGCGCCTCGGGACCAAGGTCGCCGCTCACCACGTGCTGCAAATCCCTGCCCGCGGGTCCGGGGTGCTCCGTTTGCGTCTGACCAGCGCTCGCGTCTTGCCGGACGACGACGGGGCGCTCGGGCGCCGCTTCACCCGGACGCTGGAGGCGCGCCGGCGCGAGGCCGACGAGTTCTACGCCGCCGTCATCCCCGCCTCGCTCTCCGCCGAGCGGCGAACCGTCATGCGCCAGGCGCTGGCGGGGATGCTCTGGAGCAAGCAGTTCTACGACTACGACGTCGACGACTGGCTGACCGGCCACGGGAGCGCGCCTTCGCTCTCCGGACATCGCTGCGGGCGCAACGCGGAGTGGTCGCACATGGTGGGCAACGACCTCATCTCCATGCCGGACAAGTGGGAGTACCCCTGGTACGCCGCCTGGGATCTGGCCTTTCACGCCCTCCCGCTGGGGTTGGTCGACGCCGACTTCGCCAAGCAGCAGCTCCTGCTGCTGCTGCAGGAGCGCTACCTGCACCCGACCGGACAGGTCCCCGCCTCGGAGTGGAACTTCGGTGACGTCAACCCGCCGGTGCACGCCTGGGGGGCCTATTTCCTCTACCAGCTCGACAAGCGTCGGTCGGGACGCGGCGACCACGAGTTCCTCAAGGCCATCTACAACAAGCTGCTGATCAACTTCACCTGGTGGGTGAACCGCAAGGACCCCCAGGGGCGGAGCGCGTTCGAGGGCGGGTTCCTGGGTCTGGACAACGTGGGGGTCTTCGATCGGCACGTCCCACTCCCGAGGGGCGGAAACCTCGAACGGGCCGACGGCACGGCCTGGATGGCGTTTTATGCGCAGGCGATGCTGCAGATCTCGCTGGAGCTGGCCCTCGAGGACCGCGCCTACGTGGACATGGCGCTCAGGTTCTTCGATCACTTCATCTGGATCGCCTCGGCGCTGGTCCACATCGGCGGCGACGGCGCCATGTGGAACGAGGAGGACGGGTTCTTCTACGACGTGCTGCGCACGCCCGACGGCCGGGTCCGGCAGCTCAAGGTCCGCTCGATGATCGGCCTGCTGCCGTTTTGCGCGGCGGCCGTGGTGAACGAGGAGGTGGTGGCGGCGCTGCCGGAGCTGCAGCAGCGGGCCCGCTGGTTCGCCAGCCATCGCCCGCATCTGGTCAGCCACATTCACGATCCGCGGCGGCCGGGATATCGGGACCGCCGCATGCTCTCGCTGCTCAGCGAGGAGCGGCTGCGGCGGGTGCTCGAGCACCTGCTCGACGAAAACGAGTTCCTGAGCCCGTTCGGAATCCGTTCGCTCTCGCGCTACCACCTCGAGCACCCCCACGTCCTCGACCTCGACGGCCAGGAGCTGCGGGTCGGGTACCTGCCGGCCGAATCCGACAGCGCCATCTTCGGCGACAACTCGAACTGGCGGGGACCGATCTGGATGCCGCTCAACGTCCTCCTCATCAGGGCGCTCATCAATTACTACTGCTATTACGGACCCAACTTCCGGGTCGAGTGTCCGACCGGGTCGGGGCGCCGGCTCACGCTCTACGAGGTGGCGCAGGAGCTCACCGAGCGGCTGACGCGGATCTTTCTCCTCGACAGTCACGGCCGGCGGCCGCTCTATGGTCAGGCGCCCAAATTCTCCGACGATCCCCGCTGGCGCGACCACCTCCTCTTCTACGAATACTTCCACGGCGACAACGGCGCGGGGATCGGCGCCAGCCACCAGACCGGCTGGACCGGCCTCATCGCCTCCCTGCTCCACTACTTCGCGACGGTCTCACCGGCCGAAGCGCTCAAGCTCTGGTCTCCGGTCCGCGGCGCTGTCGCCGCGCCTCCGCCGCCGCGCCGAAAGACCGCCCGCGAGCACCGCGCCGGCGGCAGATAGAAAGCGAGGCTTCAGCGGCCGCGTGAGGGAGCATTTCCGCGCGGCAACTGAAGCCTCGGCCGGCGTGCCGGACGGCACGCGTGACTTGGTTAGAACTCGAACCCGATGCGGCCCGCCGCGTTCCAGTTCTGCATCGAGTTGTTGGTGTTGGTGATGCGGTCGAACATCGAGTCGTCAAACACGGCGCGATAGGTCCCGCGGACGTCGATGATGAACACCTTCGAGGGGCGGATCGAGATGCCGGCGCCGAGCGGCACCGTCCCCACGTCGTCCGAGCTGGTGACGCTCGAGGTGTTCACCGCGCTGTTGTTGATCTGGTAGCGCGTCCACCCCGCGCCACCGAAGATGTACGGCTGGACCTTGAAGCTGGTGAAGTTAAGCCGCAGGTCACCCTCCACCCCGTTGCCCACCAGGAGGGCGTTGGTCGACAGACCGAGCACGTCGATCGACTGCGCGGAGCCCACGTAAGCCGCCTCGACGGCGATCGGCAGCCGGGTGCCGAAGGTCAGCCGGGCGTCCCAGGCGCCGCCGGTGTTGACCGTGTTTCGCACCGAGCTGTCGATGAAGCCGACGGCACCGCCGCCGACCGAGGCCTCGATGCCGAGCTGCGACGGCGGCACGTCGTGGTGGACGACCGGCGCCGGCGCCGGAATCGGCTCGTACATCGGCTCGGCGGGCGGTGGCGCCGGGGCCACCGGCGGCGTCACGGCGACCGGCGGCGGGGGCGGCGGAGCGACCGGCTCGGCGGGCGCCACCGGCTCGGGCGGCGTGACCGGCTCGGGCGGCGGCGGCGGGGTCGCCTCGGCCATCTTCTTGGGGACGTCGCAGGTTTGCACCCTGACGATGCGCGCGTCGGCGCCCGTCGCGTCTTCCGCCGTCTCCTCGCCGTGGCCGACCACGGTGATGCGATCGGCGTTCACCCCCTTACCGAGCAGGTAGTCCTCGGCCGACTGCGCCCGCCGCTCGGAGAGCCGCTGGTTGGCCATCGCGTTCCCCTGCTTGTCGGTGTAGCCCTGGAGCCGAACCGTGCGCTGATCGCCGTTTTGGACCCAGGTGGCCACGCCGGCCAGCGCCCCTTGCCCGTTCTTGTCGATCTCCGACGAGCCGGTGGGGAAGGTGATCGTGACGCCCGAGTCCTTGCACACCGGCGCCGAGGGCGTCTCCTCGGACGAGGGCGCTGCGGACGAAGGCGACTCGGGCAAGCCCGCCCCCCCGAGCGGCTCCGCGGCGGCGACACCCCCGACCAATACGATCGCGAGCGGCGCGACGCCCATCACGCCTCCCCACACTCCATTGCCGTTCTTGCGCATGGTTCGTACCTCCCTGATCCCGAATCTGGGATCGCCCCGGCGGGGGGCCGGATCGAATACGCAACCACCGCACAAAAATCCGGCCGCGCCGGCGCTGCCCGCGCCGGAATGCGCCGTCGCCTGATGGCTGCCGCTCGCGCGGGCATCCAGCTTTTCAGTCGATGTCGGGGGCGTGGCGGGCGCAGCTCAGCCGAGGTTCGGGATGGTGAGTAAACGGCCGGCCTGCGGTCGAGGTTCGCGCCACCTCTGCCTGGCGCTCGCGCTCGCGGCGCTCGCCCCCGCCTGCGCCGAGCGCATCGGGCAGAAGGCCGCCCAGGGCGCGATGAGCGAGCTGCGCACGCAGAACGCCAACCGCACCGGCCCGCCGCCCGCCAGGGTCGCGGCCGAGAACGCGGTCGGCGGCGTCATGGCCGCGCTCGACAACCCCGAGCAGCAGGCGCGGATTCAGCGCCTCATCGCCCAGGCCGTCTCCGCGGCGACCGAGACGGTGATCGACGACGTCAGCCGACAGCTGGTCGCCCAGCTCGGGCCTGACGGCTCGGGGCCGCTGGCGGTCAGCCTGTCGCAGGCGGGCCAGCGCGTCTCGGCCTCGGTCGCCGGCGGCGTGGTGGGCGGCGTCGTCGACGGCGTGGGCACCGAGCTCGCGTCCATGGCGCCCGAGTGCGCGGGCCCCGACCGCGCCGCATGTCTGGAGCGACGTCTACAACAGACGACGCGCACGACCGCCGCCACGTTCACCAAGGGGGTTCGCGACACCATCGGCTGGCAGCTCCTGCTGGTGGCGTTCGCGCTCGGCGCGCTGGGCGGCATGCTCGGCTCGTGGTTGCTCTCGCTGCGCCACGAGCGGCGCAGCCTGCGGACGGCCTAGCGCGAGGCCCTGTAAAGGGCCCCGCGCCGCCGGGAGCATCAGGCGCTGTGGTGAGCCTGGATGGCGCGCACCACCTGCGCCTTGACCGCGTCGACGTTGAACGACGCGGGCGGCTGCCGCCAGAGCTCGTACTTGAACCAGTCGGCCTGCTCGAGCGACCGCCCCGTGTCGGTGCGCTCGAGACCGCGGACTTCGTGCAACGGTGGATCCCGTCACGGAGCGGCAGTCGGTCGTTCCCTGAGACGGCGACGCAAAAAATCCGCGCGCTGGCCGTGGCCAGCCGCGCGGATCCCGTCGTCGTTCCGCGACGCGCGAGGCGCCGTCTATCTGGCCGAGCCGGACGGCTGGATCGAGGCCGCGATCGCCTCGCGGTAGGTGATCTGCACCATCTGACCGGGCTGCAGGTTGGCGAGCCGCTTCTGCATCGCCGGATCGTAGACCGTCACCGTGCGGAGGTTCCCCTTCGGTCCCTTGAAGGTCACTTTGTTCATCACCTGATCGACGCTGACCACCTCGACGTTGGCGGTGACCTGGCGCCCGGCCGCGGCGACCCCCGGCGCGACCCGACCGCCGGTGGCGCTCTCGCTCACGGCCGACTTGGTGCCGGGCGGCATCAGCGAAAGCCCGACCGACTCGTAGTAATCGACGTCGACGTGGTCGCCGACCTTGAGCGTGGCGAAGGATTTCATGTCGGGCGGCACGCCGACGGTCCGCGTCTCGCCGTCGGCGTTCTGCAAGGTCACGCTGCGATTGGTTCGATCGATCCCGGTCACCACCATCGTCTCCCGCGTCCGCCGGGCCACCGTGGGCCCCGACGGCGCTTCGGCGCGCGAGACGCCGCCTTCCAGCCCGAGCGCGAGCAAGCAGCCCGCCACCGCGACCATCACCCT
>Ga0134125_10004461_pt1 | contig 16004 bp, 12 predicted proteins | sample KB31751_FD_96464 | JGI IMG/M metagenome (GOLD analysis project Ga0134125, IMG submission 96464) | Terrestrial soil microbial communities with excess Nitrogen fertilizer from Kellogg Biological Station, Michigan, USA - KB3-175-1 | ecosystem: Environmental > Terrestrial > Soil > Unclassified ... | reverse complement strand
GCCGCAAAGGCCCAACCACGCCGCCGGCCGCCGGCGGCAAGCCGATCCTCGAGGGGCCCGACGCCTGGACGCCGGAAGCGCCCTCGGCGATCCCCTACGACACCGGCTGGCCAGTGCCGCACGCCATGACCAAGGACGACATCAAGCGCGTGGTCGGCGAGTTCGTCGCCGCGGCCAAGCGCGTCGACCGCATCGGCTACGACGTGATCGAACTGCACGGCGCGCACGGCTATCTCGCGCATCAGTTCCTCTCGCCGATTTCCAACAAGCGCACCGACGAGTATGGCGGCTCGACCGAAAACCGCATGCGCTTTGCCATCGAAATGTACGAGGCCGTGCGCAAGGCCTGGCCGGAGCAGAAACCGATCGGCATGCGCGTTTCGGCCACCGACTGGGTGGACGGCGGCTGGACGCCGGAAGAAACCGTGCTGCTCGCCAAGGAACTCAAGAAGCGCGGTCTCGACTACATGGACGTTTCGACCGGCGGCCTGTCGCCGGCGCAGAAGATCCCGCTCTCGCCCGGCTACCAGGTGCCTTTCGCCGAGAAGGTGAAAAAGGAAAGCGGCATCATCACGATGACGGTCGGCCTCATCGCCGGCTTTACGCAGGCGGAAGAAATCCTCGCCTCCGGCAAGGCGGACCTTATTTGCCTCGGGCGCGCAGCCCTGTGGGACCCGCGTTGGGCATGGCATGCGGCGGAAGAGCTCGGCGCCGAGGCGCCCTATGCACCGAAGATGATGGCGGGGCATCCCAAGCTGCGGCCGCAGCTCTTCCCGAAACGGGCGCAGCCGACCGGCTAAAAACCGTCATCCAGAGGAAGGAGCGTACCCTGCGAGGCTCGGCGCGGCGCGCCGAGCGCTTCAGCGTGACGGGGTCAGCGTTTCATTTTCCCGATAAACTTCGCAAACGCCGCGAGCTGCGCCTTGACCGCGTCCTTGGTCGGCTGGTCATGGAGCGCCAGCGTGTCCTTGTCGAACTTGGTCTGTGCATTGCCGACGAAAACCTCCGGCGTGCCGAAGATATAGGCGCCGAGAAACGTCATCGACATGCGCCAGTGATACTGCATGCGCGCCCCGCCCAGCGGGCCTTGCGAGCACGACTGGATGGCCACCGGCTTTTCCTTGAACGGCTGGTCTTTCATGCGCGAAACCCAGTCGATGGCGTTCTTCAGAACGCCCGGCATCGACCAGTTGTATTCCGGCGTCACGAACAGCACGCCGTCCGCGCCCTTGACCGCCTCGAACATATCGGTCGCCTCGGGCGGAAATCCGGACGCATTCTGAATGTCGGCGTTATAGAGCGGAAAAGTCTCGATCGGCGGCGAGGCAACAAGCTTCATCTCCGGCGGAGCGAGCGGCGGCAGCGCGCGCACCAGCGCGGCGTTGAAAGAGCCTTTGCGCAGCGAGCCGCAAATCGTCAGCACCTTGAGTTGGTCCGCCATGTCCTATCCCTTCATATTTATCGGGGCGCGATCTCTTAAGTTTTCGGGATCACGCGGCTTCGTCTTCGACCGGATTTCGCAGCACGCCGATGCCCTCGACCTCGACTTCGATGGTGTCGCCGGCCTTCATCCACACCGGCTCCGGCTTGCGCGCATGGCCGACGCCCGACGGCGTGCCGGTGAACAGGATGTCCCCCGGCTCGAGCGTCATGCCTTCGGTCAGATAGACCAGCGACTCCGCGACCGGAAACATGAAGTTGTCCGTGTTCGAGGATTGCATGGTCTTGCCGTTGAGCCGGCTTTCGATCTTGAGGCCCTTGCCGCCGCGCGATATTTCGTCGGCGCTCACCATCCACGGGCCGACGCTGCCGGTCTGATCGAAGTTCTTGCCCATGCCCCATTGCGTGGTGTGGCGCTGGTACTCGCGGATCGATCCTTCCATGCCGCAGCTATAACCGGCGATACAGTCGGCGGCATTCTCCAGGGTCAGGTGCTTGGCGCGCTTGCCGACGATGACGACCATCTCGCCTTCGTAATCGAACTGAATCGATTTCTTCGGCCGCATCACCGGGCGCATGTGCCCCGTGAGCGAGGTCGGCATGCGGAAGAAGATCGACTGGAATTTCGGAATATTGTCGCGTTGCGGGCCTTCCTTGACGTGGTCGAGGTAGTTCAGGCCGAGACAGATGATCTTGCCGGGCCTCGCGACCGGCGGCGCGAATTTCAATCCGGCAAGCGGGCGGCGGGCGGCCGCCGGCGCCTTTTTGGCAAGCTCGGAGAGCGGCTTGAGGTCGCCATTGTTGCGGCGCAGGACCTCGCCGAGATCGGTGGGCAGACTCGCATCCACCGCCTGCAAATCGACGACGTTGTCGCCTTCGACAACGCCGAGTCGCGGGCCGCCATTCGCTTCAAATCCGACTATTTTCATGAAATTCCCAGCCTTTGCCTTTGCTTCAGGCGAGGAGGCTTAGCGCAGGCGCACGCGTTGCGAAAGGCGGATTCAAGGTCTGGCGGCCGAACCGCCGGCAAAAGTGAAGGCCTGAATGGAGAAATACTTGCTCGCGTCCGTCCACGCCGCCAGCGGCAGCCAGCCCGCGCCGCGCGCCAGCGCGCCCAGCGAGTGTGGGGTATATTTGTAGCTGTTCTCGGTGTGAATCGTTTCGCCGGCGCGAAACTCGAAGCACTCGCCGGCAACCTTCACCTTCTGCCTCTTGAGGCTGGCAAGGTGCATCTCGATGCGGTGGCGCTCGCGATTGTAGAACGCGTGATGCTCGAAGCTGTCGAGCTTGATGTTGCCGCCAAGCTCGCGGTTGATGCGGGCGAGCAGATTGAAATTGAAATCGGCCGTGACGCCCTGCGCGTCGTTATAGGCGGCGTTGAGCACCTCGGCCGGCTTGACCAAATCGACGCCGATGATGAGGCGGGCATTCTGCCCGAGAATTTTTCCAACGTTGCGCAGGAAGGCCGCGGCCTCGTGCGGCTCGAAATTGCCGATGGTCGAGCCGGGGAAAAATCCGACGCGCATGGGCGCCGTTCTTGCTTCCGCCGGCAGCATGAAGGGAAAGCAAATATCGGCCGTCAGCGGCAGCACTTTGAGGGCAGGAAAATCGGGGCGCAGCTCGGCTGCCTCCTGCTCGATCATCTCGGCGCAGATGTCGACGGGCACATACGCTGCGAGTTGCGGCGCCGCGCCGAGCAGCACCCGCGCCTTGCGGCTCGAACCGCTGCCGAATTCGACGAGCGCGGCACCTTGCGGAATGAGCTTGGCGATGTCGGCGGCATGATCGCGCAAAATTTTCATTTCGGTGCGCGTCGGATAATATTCCGGCAGGTCTGTGATACGCTCGAACAGGCGCGAGCCGACCTCGTCGTAAAAATATTTCGCTGGCAGCCGCTTCGGCGTCGATGAAAGACCCGCGAGCACGTCCGCTTCAAAAGCGGAGCGTTCCGCGCTTTGCGGCTGACGGAGCGAACGTGCGAGCGCAACCATGAACGGCCTTTCGTTTTTAACCGAATTCGGCAAGCCGCAAGCCGCTGAACTGCCAGCGTGCCGGCGGGTAGAAGAAGTTGCGATAGCTTGTTCGCGCATGCCCGGCGGGCGTCGCAACCGATGAGCCGCGCAACGTCATCTGGCTCACCATGAATTTGCCGTTGTATTCACCCAGCGCGCCTTCGGCGGCCCGGTATCCCGGATAGGGCAGATAGGCGCTGCGCGTCCATTGCCAAGCCCGGCCGTAGGCATCGCGGAGCAGCCCTGCGCGCGCCGCAACCTCCCATTCCGCCTCGCTGGGCAGGTGTTTTCCGGCAAATCGCGCGAAGGCGTCGGCCTCGTAATAGCTGATATGGACGACGGGCGTCTGCGGATCGACCGGCTTGCGGCCGGCGAGCGTCATCGCCGTCCAGCCGCCGTCCTCGCCCCGCCAGTAGCCCGGCGCCTGCCAGCCTTCGGCCTGCACCATCGACCAGCCGTCGGAGAGCCAGAGCGACGGCGTCGTGTAGCCGCCGGCATCGATGAAAGCGAGCCACTCGCCGTTGGTGACGAGGCTCCGCGCGATGCGCACGTCGGCGATCAATTCGTCATGCGCGGGCGTCTCGTTATCGAAGCAAAAGCCCTGACTGGCGTGGCCGATCGACTGAACTCCGCGCGGCACCTCGACGAAGCCGGACGCCTGCGCCGGCTGCGGCGTGGTCCAGTTCGCGTCATAAACCGGGTCGGTCGGGTTCTGCGCGAAGGCATGCAGGATGTCGGTGAGCAGTAATTCCTGATGCTGTTGCTCGTGATGCAGACCGATTTCGAGAATGGAAAACACCCGCGCGGCCTCTGCCGGCGCGACCGAACCGATCAAGCGCGCGACGGCATCGTCGACATGGGCGCGGTAGGCGGCAACGTCGTCCGCCGTCGGCCGCGTGATCAGGCCGCGTTGCGGGCGCGCGTGGCGCGGACCGGCGGCGACGTAATAGGAATTGAACAGGAAGGGAAACCGCTCGTCGAAAACCCGATAGCTCGGGTCGTGCGGCCTGAGCAGGAACTGCTCGAAGAACCAGGTGACGTGAGCGCGGTGCCACTTGGCCGGGCTCGCGTCGGCCATCGACTGGATTTGCTGATCCTCGGGCGACAGCGGCGCGGCGCGCGCCTCGGTTTCCGCCCGCACCCGGTGAAACGCCTCAAGCCAGGCCGCGCGCACCTCATCCGGCGACTGCTGCTGGGAGGTCGGGCCAAGAACTGTATTTTGCCTGACGCCATGCGAAGCGGACGAAATGGCGGTGCGGGCCATAAAAAGAGCCTCCCGGCTCGTACTCGAGGGCAAACAAAGAACTAGGTAGGGATACGAACAAGGGACGCAATAGTTCCACCCTGCGATGCCCCGAGGCAACCTCCAGGTGCGGCCGTCTGACGTGCTTGTGATGAGCGTCTTTGTGCAGCGGCCGGGAGATCGGTAGCGGGGGAGGGACTCGAACCCCCGACCTCCGGATTATGATTCCGCTGCTCTAACCAGCTGAGCTACCCCGCCATTCCGAGACGTCAACGCCGGAATGGGCGCGATATAGGAAGCGCCGGCAAAGGGTGTCAAGCAACGCGAGGCTTAAGCCCGCGTATTGGCGCTATTTCGGCTGCACGTTCGGATTGCCGCCGGGGCTGCCCGGCGGCGGGATCACCGGCATGGGGCCGCCCGGCGGCGCCGGCTCCCTGATCTCGGAATCGACGCCGGCGGGCGGGCAGATCACGCCGTTCGATTGCGCGAGCTTGTCGCTCAGCGTGGCGCCCGGCTGCTTTTGCACATCGAGGCCGCCGCCCTGCCCCACGGTGGCGCGCCCTTGTGCGCAGGCCTTCGGATCGACCTGTTCCGCCTTGGGCGCGACTTGGGTTGCGTCGCGCGGCGGCGCCTGCGCAAACGCCGGCGACAGACATGCGGCCGCGACACCGGCGAGCAAAAATAACGGGATTTGCCGATTCATGAGACGTCTCCGTGCGCCCAAACGAATAACGCAACAGAGATAACGATTGAGCGGAGGAGACGTTCCGAAGCGGAAGGCCCGGCTCAGGCGGCGCGGCGCTTGTCCGCGTCGAGCCGCTGGAAACGGATCAGCGAGAAATGGCCGAGCGGCGGCATCGGCCGGTGCTCGATCACGCGCACGCCGCCGTGGCGCGCGACCCAATCGGTGAGCCGGCCGAAGCGAAATTCGGGACGCCAGCCGAGCCGGCGCGCGAGCGGCGCGAAGCATTGCTCGAACAGACGGCGCGGGCCGTGCTCGGCGCCGATGTGATTAACCAGCACGATCTCGCCGCCGCGCTTGATGACGCGGGCGAACTCATCGAGGGTCGCTTCCGGATTAGGCACCGCGGTGATGACGTATTGCGCCACAACCACGTCGAAGGAATCGTCCGGCAGCGCCAGCCGCTCGGCATCCATCACGGCGAGCGTCTCGACGTTGGAAAGATTTTGCTGCGTCACGCGTTCTTGCGCCTTGCGCAGCATCGGCTCGGACAGATCGACCCCGGTGAGCCTGTTTCTGTGCGCATAATCGGGCAGCGAAATTCCGGTGCCGACGCCGACCTCGAGAATGCGGCCGCCGGAGGGCCCGCAGGCGATCTCCGCCGCCGCGATCGCCGCCATGCGGCCGCGCTCGAACACCGCACCGAAAACGAGATCATAGATCGGCGCCCAACGCGCATAGGCGCGCTCGACGTTCTGCCGGTCGAATTGCGCGTCCGCCCCCATGCCCGGTTCTATGCGCCTGTCGCCGAAACCAGACGTTCATCGCCTTTTTGTTCGCTGTCCGCAGCTGCGACGGCGCGGCTGATGAACCCGCCACCGAGCACGCGCGCCTGTCCCTCGCCCGCGTCGTAGAAGACGCAGGCCTGCCCCGGCGAAACGCCCTCCTCGCCGTCGATCAGCTCGACCTCGTAATGGCCGTTAGCGCCGCGCAGCCATGCCGCCTGTGGCGGCCGCGTCGAGCGAACCTTGACGTAGATTTCACGACCCGCGGCAATCGCCGCGTCAATGTCGCCGTCGCCGAGCCAGTTGACGTCGCGCAGCACGACGCGGCCGGTGCGCAGCGCCTCGCGCGGGCCGACCACCACGCGGCGGCGCTCGGCGTCGAGCCGCACGACATAGAGCGGCGCGCCGGTGGAAATGCCGAGGCCTTTGCGCTGGCCGACGGTGAAATTGATGATGCCGGAATGCGCGCCGAGCACCTTGCCGTCGCGATCGACGATGTCCCCGGCTTCGGCGGCGCCGGGCTTGAGTCGCTCGATCACGTCGGTGTAACGGCCCGACGGCACAAAGCAGATGTCCTGACTGTCGTGCTTGTCGGCGATCGCCAGTCCGAACGTGCGCGCAAGCTCGCGTGTTTCCGCCTTCGTCCGCTCGCCGAGCGGAAAGCGCAAGATTTCGAGCTGCTCGCGCGTGGTGCCGAACAGGAAATAGCTCTGGTCGCGCTCCTCTTCGCGCGCGCGGTAGAGCGCACGGCCTGCGCCCGCGAGCGGCCGCGAGGCGACATAATGGCCCGTCGCCAGCACCTCGGCGCCAAGCTCGCGCGCGGTGACCAGCAGGTCGCGAAACTTGATCGACATGTTGCAGTCCACGCACGGCACCGGCGTCTCGCCGTGAATGTAGCTTTCGGCGAAACGGTCGATGACCGCCTCCTTGAAGCGGCTCTCATAGTCGAGAACGTAATGCGGGATCGCGATGCGTTCGGCGACGGCGCGCGCGTCGTAGATGTCCTGGCCGGCGCAGCAGGCGCCCTTGCGATGGGTGGCCGCGCCGTGATCGTAAAGCTGCAACGTCACGCCGATGACATCATAGCCTTCGGCCTTGAGCAGCGCGGCGGTCACCGAGGAATCGACGCCGCCGGACATGGCGACGACAACGCGAACGTCCTGCGGGCGGCGGTCAAGATCGAGGCTGTTGCGCATGGGTAGCTCTTACTACAGTTGGCGATGCTGCGCGCGCAATGCGAGCCGTGGCGGCGAAGGCATCTCCAGGACGGCATTTTTTGCCGGGGAACAGCAGGCGGTGCCGGGTTGCCCGCCATTTTCGGGATCCCAATTTTATCATAAGTATTTGAATTGCTTATTATTTTATCGTCGGCAAGAGGTGGCCTGACGATTGCAGATCGGATGCGGATTGTTCCGGAGGTCCGCAGTGCCGCAAGTTGCGTCCGATCCCAGTTCCGTTGTCGCCAGCTTTCCCCAATCGAGCCCGCCCCGCCCCGCGCCTGCGGCGGACGACGCGCCGGCCACGCCATTCGAGAGCATGCTCGACGACAGCACCTCCCTTCCCGCCGATCGGCCGCCGCCGGACCCGCCGCGCGCGGCAAAGGGGGACAGTCAATCCGCACCGAGTGCGGCGCCGGCCAAGAACGCGTCGAGTGCGTCGAGCACGCATCCCAACGCCGACGCGAAGACCAAGGCCGGTCAGAACGCCGGCAAGAACGCCAGCAAGAGCGACAATGCGGCCAAACCGGCCAATAGCGCCACGGCCGAATCCGTCGACAAGGCGCAGGCCTGCCAGGCTGTCATCACGGCTGCGAAAAGCGCCATGACAAAAACGCCGACCGAAGCCGGCGCTACCGATACGGACAAGACGACCCACGAAAAGCCTTCCGATTCCAAGACTGCGGACGCCACCGATACGAACGATGCGACCGCGGCGGCTTGCCCCGCACCGGTCGTCATCCAGCAGGTGGCCGCCAACGCCGTTGCTGCCGCGATCGCACCGGCCGCGGACGCCGCCGCGCCGCAAGCGCCGGCTGCGAAAGACGACGGCACCGCCGCTCCGGTCGCGGCTGGCGTCGCCGCCGTGACGTTGCCCAATCTTTCCGCGCTGAAAGTCGCGGCCGCAAAGGACGGCGGAACGCAATCCGCCGACAAGCCGGCCGACGCGTCGAAGACTACCGTCAAGGCGCCGGAAGCCAAGCTCCCCGACCCGACGCAAGGCGCTGCCAGCGACGCCGCCGGCGCATCAAAAGTGGCCGATCCGCAGGCAACCGATGGCAATGCCGGCAAGACCGTGGCCGTCCATCCGCATGACGGTTCACCGGAGCATCGGACCGACACGGCCGACATCGCCGTCGGCACGAGCAACGCCGACACCGCGGCGGCCAAGGCTGCGGACGCCGCGCAGCCGCTGACGGCCGCCGCGCCGAACAGCCAACCGGCACCCACTCAGGCCGCTGCTCCGCCTCCCGCGCAAGCCGCGGCAATCCCGGTTACCGGGATCGCGGTCGAGATTGCCGGCAAAGCGCTGGCCGGCAAGAACCGCTTCGAGATCCGCCTCGATCCTCCCGAGCTTGGCCGCATCGACGTGCGCCTCGATGTCGACAAGAACGGCCAGGTGACCTCGCACCTGACCGTCGATCGTGCCGATACGCTCGATCTTCTGCGCCGCGACGCGTCCGGCCTCGAGCGCGCATTGCAGGATGCGGGCCTGAAAACCTCCGACAACGGCCTGCAGTTCTCGTTGCGCGACCAGAGCAGCGGCCAGCAGCAGGCCAATGTGCCGATGCCCGCCGCGGCGCAGATCGTGGTCGAGGACGACACCCTTTCCACCGCCGCGATCCCGCGCAGCTATGCCCGCTACGCCGGGATGGGCAGCGGCATCGACATTCGAGTCTGAGGAACCGGCCATGACCGTCACTTCAGCGACCGTGCCTACGACCTCCTCCAGCAGTGCGGCGACGAGCACGGTCGACAACACTGAAATCGCCAGCAACTTCACCGAATTCCTGCAACTGCTGACGACGCAGTTGCAGAACCAGGACCCGCTCAGTCCGATGGACACCAACCAGTTCACCCAGCAACTGGTCGAATTCGCGCAAGTCGAACAGCAGATGAAGTCGAACGACTCGCTGAGCACGCTGGTAACCTTGCAGCAGAGCGCGCAGACAACGCAGGCGCTGGCACTGGTCGGCGCAACCGTCGTCGTCAACGGCTCGACCGCGCAACTGACCAACGGTCAGGCAAGCTGGACGGTCAACGCCACCAAGCCGGCAACCGCGACGGTCGCCATCGCCGATTCGACCGGCCGCAACGCGTTCACCGGGACCTACACGGTCAATTCGGGGGCGCAGACGTTCGCCTGGGACGGCCGCGGCAACGACGGAACGTTGTGGCCCGACGGCACCTACACGCTGACCGCGACCGGAACGGATGCCAGCGGCCAGTCCACCGCGATCTCCACGCAGATTCAGGCCGTCGTGAATTCGGTCGATCTGACGCAATCGCCGCCGCTTCTGTCGATCAACGGACAGAACTACACGATCAACCAGTTGCAGCAGATCGTCGCAACCGCTCACTAAAGCCCGGCGGTCTTTACGAAACGCGCACCGCCTTCTCCCGCCCGTCGCCGCTCATCACCGCATCGATGGCCCGCTCCAGCGCCGAGAGCTCGAACGGCTTGCGCAAAATATCGAAACGTCCGTCTGCCGCGCTCGCGGCGTCGGAAAAGCCGCTGGTCAACAGCACCGGAAGCTCGGGATAACGCTCCTTGCAGGTCTGCGCGAGCGCGAGCCCGTCCATCTGGCCCGGCATGACGATATCGGAAAAAAGCAGATCGACCTCGATGCCTTGCTGCAAATGGCGCAGGGCCTCGGCGGCGTTTTCCGCCCGCACCACGCGATAGCCGAGTTGCTCGAGCAGGGTCGTCGTTACATCCGCCACGTCGCGGCTGTCTTCCACCACCATCACGGTGTTTTGCTCCTGGCCGGCGGCGGGCTTTGTCCCTTCGGCATTCTCCGCCGTCGACGCGGCGGCGCTGCGCGGCAGATAGATGGTCACCACCGTGCCTTTGCCCGGCTCACTCGTCGCCGTCACCGCGCCGCCCGATTGGTTGGCAAAGCCGTGCACCTGCGACAGGCCGAGACCCGTGCCCTTGCCGACCGGCTTGGTGGTAAAAAACGGCTCGAACACGCGCGACAGCAATTCGGGCGCGATGCCGGCACCGGTGTCGATCACGGCGAGCGCGACAAATTCACCTTCGAGCGGACCGGCCGCCGAGCCCGGCTTGAGTACAACGTTGCGCGCCGACAAGGTGATGCGGCCGCCATCCGGCATGGCGTCGCGCGCATTGACCCCGATATTGACCAGCGCCAGCTCCAGTTCGCCCTGATCGACCTCGACCGGCCAGATATTCTCTTCGACGTCCACGACGAGCTCGATGTTGCCGCGCAGGGACGCGCCTAGCATGTCGCGCACGGCGTCGATGCGCGCTTTGAGATCGACAACCACCGGCATCAGTTGCTGGCGGCGCGAGAAGGCAAGCAACTGGCGCGTGAGGCGCTCGCCGCGGCCGGCGGCGGCACGGATCGCCTGCACGGCCTGCAAATCTTTCGCCTCGCCGAGCCGGCCCTGCAGGATTTGCGCGTAGCCCGACACGATCATCAGCAGATTGTTGAAGTCGTGGGCGATGCCGCCGGTCAACTGGCCGAGCGCCTCCATTTTCTGCGCCTGCGCCATCTGGTCGCGCGCCTCGTCGACCGCGAGCTTGGCCTCATGCTGCTCGGTCACGTCGCGCACCAGATTGGCAAAGCCGGCGAGTTCGCCCGTGTCGTTACGGACCGCGTCCATGACGATGCTGGCAAAGAAGCGGCTGCCGTCCTTGCGCAGCAGCCAGCTTTCGCCCTCGAATTGGCCTTCGCGCGCGGCGATGACTAAAATTTCGCCGCCCATGCCGGCCGCGCGCGCCTCAGGCGGCAGAAAGACGCCCATATGGCGGCCGATAATCTCGTCGGCGCCGTAGCCAGTGATGCGCTGGGCGCTATCACTCCAACTACGCACATGCCCTTCGGTGTCGAGCATGTAGATCGCGTAATCGCGCACGCCCTTGAGCAGGAAGCGGTAGTTCTGCTCGGATTCGCGCAGCGCGCTTTCCGCCTGCTTGCGCTCGGTCACGTCGAGGCAGACGCCGAGCATGCGCGAGGCGGCGCCGTTTTCATCGCGCACGACCTCGCCGACGCTCTGGAGATGGCGGATGCTGCCATCGGGCCGGACGATGCGCTCTTCATGGCTGAAGCTCGTGCCGGATTTGAGCGCCGCGCCGATGCTGGCGCCGACCCGCTCGCGGTCGTCGGGATGAACATGGGTGAGAAAATCGTTGACGGTCCGGCCGAATTGCGCGCGCGTGAGCCCGTAGATGTCGAAGAGCTGGTCCGACCAGGCAATGCGGTTGGCAACGATGTCCCACGACCAGCTGCCGAGATTGGCGAGGCGTTGCGCTTCCGAGAGCTGGATATTGGTGTCAGCCAATTCGGCGGTGCGCTCGCGCACGCGGCTGTCGAGCTCGGTGCGCGTGCGCTCGAGGCTCTCCTCGCTTGCCCGCCGCATGGCGACGTCCGCGCTCAAGGCCAAGCTCGGCACCGACACGCTGATCATGAAGGTCAGCAGCAGCAGGAACGATTCGTTAAAGCCGATGTGTCCGAAGGGGCCGACCTCGCGGACCGTCGCCCAGATCGCAAATCCGGCGAGGATAAGCCCGGCGGTCGCCGTGTCGCGCGGGCCCCGACGCAGCGCCGCCCAGAACAGCGGCAGGATCGCGAGAAAGCCGAGCGGGCTTGTATATTCCGAGCGCGGCAGAAGCGGGCTGAAGGCGACAAAGCCGACGGCGACGGCGAAGCCGAGTACGGCGACGGAATTGGCGAGCTCGTCGAGGGCAAAAGAGCGCCGGCCGCTTCGCGCCCACAAGACGACCACCGGCGTCACCACCAGCCCGCCGGCGGCGTCTCCCAGCCACCACGTCGTCCAGATCGGCGCGAAATTCGGCCATGCTGCGAGACCGGTCACGCAGAGCGTGAGCACGCCGACGCTGGCGCTCAAGATGGTGGCCGGACCGACGGCGATGAGCGCAAACCTGGCAACCCCGCCCGGGCTGGTGAAGGCTTCGCAGCCATCGGCCCAGCGATTGATCAGGTAGCCGCCGACCAAGCCCTCCAGCGTGTTGCCGAGCGCGATGACGGCGGACGTTTCCAGGGTGCCGGCGGTGGTGGCGTTGGCGGCGAAGGCGGCGACGAAAATCGCCGGCCAGACCCGGTAGCCGCCCAGCAGAACGGCGGCGAGCGCAATGCCGGTCGGCGGCCAGATCGGGCTCGCGCTTGGATTGATCGAAGCCAGTCGCAGCCCAAGCTTGGCCAGCGCGAAATAAGCGGCCGCAACGACCACCTGTGTCGCGACATAGACGATGCCCGCTTGCCAGGCGGGAGTCGTCCGGTCGGCGTGCAATTGATTCACCGCCATCCTCGCTAGCCCTCAAAGCCCATATTAGCCGATGGCGCCGCACGCGGCACCCTGTCCATCCGTCACGAAAACCGGCCCCATCTGTAACCAAAAGGTTAGCAATATCAGGGCAAAGTTTTCCCGGTCCACGCCTCTGGCTTAGGCAAATCTTAAGTCGCGGCCTGTAGTTTTCGCCGTGTAGAGAGTGTTTGTCAGTCGAGTTTGTGAGTGTACCTATGACCGAAACCCACCGCCCGAGGGTCAAATACGTCATCGGGCCCGATGGTAGTCCGCTGACGATTGCGGACCTGCCGCCGCCCTCGACCAAACGTTGGGTCATCCGCCGCAAGGCGGAGGTGGTCGCGGCGGTTCGTGGCGGCCTGTTGTCTCTCGAAGAGGCTTGCGGTCGTTACACCCTTACCGTCGAAGAATTCCTCTCCTGGCAGTACTCGATCGACCAGCACGGCCTCGCCGGCCTGCGCACCACCCGCATTCAGCAATATCGCTCCTGATCCCGGCGCACACGCGTCGCTCGCAATCGCCGGCCCCCAGTGGCCGGCGATTTCGTTTGCGCGCGTGCCGATGAGCCGCCGGCGGCGGCAGGCGAATTTCTCCTGAATTAACCGGACGCTAACCATAAACTGGGCAAATCTTGCCGGGTCGGGCGCAGAACGCTGCGGCCATGCGGTAGGACAAAAACGGTGCAAGGTTTTTTCGATTTCGTGAAGTCGCTCGGTGCGGCGCGGATGGCGGCGATGGCCGCAGTCACGCTGGCGCTGGTCGGCTTCTTTTCGTTCCTGATGATCCAGATGACGACGCCGCAAATGGTGCCGTTGTTCACCGATCTGTCGATGGACGACAGCGCCGCGATCATCAAGGATCTCGACCGCCAGGCGGTCACCTATCAGCTCAAGAATGACGGCGCCGTCATTATGGTTCCGCGCGACAAGGTCGCCCGGCTGCGCATGAAGCTCGCCGAGGGCGGATTGCCCAAAGGCGGCGGCGTCGGCTACGAAATCTTCGACAAGTCGGAGGCGCTGGGCTCCACGACTTTCATTCAGAATATCAATCACTTACGGGCGCTCGAAGGCGAGCTCGCCCGCACCATACGCAGCCTCGACCGCGTGCAGGATGCCCGTGTGCACCTGGTGCTGCCGGACCGACCGCTGTTCTCGCGCGAGAAGGCAGATCCGTCCGCATCGATCGTGCTCAGGGTGCGCGGAACGCTCGAGCCGCAGCAGGTTCGCGCCATCCGTCATCTGGTGGCGACGGCCGTGAATGGTCTCAAGCCTGAGCGCATTTCGGTGGTCGATGAAACCGGCAAGCTGCTGGCCGACGGCGCCGAGCGCAATAGCGCCGATGGCGCCGTCGCGGACGACCGCAAGGCCGCTTACGAAAAGCGCATGCGCGACCAGGTCGAAGCCATCGTCTCCTCGGTGGTCGGCCCGGGCCACGCGCGTGTCGAGCTCACTGCCGATTTCGACATGAACCGCATCACCGAAACCTCGGACAAATACGACCCCGAGGGCCGCGTCGTGCGCTCAAGCCAGACGCGCGACGAACAATCGGCAAGCGGCGGCAACGCCGGCGGCCCGGTTTCCGTCGGCAACGAATTGCCGGGCTCCGGCAAACAGGAGGGCGGCGGGTCGAGCGACCAGAATCACAAGACCGAGGAAATCGTCAATTACGAGATTTCGCGCACCACCAAGACCGAAGTGATCGAAGCCGGCCGCGTCAATCGCATTTCGGCGGCGGTGCTGGTCGACGGCATCTATTCCAAGAATGACAAGGGCGAGGTGGTTTACCAGCCGCGGCCCAAGGAAGAGATCGACCGGATTTCCGCGCTGGTGCGCACGGCCATCGGCTTTAACAGCAAGCGCGGCGACCAGGTCGAGGTGGTCAACCTGCGTTTTGCCAACGCCATCCCGACGCCGATCAACGAGCCGACCGGCTGGATGAGCTATCTGCAATTCAGCAAAGACGACATCATGCGTTACGCCGAAATGGGCGTCATGATCCTGCTTGGCCTGATCGTGCTGTTCACGGTCGTGCGACCGCTGGTGCGGCGCATCGTGACGCCCGATGGCGGACAAGCCGTCGTCGCAGGCGTTGCCGGCACGGCAGGCGTTGCCGGCGCCATCGGCGTCACCGCCGCTGGGCCGGCGGGCTCGACCGTCAACGTCCCCGGCGGCATGACGATCACCAGCGGCGCCGGCGGCAGCATCACCAGCACCGGCGGCGCCAATATCTCGATCGTGGGCAGCGACGAATCGGTCGCCATCTCGAACCGCACCTCGGCGATGATCGACGTCGCCAAGGTCCAGGGCCAGGTGCATGCCCAGTCGGTGCAGAAGGTGGGCGAGCTCGCCGAAAAAAACCCGCATGAAGCGGTTTCCATCATCCGTAGCTGGCTCCACGAGGACGCGGCCTAATGCCATCCGCCTACAGCACCGCACAGCGCAAGGAAAAGCCGGTCCGCGAGGACATCGGCGGCTTGATGGCCGAGCTCGCCAGCCGCCCGCAAGTCAAGCAAGGCCGGCGCAAGCTCACGGGCCCCGAGCGCGCCGCGGTGCTGATGCTGGCGCTGGGCGAGCAATACGGCGGCAAGATCTTCAGCCTGCTCGACGACGACGAATTGCGCGAAATCTCCACCGTGATGTCGTCTTTGGGGACGGTCGAGGCAGACGCGGTCGAAGAGCTGCTGCTCGAATTCGTCAGCCTGATGTCGGCGTCCGGCGCACTGCTCGGCAACTACGACGCAACCGAACGGCTGCTGCAACAATACCTGCCGAAGGAACGCGTCGGCGGCATCATGGACGAGATCCGCGGACCCGCCGGCCGCAACATGTGGGAAAAGCTCGCCAACGTGCAGGAAGAGGTGCTGGCGAATTATCTCAAGAACGAATACCCGCAGACCGTCGCGGTGGTGCTTTCCAAACTTCGCGCCGAGCACGCCGCGCGCGTGCTCTCGATCCTGCCCGAAGAACTCTCCCTCGACGTGGTCGGGCGCATGCTGAAGATGGAAGCGGTGCAGAAGGAAGTGATCGAGCGCGTCGAGCAGACGCTGCGCACCGAATTCATGTCGAACCTGTCGCAGACGCGCCGCCGCGACGCGCATGAAGTCATGGCGGAAATCTTCAACAATTTCGACCGGCAGACGGAAACCCGCTTCTTGACCGCGCTGGAACAGGAAAACCGCGACGCGGCCGAGCGCATCAAGGCGCTGATGTTCACCTTCGACGACCTCATCAAGCTCGATACCGGCTCGGCGCAGACGCTGATGCGCAACATCGACAAGGACAAGCTCGGCATCTCGCTCAAGGGCGCCAACGAGACCGTGCGCCAGTTCTTCTT
>Ga0134125_10004460_pt1 | contig 16006 bp, 14 predicted proteins | sample KB31751_FD_96464 | JGI IMG/M metagenome (GOLD analysis project Ga0134125, IMG submission 96464) | Terrestrial soil microbial communities with excess Nitrogen fertilizer from Kellogg Biological Station, Michigan, USA - KB3-175-1 | ecosystem: Environmental > Terrestrial > Soil > Unclassified ... | reverse complement strand
TTCCCTCTTGGCCGAGTCTTTTTTGAGATTCGGCTCCAAAGTTAAGACAAAATACTTGCCCTGCCGCACGTCATCCACTCCCTTGTAATTCATTTTCTTCAAAGCGCCCTGGATGGTCTTTCCCTGAGGATCGAGAACCGTAGTCTTGAGAGTTACGTAAACGTAAGCTTTCATCGGTGTAGATCGATTATAAGGAAGAACTGCTTAGAGAAAAGCAGACCGTTCTGGTCATCCAGGGCGACTGGCAGGAGTGAATCAACCCTCAGCTTGCATCTCCCAGCGTGAAAAGATAGTCGAGCAACCGCCGATCTCCGCGACGAATCTCGTTCAAATCCACGATCAGATGTCCACTTGCGTGGGCGCGCACAGTCCCCCGACAGCGCAAATCGAAGCCCTCACCGCTTATAAATAACGCGACGGTGCTGTTGCGCGGATATTCCTTGTCCAGCAACAGCGTGCATTCATGCTCGGAGAGCTGTACCAGGTGTCCTTCCACCTGGCCATTTGCTGCGGGAACTTTCACCTTAGCTTTTCCCGGCGCAAACGTTGCCTCACGATGCGTTGGGATCAGGCTGTCGTCGAGGATGATGGGTTCATACTCCTCCTGCAGCTCGGCGATTTCGACATCCCAGATCGCCTCTTGCCCTTCGAGAAGCTGCAGTCCGGCATGCCCACCGAGAGGTGTTCCAGCTTTACCGATCCAGGCCACCTTGTATTTGGCACGTTTGCTCCCGCGCTCTACGATCAGCACTTCGCCGTTCTCGAACGTCTCCTGCAGGCCCGCGATTCTGGCTCCGTGTTCAGAAATATCGAAGGTGCAGGCGGAGATTTTTCTGCGCGGCGGCGCATCAGCTTCTCGCTGCAGACGCACAGGCAGCATCACCCGAACTCGTTTTTCTGGTTGCATGGAAGTTTCACCGATTGGCTCGCCCGAGGCGAGTGCAGGAGAAGTAGGTCCCAATCCGGCGAGAGCTATGCATTATTCATCACGATCATGCTCACGCGGGGAGTGACAGAATCGTTTCTCTCCCGAACGGCAGTAACCGCGCGGTGTTACAAACGAATCTATAAGCCGATATCTTCGTTCCAGAGATCGGGATGCTGAGAGATGAAGTTGCGCATCAGGGACTTGCAGTCCGGATCGTCCAGATTGATCAGTTGCACGTCAGCACGCGTGAAGAGCTCCTCCGCGCCTTTGAAGTTCGTATTCTCGCCGATGATTATGGTCGGAATTTTGAACAACAGCGCGGTCCCGGTACACATCACGCAAGGGCTTAAAGTGCTCACCAGCACCAGCCGATTCCAATCCCGCCGTCTCCCGGCATGGCGGATGCAAACAACTTCGGCATGGGCCGTCGGGTCGCTGCTCTGAACGCGCAGATTGTGACCGCGCGCAACGATCTCGCCATTCATATCAGCGAGCACTGAGCCGATCGGCAGCCCACCTTCGTTCAGACCTTTTCGCGCTTCCACGAGCGCCGCGGCAAGAAGTCCACGAATATTCATTTTCGCCAGGTCCATAAGCCTCGAATCTCAATTGAGAGCCCAAAAACGGCTGTCGGCTTCCGGCCAGAGCCAGAGGAACCCCAAAACCGACGCCCTACTCCAAGATCCGCGGGTGAAGCATCCGCGCAATCTGCGTCGGTTTTTTTTGCCTTTACTTTTGCGTTCGCTTTGTCCGTGCAATCCCTGTAAATCCGTCTCGTGCTTTTGCCGTTGCTTAGCCGAAAGCCGGTAGCCGAAAGCCGATTCCCCGGCGTGTTGTCCCACTTCGGCAGAGTTTGACGTTCCAAAAAGGTCCGCCTTGGTGCATCATACGTAACCGGTCCCAAAATTCGTAACCACGAGGTATCCGCGATGGCCGATAAGCGGAATGTGGACGGGACGCCTCAAGCTGCCGGCAGTTATGGTTTCATCTGCCAGCAATGCAAGTCTCCCCTTGTACTCTCTGATCCCGATGTGCGCGGCCAACTCATGCAGTGCTTTCAGCTCGGAGCTGCGTCCAGCGAAGTTCGTTGTTCCAAATGCGGCACGACCCAAACCTATGTTTGCGCCGACCTCCAGGTCATCCAGTCACGTAAGACTCCCCCGCTCTCTGCGCAGGAGAAAGCTGCGGGCAGTTCGGAATAGCGGCGATACAAATCGAACAATGCTGCTCGGAACGAGCGACTCGGGCATGATGGTGCGTGGTCTCCGCCACAGAGACTGTGGCGAAGACAACAACCCATGTCCACAGGACAAGGCTGCGAATCGCACGCACGTTTAATCTAAAGTTCCGTCGCAGCATCGACCAGTGCCTGGGTTCGACGCCCAGCACCTCGCCGTATTAATAACCGTTCGGAGCGGAGATGGTGATGGCATTTCAGGCAAATCACGGAGGGCAATCAGGGACTGATCTATCCAATTGTATTTCGAGGCGTGCAGGCTCTCCGCTCCGAGCGGGCGCTGGACACGGTTTCCAAACTTTGGTTCCTCAGAGTCTCTTTCGATAATGCACACAGCGGTCGACAACTTCGTAGCCGAGTGCTTCGTGTGCACGCTGCGATACTTCGTTATCGATGAGGGCATCGGAAGCCATCTCAACACAGCGGTGACTTCGCGCCCAGTGCTCCGCTTCAGCGATTAGCTTGCTGCCTACTCCGCGGACGCGGGACTCCTCGGCAACGTACCAACCCTCGACGTAGCCGACGGCCTGTGCGGGATCGCAACCGTCGGCGTGGGAACGCAGATCGACTTCGACGAAGCCCACCAATCTGCCGCCGCTGGCTTCTGCTACCGGGATGGTGAGGGGCATCGTTAATACTCGATCAGACTTGCCCTCTAGTAGCAGGCGGAGTTCCTGCGCGTGTTTCTCGGCCGAAGAGTGGGGCCACAAGGCCTCACACATTCTCGCCACTTGGTCGAGATCGGACGGGCAAGCGGGCCGGATCAGAACGTCGTTCATAACTGCGTGCATGCAATTTAGATTCGCCCATCGATAAGAAGTTCCGCATTGGCTTGGGACGGCCAGTGAAGAAGTTGGGGCTCGGTGTCCGGCATGCCGCGGGCGTATGCCGACTGGAATTCTGAAACGCACTGTTACGCTCAACAGAATTGCTGCCGAAATTCTTGCTGCGAGTTCTGAGAAAGCCGTGGCCTTGGGTGCCCGATGACAACGTTCGACGTCCTAACGCCGACTTCCAGCATCAGCTTAGCGAACTAACATTTCCGTAAGCTTATGTGCCAAAGCTAGCCATAACTGCAGCCTGGCGAGATAGATGATCAGCAGCATCGCTGCAATAACCCAACCATACCTCTCTCCCCGTGAATGGCTCTTTTCATCTGGGAAGAGCGTTTGCAGATTGTGCACTCGAAGCTGCAATGTTGAGCCCTCGAAATCCGGTACTAGATGACTAGCGGCAATTGACGGGACAGCTGCTCTCAGACGAGCAACTTTGACGATCGCGCTGCCAAGATCAAGCGGCGAGATTCTGCAGCACATCGCTCGTGAATCAGCCGAAATTTCGGCGGCGCTGCGAAACGCACGGTCGATTGGGCGAGACAACCACGAGATTCCTGTTGCACTCAGAAGAGCTTGCTTGAGGTTGTCGAGCGAACGGACATGGGCGACTTCATGCGCCACCGCGGCCTTTAATTCTTCGGGCGTAAGCGATGCAAGAATCCTCTTTCCCACGAAGATTCGCGGAGAAAAAACTCCGAGCACCGCAACCAGCGAATCCGGATTCTGCAGTTCGTAAATCGGAACCTCCGCCGGCACATCAAGCCTGCACGCAGATTGCATCCACTCTCGTTCCGTTCGCCGCGTTCTTATCAGCGTCTGTGCGAGCTTCACGGTAAAGAATCCGAGAGCTAACAGCGAGCACATGGCCAGTGCCGCGAGCCACCAGTCAGGTCTCTCGGTAGTTTGACGGGGCTCCAACAGGAAAAACGATGGCAGAACAGCGAATGAGACGATGCCCACAGGAAAACTGAGCGGCAATGTGCGAATGACGAACAACAGAGAGGGATAGTGCAGAATGCTTCTGTGAAGACCGATTCGGGAAATACAAACCCATATGACCTGAGTGGCAAGCACTCCCGCAGCAATCGAGAGAGCCGTCGCGGCAAGGCACACGGTAACGCACAAAATTGCGAATTCGCTCATTTGTGCCTTCTCAGATTGCGGCGCTTTGCCTTAATGAGTTCATCGAGCTCATCGAGCAGCGCAAGATCCGATTCGCTCACGTAATCGACGAATGAAGACATCACCACGCGCTGGCCGCCAGCCTCATCCGCGGCAATGCCCAGCAGATGTCGCGTGAGCTGATCTTGATACTCTCTGCGATTTGCCCTTGCGCTGTAATAAAAAGCGCGATTCACCAGGCGGCGATTCAGGATTCTCTTTTTGAACAGCCGATCGAGAGTAGTCATCACCGTGGTGTAAGCAAGGCGGGAGGCCAATTCAGCATGCAGATCGCGTACACTCACCTCGCCGTGCTGCCAGATGAGTTCCATCAGCTCAGATTCGAGCTTCCCCAACTGCTCTACTGGCCCAGACCGCGCTCCGGATTTTCGCTTGAGCCACATCGGCAATGTGCTATCTGCAAGTCGAGTCTAACGCAGCGCAAACCTAAAAGTTCAGTCGCGCCTCAAACTGCAGCGAGCGTGCTGAAAGCTGATTGGTGATGCCGATCAGCGGCTGCCCTATCGAAACCGGCGGCGCTGCGCCATTTCCATACATGCCATTGAAGCCCACGAAGTTCGAATGATTGAAGACATTGAATGCCTCTGCACGAAGCGTAAGCTGCACGCGTTCCGCCGTCAGCCGGAACGGACGCTCGATCATAGGAGAAATCTCATAGATCGAACTACCTCGTCCTGTATTGCGGCCGACGATCGCACCATTGATCAGAGGACGGTCCGCCGTTCCGCCGGGATCACCGAAGTTGTTTGCGCCCGTAGTCAGGTTGTATGGCAAGCCTGATGCGAGCGTGGCAATTCCGCCGATCCTGATTCTCAGTGGGGCAACATAGAATCCGCTGAGCACAAACCGGTGGCGCTGATCAAAAATCGCATTCCCGTATTCGGCACGACCGGTCACATTCGGATCATTCGGATTCTGACCCGGAACATCGGGATCGACATTGTTCGTAGCGTGCGACCACGTGTAGCTCGCGAGTAGCAGAAAACGATCGGTGAAACGATGGCTGAGATTCAGGTCGAGCGCGTGATAGTAGCCATATCCGTCATTTACGTCGCTTAGAATTTGCGCGTATGCCGGCTGCGGATTGGTAGCCTGTGCCGGATTGCATCCCGTGCCAAGCTGCGCGTAAAAGGCTATCCAGAGGGGTCGACTGCAATTCGCTGCCTGTGCCGAGCGCCCCGACTGTGTTCCCGATCCGGTAATCACGCGCGCGACTGACGCCGGCGCATCTACATCCAGGGGACGAACGACGCGCAATGAGTGAGTGCCCATGTAATCGGCACTCAGCACCCATCGCGGCGCTAGCTGACGTTCAACACCGAACGTCCATTGTTCAGAATACGGATTCAGCAAAGCAGTGGGATATCCGACGAGTGTCGAAACGGGAATAAACTGATTGTAGTAGCTGGCTCTGCCTGGGCGTATATAGAGACTTCGGAGGGGCGCCAGCGCTCCAGCAGGGAATGACGGCAGAGGCACGAGAGTTACGCTGCCGGGAAAGCCGATCTGGCCGGCTTGTGCAGTGAAATTGAAAAAACCGGTCGGACCCGACAAAGCGTAGTTCGCCTCTGCATTGTCCACTATCTGCGCGTAATAGATACCGAAGCCGCCGCGGAGCACCGTCTCCCCTGCACCGCCGACGTTGTAAACAAAGCCGATGCGAGGCGCGAAGTTCATGCGCGCATCCGTGAACGTCTGCTGCTCGTAGCGCAGCCCGAGGTTTAGTGTTACATCGCGTTTCAGGTGAAAGTCGTCTTGTGCGAACAGCGCCCAAAGCGTGTCATCAACCGTGTAAGTCGCGTTCCCGTAGCTTTGCGTGTAGCTGTTTACGTTCGCAATGTTGCCCAGGTAAGTCTGGCTCTCGCATCCGGCAATGCCTAAGTTGCAGGGCTTGTAAGTAAAGGCCCCAAGAAAGCTCGGTCCGCCAAATTCTTTTCCATCGCCGCCGTTATGAGCATGAAGTACGCTCGCGCCGATACGGATCTGGTGGCGTCCCCAGTTCGCAGCGAGCGTGTCGCTGAAGTCATACTGGCGATTCTGCAGCTGAGCAGCCTGCGAGGTCCCGCTGACGAAATTTCCCACTCCCGCAATGGGAACAGTGAACTGCGTGCCAAAAATTACGGGATTGAACTCTGTAATCGGTGAAGCGAGTTGAAACTGCGCACGCGCATTGTTGACCAGAGTCGAGTTTAAAACTGCAGTCTCGCCCAGCTCCTGTGAATAGGTGCGGCGCTTGAAGATTCGATCCACGGTGGGAAGACTATTTCCACCGACAGCGCCGTTTGGATTCGTGTCGTGGAAGCTATCGGCGCTGCTACGGAAGAAGAGGTTATTGCGCTCGTTGATCTGATGATCAATACGCGCCAGCCCCAGCCAGCCACGATAGTGACCCTCGAAGGAAGCGGGCGCTACTGGAGAAATTACCGGTGAACTTCGATTTTCCCACGTGTACTCGCCAGACAAGACGAAGTGAGTGCGTCCACCGAGTCCACCCCGTCCAAGCGGTCCACCGAAAGCAGCAGAGAACTGCTTCAAAAAGTCAGAGGTAATCGAATTTCCATTTGGCGCATTCGCAGCGGTAAAGCCCGACAACTTTGCGGCTGTGCCCGAAGGCCGAAAGGCTCCAAGCACCTCACCGTGATACTCATTGCCGCCGCTCTTCGTGACTATGTTCACTACTCCGCCCATCGAGGAGCCGTACTCGGCAGAGAAAGAACTTTCGAGCACCGTCACCTCCTCCACGCTCGTTAGCGGAACATTCGTGAACAGCGTCTGCCGTCCCCAACTCTCGTTCCCTGTACTGCCGTCAAGTTCAAACGAAGTTTGGCGGCGTCCGGCTCCGGCGGTAGTGAACAGATTCTGATTCATAAAGACGTCGCCCTGATTCAGTGCTGGACGATTTGCAGAATTCAGAAGAGGCAGATAGCTGATCCTGCGATTCAGCAGCGGAGTAGCCTGTGCCTGAATCGAGCTGATGCGCTCGCCCAGTTGGGGCTCATCGGTAAGGACGCCACCGACGACTCCGGTTACCTCGACCTTTACCGCTTCGCCGGCGACCGTGAATTGAAGCTTCACTTCGGCGGTTCGACCTGCCACTAACGTGAGTCCCTCAACTTTGGCCTCTGCGAAACCAGACTTCGTCGCTGCGAGCGCGTACGAGCCCGCGACTGGCAGTCCTGGAATCGAGAAGCGACCATTTGCGTCCGTCGAAATGGTCCGCTTCAGACCAGTCAGTTCGTTGGACATCGTAACGGTTGCGCCGGAAACGACTGCCGAGCTGGGATCGCGAACCTCGCCTCGTATGGTCGCAGTGTCTGGTGTTTGGCTATGAAGCCGATTGGTTGCGAGCAACAACAATAAGAAAAATGCGGCTAGTTTTCGTGGCATCGTCAGAGTCCACCAGCCTAAAACTTGCTGATTCGCTACTACCAAGCCTCGTAGCGAGAACTCGCTAGACTCGGCGAAATTCGCCCTGGCGGCGGTGTTGAAGGATCACACGCCGAAAAGGGGTGGGGATGCAGTCGAATCGCAATCGCAGGACTTTCAGGCGGTCGCATTGGTTCGACTTCTTGAAATAGCGCTTTGCTGGAGGCCACGCATCGTAAGAATCTGCAATCCAACAGGGATGTGCCGGGCAGCCCCTGAGCGCCAGACTCAAACTGTAATCCACGTGACCATCTGAAACCATTTATCTGGTCGCCCATAGTTCGACCCGATGCCAAAAACTCGCAAGCTCTCCGAAGCAAAATTCCGATCGCTATTCGAGAATTCTCCATATGGAATTTTTCAGTCGTCTGCAAACGGCGACCGCCTCCTGATTGCCAATCCTGCACTTGTGCGGATGCTGGGATACGAATCGAGTGAGGAACTCGCCCGCCTGCGTCTCTCCAAATTGCTCTATACACGGCCTTCCGACCGTTCACTTGTTATCCATTCGATAGCGTCCTCTGGACGTTTCGAAGGCGATCTTGAATGGAAGCGCAAAGACGGATCTCTGATTTCCGTACACCTCATAGCGCAGCTGGTGCCGGAGATTCCAGGCGGCGATAAACTCATTGAGGGAACTATCGAGGACCTCACGGCAAAGAGGACGCTCGAACAGCATCTGCAGCGCGTTCAGCACCTCGATTCCATCGGCGGACTCGCCGGCGGCATGGCACATGAATTGAATAATTTGCACATGGTGATCAGCAGCTATGCCGAGATGCTGTTGCCTGAATTGCAGTCGGCGACGCAAAAGCGCAAAGCAGACGCGATACTGCATGCTTCGCGTCGTGCGAGCACACTCATTCATCAACTGCTCGCGTTCAGCCGCAAACAAACGCTCACGCCGCAGGTACTTGACACCACCCGCGCGCTCAACGAGATCACCGCGATGTTGCGCGGCACCATCCGCGAAAATATTTCCATCGATTGCCGCTGCGAAATGGAAGTCGGCAACGTGCGTGTTGACCCCCTGCAACTCCAGGAAGTGCTGGTGAATCTCGCGACCAATGCTGCCGACGCCATGCCGCACGGCGGGAAGCTCGTCATCACCGCAGAAAATGCAACTCTCACCTCCGACGAACCGGTCGGCAACCAGGGCGCGAAAATTGCCGCGGGTGAATACGTCGTAATCAAGGTTTCCGATACTGGCCTCGGCATGGATCAGGCAACTCAGGCGCGAGTCTTTGAACCGTTCTTTACGACCAAACCTGTCGGTGAAGGAACTGGCTTGGGACTCTCCTCGACGTACGGCATCGTGAAACAAAGCGGTGGGTGGATTAAGGTCGAGAGTAAGCCTGGACAGGGCACCACATTTACCATCTATCTCCCCCTGATTGAAAATGCGCTGACTAGTCGAGCAAGCTCGGCACAGCACACGATGTCAGCACAGAGAAGCTCCGCGGTTACAGTGCTTCTGGTAGAAGATGAAGCCGGCTTGCGCGAGCCGGTGCGCGACTACCTGACGAAGGAAGGCTATCGAGTACTCGATGCCGCCAATGGTGCGGATGCGCTGCAGCTTCTCGAATCTCAATCCTCCCGCATCGATGCGCTGATCACCGACGTCATCATGCCTCAAGTGAATGGCCCTGAACTCGCGCGCAGACTCAAAGCCCGATTTCCTGAAATGAAAGTCATCTTCATGTCCGGCTACGCGGAAGACAAACTTGGCGGTCCAGAGAGCTTTCGCGATTCCGTACTCCTGAAAAAACCTTTCGCGCTACGCGCCCTGCGAGCGAAGCTGCAGGAACTACTGCTGAGCACGTTGACGATCTGATCCTGCAAACCTGATGGTACAAGTCTAAGGCGCCTCTATCCGGTTACAGAGTCGCTCCCGACGCAGTGGGCATCCGATCTGATGATGTGCAAAGGTCAGTACCGTCTGCGGTAGCAGATGGGTCAGTGACGCCACCCAACCGCTACCGCGGGCGGTACTGACTTTGTTCACGCCAGCTTTTTCAATAAATCACCTTCAACGAAAACTGAATCTGCCGCGAGTTATTGGCGGTCTTGCTGATCATGCCGAACCCTGAGCCTTTCACCACGTTAGCGGGCAGGCCCATATTGACGATGTTCAACAAGTTAAAGAACTCGGCGCGGAACTGCAGGTCGACTACCTCCGTGCCGCTGCGGCGCGTACCAAACGGTGTGTCTTTGATTAGGGCAAAATCGTAGTTGTAGAACGCCGGCCCGCGAAAGCTGTTCCTGCCTAGAGTCCCAAATCGGCCCTGATTCGGACCGCTTCCACCGGGAAGATGAATAGGAATAAAGAAGAACGACGCATTGTTCGCTCCACGTCCGAAGTAGTCTTCGCGCACGGCGCGAGCGGTGGAAAGATCGGGCGTTGCAATGAGATCAGGACGATCCGTTCCTCCTGATCCGGCGCCCGTCTGCAGGACTCCTGAATAGACCGTAAACGGCAATCCGCTGTTGATGCTGGAAATGCTGAGCAGTTCCCAGCCGCGCGTGAACTTTCTGCTCACCGCCGAGAGAAAATCGATGCTTTCGAGATGCAGGTCCTGCGCCACGCTGAGCGAAAACGCATGCGCGACGTCAAAGGTCGATGGTCCCTTTTCGGGATGAGTATCAAACGGATCCTGTGGAAGCGGAAGTGTCACCGTACCTGCGCCTGGTCCGCCGCCGGTGACCGTACTCGTATCATCGAGCGACTTCGACCAGGTGTAGCTCGCTTGCACTCCCGGTCCCCCATTGCCGAACGTGCCTTGCAGCGAAGTTTGCAGCGCATGATAGCTCGAATGCGAATTGCTCGTGACAAGTTGTTCTACGCCGAATCCGCCGATCACGTTGCCATTCGCGTCGAACTGCGTATATGGGGCGAAGCCGGGTGATGCGCCCTGAAATCCGTTGGGGAACGTGATGCGCGGTAGCTTCACGCCTGCCGTTCCGATGTAGTTCGCGTCGGCAGTGATATTCCCAAAATGGCGCTCAAGTCCGGCGGTCCAGGTTTCGAGATAGCCGTTGCCGAAGTTCTGCGAGATGCCGAACAGATCTAGCGGAGTAATTCGATGGCTCGGCGACAGCGCAGCTACATCTTGTTCGTAGCGGTTCACGTCCATCACGGTGTTGGCGGGTACAAGTTTGGTATCGCCGCTGGCGAAGATGTCCTTTCCGTCCGGAGTGAAGACGCGCGGCAGTTCCGCGGGAGTGATCTGGAATCCATAACGAATCGGAGCTCCAGGCGCCGCGATCAGGCGGGGATAGACGACGAACGGAGTCGAGCCAGTCAGAAAGTTGTCTTGCCAGATGTTCGGCGGGATCGTTGTGATACCGCCGCCAATGTGCGCTTGCAGGTTCTCGGTCGCGCGCCAGGCGAGTTGCACCCTCGGCGCAAATCCATTCAGATTTCCGCTGTAACCTGGCTGAGGATTTACGACGAATTCCTCTTGCGTGCCGCTCGGACTGGGAATAAAGCGGAAGCTCGAGGTGCGCTTTGCGCGTTCCGAAATGGGAGTGTAGATCTCGTAGCGAAGGCCGTAATCGAGAACGAGGCGATCAGAGATCTTCCAAGTGTCCTGGAAATACAGGCCGCCCGAGTTGCGATTAATGGCGGCAGGGCCAATGTGCTCGCCATTGGAGAAATACGAAGGCGCTACTCCCCTGTTGTATGCGAATGGGCTTCCCGTCAGCAGGCTGCTGAGCGTGTCGGGAAGGGGATCGCCAACCTGAACGTCATGTGTTCCGCTTTGGGAAGAAATGTTTACCGGTGAGTAGGCAATGCCGCCACCGAAGTCATATTCCCCATTTGGGCTGGTTCCGAAATAGGTCGTATCTCGATTCAGGCGCACTTCCCCTCCGAACTTCCACTGGTGGTTGCCGGTAGTCATAGAGAAATTCTGCGTCAGCTGAAAGAGGTTGCCGAAAGCAGTCTGCACCGAGCCTGCTGGGCCGTTGAACGCTTCGAAGAGGCCGTCGTTAAACTTCAGCGCCGGATCGATCTGATTTGGCGTGGCAAACGTCGGCGTGGTGCGGATGATGCTGAAGATCGTCTTAAAGCTGAATCGCGGTGAAATCGTGCGGGCATACGAAGCCGCAACATTGCGCTGCCGGTCGATGTATCGCACTCCAAAGCTTGGATCGAGCACCGTCTGATCCGGATTCGTCGTCGGGCCGGTGAGGTTGTCGACGTTCACGCGGAAAAACAACTGCGACCTGTCGCTCAGCTTGTGATCGATGCGAAGGGAAAACTGATCGGCGTCGGTGTTCACTTTTGCCGAGGTCGCATAAGTGTGTGGCCCATACGCGCCTTGCGGAAAGTTCGGCAGCGGGTAACGCGCGAGCACGCGAGCGATGCCGGAATCGATGGGCACAATCAAGGTGTCGCCCGCGAATGCCGTGGTGTCCAGCCCAGCGCGTTCATCGGCGGTGGGCACAGGAATCACCTGCGTGGTTCCCAACACCTGTCGAAATCCCTGGTATTGACCGAAGTAGAACGTCTTCCCCCGCCCGTTGTACAGACCGGGAATGACAACCGGCCCGCCATTGGTAAATCCAAACTCATTGCGACGAAATGGCGGAATGCGCCCGGGATTTGCCGGTGACGGATGATCGAAATAATTGCGAGCGTCGAGCGCCGAGTTGCGCAGGAACTCGAAGACCGATCCATGAAATCCGCTGCTACCCGAACGCGTGATGATGTCGGTGAACCCGGCGGCGCCGCGTCCGATCTCGGCCGGCATCCATCCGGAACTGGATTGTATCTCTTGGACCGCATCCACATTGAAGTTGGTGAACGTGCCGCCTCCCAATTCGGGATCGGTGACGTCGGCGCCGTCCATGGCGAAGACAGCCTCGACTCCGCGTTGGCCATTGATCGCGAACTGCTGCGTGAAGTTGTTCGCACCGTTCGAATCCGTCATCGTGCCTGCGGCCAAAAGCAAAAGCTGACTGAAGTCGCGCTTGTTGAGCGGCAGCTCGCTGACCGCCTGACTCGACAAGTCCTCGCCGCCGGTCGCGCCGGCTGCCTTCGGGTCAGAAATGGCCAAGGTATTTCGTTCAGACAGGACGATTTCCGCGGGAGGTGCCTTCGCACTGATTTGAACCAGGTAAGGTTCTGATGGCTTTCGCCCGGCCGGAGTGATCGAGAGTTGATAGGCACCAGCCTGGACGCTCCCGAAATGGAACTGCCCGCTTTTATCCGTGGTCGCCGTGAGCGCATCGCGGCCATTCACGAGACGCACGGTTGCGGCGGCAAGCGGATCGCCCGAGGCATTCCGCACTGCTCCTGACCATGAGACATCCGCTGCCTGCGCGAAAACTGCCATCGCCAGGAAAAGAGATCCCCGAATCCAGCTAATCGGTGTCGCCGTCTTAGTTCTGATCATCCAGAAGAAAAAATTCACAGGTTTTTGTGAGTTGTATAACGAGTGATTGCGATAAGTCATTTGATACGAGAGTCTTTGTGGTGAATCGCGCAATTTTGAATGCTGGGGTTACCACGAAATTTCCACGGGGTAACGCCGAGATTTCCGCGCGGTTACCCTGGAATTTCCACACGGTAACCCCGAGTTTTCCGTGGGGTAACCCCAAGGTCTGATCGGCGGTTTCACGCTGGACTTGGTGGACACCAGTGGACGCTGTGGACACCTCCAAGCATTGCATTCCACCGTTCCAAGCATTTTGCATTGCCGTAAGCTGTTTAACTGCAGACTTCGCCTCAATTCCACCGAGTCCACTCTGTCCACTGCGTCCATAACGCGTCCCAAAGCGCCCGTCGCTAAGTCCCTACTTCTGTGCTATGACGAAACAGGGCGAAAGTCAAGCGAAATGTCGTTAGCTGTCATACCACAATAGAAATGTCGTTAGCGCCAGGCGAGCAACAGCCGATATCGAGGCGCTTCGGAGTGTTGGGTATGCGACTACGCGTTTGCCTTCAACATCTGCTCGGCGTGTTTCAGAGACGCGTCTGTCAGCCTGGCTCCGCTCAACATGCGTGCAATTTCTTCTTTTCTCTCTTTCGCATTGAGTGCACGGATGGTTGTTTGTGTACGGCCGCCCAACGCGCGCTTCTCGATCAGAAGATGATGATCCGCGAACGATGCAATTTGCGGAAGGTGCGTGACGCAGAGCACTTGGTTGTGTGCTCCTAAAGCCTTCAATTTCTTGCCGACTGCCTCGGCAGCACGACCGCCGATGCCGGTATCGATCTCGTCGAAGACGAGAGTGCGTTCGGACTTGGAGCGCTTTGGTTTGCCATTCCCGTTCGGCCGCGTCGTTCCCGATTCGACACTGGCCTTCAGCGCGAGCATCACGCGCGATAGTTCGCCGCCGGAAGCGATCTTTTCAATTGGACTAAACAGCTCACCGGCGTTGGTGGCGATCAGATATGCGATCGAATCGAGACCTGTTGGTGACCAGTTCGCTTCCTCTTCCGAGGTCTGCACCTCGACACGGAACCGTGCTTTCATCGCGAGCTCATTGATCTCGGCTTCCGCGATCTTTTCCAATTTGCGCGCTGCGGTCGTGCGCGCTCGCGACACGGAACGTGCTTCTGTCACGTAATCAGTAGCTGCGGCTTCGAGTTGCTTGTGCAGCGCGCGAAGAATCTCTTCGCGATTCTCAACTTCATTCAGCTTCTGCGTGAGGTCTTCCGCGAATGCGAGTATTTCTTCGACGCTGCTGCCGTACTTTCGTCTGAGTCGATCAATCGCTGCCAGGCGCTCTTCGATTTCCGCGAGGCGCTCGGGAGAGGCGTCGATTTTATCGGCGTAGTCGCGAGCTGAGGCGCTTACGTCCTCTATGTCAGCTTTGGCCGAGTAGAGGGTTTTCAGGAATTCTTCGAACTGGGAGTCGTATTTAGCTAAGTCTTCGACCTGGCGCATCGCCGTGCGCAGTGTGCTCAGCACGGAAGTTGGCGATTCATACAGCAAGTCGTAAGCGTTATTCGCGAGCGAATAGAGTTTTTCAGCATTCATGAGCACGCGGCGCTCGGTTGAGAGGCGCTCATCTTCACCGGCTACGAGCTTCGCGGCATCGATTTCACGCTTCTGAAAAGCCCACAGATCAACGAGACGCAGTCGGTCCTGCTCACTGCGCTCGAGTTCGTCGATACGCGCGCGCAATTCGCGCCAACGCGAGTACTTTTGGCTCAGAGACTCGCTCGAAATCCCGGCGTAAGAGTCCAGCAACTGCAGCCTTGCAGGCGGATCGAACGCGAGAACCGTTTCGTTTTGTGCGTGGATTACGGCGAGCTCTGACGCTAGCTGCTTCAGAACGGAAACCGTTGCAGGTTGATTGTTGATCCAAACGCGATTCTTGGTGCCGATTTCGCGCTTCAGGATGAGTTCTTCCGAGATGCCTTCGAGACCGTTTTCGTCGAGGATGCGTGCGATTTGCGGGTTGTCTGCCTGGAAGACGCAGCTTATGACAGCCTTTTCGGCGCCATGGCGTATGACTTCCGGCGACGCTTTGTCGCCCATCAGCAGCGCGAGCGCGTCGATCAGGATGGATTTTCCTGCGCCAGTCTCACCCGTGAGCAGATTCAGGCCGGGACCGAACTCGACGACCACCTGGTCGATGACGGCATAGTTTTCGACGCGAAGTTCGACGAGCATCAGGCGAAGAATAGCGTCATTCGAGGGTGCAAACAATCGCTTTGACGCTTGATTGTTGAGGAAATCTCAGCGATAAACTTCGCGACGATGGCCGATGCTCACTATCAGAATTGCGATACGGGCATCTTCGATCTTCGCTATAAGGCGATAATCTCCCACTCGATACTTCCAAAGTTCTCCAAAACGCTCGCCTTTTAACGCCTTTCCGAGACTCCGAGGTTTTTCCAGCGGTGCAACCCGGTCAATTAAGAACTTGCGGATGCGACTAGCCACCGCCCGATCCAGCTTCTCCAGTTGTCGTGTTGCGGACTCCGTGAACTCAATCGTCCAAGCCAAGACGTCTTGTCACCTCATCGAGTGAATACGTCTTTTCTTTTCCACCCCGAACTCGCTCAAGTACCCTCTCGGCTTCGTAAATATCTTCGAGATCTTCCAAATGCCTCAAGATTGCCTCCCGAGCGTAAAAGGTCTTTGTCCGGCCGGTCCGGCGGGCGAGCTTATCGAGTCGTTTTTCGATGGATTCAGGCAGGCGAATAGCCAACATACAATCTCCGTTGCTATACAAGTATAGCACTCCGGAATCACGTCCGAAGAGCCTAGGCGTGAAAAGCTGGTGCATGTACTTCCGTGATTCTAAGAGCCCACTCTCTTTGCGTTGCAGAGTAGCGGTTTGTTACCTTTACTAGAGGCATACATGACGTACTCCCCCGCCTTATTAGGCTTTGCTACAGACCTTGGAAATTTAGTTGCCCAGACCGGACCGGTGGCC
>Ga0134125_10004459_pt1 | contig 16007 bp, 9 predicted proteins | sample KB31751_FD_96464 | JGI IMG/M metagenome (GOLD analysis project Ga0134125, IMG submission 96464) | Terrestrial soil microbial communities with excess Nitrogen fertilizer from Kellogg Biological Station, Michigan, USA - KB3-175-1 | ecosystem: Environmental > Terrestrial > Soil > Unclassified ... | reverse complement strand
CGAGTAACATCAACACCCGGGGCGCGACCGCTTACGGCATCTTCGCGCAAAGCATCGGCGGCGGTGGCGGCGCGGGTGGCGATGGCGATGTCGGCGTCCTCGGCCGGGTTGGCATCGGCGGTGCGGGCGGCGCGTCGGGCAATGGCGGCACGGTCATCGTCAATCAGACGGGCAACATCACCACGACCGGCCAAGGCGCAACCGCGATCTTCGCGCAAAGCGTCGGTGGCGGCGGCGGCACGGCCGGCAATATCGATGCGGGTCTCGCGCACGACATGAGCGAGCTCGGCGTCACCGTTCCCGGCGTGAATATCGGTATCGGTCTCACTTTCGCGCAGGCCGGCGGCAGCGGCGGCAGCGGCGGCGACGTCACGGTTCACGCCAACGGTGCGATTGCGACCTACGGCCTCGGCGCCGATGGCGTCTTCGCGCAATCGATCGGCGGTGGCGGCGGTGCGGCGGGCAATCTCGGCAACACGATCGGAACCGAGTTCCAGAAGCTCGGTTGGACCGGCAGCGTTGGCGGTATCGGCGATGGCGGCAAGGTCACCGTCACGCAAACCGGCAGCGACGTCGTGAGCGGCGATTATTCCGACGCGATTTACGCGCAAAGCGCCGGCGGTTCGGCCGGGCCGGGCAATATCATCGGCAAGGGTGGCGATGTCAGCGTCACCGCCAATGGTCTCGTCGAGGCCAAGGGTCTTGATGGCGTCGGTATCTTCGCGCAAAGCGTCGGCCTCAATGGCAACGGCGATCTCCTGGTGACGGTCGGTGCGAATGGCCAGGTGATTGGCGGCACGGGTCCCGACGCCGCCGGCATCTTCCTCGCCGATGGCGCGACGCACACGATCAATAATGCCGGCTTCGTCGGCAGCCTCGATGGCCTCTCCGGCTTCGCGATCGTGTCGAAGCTCGGCGGCACGCAGATCACCAACACGGGTGACATCGTCGGCTCGATCGCGCTGAGCCCGTTTGCGAACACCATCGCCAACAACAACGGCGTGATCCTGCTCGGCAATTACACGAACAACGCGCTCTCCAGCCTGACCAACAACGGCTCGGATGCCCTGATCGATGTGGCCTCGGGCTACACGCTCGACAATCAGAGCGCGCTGGCCAACGGCTTCGTGAACAATGGCGGCCTCGTCGGTGTGGAGGCGGGCGGAACGGTCGCGACCGGCAACGGCCAGGGCGTCTATCTCCAGAATGCCGGCAACACCATCGTCGACGGCAGCTGGACTCAGGCGCTGACGGATCTCGAAGGCGGCCAGCTGTCGGGCAGCGGCACGGTGAACGGCCTCGTCTACAACAACGCCAATCCCGGCAACGCGCCGGCGAATACCGGCAACAATGCCGGCATATTCGGCAACGTCGCCGGCACAAGCAACCTGACATTCACGGGTCTCGTCACCGGCACCGGCAATTACGGCGGCACCGTCACCTTCGACGGCGCGCTCTCGCCCGGCGATGTGAACGCGGCCGCGACCAATCCCAATGCCGGCGGTTCGATCGCGGGCTTCCCGACGACGTCCTTCTATCCGAACGGCACGGGCAGCGTCGCGACGATCCATGGCGGCACGATGATCTTCGGCGCCAGCGACGATCTCTTCATGGATATCGCCGGTACCAACACGAACAAGATCATCGCCGATAATGCCGTGCTCGGCGGCACGCTGACCGTCGTGCCGACCGGCACGCTCGCGGCCGGCAGCTACGATCTCGTCACGGCTTCGGGCCAGGGCAGCGGCGTCAGCGGCGATTTCGCGCTGGCGCAGATGCTCAATCTCGGCAACGGCAGCGATCTCTATCTGACGACCAGCAAGAATGCGGGTGCCTATACCGCGACCTTGCGCTCGACCCTCGCCGATTACGGCGTCGCGGTCGACGGTACGCTGTCGCAGATCGGCGGCGCTGGCCAGACGGAGCAAGCGCCGGGTCAGAGCGTCACGGCCTTCCTCGAGACCTCGTTCTCCAGCGCGACGCTCGCGACCGGCGGCAACGGCCATGATGACGGGCCGGGCGGCAATGGCGGCGCGGGCGTTGCCACCAATGTCGTCCTCGGCAGCGGCAACTCGCTCGCGGTGGCGACCGGCGGCAATGGCGGCTTCGGCACTGGCGCTGCGCCGAATGGCTTCGGCGGCAATGGCGGCGTGGCCAATGCGCTCTCGGTGATGGCTGGTGCGACCGGCTCGGCCAATGCGCTCGCGACCGGCGGCAATGGCGGCGCGGCGCTTGGCAATGATGCCGGCGGCATGGGCGGCACCGCCAATGCGACGGCCCTCGCACCCAATGGCACCGGCGCGGTCGCGGCGAATGCCAATGCGACCGGCGGTAATGGCGGCAATTCCGCTTTCGGCTCCAACGGCAATGGCGGCGACGCGAATGCGCTCGCCAGCGCGGCGAGCACCGGCGGCAGCGCCAATGCGACCGCGCATGCAGTCGGCGGCGCGCCGGGTGGCCCGATCTTCACGTCGGCTGTCGGCGGCGCGGCGAATTCGACCGCGAATGCGACGGGCCTGTCGGGTCTTGCGACTGCGACGGCGTTGACGCCCGGCAATATGCCGCTGTTCTCAGTGTCGGCGCAGGCGACGGGTACGGTCGCGGCCGGCACCACGACCAGCGTCAATGCGGCGACGAATGCCGGCGGCGCTTTCCCGCAGCCGGTCACGCCGTTCAACAATTCGGCGCCGAACAATGCTTTCGCGACCGGTGTCGGCCTGCCTGATCGCATCTCGCTCAACGCGGCGCTGATCAGCGATCCGAACAACTTCGCGAAATGGTCGCCGCCGAGCACCTTCGTCGCCGGCGAAGGCTTGCTGGGCGCGATTGCGCCGGGCGGGATTGCGCATAGCTTCGACACGAAGGTGGATTTCACCTTCATGATCCCGTCGGGTTACGGCTCGACGCTGACCATCGGCCTCCTCAATGGCACGGCATTCAACGCCGCGGCTTTCGATCCGAGCCATGACAGCCTGACGCTGACCATCACCGACAATGCGAATGTCATCTTCAGCGATAGCTTCCTCTCGCTGATCGACGCGGTGAACTTCTTCACCGACGACGTGCTGACCCTTGGCACGATCTTCGGCACGTCGAACGACATCGGCATCGATCTCCTGCTTGTCAGCAGCAACAACGTCGGCTTCCAGGGCAGCATCGTCGTCGGCACCGTGCCGGAGCCGGCGAGCTGGTTGCTCTTCGGCACCGGCCTCGTGCTGCTGATCGTCTATGGGCGGCGTTCGCGCCGCCCGTCGATGGCGGCGTAATGCCGATGGACCCTCGGTTGGGCGTGCGCGGCTTTGGCGCTATCATCGCCGCCACGTCCCCGTAGCTCAGTTGGATAGAGCAACAGTTTCCTAAACTGTGGGTCGGGTGTTCGAGTCACCCCGGGGACGCCATTTTTGGGACTTTTCTCGCGAGCGATTTGGGACTGGATGCGCCTGTTTTGTCCGCATCTCGTTCACGCCGAGGTCCGCATCTTCCAGCGCGCCTGCATCGCTCGCAGAGCCTTCTCATACTCCGGCGAGTAGATCGAGAGCATGCGTTGGTTGCTGTGGCCAGAGACCGAAACGAGCTTGTCGTCCGTCGCGCGCGCGCCTTAGTTCGGTCATGCCTCAACCAGTTAGACTGGTCCGCGTTCGCCACCCACTCGTCCTTGGATTCGAAAGCGTCCCGCCCCGAGTTCCGCTCCGACTCTTAAAATCGAGATTGATCCCGACTTGGCCATTGCGGGCTTTGGTAGACGTTTGAACAAAGTTGCCTTATTCCCGTTGTCGTGTAGAACCATTTCGGGTGTTCGCTGCATACCGCAGTGACAGGTTAAGCGATGGTCGGGCCGCCACGCGGAAAGCGTGCGCCCAATGAACCATCGAGTGCCAGCCGAAGACCTGCCGCGAGCCCAATTTCTTGCCGAACGGGCTTTCACCACATTGCTTCGCTTCTTGAAAGTCGAGGCTGTCAGCAGCAGCGTGCTTCTGACGGTGGCGGTTGCCGCCCTTATCTGGGCCAATTCTCCCTTCGCGCACGTCTATCATGCCCTCTGGAACCTGCCGTTCTCGGTTGGACTCGGCGAGTTCGTCATCTCTAGGTCGTTGCACTTCTGGGTCAACGACGCGCTGATGACGATATTTTTCCTCGTCATCGGCATGGAGATTCGGCGCGAAATTCATGAAGGCGCGCTGAGCAAGCTCGATCAGGCAATTCTACCCTTGATCGCGGCGGCCGGCGGCGTCGTTGCGCCCGCGTTGATCTATCTCGGCCTCAACATCGACGATCCGGTACGCAGCCAGGGCTGGGCCGTACCGACAGCCACAGACATCGCCTTTGCCGTCGGGGTGCTTGCGCTACTGGGGCGATCAATCCCGGTCAATGTGAGGATCTTCCTATTAGCTCTAGCGATTATCGACGATGTCATCGCTGTGCTGATCATCGCTTTCTTCTACTCCGGCGGGCTTCAGTTCAGTGGTTTTGTCGTCATATCATTCGGCATTCTGATGGTTATAGGCTTTCAGCGGATCGGGGTCGGCTCCGCGCTCGCCTATCTCGTGCCGGGCGTGCTCACATGGATCGGCTTTCTGATCACTGGCGTCCATCCGACACTTGCGGGCGTCGTCCTCGGACTGCTGACCCCCGTGCGGCCGATCTCCATGCGGGAACACCCTCTGGAGGTGGTGTCGCGCATAGCAGCGGAGTTGGGTAGCGGCGATGCCGTCAGGGCGAAGGATCCACATCGCCTGGCGTTGCCGCTGCGCCAGCTGCGCGTAGCGCAGCGCGAGATGCTGCCACCCGTGGTGCGCGTGCAGACAGCGCTGCATCCCTGGGTCGCCTACGGCATTATGCCCCTGTTCGCGCTAGCCAATGCCGGCGTCAGCCTGACGAGCGTCGATCTCTCTGGCAGGGCCGAATTCGTTATGATGGGTGTGGGTTTTGCCCAAATCGTCGGGAAACCGATCGGTGTGGTCGGTGCGACTTGGCTTGCGGTACGTCTCGGTTGGTGTCGGCTTGCACCGGGTGTTTCGTGGGGTGGCGTCTGCCTGATCGGCCTGCTGGCCGGGATCGGCTTCACCATGTCCATCTTTATCGCCATGCTCGCCTTCACCGATGAGAGGCTCTTGAATGCAGCGAAATTAGGCGTGCTTTTGGGCTCGCTCGTCGCCGCCGTGCTCGGTCTCAGTTGGGGCGCCGAATTCGTTCGACGCCTGCGCAGAGAGAAATAAGCGGCCAAGAATTTCACGGGCGAGATCATCGTCGGTCGCGACCTTGATGGTGCTCTTGCAAGCTGCCAGCACGCGTCGACGCATGCAGCAGCCGAAGGTGTGCGGCTTCTAGGGTAGGAGAACGAGCTTTCCGACCGACGCGGACTGCTCCAATAGCTCATGCGCACGGCGCGCCTCGGAGAGCGGCAGGCGCTCCGCAATGACGGGATGAATCTTGCGCTCGCGCAGCAGGGCGAGCAGTTGCAGAAAGTCCTGGCGAAACTCCGCAGGGTCGCGAGGGCCGGGCGGACGCAGCGTCTGGATGTGATAGGCGCGCACGCGCCGGCGAGGCGACAGCAGCCCCAAAAGTGCGACTCCGGCGGTTGCCGCGTACCACTCCAGCCAGCCGCGCCAGTTCTTTCGGCCATGTGCAAGGATCTGGTAGCCGCCGAAAATCACGAGCCTTCCGCCGGGCCGCAGGGCACGGAACGAGCGCAGCGATAGCGAGCCCCCGATGCCGTCGAGCACGACGTCGACGCCATCACCGGTCAAGGCGCGCAGCCGCGCGAGGAAATCGTCGTGCCGATAGTCGATCGCCACGCCGCCGAGTCTCTCGACCGCGGTGCGGTCGCGCGCGGACGCCGTGCCGTAGACGCGGATTCCGGCGAGCGCGCCGAGTTCGAGGACCGCGGTGCCGACCCTGCCCGCGGCACCATGAACGAGCACCGACTCTCCAGGTTTCACCTTCGCCGTGCGGTGAAGAAGCTGATAGGCCGTCATATACGGCAAGACCAGGCTCACCACCTCGGCCGGATCGAGATCCTCGGGCACTTCGACCGCGTTCACCTCCGGCACGCACACGCGCTCCGCGCATGCGCCCCACACGGTGAGGGCCGCCACGCGCATCGCTGGATGCAGCCGCGAGCAGCCCGGACCGAGTTGCTCGACCACACCGACGAGCTCGTAGCCCGGCGTAAATGGCGGCTTCGGCGCGCCGATCGACGTGCCGGCGATGCCGCCGATATACGTGCCGGCGCGAAGCAGCGCGTCTGTAAACGACACGCCGGCCGCCAAAACTTTGACGCAGATCTCGCCAATGCCCGGGCTTGGATCGGCGTCCTCCACGACCCTCAGCACCTCGGGACCACCGAAGTGATCGACGACAACGCGCTTCATTGTGCCGCGCTCGATTGGTCTTTGCGATGCAGCAGACGATGCCGGCGCGCAGCGCGAGCGCATGGCCGCCGCTGGGGCCGAGACATAAGCCAGGTGAAGCCTCCCGATCCATCGGCTCGATTCTGGATTGCCGCCTCATATCGCATGTAGCGGGGCATGTTCAGCGCGACTGTCGAATTCCCGTGCACCAATGGACAATCCACGGCGCGCGGCACTTCCAATGTTGGCAGATAGTGTTGCAGAAGTCGGCGGTAAACGATGCTCTCGATCTTCGTATGGCGGAGAAGCAACTGCACTGCGCGCAAATTCCCGGTGCGGCAATAGACGAGCGTTGCTCTGATGCGTCGGAGCGAGTGAGTTCCGACGAAGCTGGGATCGAGTCCGACAGCAGCGATCCACTGAGCAAGCAGCCGAGAGCAGCCGAGCGTACTGCCGAGTTTGTCGGTCACGAGATTGAACATCGCGAGATCGCACACTCGGTTCGCTAGCTGCAATTTGCTTCAGATGGACCAGATGTGCTCGGGCCGAAGCGGCGGCTTTGCGCTTGTGGTGAGCTCCTCCGTTTGGCGCAGCTTCGAAAGCTCGGTCCGGATGCTGCCGTCTTTGGTTGTCAGTAATCTATATATTCTTATGGTTGATTATCTCATTTAGAGAGAGTAGATATTTTTAAGCGTAACTAAACTGTATAAAATGATATATAAAACATGATTTCTTCGGGGCAGATGAAAGCGGCGCGTGCGCTGCTCGGCATCGACCAGCGGCGCCTGGCCGAGATCTCGAGCCTCTCGGTGCCGACGATCCACCGCATGGAGGCGAGCGACGGCGTGGTGCGCGGCAATGTCGATTCCCTGATGAAGCTGGTGAATGCACTGAGTGCCGCCGGCATCGAGTTGATCGGCGAAGGCGCGACCAGTTCGAGCGGCGGCCGCGGCGTGAGGTTGAAGCCCAGCTAGACGCCCGCATGTATCTCGAACTCGCGCTGGCCGGCATCACCGGTTTTCTTGTTATCGCGCTCGCCGGCGCCGCGCTGTCGCGCCGCCGCGAGGCGACGCCCATCGTTTATGGCGCGAGCCTGCTGTTGTCGCTGCTCGTGCTGGCCGCAACGCTGAGCGATTTGCTGCTGCGCGCAGCGCCGGCGTCGATCGTGCTGCCGCTCGGCCTGCCTTGGATCGGCGCGCATTTCCGCCTCGACGCGCTCGCCGCGTTCTTTCTCATCGTCGTCAGCCTCGGCGGCGCGACGTCCAGCCTCTATGCGCTGGGCTACGGCCGGCACGAAGAGGTGCCGCATCGCGTGCTGCCTTTCTATCCGCTGTTCCTCGCCGCGATGACGCTCGTCGTCCTCGCCGACGACGCGTTCAGCTTCCTTCTGTGCTGGGAGGTGATGTCGCTCGCCTCCTGGGCGCTGGTCATGGCGCATCATCGCGAAGCCGATAATACGCGCGCCGGCTACGTCTATCTCGTGATGGCGAGCTTCGGCACGTTGGCGCTGCTGCTGGCTTTCGGCTTACTCGCCGGGCCCGAGGGCATTTACGGTTTCGCGCAAATTCGCACGGCGTCGCACGGGCCGGCGATGGCCGCGCTGGTGCTGTGCTTGGCCTTGCTCGGCGCGGGATCGAAAGCCGGTCTCGTGCCGCTTCATGTGTGGCTGCCGCTCGCACATCCGGCGGCGCCGAGCCATGTCTCCGGGCTGATGAGCGGCGTCATGACCAAGGTCGCGGTCTACGCCTTCATCCGCATCGTCTTCGATCTGCTCAACGCGCCGAGTTGGTGGGCGAGCATGATCGTGCTCGCGCTCGCCGCCGCGACGGCGCTGCTCGGCGTGCTCTATGCGCTGATGCAGCACGACCTCAAGCGCCTGCTCGCCTATCACACCGTCGAGAATATCGGCATCATCTTCATCGGTCTCGGCCTGGCGCTCGGCTTCCGCGCCGCGAGCATGAACGGCGCGGCGGCGCTGGCGCTGATTGCCGCGCTGTTCCATGTCTTCAACCACTCGCTTTTCAAGAGCCTGTTGTTCTTCGGTAGCGGCGCGGTGCTCACCGCGACCGGGCAGCGCGACATGGAGAAGCTTGGCGGCCTCATCCACAAGATGCCGCTTGCGTGCTTCGCCTTCCTCGTCGGCTGCGTTGCGATCTCGGCGCTGCCGCCGCTCAACGGCTTCGTCTCGGAATGGCTGACCTTCCAGGCGATCCTTTTGAGCCCGGCGCTGCCGCAATGGGGCCTGAAGATCCTGATCCCCGGCGTCGGCGCGGTGCTCGCGCTTTCGGCGGCGTTGGCGGCGGCGTGTTTCGTCAAGGCATTCGGCGTCACCTTCCTCGGCCGCGCGCGCTCGAATGCGGTGACGCAAGCGGGTGAGGCGGATCGCTGGTCGCTGGCCGCGATGTTCACCCTCGCCGCGCTATGTTTGCTCGCCGGCATCTTGCCCGGATTCGTCATCGATGCGCTGACGCCGCTTGCTCAGGCGCTGGTCGGCGGGCGCATGCCACCGCAAGCGCATATCGCCTGGCTCGCCATCGTGCCGGTCAGCGAGAGCCGCAGCTCCTATGATGGGCTGCTTGTCTTCCTGTTCATCGCGGTCTCAGCGGTGCTGACGGCGAGTGCGATCCATCGTCTCGCCTCGCGGCGGTTGCGGCGGGGTCCGGCCTGGGATTGCGGTTTCCCGGTGCCGAGCCCCATGGCGCAATACAGCGCGACCAGCTTCGCGCAGCCGATTCGCCGCGTTTTCGGCACGGTGTTCTTCGCGGCGCGCGAGCGCGTAGTGATGTCGCCGCCCGGCGATCTGCGCGCGGCCTCGCTCGCCGTCAGCTTGCGCGATCTCATCTGGGACGAAGTCTACGCGCCGATCGCGCGCGGCATCTCTTTCGCCGCCGATCAGCTCAACGGCCTACAGTTCCTGACGATCCGCCGCTATCTCAGCATCGTCTTCGTGCTGCTCGTGATCTTGCTTCTGGTGCTGGCGCTATGGCTTTGATCGGCGCCTTCGTCCTGCAACTGTTGCAGATGCTGCTGGTCCTGACGCTCGCGCCCGGCCTCGTCGGGCTCGTGCGCAAGGTGAAAGCGCGGCTGCTACGCCGCCGAGGCCCTGCGATCCTGCAGCCCTATCGCGACTTCGCGCGGCTGCTGCGCAAGGAGACGGTGCTGGCCGACAATGCGAGCTGGCTCTTCCGCGTCGCGCCTTACCTGATCTTCGCCGCGATCTGGGTTGCGGCGGCGCTGACCCCGACTTTCGCCACCGGCCTGCTGTTTAGCTGGTCCGGCGACATCATCGCGATCATTGCGCTTTTGGGCAGCGCGCGCTTTTTCCTCGCGCTCGCCGGCATGGATATCGGGACCAGCTTCGGTGGCTTGGGCTCCAGCCGCGAGATGATGATCGCCTCGCTCGCCGAGCCGGCGATGCTGATGATCGTCTTCTCGCTGGCGCTGATCGCTGGCTCGACCGCGCTCTCGACCATGGCCGAATACATGGCCTCACCCGAAGTCGGCTTGCGCGTCTCGCTCGGCCTCGCGCTGATCGCGTTGGTCATTGTCGCGCTCGCCGAGAATGCGCGCATCCCGGTCGACAATCCGGCGACGCATCTCGAGCTCACCATGGTGCACGAGGCGATGGTGCTCGAATATTCCGGCCGCCATCTCGCGCTGATCGAGCTCGCCGCGGCGCTGAAGCTTCTTCTTTATATATCGCTGATCGGCTGCCTCTTCCTGCCAGTGGGACTCGCGAGCGCCAATGCGGGCGTCGCGGCGCTGCTCTGGGGTCTCGTCGCCTATTTCGTGAAGCTCGGCATCGGCGGCGCGCTGTTGGGCCTCTTCGAGGTCTCGATCGCCAAGATGCGCGTCTTCCGCGTGCCGCAATTCTTGGGCGCGGCGCTGATGCTCGGCCTGCTCGCGACCTTGCTCCGTTTCGTCTCGGCGAGTTTCTAGATGCTGCATCTCGCATTCGATATTTCCCATCTCCTTGCCGGTGGCCTCGTCGTGATCAGCTTCATGCTGCTCTATCAGGACCGGCTCTATTCGCTCTTGAATGTCTATGCGCTGCACGCCGTGGTCCTTGCGCTCGCTGTGGCGTGGCAGGCTTATATCCAGGACGCGCCGCATCTTTACGTGACCGCGGCGATCGCGCTCGGCTTCAAGGCGATCGTCATTCCGCTCGCGCTGCATCGCATCATCGAGCGGCTCGGCATTCATCGCGAGATCGAGACCGTGGTCGGCATCGGCCTGACCATGCTGGTCGGCATCGGCCTCGTCGCGCTTGCGATGGTGGTGATGCTGCGCGTCACCGGCGGCGCGCAGCCGATCGCGCGCGAGGATCTCGCGTTCGCGCTTGCGGTCGTACTCTTGGGACTGCTCATCATGGTCACGCGGCGCAACGCGGTGAGCCAGGTGGTCGGCTTCATGTCGCTCGAGAACGGGATGGTCCTCGCGGCGACGGGCGCGCACGGTATGCCGCTGGTGGTCGAGATCAGCGTCGCCTTCTCGATCCTCATTGCCTTCATCGTCATCGGTATCTTCCTTTTTCGTATCCGCGAGCGTTTCGACACCGTCGACGTCATCGCCCTCGACCAATTCCGCGGAGAGCGGCGATGAGCGTGATGGGCTGGGATGCTGCTACAGCAGTCTTGGTGATCCCGCTGCTCGCGGCCGCGCTCCTCGCGCTGCTGCCCCATTACCGCGCAGCGGCGCTGGTCAACATCGGCGCGAGTTTGCTGACTTTGCTTGCTGCCGGCTCGCTGCTCTTCGCGCCGCGGCCGCCAGCTACCGCCTATCTGCTGGTCGACGAGCTCAATATCGTCTTCATCGCGCTCGGCAGCTTCGTCGGCTTCACCACCAGCATTTTCAGCGCGTCCTATATCGGCCATGAGCTCGAGATCGGGCGGCTGACGCCGGCCTATCTGCGCTTTTATCACGCGATGTACCAGATCCTGATGTTCGCGATGAATCTCGCGCTGCTCGCCAACAATATCGGGCTGATGTGGGTGGCGATCGAGATTGCGACGCTGACCACGGTGATGATGGTCGGCATCTATCGCACGCATGAGGCGCTCGAAGCGGCGTGGAAATATTTTATCCTCGGTAGCGTCGGTATCGGCCTCGCGCTCTTCGGCACGATCCTCGTCTATGTCGCGGCCGAGCCGGTCATCGGCGAAGGCGTCGGCTCGATGATCTGGACCGTGCTGGTCAGACGCGCCGGCGCGTTCGACCCGGCGTTGCTCAACGTCGCCTTCGTGTTCCTGCTCCTCGGCTACGGCACCAAGGTGGGCTTGGCGCCGCTTCATGCCTGGCTGCCCGACGCGCATGCCGAAGGCCCGACGCCGATCTCGGCCGTGCTGTCGGGCCTCTTGCTCAATGTCGCGCTCTATGCGGTGCTGCGCTTCAAGATGCTGATGACGGCGAATGCCGCCGCGGTCGCGCCAGGGCCGCTGATGGTGACGCTCGGTCTCCTCTCGCTGATCTTCGCGGCGTTCATGCTTTATCGCCGGCGCGACATCAAACGCCTCTTCGCCTATTCCTCGATCGAGCATATGGGCATCATTGTCTTCGCCTTCGGCATGGGGGGGCCGCTCGCGAATTTCGCTGGGCTCTTGCATATGACAATGCATAGCCTCACCAAATCCGGCATCTTCTTCACCGTCGGCCATGTCGCGCAGGTGAAGGGCACGCAGCGCATCGCCGAGATCGGCGGCCTTACCGAGACCCATGCCTGGCTCGGCTGGAGCCTCGTCATCGGCGTGGTCGCGATCGCCGGCCTGCCACCTTTCGGTATCTTCATGAGCGAGTTCCTGGTCGTGAGTTCGAGCTTTGCCCGCTCGCCCTCGCTGGCGTTGCTGCTCGTCTTCGGACTCCTGGTCGCGCTCGGCGCGCTAATTCTGTGCCTCAACAGCGTCGCTTTCGGCGCGCCGCGCGGCGCATCGGCACCGGTGAAAGCCTCTTACGCGCCGCTGATCGCACATTTCGCGCTGGTGCTGGTGGTCGGCTTTTATCTGCCGGCGCCGCTCGTTGCCTGGTTCCAGCAAGTCGCGACTTTGCTGGGCTGAGGAAGGCGCGATGGCATCGCTACAGGAACTCATCGCCCAGGGCCAGCGCATCGCGGCGCATCGTGGCGCGACACGCGCGGTCGTCGATGCGGCGACGTGGATCTTGGCCGCGCGCGAATTGCAGGATGGACGGCTGAGCCTACTCGGGCTCTGGGGTGAGCTGGGCGCCGTACATATGGCGCTGCTCGATCCTGCAGCGCACGAGATCGCGCTGCTGAGCCTCGATGCGGCGGCCGGGCGTTTCCCGTCGGTGGGACAATTCCACCCGCCGGCGATAAGGCTCGAGCGCACGGTGCGCGATCTCCATGGGCTCGATCCCGCAAACGCGCCCGACACGCGGCCCTGGCTCGATCATACGAAGCCCTATGAATTTCTCCCGGCCGAGGGCGAGCATCTGCATCAGATTCCGGTCGGGCCGGTTCATGCCGCCGTCATCGAGCCGGGACATTTCCGCTTCACCGCCGGCGGCGAGACCGTGGTGCGTTTGGAAGAGCGGCTCGGTTATGCACATAAAGGCATCGAGAAGCTGATGACCGGCGCGCCGCTCGAGCGTGCGGCGCAACTCGCGGGCCGAGTCTCTGGCGACAGCACCGTCGCCTATGCGATCGCCTTCGCGCGCGCCGCCGAAGCCGCGCTCGGCATCGAGGTGCCGGCGCGCGCGGTGTGGCTGCGTGCGCTGATGGCGGAGCTCGAGCGCATCGCCAATCATTTCGGCGATATCGGCGCTATCTGTAACGACGCCTCGTTCGCGATGATGCATGCGCATTGCGGCGTGCTGCGCGAGCGCGTGCTGCGCGCCGCGGATACCACCTTTGGTCATCGCCTGATGCGCGATGTCGTTGTGCCGGGCGGCGTTGCCAGAGACATCGACACCGCTGGTATCGCTGCGATCCGCGAACTGCTCGCCGATGCGCAGCGCAAATTCCCGCCGCTGATCAAGCTGTATGACGACACCGCCTCGCTCCAGGACCGCACCGTCGGCGCCGGCATCCTGCGGACGGAGCTGGCCGAACAATTTGCCGCCGGCGGCTATGTCGGCCGCGCCTCGGGACGCCGCTTCGATGCACGTCGCGATCTTGCTTACGCACCCTACGATGCGCTCACTTTCGAAGTGCCGGTGCGCGCGGAGGGCGACGTCAATGCGCGGGTTTGGGTCCGCATCGGCGAGGTCGAGCAGAGCCTGAAGCTGATCGTACAAATCCTCGATCGCTTGCCGAGCGGCGCGACCTATGCGCCGGTCGCCGCGGCGGCGGGCGAGGGGATCGCCATCATCGAAGGCTTTCGCGGCGATATCCTCGTGTGGTTGCGCTTGGGGACGGGCGGAACTGTCGAGCGCTGCCATTTGCGCGACCCGTCCTGGTTCCAATGGCCGCTGCTCGAAGCGGCAATCGAGGGCAACATCGTCGCCGATTTCCCGCTCTGCAATAAGTCCTTCAACTGCTCCTATTCGGGTCACGATCTCTGATGCGCCGACATCTCCTCCAGGGCATCATCCATGCGCCGCTGACCGAGCCCGCACCCGGGCCGGACGATGCGGTGATGGGCGAACTGGCCGCCGCGCTCGATCGCGCGGCGCGGCGGCGGCTGGGACGCAGCCTCTCGATCCGCGAGGTCGATGCCGGCTCGTGCAACGGCTGCGAGCTCGAGATCAACGCGCTCAGTAACGCGTTCTACGATCTCGAGCGTTTCGGGCTGCGCTTCGTTGCGTCGCCACGCCATGCCGATGTGCTGCTCGTCACCGGACCGCTGACGAAGAACATGCGTGTTGCGCTCGAGCGCACGTACAACGCGATGCCCGATCCGAAATTCGTCGTCGCGCTCGGTGATTGCGCGAAGAATGGCGGCATGTTCGCGGGGAGCGATGCTTGCCTCGACGGCGTCAGCAAGGTAGTGCCGGTCGATCTCCACATTCCTGGCTGCCCACCGTCGCCGAGGGATATTCTAGCGGGGTTGCTCGCGCTGCTCGAAAAGACCGGCGCTTAACCATGCGAGGCCTCGAAGAGGTCCACCGCCCCGAGCAATGGGCCAACGAGAGCCACAGCATCGCGGTGAGGCTGATCTCGGCAAACTGCCGCCTGCTATGAACGCGCCGCGCATCCAGTTGTCGACCAACAGCTTGAACAGGCCGGTATCAGGCTCGCTGCGGTGTTAAATCAGGCATTGAGCCGGCGGTAGGCAGCGAAGCCGCGCCGCTGCTATTCTTTCAGAACCTATGCCCCGTGTCGGGCCACAGAATACTCGGAGGTCAGCAGATGGAGCGATTGAAGCCGCTCTACGTGCTCGTTCAAGCCGGGCAGCGAGACGGCACCCTATGATCGTCAGCCGCCGTCACTTGTTGCGCCTGGGCGGCGCATCGGCGTTCTTACACGGCGCGAATACGATGGCATGGGCGCAAGTACAGCCCGGCCACCCTGCGGCTGCTTCTCCGACATCGTCCGAGACCGAACCCGCCCGAGCGGCGGATTACGCGCTTCGCATCGCCACAAGTCTTGTCGAGCTCGGGCCGGACACCACCGTTTCGACCAAGACCTATAACGGTCAGTTTCCGGGGCCGCTGCTGCGCTTAACCGAAGGCCAGCGCGTGACTGTCGATGTTTACAACGATACCGACACGCCCGAGCAGCTTCATTGGCACGGTCAGTTCGTTACGGCGGAGGTTGACGGCGCCGCCGAGGAAGGTACGCCCTTCATTCCCGCACACGGCATGCGGCGGATCGAGTTCGTCCCGCGACCGGCGGGGTTCCGCTTCTATCACAGCCACGTCGCCGCGGGCACCGATCTCTCGGCGGGCACCTATAGCGGCCAGGCCGGACCGCTCTTCATCGCGCCACGGCACGATCCGGGCGCGTACGATCAGGAGATATTCCTGACGCTCAAGGAGTTCGGGCCATTTCTCACTCGTACCGAGATGCCGGTCGATATGCTCGTTCCGACGGATCAGGTTCCGGGGCTGCACGAGCAATCGGTGGCGGCCATGAAGGCCGCGCTCGCCGCGGGCATGAACCAGGGTTACGAGCTTGCTTACAATTTCTTCTCGGTGAACGGGCGCATGCTCGGACAGGGCGAGCCGATCCGGGTGAAGGCGGGCGAGCGCGTGCTGTTCCATGTCCTCAATGCGAGCGCCACCGAAATCCGAAGCCTCCATCTCCCCGGCCATAGCTTCAGGGTCGTGGCACTCGATGGCAATCCGGTGCCGCGTCCGGCGGAGGTGCCGGTGTTATGGCTCGGAACGGCCGAGCGCGTATCGGCCATCGTCGAGATGAAGCAGCCTGGCATCTGGGTGATGGGCGATCTCATGGACGAGGATCGGACCCGGGGCATGGGTGTCGTGGTCGAATATGCCGGTCGCGAGGGCGAGCCGCAGTGGAGAACGCCTCAACCTTATCGTTGGGATTATCGCCGCTTTGCGATGGACGATGCCAAGCCGCAAGAACCCGACGAGATCATCGACATGGTCTTCGCGGCGCGCATCGGCGCACGCCAAGGCTTCGACGAGTTCACCGTCAATGGCGTCTCGTTCTCGATGGAGAAGATGCAGCCGCTCTTTCGCCTCACGCGCGGCCGGCGCTATCGCCTGCGTATGACGAACGCCACCGACGATGTTCAT
>Ga0134125_10004458_pt1 | contig 16008 bp, 10 predicted proteins | sample KB31751_FD_96464 | JGI IMG/M metagenome (GOLD analysis project Ga0134125, IMG submission 96464) | Terrestrial soil microbial communities with excess Nitrogen fertilizer from Kellogg Biological Station, Michigan, USA - KB3-175-1 | ecosystem: Environmental > Terrestrial > Soil > Unclassified ... | reverse complement strand
TTATCGAATCATCTTTAGCTTTTTGCACTTTTATTTGTTCCAGTCTTGCCAATTCATCTTTGGCTTTTCGAGCTTTTATTTGCTCTGCTTTTATCGAATCATCTTTGTCATTTTGTACTTTTATTTGTTCCAGTCTTGCCAATTCATCTTTGGCTTTTCGAGCTTTTATTTGCTCTGCTTTTATCGAATCGTCTTTAGCTTTTTGCATTTGCTGTGCCATCGCAACTTCTTCATTTGGTTTCTCTTCTTTTGTCTTTCCTTCCTGCTGCTTATTCATTTCCTGGGTTACAACAGTTGTTGAAACAGAATTGCTATTCTTACCACGAGCAGCAGTATTATTCGAAATATTATTTGAAGCCACATTTGCTGATAAAAAGGAGAGCTTGTCCGATAAGCCCAGCTGAATAAGTTTCGCGACGATTATTGTTTCTTCTGGTTTTACTTGCTTTTTCTTTTGAAGGTAAAGCGTTCCGGTAAGAGGTCTATAAAGCCGTGTGGCATTGGTTTTCCAGCTTCCGCTCAATACCTCCGCGCTGTCATTTTCTGACAAGATCAAATCTGAAAACATCTTCACGCCTTTTGCCGGAGGTTCTGTATAATTGTTATAAACAAACTTTTCATCCACAATATAAAACTGATCATTTTTTATTCTAATCTTCACCTCCTTCACTCCAATATTTTTTACTCCATTGATCATGAAGGTTGTATGTGAATATCCATCTACTTTGCTGTCTGATTGATTGATGGCGAGTTCATAATGAATATTTTCCCGGGTAGTATCGTTGTACATATTGCCGACCCATACACCTGAAATATCCTGGGAAAAAGAAGAAATCGGAAGTAGCAAAATGATGAGGAGTATAAACTTCATTAGTAGCGATCGCATCGTTATTTTTAGCCTTCGCATCTGCCGGCTGTTATCATTTTTTATTAACAAGGTTAAAAAAGGGATTATAGATATTTCAAAAATAAAATATTATTGACCAATCAGCGATTCTGCATTTTTAATATCAACGTTTTTACAATCAATTTTATTTAATAAAACTTCTTTGTTTTCCCGGTTTTGCAAACTTTCTGCATACATTTTATCATAATATTTTAACAAGATAGAGAATGCATCTGTAAATTTTTCTTCGTTAAAAAATCGAATAACGTTTTGTGTGTTCAAACCGCCTAATCTTTTTTGTATTCTTAAAACGCAATTAATTAATTCTTCTTTATCAAAAGATCCATAATTATTTACAATATATTTTACTCTTTCATCAAAAGGAATGTCTAAAAAATATAAAGGACTGTTACGCATTTGCTGCCAGAAAATTTTTGGAATTCCGACTCTCCCGATGTGGACACTTTCATCCTCAAGCCAGATTTCATTATCATTTATTTTCGTTTGTGCATCACCGTTATACATTTGATTTTTTATTTTCCATAATTCGAGAGCCAGCATATTTTCAAACATTTCATGTGATGGTTGAGAGCGTTCTCCAAGACCGCCAAATGCAGACCCTTTGTGGTTTGCAATGCCCTCAAGGTTTATAACGGTTTTCCCTTTTCGCTTTAATTCTTTCAAAACTTCTGTCTTCCCTGATCCTGTAAAGCCGCCTAAAACTTTTAAAGCATATCTTTTTTCAAATTGGTCCAGCGACCATCTTCTGAAAGCCTTGTAGCCTCCTTTGAGCAGATAAATTTTATAACCATAAAGATTTAAAAGCCAGGCAACCGCATCACTGCGCATTCCTCCACGCCAGCAATGAATCAAAAGAGTGTTGTTGCTGAAACCAGTATCTTTTTTTAATTGATTTAATATATTTAAAACATCTGAAGGAATAATTTTCATCCTTTCAGAAAAATAATTCAATCCAAAGTCTACTGCTGTTTGACGGCTTTGCTGAACATAAGCTGTTCCGATTACGGCTCTTTGCTCATCAGTAAAAACAGGCACAGAAAAAGCAGCCGGAAGATGTGCATGAATGTATTCCGATGGACTTCTCACATCCAACACCGGATTTTTAAGTGAGAGCTTTAAAAAATTTTCTACGTCAATTCTTTCAATCGGCATGAAGCAAAGATAGTGGTAAGTATAAAGTAGAAAGTATTAAGCAGCAGGCAGAAGAACCTTTTTGGATTATGTGTCATTATGCATTCCCTTTACCAAATAACCATTTCCTGTTTTATAAGATAATTCCATGAGATGGCAGTAAAAACAATAGTAATGAAAGTACGTAGGATCAGTGATCTGATGGTTATTGTTTCATACAATCCGCCCATCATAATATAAGCAAGCAATCCCATAAATGCGAGGATCAAAATACTCGCTGCAATAAATAAAGCAATGGTTGTCCTTTTATCTTCTTTGAAAAAACCATAGGCGGCAAACAGGTAAATAAATGAACAGAGGAAACTTATAAACAAAACAAAAAAAACATAATGATCCTCAGGTCTCCTTATCTGAAATAAGTTAAACATAAACGCCGCAGACATGAGCATGGTAATCAGTCCGAATAGCAGCATAAAGGCCGCTGAGCACCTTAATACAATTTTCCTCATTCAATTAATTTTTTTAAAAGTAATAAATTATTCAATTTCTCTCATTTCCACGGTGAAATGCCTTAATGCAGGCGCCTCGTATTCTATCTTTAATCCTTTTATTTTATCACGGTTTTTATATACTTCAATAATCACTTCGGCCACATAATCTATATGGCTTTGTGTATAAACACGTCGTGGAATCGCAAGCCTTACCAGTTCCATTACTGCAGGAATTAATTTCCCATTTTCATCATATTTTCCAAACATTAATGAACCAATTTCTACGCCTCTTACACCTCCTTCGACATACAAAGCCGCTACCAAAGCCTGACCGGGATACTGATCTGCAGGAATGTGTGGAAGCATTGCTTTTGCATCCAGATAAACTGCGTGGCCACCAGCAGGCTGCATTACCGGGACATTTGCTGCTATTAATTTTTCCGTCAGATATTCAATACTTCGTATCCGGTATTGCAAATAGTTTTCTTCCATCACTTCTTTTAATCCAATTGATATTGCTTCCAGGTCCCGTCCTGCAAGGCCACCATAAGTCGTGAAACCTTCTGTAATAATTAATAAATTTCTGCATTGAATTGCCAGCTCTTCATTTCGCAAAGCGATGAAACCACCAATATTTGCAAACGCGTCTTTCTTGGCACTCATGGTGCAACCATCTGCATAAGAAAATAATTCGTGAGCAATTTCAGGAATCGAAATGTTTGCATATCCTTCTTCGCGTTTCTTTATAAAATAACAATTCTCTGCGAAACGGCAGGCATCAATAAACAACGGAATCTTATTTGTTTCGCAAATGGATTTTACCTCTTTAATATTTCGCATACTGACTGGCTGACCGCCGCCGGAATTATTGGTAACCGTAATGATACAGAGTGAAATGTTTTCCGCACCTTTTTCTTTAATAAAATTCTCAAAAGCAACGCTATCCATATTGCCTTTAAAAGATGCTGGAACCGATGGTATTTTTCCTTCTTTACATAACAAGTCGACGCCTTCTGTACCTGAAAATTCAATGTTCGCGCGGGTTGTATCAAACAATGTATTGCTTACTACGAATTTTCCTTTTCCTCCAATCACAGAAAATAATATTTTTTCCGCTGCACGTCCCTGGTGTGTCGGAATGACAATTGGCATCCCTGTTAAATCCTGTATCGTTTTTTCAAAGCGAAAAAAACTATTGCTGCCGGCATAGGATTCATCGCCAATCATGATCCCAGCCCACTGCGCGCTACTCATCGCACTTGTCCCGCTGTCTGTAAGCAAGTCAATCAATACGTCATCAGCATGGATTAAAAATGGATTATAACACGCGCGCTGTAAAATATCAATTCTTTGTTCCCTGGTAGTAAAATGGATCGGTTCTACGGATTTTATTTTGAATGGTTCTATAATCGTGTGCATTTTTTAGTAATTGTTTTAAGAAGGTTTTTGGTTTTTGTGAGGGCAATTCGTATTTTATTTTCAAACACACAACTGGTGAAAGAAAAAATACGATAAGATAAACTACTGAAATGAATGCAGCGTTAGCTAGGTTTTCTGATAATATTTATCCAGAGAAGCATCAGGCAAAAATAAAACTTTGAAATGAATAAATGAATTGAACGCACAGTTTACGAGCAATTTTAAAAAAAATTGTTTTGAGATATGATCGTATTATAGATTGATAAAAAAGGCCTGCCCTAAAAAGGGCTGGCCGTTGCTAACCTATGAAAAACACCGTTACAAAAATAGGAGAAAAAATATTTACACCAATTTTTAATTATTTAATTTTTTTAAATACAAAAAAGTCCGCAACCATTTATTAAAAAAAAGCAGGAATAAAACGATAAAAAGATATATTCGAAAGAATGTCATCATTGAAAAACTTTTGGGATTCATTTTACTTATTTATTTAATCCTTCATTAATATAATTTTTTAGCGTGAGAAATCTTTGATGCTAATCAAAAAAGAACCAGAAAATCATTTGAGGGACAAAAGAGAAATGTTCTTTAATTCTTTGTTTGTGGTAAAAATCCGCTTAAAATTTTTTATTTGAAGCGTAATACAAAAATTTTAGCAGCAAATAAATAAATACCCGCATTTACAGATCAGGTCTTTATTCTTTAAAGTCGCTATAAGCCTGTGGTAATGCGGTTTTGAACGTCAACAAATTTCTAAAATTCCCTTTTTTATTTAAATCAAATCTAAAATTTGCGTTTTCGCATAAATTTGGAAACTGTAATAGATTTTTTCTAAAAGCCTTGACTGATAAAGGTTTCAGCCCTCACCGAACCCCTTGTAAATTGTAGAACTGATATATATTTAATTTACCGCCGCCGGTTTTTAAACTTATTTTCAACAGCATTGCCTTGTAAAAAAATGTAATGGATCAGTATTGGAATGCCTATAAGGCGATACAAAGAGGTTCATCTAAAGGATAATTATGGAAAACAAAGGATTATACTCGCCGCAATTTGAACATGATTCGTGCGGTATCGGTTTTGTCGCAAATATTAAAAGTAATAAAAGCCATCGCATCGTGTCGGATGCGCTCACCATTTTGGAAAATATGGAGCATCGTGGCGCGTGCGGCTGCGAAGCAAACACCGGCGATGGTGCAGGCATTTTGATTCAAACTCCCCATGAATTTTTCTTTGATGAATGTTTGAAATTGGGAATTCATTTACCTTCTTATGGCAAATATGGTGTAGGTGTTTTGTTTTTTCCAAAAGAGATCAGGCTGAGAGAAGAATGTCGTGATATTTTTAATCGCTGCGCTGAAACGCTGGGGATGGAAATAATGGGTTATCGTAGAGTGCCTGTAAATACTGAAGATATCGGCCGCACTGCTTTATCTGTTGAGCCGGAAATGGAGCAGGTTTTCATCGCCTGCCCCGATCATATCAATAGTCCCGATGAGTTTGAAAGAAAATTATTTGTATTAAGAAATTACGCAACGAAAACCATTAATAATACCGTAAAGAAAGATGCGATTGGTTTTTACGTTGCATCCCTTTCTTATAAAACTACAATTTACAAAGGTCAGCTCACCAGCAAGCAACTTCGCGGATATTTTCCGGATTTAAGCAATAAAAAAATTGTTTCAGCTTTTGGTTTGATTCATTCGCGTTTTGCCACAAACACTTTTCCTTCGTGGAAATTAGCGCAGCCATTCCGGTATATTGCGCACAATGGTGAAATCAATACGTTGCAGGGAAACCTGAACTGGCTCCGCACGAGCGAAAAGAATTTCATTTCTCAATTTTTTACAAAAGAAGAAATGGAAATGGTTTTGCCAATTGTTGATGGTGGCCAATCTGATTCTGCCTGTCTTGATAATGTAATTGAATTGTTGCATTTATGCGGCCGTTCTTTGCCTCATGTCATGATGATGTTGATTCCTGAAGCGTGGGACGATAATGAACAAATGGATCCGGTAAAAAAGGCATTTTATGAATTTCATGCATCCTTTATGGAACCGTGGGATGGGCCGGCTTCCATTTCATTTACTGATGGAAAAATTATCGGGGCGACATTAGATAGAAATGGCTTGCGTCCTTCAAGATATTGTATCACAACGGACGATCGGGTTATTATGGCTTCCGAAACCGGCGTTCTTCCTGTTGATCCAAAATTGATCAAAGAAAAAGGAAGATTGCAACCGGGAAAAATGTTTGTTGTTGATCTGGAAGAAGGAAGAATCATCAGTGATGATGAAATAAAAGAAAGCATTTGTTCTCAGAAACCATACGCGGAATGGCTGAATAAATATAAAATCAGGTTGGAAGAACTGCCTGCTCCACGGGTTATGTTTACTCACCTGGAACACGATCAGATCTTCAAATATCAAAAAGCCTTCGGTTATACAACAGAAGATTTGGAGCTTTTAATTTCGCCGATGGCACTCACCGGTAAAGAGCCAATCGGTTCGATGGGAAGTGATGTTCCACTGGCTGTTTTAAGCGATGAACCGCAACATTTAAGCAGTTATTTCAAACAGCTTTTTGCGCAGGTTACCAATCCGCCGATTGATCCTATCAGGGAAAAATTAGTGATGTCGCTGGCAACGTTTGTGGGCAATAATGGGAACCTTTTAGAAGAAGATCCTTTGTCATGTCATACGGTTGCTTTGAAGCATCCCGTACTATCCAATACTGAATTAGAAAAAATCAGGAGTATCGATACAGGGATTTTCCAGGCCCATACTTTGCAAACTTATTTTCTTGCAGATGGAAAACCAGGGTCTCTACAGAAAGGAATCGAGCGTTTGTGCCGTCATGCCGCAGAAGCAGTGCTGGACGGTTTTGAAGTTTTGATCTTGTCCGACAGGGCTATTGATTCAGAACACGCTGCGATTCCTTCTTTACTTGCATGCTCCGCGGTGCATCATCATTTGATTAAAAAAGGTTTGCGCAACCAGGTCGGTTTGATTATCGAAGCCGGCGATGTTTGGGAAGTACACCATTTTGCCTGCCTCATTGGATTTGGTGCAACAGCAATTAATCCATACCTCGCACTTTCTACCATTCGCGATTTGAGAATACAGGGAAAACTGGGAACGGAATTAGACTCAAATGCATTGAAGAAAAATTACAAAAAGGCTATAAATCTTGGTTTACTGAAAGTGTTTTCAAAGATGGGAATTTCTACATTTCAGTCTTACCAGGGAGCACAAATTTTTGAAATACTCGGCATCAATCAATCAGTAATTGACAAATATTTTACCGGCGCTACTTCAAGAATTGAAGGAATGGGGCTCGATGAAATTGCAAAGGAAACTTTGGTAAAACATGCATTTTCTTTCAGTAAAAAAGATGTTCCTTTTGATCGCCTTACCGTCGGAGGTATTTATAAATGGAGGCGCAAAGGTGAATTCCATTTATTCAACCCGACAACCATTCATTTGCTGCAACATGCAACGAGAATGAGTGATTATAAAATATTTAAAAAATACACTAAGGCGGTAAATGACCAAAGTGAAAAAGCCGCTACTTTAAGAAGTTTATTTCAGTTTAAAAAGAACCGGCCTTCCATTCCGATTGACGAAGTGGAACCGGCAGAAAATATTTATAAAAGATTTGCCACTGGTGCAATGTCTTTCGGTTCTATTTCCTGGGAAGCACATACTACACTTGCGATTGCCATGAACCGTCTTGGCGGAAAAAGCAATACCGGGGAAGGTGGAGAAGATGAAATCCGCTATGAAAAATTAGATAATGGCGATTCAATGAGAAGCGCTATCAAACAAGTGGCCTCAGCAAGATTTGGAGTAACAAGCTGGTATTTGACGGAAGCAGATGAGCTACAAATAAAAATGGCGCAAGGTGCAAAACCCGGTGAAGGTGGACAATTGCCAGGATTCAAAGTCGATGACTGGATTGGAAGAGTGCGTCATGCGACTCCTGGCGTTGGATTGATTTCTCCGCCGCCGCACCACGACATTTATTCTATTGAAGATTTGGCGCAATTAATTTTTGATTTAAAAAATGCCAACAGGAATGCAAGGATTAATGTAAAATTGGTTTCGAAAGCCGGTGTTGGAACAATCGCTGCCGGGGTTACCAAAGCTAAAGCAGATGTGGTGTTGATTTCGGGGCATGACGGCGGAACCGGAGCGTCCCCGATGAGTTCTATCAAACATGCCGGATTGCCATGGGAATTAGGTCTTGCAGAAACTCATCAGACTTTGGTGAAAAATAAATTGCGGAGCCGTGTTGTTGTTCAAACTGATGGACAATTAAAAACCGGAAGAGACATTGCGATTGCCACTTTACTTGGAGCTGAAGAATGGGGTGTGGCCACCGCTGCATTAATTGTGGAAGGTTGTATCATGATGCGCAAATGCCATTTAAATACTTGCCCCGTGGGGGTTGCAACACAAGATCCGGAGTTGAGAAAAAGATTTACCGGTGATGCGGATCATGTGGTAAATCTGTTCAAATTTTTGACACAGGAATTAAGAGAGATTATGGCGGATCTTGGTTTCAGAACTATTAATGAAATGGTTGGTCAGGCAGAATTTTTGGAAAAAAGAGAAAATATCAGTCACTGGAAATTTAACAAACTGAATCTGTCTCCGGTTTTGTATAAAGAACCTGCTCCTAAATCTGTCGGCTTGTTTAATTCAGAAAAACAGGATCATGGATTGGATGAAATTCTCGACAATCAATTATTGAAAGTTGCACAGCCAGCATTGGAGAAGCAACAAAAAGTTGTCGCTTCATTTAATATTATCAATACCGACCGGACAACTGGTACACTTTTATCCAACGAGATATCGAAAAAGTATAAAAAGTATGGCTTACCGGATGATACGATTCATTTTAAATTTACCGGAACAGCAGGACAAAGTTTTGCCGCATTCAATGCAAAAGGATTAACGATGGAATTGGAGGGAGATGCCAATGATTATTTTGGAAAGGGATTGAGTGGAGCAAAAATCATTGTCTATCCTTCAAAAGACGCCGGCTTTGTTCCTGAAGAAAATATCATTATCGGCAACGTGGCATTTTATGGCGCTACATCAGGTGAAGCATTTGTAAGAGGAAAAGCAGGCGAACGTTTTTGTGTGCGTAATTCCGGTGCAAATGTGGTGGTAGAAGGCGTCGGCGATCATGGATGCGAATATATGACCGGTGGCCGTGCCATTATTCTTGGAGCAACCGGAAGAAACTTTGCTGCCGGAATGAGCGGTGGAATCGCTTATGTATACGATGTGAATCACAACTTTGACATACTCTGCAATAGAGAAATGGTTGACCTTGATCCGGTGGATGAAAGTGACGAAAAATTCCTCCAGGAAATGATTCAAAAACAATTTGAATTAACTGGCAGTACTGTTGCAAAATTCATTTTGAATGATTTTGACAATCAGTTGAAGAATTTTGTAAAAGTGTTTCCTCAGGATTATAAAAAAGTATTGCAAGCTTCAGCAGTCAAAGAATCAGTTAAAGTAAATTGATTATTAAATTATTGGATTATTAAATTATTGAGATGGGAAAAATAACTGGCTTTTTAGAATTTACAAGAGAACTTCCACACAAACGTCCTGTGCAGGAAAGGATCAATGATTATAAAGAATTCGTTCAAAGATACACGGACCAAAAACTGAATGAGCAATCCGCACGGTGCATGGATTGTGGCACTCCTTTTTGCCATGAAGGGTGTCCGGTAGGAAATTTAATTCCTGAATTTAATGATGCAGTGTATCGCAAAAGCTGGCAGGAAGCTTATGAAATACTTTCTTCTACCAATAATTTTCCTGAATTTACCGGAAGAATTTGTCCGGCACCCTGTGAATCCGCTTGTGTTTTAGGAATCAATCAACCGGCAATTACGATTGAAGAGATAGAAAAGCATATTATCGAAATTGCTTTTGAAAGTGGCTTTGTACAACCCAAAATTCCGAATGTAAGAACAGGAAAAAAGATTGCTATCATTGGTTCTGGACCGGCAGGAATGGCAGCAGCAACGCAATTAAATTCAGCGGGTCATTCGGTTACTATTTTTGAAAGAGATGACGAACCGGGTGGATTATTGCGGTATGGAATTCCGGATTTCAAACTGGAAAAATGGGTTGTCGAGAGAAGAATAAACATCATGAAAGAAGAAGGCGTTGAAATAAAATGCAATGCGAATGTCGGCGTAAATATCAGCATCAACGACCTTTTGAGAGAATATCACGCGATTGTTTTAGCTGGCGGTTCTACCATTCCAAGAGACCTTAACATTCCCGGAAGAGAGCTGAAAGGAATTCATTTTGCGATGGATTTTTTAAAACAACAAAATAAAAGAGTTTCTGAAAAAGAAATAGAAAATGAAGCAATTCTTGCAACAGGAAAAAATGTAGTCGTAATTGGTGGCGGCGATACAGGAAGCGACTGCGTCGGAACTTCCAACAGGCAGAAGGCCGCATCTGTTACACAATTCGAACTGATGCCGATGCCGCCAAAGAGCCGTACGCCTTTTATGCCGTGGCCAACTTATCCAATGATTTTAAAAACTACCAGCTCCCACGAAGAAGGTGCAAACCGGCATTGGGCAATTGCTACGAAAGAATTTTTAGGTGATGAGAACGGTAATCTGAAAGCGTTGAAAATCGTAGACCTTCAATGGAAATTTACAGAAGAAAATAAACCGGCGCAATTTGTAGAAGTTCCGGGAAGCGAATCCGAAATTCCGTGTGAGCGCGCATTTCTTGCTATGGGATTTTTGCATCCTCAACATGAAGGTTTATTGAATCAGCTCGATATCGAACTGGATCAAAGAGGAAATGTAAAAGCAACAGAAAAAGAATTTCATACCAATATTGCGAAAATATTTTCTGCCGGTGATATGCGCCGCGGACAATCTTTGGTTGTTTGGGCCATTTCAGAAGGAAGAGAATGTGCTAGAAAAGTAGATGAATATTTGATGGGATATTCTTTGTTGCCGACAAAGGACCAGAATATTTTGCACCAGGTGATATAATTATTATAAAAGAGAAAATTAAACTATTTATTTGTTTGCTGAATAAACTGATATGCGTTTTTATTTCGAATCAGATTTCGCCAAGAAAGCCTTGATTTTTGTTCCCACATTTTCCCTGATATTTTCATAAAAAAGATTATAATCCGCAATATGAAAATTTTTTGTTTTTATAAAGATGCTTCCTAAGAATTTGGGCTTATTTACCCATAAAACATTTCCATGGATTTGCGCATTTACCAACTGTGGAATCACTTTATTAAAATTGCGAAGTACGGCGCCTTTGTTTAAAGAGGCAGGTGCAAAAGCAGTGTCCATCGTCCAGGTTAAAGGATTTATTACATATGCTTTTAAAGTTTCTTTTTCAATATAAGGCGCTACATATCCACGCTGAAAAGTTCGCCAGCTTACAAAACAGCCGGTAGCAGTAGAATCAGCACAGGGCTTTAATTCAGAAAAATAATTTGGAAAAACAGGAAGTCCGATAATGTAGGCGCAAACCAATTGTTTCTCCAATGGTTTTCCTTCAAAAAATTCTTTTAATAATCGTCCGGCGTGCCATGTTCCCTGGCTGTGTGATGCAATGATAATTGGGCGGCCGTTGTTGTAATTTTCTAAATAATACTCAAATGCATTTCTCACGTCCTTATAAGCCAAATCCAAAGCTGCTTCAGCAGAATCTTTATATTTTGTATAAAAAGCATTGAGATTTGCCTGCCGGTAACGTGGAGCAAATATCCGACAGTACCGGTTGAAAACACTTGCCTGGTAAAGGATCGACCCATTGTCTGTTTTTTCATTTATGCGTGCATCGTTTATGTCTGCATTCCAGCCGTCAGGCTTTTGCCTGTCTGTATAAGATGTCGGGTAAATAAAAAATACATCAGCAAGAGAATCTTTTTGACGATCTTTTAAACCATGTGGCACATTATCCGATGGGTCATATTTAAAAGGAGACGCAGCCCAATAGTCCGGATTACTATAATCAGGAACTTCTGTTTTATTTTTAAATTCATAATTGATAGTCTGCCCGGATATTTTATGTGAGCATGAAATCATTAGTGTAAAAGAAAAAAACAGGAGAATTAAAATAATACGATTAGATAAAAATTTTTGTTTGTAAATTGACATCTGCTAAGCTACATTCGCTATTTTAAATTATAAAACTTTAAAGCAATGACCATACCAGTAGTTGATCTCTCTGACTTCACTGGCGGAGACCCAAAACTAAAAGAATCGTTTGTGCAGCAGCTTGGAAAAGCTTATGAAGAAGTAGGTTTTGTCGCTGTGAAAAATCATGGTATTCCTGATGAACTAATTGCCGATTTATATCAATATGTGCAGGAATTTTTTTCCCTTCCTTCTGACAAAAAAAGAAGCTATGAAATTCCGGAACTTGCAGGCCAAAGGGGCTATACTTCTTTTGGAAAAGAACATGCAAAGGGTAGTGACGCTCCGGATTTGAAAGAGTTTTTTCAATATGGGCAAACCGTGCCTGCAAACCATCCATTGAAACCTGAGTATCCTGATAATGTAGGGGTAGCAGAGGTTTCAGGATTTAATGAAACTCTTTTCAAAGCATATCGTGCTTTTGAAAAATCAGGAAAATCACTGTTGCAGGCCATTGCTCTTTATCTTGGCTTAGATGAACATTATTTTGACAACCAGGTAGAAGAAGGTAATTCCATTTTGCGTGCCATTCATTATCCGCCGATAACTGTTGAACCGAAAAGCGCCATTCGTGCAGAGCAACATGAAGACATTAATTTAATTACTTTGTTAGTTGGTGCTTCCGCAGGCGGACTTGAAATTCTTACCAAACAAAACGAATGGATTCCCGTTACTTCTTTGCCTGAGCAAATTGTGGTAAATGTAGGTGACATGCTTCAACGGCTTACCAATAACCAATTAAAAAGCACGACTCATAGAGTTGTAAATCCACCTCGCGAATTATGGCATACTTCCAGGTTTTCGATTCCTTTTTTTCTTCATCCGAAATCCGCAATGGATTTATCAGCCCTTGAAAACTGTGTGGATGAAAAACATCCAAAAGTTTTTGAAGATATTACCGCGGGAGAATACCTGGATGAGCGTCTAAGAGAAATAGGATTGAAGAAATAATTAATTAGCTGATTAGCTAATTAGCTGATTGGCTAATTAATAAAACTCTATTTTTTCATGGTACTGCACAGGCATATTCCTTTTTTAAAAGCTGTTTTTTATTATACTGTTTCTGCTTTCGGTGGCCCTCAGGGACATCTGGGTATGATGATAAAAACGTTTGTAGAAAGAAGAAGAGATGTTACCAAAGAAGAATTAATGGAGTACGTTGCATTTTGCCAGCTTTTGCCGGGAGCGTCTTCCACACAGACGATTACTCTTATTGGCTACAAACGCGGTGGCGTGCCGCTTGCTGTGCTCACGCTTCTGATCTGGATTTTTCCTGCCAGTATCCTGATGGGAATTTTTTCTTTCTTATTTTACTACGTCAAAACATATCACGTAAATCTGAACCTGTTTACGTATATACAACCGATGGCTGTTGGCTTTATTGCTTTCGCCGCTTTTAAAATGTACAAGGTTTCCATTAAAAATAATATCACCTTTTTTGTGATGGTCGGATCTGCAATCGGTACTTATCTTTTTTTCAAAACGCCGTGGGTATTTCCGGTTCTGATTGTTCTTGGCGGCGTAGTCACCAATTTTAGCAACCGGCGCTATCCCGAAAAAGACAATATTAAACCACGTCATATCAAATGGACAAACATCTGGTTATTCATCCTGATTTTTGTGATCGTTGGTTTTTTGAGTGAAACAGCGCGCAAACAAAACTGGCAACATAAAAGAGCTTATAACCTGACAGAAAATGTCTATCGTTACGGAAGCCTCGTTTTCGGTGGTGGTGATGTGCTGATGCCGATGATGTATGAGCAATATGTAACCCGTGCAAAATCAAATTATCTTACAAAAGAAGAATATTTAACAGGCTGGGGGATTGTTCGGGCCATTCCCGGGCCGGTATTTTCTGTTACGTCTTATGTTGGCGGAATGGTGCTGAGAGACTATGGCCCCGGCTGGCAGGTGTTAGGATGCCTTATCGGATGCATTGGTATTTTTTTGCCAAGCGCTTTATTGGTTTTATTCTTTTTTCCAGTGTGGCAAATTTTGAAAAAATATGTCGTCGTCTATCGTTCTTTGGAAGGCATTAATGCTGTGGTCGTTGGTATTATGTGGGCCTCATTTCTGTATCTGGTAAAAGATATTTCCATCACGGAATTTAATACAGTCAGCTTTGTAAATATCGTTGTCATACTGGGCACCTTTTATTTACTCACTTTTACGAAAATTCCTGCGCCGTTTATTGTTTTGGGCTGTTTGATTATCGGATTTATTTTTTGAAAAAAGATAATTGAGAGATGCCGGCAGTAAACTAGGAAATAATTAGAATTCCTGTTTCTTTAATATCGGTTTTCTACAATTGTTGTTTTATCGTGCTGATAATATCTGTTTGATCGCCGTTCAAACCTTCTTTCTGAAAAACCAAAACTCCTTTTTTATCCAAAACAGAAATAATATTGCTGTGTGAAAAATTGCCTTCTGCATCTTTTTCAAATTGAACATTTAATAACACAGAAAGCGTTCTCACAGCATTTTCATCACCGTGTAACAGGGTGAAGTTTTTATCCAATTGATTTGCATTGGCAAACTTTTGTAATTGTTCAGGCAAGTCTCTTTGAGAATCAAAACTCACGAGCAAATAATTTACTTTTCCGTTTTCAGATTTTAATTTTTCTTCAATGCTTTTAATATCAGCCGTCAATCTCGGACAGGCATAAGTACAATGGGTAAATATCATTCCCACAACTGTTGGTTTTCCTTCAAAAGAAGAAAGCGCAACTTTTTTATCATTCTGTGTTTGGAATGTATCTGTAACCTGGTAAATACTTTCAGAAGAAATAGTACCGACAGGAGCAGTATTGTGTTTGGGCGCTTCGCCTGTGAACGCAGATTTGTTGCTCACGTCAGCACAACTAAAAAGTAATATAGCAAACAAACAATAAATGAAGATTTTCATTTTCTTTAATTTTAATTTTTTACACAACGAAAACCTAGATTAGCAATGCAAAAATTTCCTTTCAAGCTTCCACGATAACTAAATCTTAAAAAAGCTGCATAGTCTGATTTATCCGATACATTCAATGCGCCGCCCGCACAAAAGTTTTTCAATTCATCTTCATCATTTCCACGCGAATCTCTTGAGCCAATAAAACTATTAAAATTAAAAGTCCATTCCCAAATTAATCCGTTCATATCGTACAAGCCATATTCATTCTGGTAAGTCGATTTTACATTTGGAAGCACTTTTGGATTTGGCTTCGTGTACCAGTCCAGAATAAAATCTGTGAGTGATTTATATTTAAAATTCCTGGGAGGTGCTTTAGCCGCTGTTTCCCATTGTGCAATAGTTGGCAGCTTTTTATTTTTCCATTTACTATATGCTTCTGCAGCAAACCAGGAAACGTTCACCACCGGCGAATTATAAATTTTTTTATTCGCTTCTCCAATGGATAGATCACTTTGCCAATGTCTTAAATAATTTGTATCTGCAAAAAGACGATTCACCTTCGACCTTCTCCACTGCGGGTTGGCTTTCACAAATTCCAAAAACTCCGCATTGGTTACGGCAGTTTCGTCCATTTTAAAGGAGGGTACAGGGATTGGTTGGTTGTTGGGAGTAATAAAAAAAGGCTGATATTTTCCAGCTGGAACCGTTACCATTTCATCTTTAGAAATAACCACTTTCTTTTGCGCGTTTGCAGCGGAAAAGAAAGTGATTATCATAAGGATGGTTAGAAAATATTTCATTTTTATGTAAAACCGGAGTTTATGGTTTTAACTTCTGATAAATATTAGCATTTTCAGCGCCGGTAACTTTTATTTGTGCAATAGCACCTTTGTTAAATGCGCGGAAAATAGAATGGTCAACCAGGTTGATCACTTCAGGCACCTGCATT
>Ga0134125_10004457_pt1 | contig 16008 bp, 14 predicted proteins | sample KB31751_FD_96464 | JGI IMG/M metagenome (GOLD analysis project Ga0134125, IMG submission 96464) | Terrestrial soil microbial communities with excess Nitrogen fertilizer from Kellogg Biological Station, Michigan, USA - KB3-175-1 | ecosystem: Environmental > Terrestrial > Soil > Unclassified ... | reverse complement strand
TTTAGGCCCTGAACCGGGAATTACGTCATAGACGCTTTTCTTTTGAGCGGCAGCATTAAAAGAAACTAATAATACAAAGGCAGATAATAGCACTACGCCTTTTTTTTTGTAATGTAACATGTTAGGTTTCATATTCGGGGTTTAAAATTTGTGTTGCAAAGGGGCAATTTTTTTGCCAAAATAAGATTATAAATCTAAAACTGCATTAAATAATTAAACAGAGAGCTAATAACTTGTGCGGACGAAGTTTATTTTTTCATTCTTTATCCCCTGCACGAAACTTGTTTACTCAATCTACTCTGTATGAACGCCACGATCTCTGTATTCCTGGATATTTACTGTGTTCTTACCACCTGTTTAAAATCATTTGTAGTAGCAATCATCAAGCCAGTTGTATTCCTGTTTATAATTATATTCATTCATTCGGTTTCTTTTAACATTAGCAAGTTTCACCACCATTTAGGGGCTGTTTGAATTATTTATTTGCCACGCCTTCCCGACTGAATTATTTCAATCCGGTCAGCCATCCGGCATCCGGCATTCAGGCGGGGATTCTCACAGATTTATCTGTCGCTAAAAATATTTTATCGTAGGATGTAATCATTTTATTTTAATTACTAACCTCGCTGATAACTGCACCCAATAAATCTACCACCTCTTGCTGAATAATTCCAATCTGTTCAATTTCATCTCCTGCTTTCCAATGCTGTTCTCTGTCTTTAATAAGAGTAAGGCGTTGAGTGCCTTTGCCCGATTGAAGAAGCACATCGTAGGTTCCTGTAAGACGGCCTTCCCAGGAAATGGTTTCTGCAAGAGCTGCTTTGTAAAAAATGTTGTTGTGAGCGAAGGTAGTAGTAAAGACCAGGTGATCTTTTATATCTGGTCTGCCAGTAACGAGTTGGAAGTCCATATAAGTTGATTTTAGAATAGCAAGTTATAAAAAACTTGCATTCGTTGGAAAATTGATTTATGAATGGTTTGGATGACCTGTTGACAAAAAAAGTACAAATCCTGCTGCTGTTGGCGTCCCCGCCAACAGCCTGCTTTTAAAAAGCATTGAAATGTGTAAGAAAGAAAAAAATTTTAATCCCTGTCTCATAAAGCCTTGCAGACGAATATTTATAATTTTCAGGTACAGAAGTAATTGGGTTTGAAAACGCTATTGGCGGGGATGCCAACAGCAGCAGGGGGAGTTACGCCTGAGTTGAGAAGGAAAGATATTGTATTTGGAAAATAAGAAACAGAGCCTATCACCCTACCTTGACACTTAGATAGCAATACACGAAAACATAAAATGCACTACAATATTCAGCGATTACATTTATCTTTATGAAGAAGATTGCACATGTTTCTAAAAACTATCATCCCGTTTTTTCTTGCGATGGCAAGTGGTTGTTTATCTGTAGCCCAGCCTTCAGTCAGGGAACCTATACCTTCCACAAAGCCTGGTAAATATCAATTAGCACAGATTGACCGGAAATACGGTATGTTCATACATTTTGGTATCAATACTTTTTATGACGAGGAGTGGACAGATGGAAGTAAGCCTGCAGCGTCTTACAAACCTCTTGCGGTAGATGCCGACCAATGGATAAGTACGGCCAAACGGGCAGGCATGAAGTATGTGATACTGGTAACCAAACACGTGGACGGTTTTTGCTTGTGGGATAGCAAATACACCACTTATGATGTGGGCAGTTCTGGTAACAAAACAAATGTTGTAGCGGCAGTTGCAAGGGCTTGTAAAAAATATGGAATTCGTATGGGTATTTATTATTCCCTTTGGGACAGGCATCAAAATGGAAACCTTGCTGATACTTCATTAGACAAGGCATACAATGAGTATATAGTTAATCAAATTAAAGAGCTGATTGGCATTACGAATAAATACACCAAAGTTGTAGAGCTATGGTTGGATGCGGGTTGGGAAAAAAAGAGAGAACGCTGGCCAATTGCTAAAATTTATGAGACAGTAAAAGAAATGGCGCCCCAATGCCAGGTAGGCGTCAACTGGTCAATAGGACTGCCCGATAACCCTGATCCTGACTCAAGTTTTGTGTTGCCTACGATGCAAAAAAACGGTTATCCCATTCGTTATTTTCCAAGTGATTTCAGGATGGGCGATCCTTATCTTCCTGCTGATCCTGATCCTAAATTATTTTCTCACAATAGTAAGTTGTACTATATGCCATGGGAGACAACTGTATGTATAAGTCAGAAATGGTTTTACAACACAAAAGATACTATTTATAAAACGCCGGAAGAGCTACTGCAACTTTATAAAAGGGCAACTGCACAAGATAATATACTCATTTTGGACCTGCCTCCAAACAGAGCGGGAAAGCTTAGAGAAAAAGACAGGCAATTAGTTTTTGCTTTAAAAAAACTTATTTCCGAATGATTTGTGATACATATCTCACTGTTAATGCAGAGGGAAAAAATCACTCTTCATGTGCCTTGAAATGACATGCGCAATGATACCGGTAAACAAAGGAATAAATCGTTTTTCTATTTTTTATTTTTTGTGTAACCGGGAAAGATAAACGGGAATTGGATTGGATAGAAGCACAAGCATGGCTACCTAATAGAATCTTTGGTAGAAAGGTTGGGCTAAAATGGATTTTCAACACATGATGAGATTGTTATAAAGCTCGTATTAACTACCAATTTATCTTTTAATAAAATGTAGTTTTAATCTACTATATTTGAGAAAATTTGTACCAAAGCTAAAAATTATTACAATGGAATTTAAAGACCAAATTAAGTTGCTTGCAGATAGAGTAAGCAAGATGAAAGATAATATTCATACAGAAGAAGCTACAAAAAATGCGTTAATCATGCCATTTATTCAAACAATGGGGTATGATATTTTTAATCCATTGGAAGTTGTTCCTGAGTTTATAGCCGATATCGGGATAAAAAAGGGAGAAAAAGTTGATTATGCAATTATGAAGGATGGATCGCCTATTATTCTTATTGAATGCAAACACTGGTCAGCTGATTTAGACCCTCACAATAGCCAGTTATTTAGATATTTCCATACAACCGAATCTAAATTTGGTATTCTTACCAATGGTATCATGTATAGATTTTATACTGATTTGGTTGAAACTAATAAAATGGATGATAAGCCCTTTTTTGAGTTTCGCTTAGATGATATTAAAGAAGCGCAGATTGAAAAGTTAAAGGAATTTACTAAAGCAAATTTCAATCTTGAAAGTATTAATAATACCGCAAGTGAATTGAAATATATGTCCGAACTACGGACCTTAATCGTAAAAGAAATAAGTGATCCTTCTGAAGATTTTACGAGATTTTTTGCTAAAACTGTTTATCCATCTATAGTTACAGCTAAGGTTTTAGAAATGTTTAAAAGTTTGGTTAAAAGAACTTTCAATCAATATATTAATGACGCGATAAATGAAAGATTAAAAACTGCATTAGCAACTGAACAACAAAAGGCTGACCAAATTGCTAAAGAAGAATTAACTGCAAACGTAACAGCAGATACAAAAATCATTACAACTGCGGAAGAGATGGAAGCATTTTATATAATAAGAGCAATATTATGCTCAAAAATAAATGTTTCAAGAATTGTAATAAGGGATAACCAATCCTACTGTGGAATATTATTAGATGATAATAATCGGAAGCCGATTTGCAGGTTACACTTTAATACCAAAAACAAACAAGTATCTTTCTTTGACAATAGCAAAGAAGAAAAAGTCAATCTAAAAGATAACAATCAACTCTACGAATTTATTTCAAGATTTATAAAGACGATTGAACTTTATGATAAGGCTCTCAAAAAAGAGGAAGCAGCTTAAAAGGCCTGCAAATTATGTTTTAGCCCGAGTTGATTGTTCCTTCTCTATTTTATATAGGAAAACTTAGTGAATAGAATTTCGTTCAATGCAAAAAGGCAATATCAGCAAACAAAGAAATAAATCCTTTTTCTATTTTTGCTGTCGTGTAACAGAGAAGGATAAACGATAATTTGATTGGATTGAAGCACAAGCAAGGCTGAGTCACAGAATCTTTGCTATGAAGATTGCGCTAAGATGGGGCTGGTAGCTCCTATCTAATTATCCTAATTCCTATAGTTCTCAAATACTCAAAAGTCTCATCATAATATTTCGACTTCCTCGTAGCATCTTCTACATCGCCTTCCAGAACAACTACTACCATTCCCTGTTGTGCTCTGGTCAATAAAACCCGGTAAGCTTTTTTCAAATATAATTTTCTTTCTTGCTTATTAATGTTGTTCCATTTACTACCAATGAAAGAAAAGGATTTCTCTATCGGTCTAAAATCCATTTTGCCATTTCTGTTAGTTGCTCATCGTTTGAAAGGTTTGCTGCATTGGTTAAAATACCTGATTGCAATTCATCAAATATTTCGATAGCCATACTTTTTTCAATCGCAGCGCCGATAAAGAATGTTTTGGGTGTTAAGTATATTTTGGTAAATGCGTTTCTTATTCTGATCAATGCGGATTTCGCAGTTTTCCAATGTTCATCTGCTCCGGCGGGATCTATGCCACCTTTCAATTCTCCAAGAGCCAAATATTTTTCATTTGTCTTTATAATAGAACTTTCTCCTCTTAATGGATCAATTGGTTTTCCGTTCAGCAGAACCATGTCAACATTTTTATTAACCACAGGTACTTTAATGTTCAATAACAATAATCTGTCTCTGTTATTCTTCTTCCAGTAAAGGCTGGCAATTCGTTTTTCAATACCTGCATCGTCATTAGGCTTCTCAAGCCATGTATTGGTTTCAGTATCTTTCCATTGATATTTGGTGCCAGAGATATTAAAAACAGATAATAATGAACGTAGAAATTTTCTTTCGCCCAATGTCCCAGCCAGGTTTCTTGCTTTGCCACCAAGCGCATCACCTTTAGTAAGAAGGTATCTGTAAACAAGTTCGTCAGCAAAGCTTTCTCCTGCGGGTTCAAGAAATTTTTCAATAAGTCCAATAATAGCAATAGTTCTGTCATCTTCTGTAAGATAATTCAGCGCTTTTTCAGAAAGGCCGGAAGCAGTGAGCAGGCCTACTCTTAAATCTTTTATTTTAAGAAGGTCTTTAGGCTTCTTCACTTTGGCAGAAAGCGTTTTAAGCGCCTTTGCTTCTTCAATATAAGGAGCAGCCATGTAATTTTTTTCCAAAGCCATTGCAATAAATCCAGCTCTTGTTTGTTCCCTTGATGTTACTAAATCTTCCGCAGATTTAATTGAATTGGTAGCCTTTATCTTTTTTGCCATAAGTAAACACATTTGCGGACTTCAGTTCGTCCGTAGCTGCCCATTTGCTGGCTGCTGTTCCCTTTTCCTTTTGGTAATACAAAAATTTTATTGATATTATAACCGAAGTTTTCTGCAAACTCTGATAAGATTAGATCTACCGGTATTTCCTCACCACCATAACGAACATTGTCATTTACCATAACGCAATAACCGCCGCTTTTGGTAATTCTTGCCATTTCGTAAATTACAAAACACATTTCAAGAAAATAGTTTTTGACCATTCTCGCAATATTGCTATTATTCAGTTTTTCAAGTTTGTTAAGCTCGTCAAGAATTGAGTTAACCTCAACCATCGCTGAAGAGTTATTATAAACCTCCAAAATTCTTTCAAACGCTTCCTGCTTCCCGATAGAAGTATAAAATTGTTGTAAGTAATTTACTTTTTCTTTGTTTTCTACCGTGCAGGTAAGCATTGACTGGCGAAGCTTACGAACCTCATCACTATTATTACCAAGAAAAACTAATTCCAATGCATAAGTTCGGGTATAATCATAACGATTACAATAAGGAGGGGAAGTAACAATAAAGTCAAATGAGTTGCTTTTCAATTTTGGTAATTCTTCAAGACAAGAGCCTGAAATAATATTCACTGGGAATTTTCTATTTCCTTTATTTTCAAATTGCTCAAATAGAGAAGTGGATTGATTGGGCAAAAGATCCTGGGCTATCGCCCGCAATTTGGTTTTAACAGCTTCTTCAAAACTCAGAATTTTTCCTTTATCAAAAGGTTTTCCTGAAAGGTCTCTTTTTGAACGATAATCCCAGCGTAAATACTGACCATCTTTTCTTGTATAGCTTATTTCTTCTAAAACTGAAAAAGCCGCAAATTTCAAAAGTGTTTGGATTTTTTTATCTTTTAGCTTTGAGCAATACGTTAAATACTTGTTTAAATAAATCTCTGTTTCATCAGGGAAAGCGTCTTTTGTTATTGAGATGTGATTAATATAATTATCATGGGTTTCAAGTTTAGCAACCTCAGTCCATAAAGTTTTGATAGTCGTTTTTAACTTAGTTGCATCAATATTATTAAGGGCTTCTCTTGTTTCCATAACAAATGAGCCTACGGGCAATAACTCTATTCCGTGTGATTCCCATCCAATTTCCTGCCCGGCAAATAGAGTAGTGCCTGCTCCTGCAAACGGGTCTAAAACTTTACCGGGTTTAGGCGAATATTCTGAAAGAAAGTATTTAACAAGCGCGGAAGAGAACCCTTCTTTGTATTTAAACCACCTGTAAACTGGCTCGTCTTTATTGGCCTGGAAACTAACAACTTTGCGGTTTAAATGGTAAGCAGTTTCTAGTTTGTCTGCAAGTTTGTCAAAAAGTATTTGCCTCTCGGAAGGAAATATTTCATTAATCTCTGTCATCTGTCAAATTTAGTATTTTTCAGCATACATAGGTGGCGTGATAGAAATTGAATTTTTCTAATTCTTGCGATAGAAGAATGTCAAACTTTTCACTAATGCCGATATATCCCTTATCATAAGCACGGTCGTATAAAGCAGAAAGGCAAATACCATTTTCGGGATTCAATCTTTCTTCTTCACTTTTGCTCCACGGGACAATGTGGCTGGCCAGCAATAAGTCAGGAATATCAATTCCTGTAATACCGCACTTTCCATTATAATTAGCAATTACAATTTGCCTGAAAACATTTTGGTTTACTCTTGTTCTTACTTCTCTTAATTTGTATTCTCCTTTTAAATGTTGGGTACCTTTTAGTTCTTCAGCAAATTTATTTTCTATAGAAGTATGTTCTTTCTCCGCCAATATTCTTTCACTCTCAAAAAGCAATGCGTCTTTGTTATTGATAAATTCTTGCCATATTGGTTCTACCTGTTTTTTTCCTCCCGGCAATCCGCCAATGCCTCTTTGCTGGTGGAAAGGATCAACGCTTGCAAAATTATTTAAGCGCATAGCAATAGAGCCTGCAATTCTTCCAAGAATATTTGCCAAGTGTATTATTTCAGTCGTTCCGGAATGTAATTTTCCAAAAGGTAGTTTCAAATACAGATTTAACGCGAGTATCAGTTCATCTCTTGTCCATAATTTCCTTCCTCCTGGCATAAACAATTACATTTTCCACAATGTAAGAAATTCTTCATCTTCCTCCTCGAAACAAATAAAACCACAATCTTCATTCAAACATTTTTCAACAAAAGATTTTGCATTGGTATGATAGAAGTCAGCTATCTCTTCGCAACGCGCCCCACAATGAGGACAAGTAAATGGCTGGTCATTCATTAAAAATATTTCGAGCGGTTGGGAGAGTGATTGATGCATGGCGTAAAGTTACCAAAATAAGAATCGTGGAAATTTGTTGGTTTATTGTTTTCTTTAGCTCCTCATCAGTGCAAAATACAAATCGTCACTTACTGTAAATCCTCATTTTTGAATAATCATTATAATACTTCCGGAAGAATATTTTCGTTAATGTGTACGTGGTAGAATTTATTTATTATTTTTATATCTGAATTATAACAACCCTGATAATCGCATTGCCAAAACCAATCATCTTATTCATTATATTGATTTGCCTTCATTTTAATGGCGAGGCGCAGCTAACACCGGGAAGAATAATACAACAGTCTGGCAAGATAGACTCATCAATGAACTTCAGGCCGTGGAATATAATAGTACCAGGTAAAATAGCGGTAGTAAAAGCAAATAAATCTGCCGGGTTCAATAACCACCCTTTGAACTACCCGCGGCTCAATAAGGTAAGAAACTCTCCCCGCATTTTATCTGCGCCTTTGGAAAGAATTTCGGGTACTGCCTGTAAGGATACCAGCTTAAGGCTCATGTATCAAAAAATGCCCATCATGACTTACCCTGATTTTATTACTAAAACCCGTGACGGTAACATTTTAATAACGGGCGCTGATAATGATTTTTCTACCAATAAGACGGTGGGCCATCTTTTAAAAGTGACCCAACAGGGAGACACTTTATGGACAAGGACTATCGTAGGAGGTTATCCCGGGTCGCAATACTTGATCGTTTATAAAGCATTTGAACTTAATGACAATACACTGCTGGTTGCCGGTGAAATGGCGGTGCCCATGCCTTACAACGGCCGGTATGATCCTGTATTAATGAGATTAACCTCAACCGGAAACCTTATCTGGCAAAAAACTTTCAAAACAAAAATTTGGGATGTTGATACCACTTCGGGGAGTATGGATTTTATAGATTGTAACCAGGATGCAAGCGGCAATATTTATTTGGCAGGCGATATACGAAATGATGCGCTGCCACGTGCAGGACTTATTGCTAAAATGGATCTGAACGGTAATGTATTATGGAGCAAAGCAATCTACACCCATGATTTTCCTGAAATGACAGGGGTGAATGTGACAGGCAACAAAGTAACCTTTTTAGGAAGAGCGGTAACCTATGATAATGTACTGAACTTTGGAATTGTAGCAGATGCAGCTTCAGGCGATACGCTTTCAACTACATGCTTTCAATCGGCCACCAATGATTTCTGGCACACCTTCTATGGCAACAATATGGTAAAGCTGAATAACGGCAATCTTGTTATGTATGGCGCGGGCGCTTCTGATGGAGTTTCATTCGATCCTACCAAATTGCCTGTGCATTGCGGCCTTATTGAGTTTACGCCTGATCTGCATTTTGTGCAATCCTATATTCTAAAATCGCCTGCTGCCAGTAATTCTTATAATACGGTATTTAGTGTTTTTCCTGACGGCAGTGCATCTTATACGTGGCTCAATTATTATTCAGGGTATAGTGCAGACGTTTTTTATGGAAATGTAAAGAACGGGCAGATTTTGAAAGAACGCGTAATACCCTATCGCGGAATAGGTATGGCATGGAGCTCTAATTTCTTAGAGATGGATGATGGCGGCCAAATATTAGTTAACCTCGTAGGAGATTCAGCACTTTCTGCCAATTATATTGAAATGATGAAGCTTCATAACAGCGATACTGCGGGCTCGTGCCTGGGAAAAGATACTTTGAGCACTATATCAGAAAGGCAATATTATTATAACTCCAATATTTATGTTGACAACATTATAACTGATGTACTTACAGAAGAGCAAAGGCCATTTGACGGAATTTATAATAATCATTTTGTTATTCAATCCAGTTGCAAGCAGGTAAGTTTCTGTGATTCTTTAAAATTGTCAACGCCAAAGGATACGGTTTGTGCTAACAGCCCCGTGCTGATAACTGTTTCAAAAAACAAAGAATGCGGGGCAATACCTCTATGGAACTATGATACAACTGCTGTATCGGATTTTTATAGGGTGAATGACAGTACGGTGAGTGCAACATTTAATAAAAGCTGGCAGGGAACCATAACAGCTTCGGTGACGGGATGTAGCACGATTGCAGATTCTCTGCATTTTACGGTTATGCAATCTGTTGCTTCGTTAGATATCGGCCCCGATACGGTGATTTGCCCCGGCAATACCATTTTACTGAATGCAAAAGAAGGGTTTGCAAGTTATAAATGGCAGGATGGTTCAACTGATACTACCTATAAAGTAACAGCGTCCGGCAGCTATTATGTTACCACTACTGATGCGTGTGGTAATACGTTCAGTGATACGGTAATAGTTGCTCCTCATCCACCGATTCCATTTGATTTAGGGCCGGGTATTTCCATTTGCAAAAATGATACATTAAACATCGTTGCACCAGCCGGGTTTGAACATTATCAATGGACGCCGGATCATATTATTGACGATAGCTTACAAACGGCACAGGTATTTCCATTGGTGAGTACATGGTATAAAGTAGTTGCAGAACAGACACAAGGATGCTTTGTTAGTGATTCAGTCTATGTAACGGTGAATGCAGCACCAGTTATACATCTAGGAAATGACACGAGTTTTTGCGCTAATCAAACTGTTATTCTCGATGCGGGGCCGGGATATGAAACTTATTTGTGGAGCAACGGAGCTACAAGCGAAAAGATCATCGCAGGCCAGCAAGGCATTTATTCAGTAAAGGCAGCCTTAATGGGTTGTACTTCCTCAGATACGATTCAAATTGTAAACGTTTATCCTTTGCCTTCTTTCTCATTGGGGAATGATACGGTATTATGCACGAATCAACAGCTTGAATATAATTTTAATTTGCAAAACGCAACGTACAAATGGAATACAGGCAGTACTTCCAATTCTGAAATCATAAACTTACCGGGCACCTACTGGCTAAAGGTGACACAAAATGGTTGTGCGGCCAGCGACACAATGAAGGTAGTGTACCAACCTTCACCTGTGGTTGACCTTGGTAATGATACTACCCTATGTGAGCAGCAAACTTTGGTATTAAATGCTTATAACAATAACGCGAGCTATCTATGGCAAGATGGTAGTACTACGCCTTCTTACCTTGTAAAAAATTCCGGTACTTATTTTGTTACAGCAGCTATTAATAATTGTTTTGCGTCAGACAGCATCACTGTTAATTACAAAGCCACGCCATATTTTTCATTGGGAAGGGATACTTTACTTTGCGAGGGTGAGTCGTATGTTTTATCTCCTGTTGTTACCACAAATGCTGCGCTGCTTTGGCAGGATGGTAGCACGGGGCAGTCCTTTACCGTAACGAAAGAAGGCGTTTATTTTTTGGTTGCTACCAATGAATGTGGCAGTTACACAGATTCGGTAAATATTACTACCAGCTTTTGTAATATAATAATGCCTACGGGATTTACACCCAACGGCGATGGGATAAACGATGTTTTTAGAGTAAAATACCCTTTCCCTTTAAAAGAATTCCATTTAACGGTTTATAACCAATGGGGAAATAAAGTTTTTGAAACCAATAAAATTAATGAAGGTTGGGATGGAAGTTTCAAAGGCGAACCTTCGGTGCAAAGCACTTATGTTTGGATCATAAGTTTTGTGGATATGAATAATAAATCAAAACAATTAAAAGGGGTTGTAACATTGCTTAGATAACTAATGTACTTTGTTGAAAAATCGTGGTTATTAGTTGCTTTGCTGCATGTCCGGTCATTTCCTGCGGAAAGTTATCGTAATTTTATATTCCCATGATTCACATCAATAAAACGAATCTCATTCCTACGCTTCTTTGCCGCCTGGCAGTAGGTCTTATTTTCCTTTCCGAAGGCTTGCAAAAATATTTATTTCCCGGAGGGCCCGGCACAGCCCGTTTTGAAAAAATTGGGTTTACGCATCCCGCATTTTGGGCGTATTTCACGGGCGCTTTTGAAATCGTTTGTGGTGTTTTAATTTTGATAGGCTTATTCACACGCCTGGCGGCCATTCCGCTTTTCATCATTATGATCGTTTCATTTATTACTACAAAATATCCTGAATTAATGGAGAAGGGGTTTTGGTTTATGGCGCATGATTACCGTACGGATTTTGCTATGACGCTGTTACTGGTTTATCTATTGATCTATGGCGGCGGTAATAATTCAATGGATTATAAAATGCAACAGAAGTCGAAATCATCTTAATGAAATAAAGATTTTTAAACTTTTGCAAAACAAAAAATATGGAACCGGCAAAGAAAGAAAGTTTTTTTTCGGGCCTTACAAAAAATACTTTTTTGTTGGCATTGACGAGTCTTTTTTCGGATATTTCTTCTGAAATGCTTTACCCGATCCTTCCCATTTTTTTGACCCAAACTTTAAAAGTGAGTGGAAGCATTGTAGGCCTTATTGAAGGAGTTGCCGGCACCACTCAGAATATAGTGCAGGGTTTTTCAGGCAGCTTGTCAGATAAATGGCAGAAGCGAAAAGGAATTGCTGTATTCGGATATGTGCTTTCGGCCATCTCAAAACCCTTTATGGGACTGGCTATGGCATGGCCGATGGTTTTTGGTGCACGATTTTTGGACAGGTTTGGAGCAGGTACACGCGCTGCACCCCGCGATGCATTAATTGCTGCATCAGCAGATGAAAAAAACCGTGGAAAAGCTTTTGGACTGGAAGGTGCAGGAGACAATCTCGGCGCCTTTATCGGGCCTCTCATTGCTGTCGCACTTCTTTTTATGTGGGAGTTTAATATCCGTTCTGTTTTTTATCTCGCATTTATTCCCGGTGTTTTATCAGTGATAATGATCTTATTGGTAAAAGAAAAAAGCGTGGATGTAAAATCGAAAATAAAAATTGATGTAGGCCTCAAACAATTTCCTACTGGCTATAGAAAATATTTATTGGCTACCGCTTTATTCGGAATTGGAAATTCAAGCAATGCATTTTTAATTCTGCAAACAAAAGACATGGGGGTTTCTTTTGAAAATACAATTCTTATTTACGCGGTTTTCAATTTATTGGCCGCGGCTATTTCCTATCCTGCGGGGCATTTATCAGACAAGTATGGAAGAAAGAATATTTTGCTCATCTCCTTCCTGATTTTTTTAATCACTTATAGTGGGTTTGCATTTACCAAAAACCTTTGGGTCATTGGCTCGTTATTTTGTTTGTATGGATTGTACCAGGGCATTTTCAGATCGGTTGGCAAAGCAATGGCGGCAGATTTTATTCCATCACAATTAAGGGCAAGCGGCATCGGTTGGTATTCTACTACGATCGGGATTACCGGACTAATTGCAAGCGTAGTGGCGGGGCAGCTTTGGGACCATGTAAGTCACTCATCAGTTTTTATTTTTGGCGCCATCTTTTCAGTGATCGGAATTATTTCTTTGATCCTATTAATACCAAATAAAAAAGCAAAAGAGTTTGCTATAGCATTGTAAAACAAAAAGTAGAACCGGAGAAAATTTTTAATACAGTGTGTTTTAGCATTTACCACAAGTCGGCTATGTATCCGTAATGTGCATCACAATATGGGCAAGTAAATGGCTGGTGGTTCATTAAGAATATTTCGAGCGGTTGAGAGAGTGGTTGATTCATTGCGTAAAGTTACCGAAATAAGAATCGTGGGTATTTGTGGATTTATTGTTTTCTTTTCTTTTGCCTATATGCGAAAGAATCCCTTGCATTAAGAATCCGGAATTAGCAAGGGTAAAAAGTTATTAGTAAATTTGTGACAATGGAGGAATTAATATGCTAAAAAGAAATACAACTTCAAAGAAAGTAACTTCAAAAGGTATTGTAAAATCACCTGCTGTTCATAAAGGAGATAAACCTGTATTCAAATCAGATGCGAGGCAAACCGAAAGACTGGTAAAGGCAGGCCGTGATGGCGCTATCCAGGCTATCAGGGCTTCCCGTGCTTTGGGATTGCCTATCACTTACCTCCAAAATGGATCTTTATATAAAGAATTTCCTGACGGTACAAAAGAAATATTAAAAAAGGCTCCCATAAAAAAAAGCATATCGAAAAAGGCATCCCAATTAAAAAAAGGAATGATACTTTATGCAAAAGGATAAACGCTTAAGAATATTTTGTGGCCCAAATGGTTCCGGTAAAAGCACTTTGTTTAATAAATTTAAGATGCACTATAATCCGGGTTATTTCATAAATGCTGATGAACTGGAGAAGCATTTGAACAGCAGCGGATTGATAGATCTCCAGCCTATTGGCATTAAGGCAACTTTCAGGGATCTGGTGATTTTTTCAAAAACAAAAGAGGCAAAATCTTTGTTAGATAAAGCCATCGCCGAAGGACATATTATTGACATTGGAATTAATGAAAATTTTATAGTTGACAAGGCAAAGGATACACATAGCTATGAAGCTTCTTTTGTAGCGGCCTTTATAAGGCGGTTATTGTATAAAAATAATGCATCCTTTTCTTTTGAAACGGTAATGAGTCATCCCTCTAAAATTACAGAAATCAAAAAAGCAAAGAAGAATGGCTATAAAATATATCTTTATTTTATCTGCACGGATGATATTGAAATTAATATAAACAGGGTGGCCAATAGGGTGGAGCAAGGTGGCCATGCGGTAAATAAAAATAAAATAAGTTCCAGATACGAGAGAACACTTGAGAATTTATATGATGCCGTTAAACTTTCAAATAGAGTATATCTCTTTGATAATTCCGGGAAAACCCTGGAGCTAATTGCAGAAATTTTTGATGGGGCCTTACAATTGAAAGTTAACGACCTCCCTAAATGGTTTGTAAAGTATGTGTTGCCTCATTATGAGGTATAATTATGAGGCTAAAATATATGTCCGGTGCTGATCTATATCTACAACCGGTACTTGCTTTTGGAAGTAAGAAATTACTTTGGTCTTACTGATAGAAACCAACAAAACAAATAAAACCACAATCTTCATTCAAACATTTTTCAATAAGTGATTTTGCATTAGTGTGATAGAAGTTGGCTATTTCTTCGCACCTCGAACCACAATGAGGACAGGTAAAAGGCTGGTCATTCATTAAAAATATTTCGGGAGGTTGGTAGAGTTGTTGATGCATTGCGTAAAGTTATCAAAATAAGAATTGCGGGTATTTATGGCTTTGCTGGATAAAAGAATATCCCGCCAGTTTATTTTCTCCCAATCGAAATAAAGATTTTAATACCTTCACAAAAACAATCATTTATGTCAACGCGCAGAACATTTATCAAACAAACGTCACTCGCTACTTCCGGTTTACTAATGATGAAAGGCAAAGGCCGCTGGTTCAAGCCTGGTCAGCTAATCGGTTTACAGTTATATACCGTTCGTACGGAGCTGGATAAGGATGTAGAAGATACTATCGCTAAAGTTGCCGGAATCGGGTACAACTCGGTAGAATTATTTGGATATGGTAATGGAAAGTTTTTTGGAAAAACCCCCGCGGAGTTTTTAGCTATTCTCAAAAAGAATCATCTTAAAACGCCGAGCGGCCATTATTCGATAGACCCTTATTTGGCAAAGGACGATAAAGAAGATCTGAAAAAGACTTTGGCCGTGGCGGCGCAAATGGGACATGAATTTTTGGTAATCCCATACCTGGCCGATAATGTGCGCACCAGCCTGGATGATTATAAAAAACTGGCTGCTAAATTTAATAGTGCAGGAGCAATAGCAAAAAGTGCCGGATTAAAACTGGCCTACCACAATCATGATTTCGAGTTCAAAGACTGGGGCGGAGGAAAAACAGGTTATGAGGTGCTTTTAAAAGACACCGATCCTTCATTGGTGAATTTTGAAATGGATATGTACTGGGTGGTGAGGGCAGGGCATGACCCGGTTAAAATTATCAAAGAGAACCCGGGAAGGATAAAGATGTGGCATTTGAAAGATATGGCATCCAAACAACCGCCTTCTTATACCACTTCAAGCCCACAGTTTTTCGCACCCGTAGGAAGCGGAATCATTAATTTCAAGGAAATCTTTAAGTATAAAAAAGAGTCGGGTATGAAGTATTTCTTTGTAGAACAGGACCAGACAGCGCTCCCTGTATATGAAGCCATTGCCAAAAGTTTTGGTGACGTAAAGAAACTGGTTGAAGGATAGGGTAGGCCTGCATACTTAAAAAATCTCAGTACCAATGAGCGACACCGTAACCCCAACTTCAGTCGGGCAACATTTGGTTACCTCCGACTGAGGTCGGGGTTACAAGATCGGCCATGCCTACGGCATTAGAAGTAGGCGTACACCTATGAAGTGCAAGTGCCATTGGCACGACCGATTTTGTAACATGGGAATTTATTCCCTTGCTAATTGAAGAAGGCTAAGTAGCGCCCATGCACAGTGGTTTCATGCGCATTCCCTCCGACTAAAGTCGGGAGAATTTATTTCCTTGCTATCTCTGAAAAGTTACCAAAATAAGAATCGGGGGAATTTGT
>Ga0134125_10004456_pt1 | contig 16009 bp, 17 predicted proteins | sample KB31751_FD_96464 | JGI IMG/M metagenome (GOLD analysis project Ga0134125, IMG submission 96464) | Terrestrial soil microbial communities with excess Nitrogen fertilizer from Kellogg Biological Station, Michigan, USA - KB3-175-1 | ecosystem: Environmental > Terrestrial > Soil > Unclassified ... | reverse complement strand
TAATCGGAGTTGGGTCGCGGCTAACTTATGCCGCACTAGTCCAGTCGCCAACGGCCGACGTTCTGGAACAGGATCGACGGGTTCAACAACTGAACCGGCGCCGCCTCTTCCGAATCGTCCACGAACACCTTCAGTCGCGAACTGATCAGCATGTGGCGATCGAGTTGCCACAGGGGAATGAACGGCACGCAGTCGTTGAAGAGGCGGTGGATGCGGGCGGCGCGGGGGCGGATGTCGCCGTTGAAATCGCGGTGCTGGATAAGACCGGCGAGTTCGGCGTTCAGATCGCGTTCCTCGACCGTGGGGTTGGTGCCGCTGCCGAGGAACTCCGAGAAGTTGCGGCCGCCGGGCACTGCCGCGCCGGGATCGAGCATCGACGCCAGGCCGAATGGATGCCAATCGTCCGGGTAATCGATCGGCACGTAAGCGAGATCGTAGCGGTGTTCGCCGAAGATCTGGCGGTGGAAGTTGCGCGGTTCGAGCCCTTCGAGCTTGAGCACGAGCTTCTTCTCGGTCAGGGTTTCGACCTGGTTCTTGATCCGTTCGCAAACCTCGAGGCCTTTCGGGTCGCCTGTGGAATAAGCGAGTTTGATCTCGTTCTGGACCCCGGTGATATCGAGGTAGCGCTTCAGACGAACGGCGGCGTCGGCGCGGTTAACGAGCGGCACCGCGGCCCCTCCCGGCGCTCGCACGGCGGCCCACGACTTCGGCGGATAGGGCCCGGACATCGCCTCGGTGAAGCGATTGTGCTGCGGATTCGCGACCCGGAAGAGCTCGTTGACGATCTCGTCGCGATCGATCGCCGAGCAGATACCCTTGCGGAGGTCGAGGTTCTGCAGGTGCGTGCGGTTGTGGTTGACCGCCAGCACGTGGACGCGGCGATTGGTCGCGGCCGTCACCACTTTCCCCTTGCCGCCGAGAGCCGAACCGCCCTCGGCCAGCGCCTTCTCGACTTCTTTCGGCGAGAGATCGGGGAGAAGGTGCAACCTGCCGCGGCGGAAGTCGTCGAAGGGATCGAGTAGCTTGGCGGTTTCGACGAAGCGGATTTCGTTGATGTGGGGTTGGCCGGTGCGATCCTTGGCGCGGCCATAAGCCGAATTGTCGACGAAGATGAGTTCGCGCGGGCCGCTGCCGCCAACCTCCGGCAGCGCGTAAATGCGGTAGGGCCCGGTGCCGAATGGACGGGCGGCGAACTCCTGGTCGTCGAGCTTCTTCCCCTTCTCGGTCAGATAGCGGCCGGGAAGGATTTTGAAGGTAAGCAGCGAGCGCGGGTCGGGGTGGCCGTGCGTGAAGGCGAAGCGGAGCGAACCACTGCCGGTGGGGATGGGCAAGCCGCCGAGCCAGGGCAAGGAAGCCGACACGCCGAGGGCGGGCTTGCTCCGGAGCATCTTGATGGTTTCGACGACATCGTGGGCCTCGAAGCCTTCCATGCCGTTGGCGGAGCGCGGCGTCTGTCGCAAGTGGAGTTCGCGACCACCGGGGATCATGAGGGGAAAGCCTAGGGCGGCCCCGGTGCGATAGCGGGTGCCGCCGCTCTTATCCGGCACTTCATCCAGGAGACCGTCGAAGAGCAACTCGACGGCATAATGCTCGCTGTCGAAGCGAGCGGTGGCCGGCGACATGAGCTCCGGGAACTCGCGAACGCCGACATAGAGCACGGGGGAACCGCTGCCGATGTCGCGCTTCAGGTCGCGGAGCCCCGGCAAGGTGGGGTCGAGTGCTTCGGCGCGATCGAGTTCATTGCGGGCCTCCACGGCGTTGCCGGCTTTCTTGTGGGCCAGGGCGCGGTCGTAGAGGCGGGACGCCTCGTCGGTGAGTTGCTTTCGAATGGCGCGAATTGCATCGTCGCCGCCGCCGGGGAACCGCGATTCGAACTCGTCGAGCAGTTCGCGCGCCTGCACCCGCTGCGCCTGGTCGTTGGACTTCATCAAGAGCGCGGCCTCGGACACGCGGGCAATCGCCACCTTCTTGGCGACCAGCGGGTCCTTGGGGAAGGCGATCATGAGCCGCGTGCCGTGCATGCGGGCCCGCTGCCAGTCGGCAATATCGACGGCGCGTGTGAGCTGTTCCAGCGCCACGTCGCGCCAGCGATCGTGCAGCGGCTGATGGATGTCGTCCCACGATTTCCCTTTGCGGACGCCGGTTTCGCGGGCGGCGTCGTGGTAGCGGTTGGCGGCGGCGAGCAGCTTCTCGGCAGCGGCCAACTGATCATCGGCGCTCAAGTCCGCCGGCCCGGCTCCCGTGCCCACCGGCCGCTGCTTAAGCCACGAATCGACCTCGGCCTGCACCACTTGTTCGAATGGCTCGATCGATTTCACCTTGGCGACGCTGACCTTTCGGGCCGGAAGCGCCTTGCCGCTACCGTCGATTGGAATCACGGGGAACTCGGAGTTCGCGGGGAAAGTGTCCTTCTTCCAATGCTTGGGAATCGGCACGATCCGCAACGTTTCCCCTTTCTCCACGATCCGATCGAAGGGAACGGCATAGCTGGCGAGCAGTTTCTTGACGGCGGGGTTCTTGGCCGCGGCGGCGGCGCCGTCGAGTTCATCCAACCGCTTGTCCGGCGAGTTGCCTCCCGGCGACTTGACACCGCTCGGCGGGTCGGGATCCTCGACGACGATTTTCTTCTTCGGCTTGGATTTGGGGGCTTCCTCTTCTTCGGGCGGTTGGCCGGCGAGACCGACGACGCCGGCGGCGAGGAGGTAGCAAGCGAACACTGCGGCCGCGCGAAACCGCCACGTCGATGGGATGAATTTCATATGAGAAATCTCGGTTCCGGTCGGAACTTCTGGACAGGGACCGGGTTCATCATAACATGCCCGTGCGCCCCACTCCCAGTGGGAAACCGCGCCGCGCCCCCGACTCACTCAAGTCGGCCACCCCGTCCCGTTCCTCTGGAGCTCACTCCGATGCGTAAGCTGCTGCTCTCTCTGGTCTGCATGGCCTTCATGGCCGGCATCGTCATCGCCGCCGAGTCGTACACCTTCATTTCCTACGACAAGGACAAGAAGGAAGTCACGCTCAAGGATAAGGGTGGCAAGGAAGTGACCGCCAAGCTGACGGACGACACCAAGGTTTACAGCGTCGATAAGGACGGCAACAAGAAAGAAGGAAAGCTGTCCGGCCTCGAGAAGCGCCTTAGCAGCCCGAAGGCGAGTGGCAAGATGAAGCTAGAAGCCACCATCGTCGATCACAAGATCACGGAAGTGATCACCAAGGGCGGCAAGAAGAAGAAAGAGTAATTCCCTTCAGGGAAGCATCTTTCAGCCCGGCCGCCGCGCGGTCGGGCTGTTCCATTTCCAGGGTCATCATGGCACGCATCCGGGCGTTCATCGGCGTCGATATCGGCGACACGATTCGCCACAACGCCATCGCCTTGCAAGAACGCCTGGCTCGCACCGGGGCTGGCGTCAAATGGGTCGAACCCGAGAACCTACACATCACGCTGCTCTTCCTCGGCGAAGTGGACGACCGCGACATCGTGCCCATTTCGCGAAGCATCGAGGCCGCGGCCCGTACCGAGCCCGCATTTGCCCTGCGCGTTTCGGGCATCGGGGCCTTCCCGACCCTGCGGCGGCCCAAGGTGCTATGGGGCGGCGTCAGCGATGGCGCCGATGCGCTTCGCCGGCTTTACGCCGACCTCGAAGCGAAACTCCTCGACCTGGGTCTCTATCGCAAGGAGGAGCGCGGCTACACGGCGCACCTCACCCTCGGCCGCCTCAAGAGCGAACGCGATGGCCTCGACCTGGCCCCCGAACTGACCCAGTATTTGTCCTGGGAAGGCGGCCGCACGGATGTGAACCAACTACTGCTTTACAGCAGCGAGCAGGGCCGCCACGGGTTCGAATACGCCGTGCTCGCGCGGAGCAATTTGCAGCCGTCAACCGATTTGTAATCGCTTAGTTATTAGACCGCGGCGTAGACTTTACCGTGCTTCGTCAACCACTTCAAATCTTCGCGCTCCGCGCGTTCCTCGACCTTGCGCAAATACTGAACGGTTTCCGATTCCAGGCAAGGTTCACTGGCGTCGTCCACGGGAATGACCATCTCAATGTCCACCGCGACGACGTACTTGTCCGTGTGGATCAGTCGCGTCCGCTTGATTCGCTTGCCGCTGATCTTCATTCCCATTCCTCATCAAGATACCTTTCCTCGGCAATGAGAAGACCGATCGATTTGAAGAGTTTCCCCACGGGCGACTCCTCGACATCCTGCGAACGCTCGCGGTTAGAGTAGCCGCGAGGCGGAGTCCGCGGAATCGAGCGCTCCGAATCATTATCGCGAGCGCGGGACCAAGACCAGCCCCGAGCTTCGCATCGGAGTCCGAGTGGCGGGGTTGATCGTCGGCGCGGCGCAGCCGGGCGTTGCCGGACCCACTGGGTAGGTCGGATCGACGTAGCGCTTCGCGGTCAGCAAACCCAGCCCTTTATTGACGGCGGGAAGCGTGCCGTCCGAGGCGAAACCGCGGGTCACATAGGGCCGCTGGTGCGGCGGCGCTTCCCAATAAGAGGGATCGCCCGCGAACGCCCCGGACCCAAGGAGTAGCCCCACGCAGCTTCCCGACAGTCGCGCGAGTGATTGGAATCTCAACATTCGGTTGTCGCCTCAACATTCTGGGCGCGAGATACCGGATCATCGGAATCTTCGCTCCTTGCAGTTCAATCAAATTGGCAGTCCCATCGCGGTCGTCGTCGTTTGGCACAACCTTCGCATTCTCCCGGCAGGGAGCAGTCGCGGAGCGCAAGCTCGACGTATCGCGGGGTTTATTGGATGAGAAGCAGCAATCGGCGCATTCGTCGCAAACCGGCCGAATTTCACGCCTTTCCTCGGCCGATACAGAACGACAGCCAATTGCCGGCTGGGGGTCGCCGCGCGGCCCCGCCGCCCGCCACGCCGTTGTCTACCGCGCTCGTGAGGCCTCCATGTCGTTGCCGCTCGATCGATTGATTGCCTCGCTCACCCGCACCGGGATGACGCGATTCTTTCAGAAGCTCTTTGCCGAATTCCCCGATTTATTGATGAAGGACCAGACGGTCGAGGCGGTGAGGCCCGACCGCACCTTCCGCATGAACGGCACGTGGGTCACCAATTTCGGCTCGGATAGTTTTCTCGGTTTCGACCAGGATTTGCGCGTCCAGGAGGCGATCGAAAAGGGCGTCCGTGACTGGGGGACGCACAACGGCAGTTCGCGGGCGTTCTCCAGCGTGCGGCCGAACGTTGCGGCGGAAGAGAAGATCGCTGCCTGGATGGGAACCGAAGCGGCTCTGATTTATCCCTCGGTCACGCTGGTCAACACGGGCGCGTTGCCGGGGCTGGCGACGCGCCACGACGCCATTGTCGGCGATCAGTTCGCGCACAATTCCATCGACGAAGGGATGAAGATCGCCAAGGCCCGCTGCGTTCGCACCGCCAAGTTCGCCCACAACGACCCCATCGATCTGGCCCGCGTGCTGGACGGCCTTCGGCCTTATCGCCACGCCATCATCGCGGTGGACGGCGTCTACAGCATGAGCGGCGAACTGCCCCCGCTTCGCGAATTCCAGAAGGTTGCCGCCGATCGCGACGCCATCCTTTACGTGGACGACGCCCACGGCACCGGCGTGCTCGGCGAGCGCGGCCGCGGCACCGTCCTCGAAGCCCAGGGCAATTACGATAACACGCTCGTCGTCGGCTCGCTGTCGAAGGCGTTTTCGTGCTTGGGTGGGTTCGTCGCCGGCCAAACGGCTGCCTGCGAGGTTCTCAAACTTCGCTCCAACTCGCTCATCTTCGGCGGCCCCGTTCCGCCGTCGTACCTCGAGGGAATTGGCGCGGTTATCGACATTCTCAATTCGCCGGAATACGATCGCCTGCGGGCCAACCTGGATGCCAACGTGCATCGCTTGACGGATGGCGCTTGCTCGCTCGGGCTCAACGTGCTCGGCGGCCGCGTCCCCATCGTCTCCATCCTCGTTGGGGCCGAAGAGCAGACGCTCCAGGCCGGCCGCTTCCTCTTCGAGCACGGCTACTACGTGCAATCGGTGATCTTCCCCGCGGTGGCCCATGCCGCCGGCGTGCTGCGGATTCAGGTGAATGCCAACCATACGGCGGAACAAATCGACGGATTGTTGGAAGCGTTGGCGGCGCTCAAGCAAGCGGTGACGCTGCCTGCCGCGGAGGCCGCCGTCATCCGCTTCCCGGCCGTCGCCGCCGTGCCCGAGCCGATTCCCGCCTGACCAACGCGGAACGTGGAACTTGGAACGGGGAACGAAAGCCGACGACACTGCGGATTCACGACGAATGTTTTAAGGGTTGTGTTAAAGCTATCGTTCTCGTTCCCAATTCCGCGTTCCGAATTCCGCGTTCCGAGTTCCAAAATGTCATGGTTGTATCTCGTCCTGGCCGGCTGCTTCGAGTGCGCGTTCACCACGTGTTTGAAGCTTTCCAATGGCTTGACGAAACTCGGCTGGTCGATCGCTTTCGTGCTGCTTTCCATCGTCAGCTTCGCGCTTTTGACCCTGGCGGCCCAGAAGATTCCCCTGGGAACCGCCTACGCCGTGTGGACCGGCATCGGCGCGGTCGGCACCGCCGCCGTCGGCATCATCTGGTTCAAGGACCCCGCGACGTTCTGGCGGCTCTTGTTCTTGTCCACGCTGATTGGTTCGCTGATCGGTTTGAAGTTGTCGTCGCCGGGCGGATAAGCGGGGGACGGAATGTTCGTCGCGATGGCCGGCTTACCGGGGACGGGGAAAAGCGCGATCGCGGCGCGCCTCGCCGAGCGCTTGAACGGCGTCGTGCTCAGTAAAGACGAATTCCGGGCCCGGCTCTTTCAAAAGATCGATTACTCGCGCGAGCAGGACGATGCCGCGATGCAAGCGGTCTATGCCGCCGCGCGGGAACTTGTCGCGACCGGGCAGCCAGTCATCATCGATGGCCGGACCTTCTCGCGGTCGCATCAGATTGCGGACCTGTTTGCCGCGGCGGAGGCGCTGAGCGAACGGCCGCTCATCATCGAATGCATTTGTGACCAAGCCATCGTGCGGCAGCGACTGGATCGCGATTCCGCCGCCGGTACGCATCTCGCCGGCAACCGCACGTTCGCCATGTACCGGGAAGTGCGCAATCGCGCCGAAGCGCTGACGGTCCCGCGCTTGGTGCTCGACACCGGAGTGTTAACGTTGGCCGAATGCGTATCGCGGGCCGAAGGGTACTTGGTTAATCGCGAGCCGGAGCCGAGCTCGCTTACTTGACCCGAAATGAATCGAAGAGTTTTCGGGCGGCGGGGCTTTCCACCGAGGCGGTTTTCGCCTCGATTCCCATGAAATAAAGCCGCGGATGCGCCCCGGCGAGCGCCAGCACATAGCGCTCGACCAGCTTCCCGCGCGGCGTCGCCATCTCCACTTCCAATCCCGTGTGCGGCCCGAAGCGGACGTGGGCTTCCTTGACGATTGAGCCGTTCGCATCGCGTTTGCGGCGATCGCGCTCCGCCGCCAGCACAGGCGACGTGATCGCTCCGTCGCGGTCGAGCGTCGCCTGCTTCACCCAGGCCGGGTCGAGGTCGCGCCACCCGAACCAGACCTTGGCCCGCGAATACCAACCCTCGGCCGTGTATTGCTGCAGGCCGCGGGTGATGCCGTCGGCGCTCGTCGGTTCCACGCGCTCCTCGGCCGGGACGCCGGGCAGTTCGATGGAGCACGACCCGTCCGGCGGAGTGAACTCGACCCACCCCCCTGTGGAGATCGTCCCGGACCCGTAGCGAAGAATGGCGAGGGTGGCGATCAGCACGATGGCCATCACGATCACGACGGCGATCGCGGTGACCGGCCAGGGCCACGGGGTGCGCTTGCGGCGAGGGACCGCCGGCGGTTGAACCGGGTCGTCGTCGAGTGACAGCGGTTCGGTTTGGGGTATGCCGGCCACGGGAAGGGCGGCTGTGAGCGCCTGGCACCACGGGCAAGCGACGGTGGTGCCCGCCGCCGCGGCCGGCGCCTGGAATATCTTCCCGCACTTCAAACAGGCAACTGGAACGAACATGATTTGTCTAGCAATCCGAGCCGCGAGCGTAAGCGAGCGACATCGATGCGACCGCTCCCGGACGGTCGCGGCTCAGTCTCGCTGGATTTATCGCGATTTCTTCGGCTTTCCCTCGGCGGGCTTCTTGGCCAGCACCTCGGGGGCCGTCGGGCACTCGCCCTTCAACGGGCACTGAGCGCAGCGCGGCGTGCCGTCGATGCACAGTTCCTTCGCGTGGATGCTCATCAGGTCCGTGAATTCCGGCCCGCGCGTCTTGGGAATGACGTGTTCGATGCTGGCCCGCACGGCTTCGATGCTCTCCGGTTCGCCGGGCTCGACGACGCCGAGACGCTGCAAGGCGCGGAGCGTCGGGGCGTCGATGGGAATGGCGTGGCCGCCGAGCGTCCGCTGCATCACCCACGCCACCGCGTAATCGTTGACCCCTTCCTTGTAGAAACGCAGCTTGCGGGCCGTATCCTTGAGGCCTTTTTTGAGCACGTCCGAGAGGTCGTAGGAGTAGCGCTCTTCGAACACGGCCTGAAGCAGGGCGACGATGCGCTTGGCGCGGCTGCCGGGTTGCGGCAGCGGCCGCAGCACGTCCGCCACTTCCTGCACCGTGCTGACGCGGACTTCATTCCAGTCGATGAAAGCCTTGCGGAGTGCGGCGTAAGCGCGGTTGGCGTCTTCGGTCGTCGTGCCTTCGCGGCACGCCGCATAGATCAGCTCCTCGAGCACTGTGCGTTCCGGCGCGTCCCCGCTCGGCAGCGGGAACTTCTTCTTGAGCGCCGCGAACGCGTAGTTGAGGAGTTGCTGCTTGTTGGTGATGGCCGGCATGCGGTGGCTCGCTTTCCGGTCGGTTCCAGAAGGTCAGTCCGCTCGGTTCGCCGATCCTTCGGCGGAGTCGGGCTGCTCGGATCGTTCGGCGGCGGCGCGGGCCTCGGCATCGGCCCGCGATTGCTCCTGCTCTTCCCGGATCAGCCGCGAAATCTCGATGCTCTTTTTGACACCTTCGTCGAGGATGAAGCTGATGTGCGGCACGAACCGCGTCGTCAGTTGGGCCGCGATTTTCGTCTGCACGAACCCAGCCGCGCTCGCGAGGCCGTGCATCGTCAACTGCTGCTCGCGCTCCGTCCCCATGATCGACACGTAGACCTTGGCGTGCTGCAAATCGGCGGCGACCTCGGCGCGAGTGACGGTGACGTTCTTCACCCGCGGGTCTTTAATTTCGAACAAGATGGTGCTGGCCGCGACCTCGCGAACGACTTCGGAAACTCGGGCCAACCGGTGCGATTTCATGTTATTGAGCCAAAGCCGGCGGGTAACGTCGGGCGAAAACTTCAAACCAACGGCGCTGTTCGGCGGTCTCCGGAACCATGAGGCCGCGGGCCTCGGCCACTTTCCTCAATGCCGCCGACGGGTCCATGCCGGCCGCGGTGAGCGTCGCGGCCGCCAACAACGATGAGCGGCCGATCCCCTGACGGCAGTGCACACCCGCGTTCTGACCGATCGCTAGTTTCAACGCCAATCGATTCGCTAACTCGGCGAAAGCCTCGGACGATTCGGGCACGCCGCGGTCCGCAATCGGGAAGGAGTCGAATTCGATTCCGGCCTTGCTGCACTCCTCCCCCTCCTGGGTCAGTTCGAGATCGGCCACTTCGTCGGTCGTGAGAAGCGAAACGAGGATGTCGATCCCGTCGTTGCGCAAGCCATGGACGTCCCGATCGAGCCAATCGCTGCCGCGCGGCCGCGGCACGATAGCCAGTCGCCCAGGAAATGCGGCATCGAGCCAAAACACTGCCATTCTCCCTTTAACCGAGATCGGGCATCGCCGCTTTCGGAAGCACTTCACGCGGCAGATCGTTCACATCCACATCGCGTTCGCGGAGGATTTTGAGGCGATGGTGCCCGTTGAGAATCGTCCCATCGGGTCGCGCCCACAACGCATGTTCCGCTCCCGGTTCAAGAGATTTGAGAATCCGCTCCGTAGAGAGGTTCCGAATCCCTTCCAATTTGCTCGCCACTAAGGCCTCGCCGGCGTGCAGAGGAATCAGGGGCGGTGCGGGCATCGACCCATCCCCGTTGCCTCGCGGCTAAACTACACGACCTCGTGGCCGGTGGTAATCTCGCAGCCGAGGCATTCGGCGATCGGGTGCTTCCGCAGCGCCTCGGCAATCTGGTTCAGCACGCCGCGGGCCGCCTCCGATTCCGCCGCCACCACCGCGAAACCCAGCACCGCCACCTTCACGTCGTCGTGCGATTCGATCTCCGCCGCCGAGACGTTGAACCCGCCCTTCACGCGGTCCAGGATCGACCGCACCACTTGCCGTTTGTCTTTCAGAGACCGGCTCTCGCGGATCAACAACCGGGCGGTCAGGGAACCGATGGTCATGAATTACAGCGTCCGCTGCTTGATTTCGATCTTGAAGGCCTCGATGACGTCGCCGACCTTGATGTCGTTGTAGCCGGTGATCTTCAGGCCGCACTCGAAGCCTTCGCGGACTTCCTTGACGTCCTCCTTGAAGCGCTTGAGGCTGTCGAGCCCGACCACCTTGTCGGCTGGGGGATAAATCACGATGCCCTCGCGAATGACGCGGATGCGGGCGTTCCGCTCGATCGAGCCGCTGGTGACGTGGCACCCGGCGATGACGCCGACCTTGCCGACCTTGAACGTCGCCCGCACCACCGCCCGCCCCAGGTGCACCACTTCCTCGATCGGCTTGAGCCGCCCTTCCAGGGCCGCCTTCACGTCGTCCACCAGGTTGTAAATGATCTGGTATTCGCGGAGGTGGATGTTGTGGTCCTCGGCGAGCCGCAGGGCCGCGTCGTCCGCGGTGACGTTGAAGCCGACCACCAGGGTGTCTTCGGGGGATGTGAGCGCCAGTTGCACGTCCGATTCGGAAATGGCCCCGATGGCCGCATGCAAGACGCGGGTTCGCACTTCCTCGTGAACGAGCTTCTCGAGTTCCTTGCGGATGGCTTCGACGGAACCGCGGGCCTCGGCCTTCAGGATCACTTTCAGCTCGGTGATCTTGGCCTTGGTCTTGGCGGCGGTGAGCGAATCGAGGCTGACCGGAGCGAACTTGTTGCGCGACGCTTCGAGTTCCTTGTCGCGGCGAATCTCGGCGATTTCCTGGGCCGTTGCCAGTTCCTCGACCACATAGAACGGGTCGTCGGCATTGGGAACCTCGGCGAGCCCGGTGATGCGAACGGGCGTGCTGGGCCCGGCGGTCTGAACCGGGCGGCCCAGGTCGTTGTACATGGCGCGGACACGCCCGAAGGTCGAGCCGCACAGCAGGATGTCGCCGCGCTCGAGCGTCCCTTGCTGAACGAGCACCGTGGCCATGACCCCTTCGTCGGAGGACATGTACGCTTCGAGGCAGGTTCCGGTGGCCGGGCGGTCCGGGTCGGCTTGCAGTTCGTCGGCGAGGTTCAATTCCGCTTCGAGTAGGATCGCCGTGAGCAGGTCGTCGATGCCCTGGCCAGTGGCGGCGCTGGTTTCGACGAACTGCGTATCGCCGCCCATGTCGTCCGGCAGCAGGTTGAGGCCGTAGAGTTGCCGGCGGGTGCGGTCGACGTTTGCGTTCGGCATGTCGACCTTGTTAATGGCGATGATAATGCGGACTTCGGCGGCGCGGGCGTGGGCGATCGCTTCCTCCGTTTGCGGCATGACGCCGTCGGTTGCCGCGACCACAATCACGGCGATGTCCGTCACGTTGGCGCCGCGGGCCCGCATCTTGGTGAACGCTTCGTGCCCCGGCGTATCGAGGAAGGTGATCGGCCGTTCGACCACTTTCTCGCCGGTCTCCGGATCTTCGATCTTGTGAACGACCGACCAGGCGCGAATGACCTGCGTGATGCCGCCGATCTCGGTATCGACGACCTTGGACGAACGAATCTTGTCCAACAGCGACGTCTTGCCGTGGTCGACGTGGCCCATGATGGTGACGATGGGCGGCCGCGGCCGGAGTTTCTCCGGGTCGAGGTTCGTCATCATGTCTTCGAAGTCGCGGATCAGCTTCTCTTCGGCCGTTTCCTGCTTCTTGAGGACGAGTTCGATGTTCTGCTCGGCGGCGATGAGCTGCGCGATGGAGAGTTCGATGGTGGAGTTGACGCCGTAAAGCTGGCCGGTTTCCTTGAGGAGGCGCTTGCCGAGTTCGCCGCTTTTCATACCGATCGCTTCGGAAAGCGAGCGGACGTTGATGGGCGGGGTGATCTCGATGCGGCCTTCCTTTTTGACGGGAAGGGCCTGACGGCGGCGCATTTTGTTTAAGAGCGCCTGGCGCGGACCTTTGCGCGAACCGAATTTTTCCTCGATGGTCTCGACGGTGCCGCCGGCGCCGATGACGACGGCGCCGCGATCGACGCGGCCCGTGTTATTGTTGCCGCCGCGCCCGGAGCCCTGGCGGCCCCGGTGCCGCGAATCGCGGCCAATCACGCCGCCCGCGGCCTTCTTCTTCTCCTCGTCGTCTTCCTCGCCGGCGGGCCCGCGTCCGGGACCGCCGGCGGGGCGCGCTGCGGGTCGGCCAGGGTCCGATGGCCGGCCCGGTTGATTCGGCGCCGGCGCTTGCTTGGCCAGATCGCGGGGGTCGACGCGTTGGCCGCGGGCGCTCGATTCGCGCAGCTTTTGTAGCATCTCGGGCGTCAAGCGCATCGACTGGCCGGGCTTGGGGGGCCCGGCGGATCGCGGCGGTGCTGGCGCGCCGGGTTTCGGCGGACCGCCGCCGGATCGATTGGGAGTGCCGCCGCCTCCGGGGCCGTGCCGCGACGGGGCCGTCGCGCCTTTGGCCGGCGGTGGCGGTTGCGGGGCCCGGCTCAGGAAGTTCGGCCGCTGCGGACCCGAGCCACCCGGAGGCGGCCCTCCCGGCCCGCGCGGCGGCAGCACCGTGCCTCCGGGCGGCGCGCCGGGCGCTGGTCGCGGCGGCAGAGCGGGCGGCGGTCCCGACGGGCGTGGCGGCGGCATGCCCGCGGTTGGCTTCGGGGGCGGAGGCGGCTCCGGAACAGGCGCGGGCGGCTTCGAGGCCGGTGCAGCCGGTCGGTTCAGGTTGCGGACGCTGCCACCCAGATTGCGAACGTTGCTCGCTCCGAGATTCGAGGGAATCACGTTCATCGGCGCCGCAGGAACTTCTGGTGCCTGCTCCTCGACGACGATCGGGGTGGGCTCCTCGACGGGAAGCGGCGTTTGCACGTCGACCGGGGCCACTTCGGGGGCGGCGATGGGGGCGATTTCGAGCTCGGGTGTAGGCGGGGCGGAGCGGGGCGGAGCCGCGGGCTTGACGCCCTTGGGAAGAGTTTTGATGCTGCTATCGAGTTTGGCGGCGGGCGGGATGGCTTGGCGAATGGGGGCGGGAGCGGCGCCGGGCTTGGGGCCTTTCTTCGCGCGGTCCTTCAGCGCATCGACCTGATCATTGGTCAATCCGCTGAGTTGGTTCGTCACCCCGGCGAAGCCGAGGTCCTTTGCCATCGAAACGAGATCCTTGCTCCCCAGGGCCAGTTCCTTGGCGAGTTCGAAGACCCGGACTTTTTTGTCCTTTTCTTTCGTCTGCGGATTCGACAAGCGGTGCTCCCCGTAGGGGTGCGGCCAACACCCCAAATTCACCCACGGGCCGGCCGCGAGTGGCGCCGTTCTGAACGACGAATTCGCCCCGATCCCGTCCCACAGCGGGCCTCACGATCGTGGGTGTAATGAGTCTATTCTAAGTCCGCCGCTTCCCCCGAACAGGGGGAATTCACACGTCGCGGTTCAACATTATTCCGCCGCGGCTTCGGCCGGGCTCTCTCCGGACACTTCCGCCGGGGCTGCGTTCGCTTCTTCCGTTGATGTTTCCGTTGGCGGCACTTCTTCAGTCGCCGCCTCGGGGGTCGGGTTCGCCGCGGCTTCCGCCTCGGGGGCTGGGTTCGCCGCGGCTTCCGCCTCGGCGGCGGCCGCGGCCTCGGCTTCCGCAGCCGCTTGTTCCTCGGCCAATCGGGACGCCTCTTCCTCCGCTTGCCGCCGCTCCTCCTCCACGCTCTGATCCATCACGTCCGAATACTCTTCGGCGTACATCACCACTTCATCGGACTGTTCCTCGTTGAGGCCGGCAAACTCGGACAACCCCGCGGCATCCGTGCAAGTAATGTCATTATACGAGAGGAAGCCTTCCTCGATGAGCGCTCCGGTGAGCTCAGCAGACGCATGCGGCAGTTGCCCGAACCACCGTTCGGCCCGTTCCAGCGCTTCGCCCAGCTCGTCGTGGGTCATGATCTCGATGTCCCAGCCGACCAGTTTGGAAGCGAGGCGGACGTTCTGACCGCGGCGGCCGATCGCCAAGGACAGTTGGTCGTCCGTTACCAGCACGATGGCCCGGCCAAGCCGCGCATAGGTGAAGACTTCGGAAATCTGGGCCGGTTGAAGGGCATTCGGAATCAACACCTGAAGGGCGTCGTTCCAGCGCACGATGTCGATGCGTTCGCCGTTGAGTTCCTCGATGACGTTCTTGATGCGGCTGCCGCGAACGCCGACGCAGGCCCCCACCGCGTCCACCTTCAAATCGATGCTGGTCACGGCGACTTTCGAGCGATAACCCGCCTCGCGGGCCACCGCCCGAATGTCGATGATTCGTTCCTCGATCTCGGGAATCTCCTCTTCGAAGAGGGCCTTCACGAAGTCCGGGTGGCAGCGAGAGAGCACGATCTTGACGCGGTGACCCTGCTTGCGGACCTCGAGGATAACGGCCTTCACCCGTTCGCCGACGTGGTGGCTTTCGCCGGGAATCTGTTCGCTTCGCGGCAAAAGGGCCTCGCTCTTGCCGAGGGAAACGATGGCCGTGCCGGCATCGACGCGCGTGACCGTGCCGATCAGAAGCTCGCCCTTTTTGCCGCTGAACTCGTTATAAACCGTGTCCGATTCCGCCTCGCGGATCTTCTGGATCATCACTTGCTTGGCGGACTGGGCGGCGATGCGGCCGAGCGTTTCCGGGTCGAGTTCGAGTTCGCCGTGGCGAGCGAGGATGTGTCCGGTGGCCTGATCGATTTTCACGAGCACGCCTTCTTCGACCTGGAAGTGGCGTTCGGCGGCCAGTTGAATGGCGGCTTCGATGCCGTGGAAGATGACCTCGCGCGGGATCTTCTTTTCCTCGTGCATCTTGTCGACGAGTTCGAGAATCGCCTTGCCGGGGTCTTTTTCTTTCTTGGTCACAGGCATGGAACCGCTCCGGTGAAGACATTGCCGCGCTCCGCAGGAGGTGCGCGGTTACCGAGGTCGTGGATCGGTTGGGGAATTCGCGCCAACCGCGGCGGCGGACCGGAGGGAAGCTCCACCCCGCCGGGCCGCAGGCCCCGACGAGGCGAACCGCCATCCGCGCCGACCGGTGGGTCAGTGCGTAGGATCGGCCGAAAGGCCGACTCCGGAGGGGTCGCCGCCATCCGCCGCCCGATATAAGAACACCGGCCGAAGGGCCGGTGGACGAATCGAACCGCGTTTGACTTTGGTATTGTTGGCGGAAGCTCGCCGGGAAGCAAGGGCACTTCCGCGAACTTTTGGAGAATCGCACCGACACGACGATGATTAGCCGCGACGCGGAGTCTGCGGAGCGGAGCGCGGAACATTCGCGCTCCCCTTCGGGTCGCATCGAGCGGATTCATTCGGTACCATAAGACAAAACGCGAGGTGAAACATGAGCGTGGATACCCTTCTCAAACAGGCCGAGGAACTGTCGTTGGAGGAGCGTGCGGAACTCCTTCAACGCCTGGAGAGCGGAATGCTCGACGCAGGCTGGGAACCGGAGCTTCCAATCACGGATGAAGTCAAGGCAATGCTGGACGCAAGAATTGCCGATGCCGACGCCAACCCGGATGCGGGCATCCCCTGGGAAGTCGTCAAGGCGGAGGCGCTGAAGAGGATTCGCAAGTGAGCTTGCCCGTTGTACTCATTCCCGAGGCTCGTAGGGAGTTCGACGAGGCAATCGACTGGCTCGAGGAGCGGTGGCCCGGCAAGGGAGAACAGTTTGCCGAAGCCGTACAACATTCTCTCGATTTAATTTCG